>Ga0315289_10009756_pt1 | contig 13786 bp, 6 predicted proteins | sample YL17G11_40_MG_FD_203452 | JGI IMG/M metagenome (GOLD analysis project Ga0315289, IMG submission 203452) | Sediment microbial communities from Yellowstone Lake, YNP, Wyoming, USA - YL17G11_40 | ecosystem: Environmental > Aquatic > Freshwater > Lake > Sediment | place: USA: Wyoming | collected...
TGCCCCTCGTATCGGAGGGTGCTACGGCCTTCGGCGATGGCGTCCTGGCAAAGGCGGAGAACGTCAACGCAGTTTTCTCTCAGCTCGCCCCCTGGCAGTTTGACTACAGTGGCGAGAAGATGAACATTAAGCGGACCTTCCGGCGGGTATCGTGCCTCACCACGCGCCTGCTGGCGAACATGGGCGCGGCGGGACAGACGCCGCTTCTCGGACGGGTCTCCAGCCCGGTCGCGCAGGGGGAGAAACGCTGGTTGGACGGCCTATACCTGGACGTCCCGGAGGAGTGGGACGACCCCTACCGGTTCTTCCGCTGGTAGGCGTCACCTCATGCCGACGCGCCGGGGAGATAGGGCGGCGGGTTGACCGCATGTCCTGATATAACCATGGCGTTTGCGTTCCTCTTGTCTGGAGAACGGCCCCCCGGCCAAGTCCTTTGGGCAAGGAGCAATGCGGTGCGCTGGAAAGCAAGCTGGCTGATGGTCTTGCTCTGCCTTCTGATTCTCCGGGCCGAGGTGCAGGGCGCCGCGGACCCGCCGTCCCCGCCGGCATCCGGCGCCCGGCCCCTGAACGCACTCCTGATCTCCTGGGACGGCTTCGACCGCAGCGTAGTCAAGGAACTTCTCGCCCAACAGAAACTGCCTAATGTGGCCGCCCTTATCAGCGAGGGCTCGCTTCAGGACATCAATGTGACAGGGCACGCTACCTCGACGAAACCCAGCCATGCTGACATGCTGACGGGCCTCGCGCCTTCCGTGACCGGCGTGGTGACGAACGAGCAGTACCAGCCGATCCCCGAGGGCTACACCATCTTCGAGCGCCTCCAACAGCACTTTGGTGGCCCGGCGCATATCCGGACAATTATGGTGACCAGCAAGGCTAACAACCTCGGCGGACACGGCCCGCCCGAGGCACCTGACGCATCTTCGGCGAGCAACAAGGGCGAGCCCTACTACCTTACTCGCAGGCACCTGGACGTCTTTGACAGCGCAAACCGACGTGCTCCCCAGGTCGGGCCGCTCTGCATCGAGTACCTGAATCGGTTCAAGGACCAGCGGTTCTTCGCCTTCTTCCACTTCGCAGACCCTGACGCAGCCGGGCACGCTTCCGGGATAGACAGCGCCGAGTACCGCTCGGCCGCCATGGCCTGCGATGACTGGCTTGGCAAGATCGTCGAGTGCCTCAAGAGCGAGGGCATCTACGACAGGACCCTCGTCTACGTCGTCACAGATCACGGCTTTGATCCGCACAGTCGGAATCACAATCACGCGCCCGACTCCTGGCTCGCGACCGACGACAAAGCGGTCACGCACGGCGGCATACTTGCCGATGTTCCCGCGACGATCCTGGCGCGCCTCGGCGTTGACGTCGGCCGGCTCGAACCCAGACTGGTAGGCACACCTTTGACGGCATCTCAGAAAGCGGCGTCTCTTCCGGCCAAGAGCGGCTTGTCCAGCGATCTGATGCTGGGTGAACCAGTGTCGCGCGCCCTCAGTAGGGTCGAGTGGGCGGCACGGCTCTGCACTAAGGCGTTGGCGGGTTAAGCGCTGACGCCCTGAAAGCAAAGGGCTGGAGCGGATGTTCCTCGCCGTGCTGTCCCACGTCCCGGTCCCCGACCCTTCGCGGGATATCCCCGGCCTCCAAGGCTTCAAGCTCTTCAACCGCGCCCGCACGTATTGTGACGGATAAGACCAGCGCCGACGTTAGGGGACTATGCGCTCCGTGTCGGGAGCCAAGGGCGGATGACCGCATCGTCCGGCAGGGACGCCCGGTTTTGCCTGACATGCTCTTCATATGCTCGGATGAAGTTGCCTTGACGTAGCTCGTCCAGCATCTGGGCGCGCAAGGCCAGGGACAGCGTGTTCGGCTTGACCAGATATATCCTGTCAATCACTATCCGATGGAAGACCCCTGCACTGCCGTCTTTGTTCTCTCGCTGTGCACTTAGCGCCCGGTATTCACAGACCGAGACGTAGAGGCCGTGTTGACCGTCCGGACTGCGCGCTGCGCAAAGCGAGTACTCGCTGACGTTGCCGTTCGTGGCTTCGATCGCGAAGACGAACCGGCTGGCATGCGCCTGATAATAGCCGTAGCCTTGTGGGTGCCAATCGCGGCAGTCCTCTGCATAGTGCGAGGAACGAAAAGAGACGCCGATCTCTCGAATCACGTCGTCTATTGGCGCAATGGCATTTGCGACGAGGCCGCCGGCGTCCTCGGGCAGACGCCGAAGGCGGGACAGCGCGTCACTGCTTTCGTTGCCATTCATCGCGACCTCCGCTCCTCCTCTTCTGGTGTCTTGGGCTTCGTCAGAAGCCTGATGTGTGGTTCAACCATCGGCTGCCGTCATGTGATCATACGGCGGGCGACCAGCCTTCTCAAGTGGGAGGCATCTGCGTTATGGGGCCGAAGAGGCGCGTTCCGGTCTGGCGCGTGGCCGGCGCGGTCTGGCACGCGCGGGCCCGTGACCGGCGTCCCTTCCATCTGGCGCCTCTCGCGGTCTGAGTAGTTGCCCAGGGGAGGCGTGCCGTCGTATCATGACAAGCTGTTCGGAGCAAGGTAGCACCTCTTGGCCACAGAATCTCTCTAACCAGCGATGGGAGATAGCAAGCGTGCCATCGGAATTACCTGAAGGCGACGGTATCGCCGCGAAGTATCCGGGCGACCAGGGCATCGAGCGGGACCCTGCAGTCGTTTTCGCAGACGGCTTCGAGACCACTGAGACCGGTCGCCTCCCGGACGGCTACCGCAAGCAGGATGAGAAAAAGTGGGACAACTCCGGGGGCGGCTGCCTTATCACGGAGCAAGCCGAGAACGTCCACAGCGGCAAGAAGGCCATGGAGCTGACACTCGTACGGCTCGACCTACGCAAGCCCGCAGGCGCCGGCATGCAGAAGCACTTCGAAGAGGGATTTGACACCCTCTTTTTGCGGTACTACGCGAAGTTCGGCAAGGACACCGAGCTGTACCACGGGGGCGCGCACAACGGCGGGGACATCGAAGGGAGAGCCCCAGGAGTGCCCCAGGCATGTCCGGGCGTGCGCGCTGACGGCAGCAACAAATTCACAGTCGTACTGGACACCTGGCGCACACGGGAGGAGATCCCCTCGCCGGGCCACTTGGTCACTTACGTATACCACATGGACCAGGGAGGTCGTTGGGGTGACCAGTTCTTCCCCTCCGGCAGAGCCTTCCCGCCTGGCAGGGAACTCTTCGGCGAGCAGTTCGTCTCCCGTCCTGATTTCATTCCGGAACGGGGCCGCTGGTATTGTTACGAACTCATGGTCCAGGCGAACGCGCCCGGCAAACGCGACGGGCGCATCGGCGTCTGGGTGGACGGCATGCTTCGTGCAGACTTCCCCAACCTCCGGTTTAGGAATGTGCTGACCCTCAAGGCAAACCGCATCGGCCTCGGCATGTACACCCATAATCCCAGGGTCCAGCAGAACATCACCATGTGGTTCGACGACGTGGTCGCGGCAACTTCGTATATTGGGCCTCAAGTAACCACTAAGTAGATGCCGGCGCGGCAGCCTTGTCAGGGCTGGCCGGGCAAGGCACGGTCGGCCCTTTTGCTCGTGTTCGCCGACCTTCAATCTCATTCAGTTTTCCCTCTTGACATAGGCCATCCCGTTCGTATAATGATAGCTAATGAGTGACAACAATAGTTGTCACCAGTCACCGCATATGGTGATCCAAGCTGTGCCTAGCAGACCGGAAACCAAGACGCCCAGGAATGAGCGGCACACCATCGCTGATGCCGCTGAGCGCAGCGGCGTCCGCGAGCCGATGGTATACTGTTGGATCAAGGATGGCTTCCCTTCTTTGTACAAAGCGGGCGGCGCGCGGAATCAGGACGCATGATCTTGCCTGGAACTTTTCGGCCTGAAGGCCGTCTTATAGACTATGGAGCTGAGCAAAGCTCCGAGCCAGGCGGAGGGGCAACATGAGCGTCCACGGGTGGCTCCGGACTGCGGGGTGTCTGGCGGTTCTGGCATTGTCGGCGTCTCCCACATTCCTGTCGGCCGCAGTCGCCGGCGCCGAAGAGACCAATCCCTGCCGCGCAGCCGTCGCGGAATGCCGTGCCGGCGACAAGTTCCTCGACATCACATACCGGCTCGACCTGGACAATCCCACAGACGCGACCATCGAGGCCGTCCTCCTGACCGGCGTGGACGTCGTCGAGAAGGCCGAAGGCGTGAAGGGGCAGCTTGTTCTGGACAGACAGGATGGGACCGTCCGAGCTGGGGTGCCGCCAAAGTGGCGGGGCAGGGTCGCGTTGCTGACGAAGCAGCGCATTATTCGCAAGCCGGGCGAAACGGCCGTCAGGGCCGAGATTCCGATGCCTCCCGCCCTCTCTCGCACGATCGAGGCTGACCTGCCCGGCCGCCGCATTGACCTGAAGGTCTCGCCGGACGCTGTCGTCCACACCCTCGAAGCCGAAGGCGACAGGTCCCGTTTCCGCATCATCCCTCTGCAGGGCAACGCGTTTACGATCTCGTGGCAGCAAGTTGCTCCCGCCCGAGCGCCGAGCTATGGCCTCCGCCAGCTCCACCACGTCACCGAGTATGTGACGGAGTTCTCCGACGACGTGGCCCTTGAGTTCGCCTTCGCCGACTCGCCGCCGGCGGCCGTCTCCGCGGGCATCCCCAACGGTGTGGCCGTCACGAGCGTCGAGGCGTCTGCGAACGCTCTCTGGAAAGTTGTGGGGGAAGCCCTGGAGGTCCGCGTGCCGGCAGACTTCACGGGCGACCGGCTTACGGTGACCTGCCACCTGGATGGGGCGACTTCTGCCGCCGGCGAGGAAGGCGCCCGTTTGCTGACAGTCCCGTTGTTCACAAGCCCCGGCGCGGAACGGCACGAGGGTCGGGTCCTCGTCGCCGGCGGCGCGCAGGAGCTGAGCTTTATCACGCTCGACGGAGCCTCCCAGGCGGCTGCCGAAGGCGACAGGTGGCGCCTTGCATGTGAATTCCGCACGGACGCCGCCAAAGTGGTCGCCAAGATCGTGCCGATGGTGATACCGGCACACGCCACAATTCAAAGCGACTATGTTGTCTCCGCGTTCGCCGTCGAGGGCGCCCACCGCATCACAGTGGGAGACAGGCTGCTGGCGATCCCTTCCCTCGATATTGTGCTGCCTGCGGGGCACTTCGTCCGCGCAGCTAAGGGCTCGGTCCCGCTTGAGTGGTCTCAAAAGGGCGTCAGGCTCCAGGTCAGACCTGCGCGGCCTCTGAGCGGCTCGATCACCGTTGAGGTCACGACGGAGTGCCTGACGGGAGACGGGCGCAGGGCGGCCTTCACGCCGCCTGTTGTGGCAGGCGTTTCGTCGAGCGACTACGCCGTGGGGATAAAGGCGGCTGCCAACGTGCAGCTCAAGACGGCGGGAGAAGCGGAGGCCTGGCGCGTGCCGCCGGAGACGCTTCCGGAATGGCTGAAGGCCAGGTCACCCGCCATCGGATACCGATATCAGCGTGCGGCCGCGGCCACCGAAGTAGAGGTCATGCCCATCGAGACGGAGATCGCCGGCAGCATCCAGGACCATGCTACGGTGTTGGAGGACCGGATCCGCCGGGAAACGCTCTTCCTGTTGGAGATCACCAAGCGGCCGGTCGAGCAGCTTGTCGTCCTGCTGCCGTCCGGCCTTGTGGTTGAGCGCGTGGACGGTCCCGGCATCGAAGGTTGGGGGCTGAGCCCGGACGGCGCCGAACTGACCGTCCGGTTCGCGGGGCCGATCCAGGGGCCTTGTCACTTCCAGTTGATCTCCGGGCAGCAGGTTGGCGCCGAGCGACTTGCCCTGCACGGCATCCTCCTGCGCGCGGCTCCGCAGCTCAAAGGCTGGGTCGGCATCGGGAGCGACGTGTCCGTCGCCGTCAAGCCGGTGGAAGACGGCCGCATGAACTTGGGATCCGTGAGAACGGACCGGGCGCCCGCATACCTGAAGGCCTTCGACAACAAGCTCCTCTACGAGTTCTACGAGAGCGCCTGGCAGCTTGATCTCTTGAAGGAGGGCATTCCGCCGGTCTACGTAGCGGAGACTCTCAACGTGTTCGGCTTCCGCGCGGGCGAGGCGGAGGCCTCCGCTCTCTTCAAGATCAACGTGCAGCAGGGCGGGCTGGGCGCGCTCGATTTCGACCTGCCGCCCGGCGCCGCAAGCCCCCGGTTCTCCGGCCCGCCCGCCGTCCTCAGCCAGCAGGAAGGCTCCGTCTGGCACGTGCGCTTCCAGGGCAAACGGACGGGCGCCATCTCGTGCCGCATAGACTACAGCATCGTGAGCGGATCAAGCCCCTCTGAGATCCAACTCCTCCCGGTTCGGCTCCGTGGCGCGAAGGAAGAGACCGGCGTTGTGCTCCTGACGCAGGCCCGGACGGACGCCGAGGCCAAACTCGGCGCGGTCCCACAGGCTCTCGTCCCCGCCGATGCCGAGCAAAGCTATCCGGCCTGGACTTACACGCGCGAGCAGCCTGCCCTGGCTGCCTTCACGTACCGGGGCACCGAATGGAAGCTGCCGGTTGCGCTCACCACTCATCCCCTCAGCGAAGTGCTGCTGACCGCCAGCATCCCGCTGGCGAAGCTCGACACGCTCATGGAGACGGGCAAGGAGTCGCTCAACCACCTGCGCCTGTATGTGGCCAATACAGGGCGGCAGTTCCTGACCGTGGACCTGGCGAAGCTCGGCCCTCAGGCGCGACTCATCGGGACTTATGTCTATGGCGAGCCGGTCAAGCCTTTCCGTGAAAAGGGAACGGTGCTTGAGCTGCCGCTGTTCACGAGCGAGAAGGCCGCCCGGCTGGGCATGTCCGTGCTCGACATCACCTACTCGACGCCGCAGCCCGGCCTGGCGGCGCTGCGCAAGCAGTCCCTCGCACTGCCGGACCTCGGGCTGAACGTGGGGGAGGTGGACTGGACGGTCCGGCTGCCGCAGGGCTATCGCCTGGCTGCTGTCGGCGGTAGCATGGGGAAGCCGGCGACCCAGGCCGCCGCAGCCCGGAGCCTGGCCGGCATGCTGTTCCGTCTTCTGACCGACTTCGCAAACGCCAACTGGGACTGGGGCGTTGCGCTTGCGATCACCGTGGCGCTCTGCGCCGGAATCTACTGGCTGGCCCGCTGGATTGCACTGGCGGCGGGGCGGAGGGTTCTAAACTACCTCGGGAGCCGCCCAGTGGCGATACTGGTTCTTGTGGTGATCATTGCGATCCTTGCAGGCTTGCTCATGCCATCTCTGCGCCGCGCAAGCGAGGAGGCTCGGAGGTCGGACCAGAGGGCCAACCTGCATAATGTCGGGCTTGGGATCGCCATGCACAGGAACGCACACAACGGTGCCTTTCCTGGGTCGCTGAAGGACCTTTTGAGCGAAGGTTACGTGGACGACTCCAGCATCTTTGAGTGGCCTGGGCAGGAGTTGGTGTATCGGCCCCCTGATCCGAAAGCGCCCGGCTCGGAGGTTGTGGCTTACTTCTGGCCTCCTGTCGGTGACGGTGTCAATGTGCTCTTCAACGACGGCGCCGTGCAATACCAGAGCGCCGACGACCAGGGCAATGTGATCAATCCGCGCAACGGGCAGCTTATTGCGAACGCGCCGGCTGCGGGGCGCGGCGCACCGGCGAAAGTGCTCAGCGAAGTACGGCAGTTCATCGCCCGCGCTCCGGCTGCGGTGCCGGTCATGTACCGTGCACGCCGCATGGCGCAGATTGCGTCGCAGTCGTCCAGCATGCATAACGTCGGGCTGGCGATTGCGATGTACCGGAAGGACCACAATGGCGCGTTTCCGCCCACGCTGCAAACCTTGTTGAGCGACCGCTACATAAGTGACCCGAGCCTGCTCGAATGGGAAGGACAGCAGATCGTCTATCAACCTCTCGGTCTGGATGCCCCCGAGAAGGCCACCATGGCGTACTATTGGCCGCCGGCAGAGGGTGCCCAGGGCGTGAACGTGCTTTTCAACGACCAGGTGGTCCAATGGGTCACTCTGGACAATGAGGGCAGGCTTGTCAACCCGCGGAATGGGGAGTTCATTGCGCGCGCGCCGGCTGCGGTTGCGTATGGCGCTCCGGCGCCAAAGGCATTCGCCGGCCTTGGGTACGAAGCCCGCGAGATGAAGCAGGCCATGGAGATGCAGGCGCAGATGGGCGCCCAGGCGCCTCTGCCTCCAGAGAAAGCCAGGCAACAAGCCATGGCGATGGACCAGGCCCTCCTCGAAGCGCACGGGGGCGAGATCGAAAAGGCAGCCGAGCAGTTCCGCAAGGATCACAAAGGCAGTGCCGTGCGCTCGGCGGACGACCTCGCGCCGTACATAGCCGACGCCGACCTGCGGCGGGCCGTCAAAGGGGCGATGGAGGGCATGGCCCTCCTCGAAGCGCACCGAGAGGAGATCGAAAAAGCAGTCGAGCAATTCCGCAAGGACCACAATGGCAATGAACCGAGTTCGGCGGACGACCTCGCGCCGTACATACCCGATGCCGACCTGCGGAGCGCCCTCAAAGGCGCCATGGAGCGCATGCCCGCGTTGAGTCGTGGAGGGGAAGAGGCGCGCAGGTCTGGTCAAAGGGCCAACCTGCACAACATCGGTCTGGGCCTCCAGATGTACCGAAGCGTCCACGGCGGCAAGTATCCCTCGGATCTGGAGGAGGTACTGAAGGAAGGGTACCTCGACGACCGGGAGGTGCTCCGCTGGCCGGGGCTCCAACTGCGATACGCGATACCAAAGACAGACCGCGAAGGCGACGCAACGGCCTACTTCTGGTCTCCGCGGGGAGGCGGCGCCAACGTGCTCTTCCAGGACAATTCGGTTGCATGGGTGCAGGCCCAACCCGACGGCCAGCTTGTCAACCCTCGCACGGGCGAGCTGATCGCCTCCGGCGAGGCGGCCGCCGGAGAGGCCGCAAAGAAGGAAGCGGCGCCCGACCGGCACGAACTGGCCGTGGGGCGCTATAACCTCGGCCTCGCCTACCAGCAGCGAGGAGATTACCGCATGGCGGGGGATAACTTCCGCCGGGCGCTGGAATTGGAGCCTGGCTACGACAACCCGCGCGTCGCCCTTGGGGACGTCGAGGCTTTGCGTCAGGCCACTGCGCAGCAGAAGCCCCCCGCCGGCGCCCCTGGCGGTGTCGGCAGGGCCGCTGCGGCAGGGCCAGAAATGGCCTATCGTATGGTTATGGTGCCTCCGGCTGCGGTCAGCGAAGAACGGGCGGACCTGAAGGCGCTGGCGGACCGCCTGCAAGCCCAGGAAGGCCGCCTCGAAGCGGCCGCGCGAATGCAGGATGCATTCACCGCGGTCAGTCGTCGCCCGGAAGAGGTCGCTCAGCCAGCCGTCCAGGCGCCCGTGCAGGCTGCTCAGCCCCGGGTGCCGAAGGCGTCGCTGGTCAAAGCAGTCGGCGGCGGGCGCAGCACCGGCGCCCTGCCCATCACGATAGATTTCCCGACGCCCGACACGTCCTCATACGACTTCGTGAAGCCGTTCCTTGGGAAAGCCGAGGCGACGGTGTCGTTCCGCCCGCTGAGCCGGCAGGCCGCCATGCTGATCGAGTTGGCGCTGGCCGTCTGCGCCGTGATCGGTTACTTGGTCATCAGGGCGTTGCGCCCGGCGGGGGCCGTCGGCTTTGCCGGCGGCGCGCTGGCACTGGCGGTCGCCCTCTACTTTGCGAGTTCGCCTCCCATAGCGACCTTTTTCGTGAGCACTGCGTTTGCCATGGCGCTCTGCCTGGCAGGCGAAGCGGCATCCATTGGCGTCAGCATGATTCGGCAGAATCGGGGAGAAGTGAAGTGACAGCCAGAGAGCAAACAACCCGAAGCTTCGTGTGCTCCCTACGCGAGCATGCCCTGTGCGTTGCCGGCGAAGAAGGCACGTTTCGTAGTGAGAGCGACGCTTCCGTCAACGGCACATTCAGACACAGTGAAGGAGCATGGACGATGAAGTCACGGCTCTGTGCAGCGGCGGTGTCGTGGATGTTGGCTCTTCTGTGCGGCGTGGCGGCAGGGCAGCAGGTGCCGGCCCCGGAGAAGGCCGTTGTCCCTCCGCCGCTGGAACCCCCGGGATACGTGATCGAGGACGTCGCGGTGCGCGCAGCGCCGGAAGCCGGCGCCCTGCAAGGGACGATGTCCGTCCACGCCCGCTGCCTCGCCAAGGCCGAAACGTGGGTCCCCTTGTTCAAGGGCAACGTCGGGGTATCGTCGGCCGAGGCATCCGGCGGCGGATGGTTCGGCCCGGGCCCGACGCCAATGCGGCGCCGGGATGCGGTGGGCCTGCTCCTGCCCGGCAGAGGCGAGTACTCCGTGGACATCCGGTTCGCCACCCCCATCACGCACGACCGCCAGGCGAACTCGGCACTGATCCCCATGGTGCCGGCGCTCAGCGGCGCATACGAGATCACGCTCGACGGCACGAACTTAGAGGTCTCGCTCCAGCCCGACGTCCCGTACCAGCAGAAGGTCGTCGGAGGGAAGACCGTCGTCACGGTCTATGGCACAGCGGAAACGCCGCTCTACCTGGTCTGGAAGGCCGGGCCGGAGGTGCGCGCGGTGGAGACCATCGCGTTCGCCGACCAGAGCACGCTGCTCAGCATCTCTCCCGGCCTGCTGCACGTCGAGGCCGAGATTGCCTACACGCTCCTTCAGGGAAGCATGCCCGAGGCATCCGTGGAGTTGCCGGCGGGCTATTCAGTGCTGAAGGTGGAAGGGGACAACCTGCGCAACTGGGACATAAAGCGCAGCGAAGGCAAGCCGGATACGCTCGTTCTCGGCCTGCTGGAAGCATCGGCGCCTCGGTCCACGGTGAAGCTCGTGTTGGAGAAGACGCTGGATCCCGTTCCGGTGGAGTTCGAAGCCCCTCAGGTCGTCGTCCTCGGCGTGAAGCGCGAAAAGGGCACCGTGGGCGTCGCAGTGGACAAGGGATTACAGGCCGAGATCGTCGAGCACGAGAACATCGGGCAGGTGAACCTGTCGGAGATGCCCCGGGAGTTCCAGTCCCTGGCGGAACGGTTCAGCCTGGGCCTGAAGTACCTCGCCCGGCCGTTCCGCGTGAAGTTCCGCGTGTCAACCATTGAGCCGAAGGTCTACGGCGAGGTCTCGTGCGTGACGGTGGCATCTCTGGAGCGCTTCCGGCAGAACTGGGAGGTGCAGTACGAGATCCGCAACGCCGGCCTTTTCCAGCTCAAGCTGAAGCTGGCGCCCGGCATGAAGCTCATCAGCCTGCGCGGCGAGAACATCAACAACCAGAGCCTGGACCCGGCGACCAATGTCCTGACCGTTGACCTCCGCTCGAAGGCCGAGGGCACCTACCATCTGAGCCTCCAGACATCGAGCGACGTGGAGAAGGCCGAGACCGCCGTCGTGCCGGCGCTCGAGCTGCTGGGCGCCGAGCGGCAGTGGGGGACCATTGCTGTCTCCGCGGACTCCGGCATCGCCGCCGAAACCAAAGGGATGTCCGGCATCAGCCAGATAGACGTGGCCGAGCTGAAAGGGATGGGTACGGTGCAGACCATGGTCGGCGCGCTCAGGGCGGCCGAGCCGCTCCTCGCCTTCCGCTATCTGACGTTCCCCTACAAGCTCGAACTCACGGTGAGCCACATCAAGCCGGAGCTTAAGTGCGAACCGCTGCACCTGGTCCAGATCACGCGCAAGAGCCTGCGCTACCGTTCCGCTTTCAACTACCACATCAAGAAGGCGGGGGTTTTCCAGGTGCGCCTGCACGTCCCGCCCGAACTGCGGCCGAGCCTTACGCTCAAGGGTCCGAAGATCGAGGATTATTCCTATGATCCCGCGACCAGCATCCTGACCGTCCAGCTTGCCGAGAAGACGATGGATGAGTTGCAGGTTGACCTCGAGACGGAGACGCTGCTGGGCAAGGAGCTTCCGAAGCCCGGGCTCTCCGACGTCATCGCCGTCCCGGCCATCTACACGTTGGATTGCGAGCAGGAGCGCGGCTACGTCGCCATAAGCACGGACGAAAGCATCCGGCTGAAGCGCTCAGGTGAAGCCGGCGCCCTCCACGACGTGGACGTGCAGGAGATACCCCCCATCCTGCTCCAACGCGCGCAGAACGCAAAGCTCGCCTTCCGCGTCGTCGAGTCGCCCTGGGCGCTCAACGTGGAGGCCACCAGCATAACGCCGAAGATAACGGTCCAGACCTTCAACTACGAGCGGTTCGGCGAGGACTACCTGCTCGGGGCCTCGACCGTGGAGTTCACCATCCAGTATGCGGGCGTGAACGAGTTCCGCGTCCGGCTGCCCAAGGGCATAACGGAACCCAACATACGGGGTGAGAACATTAAGATACAGGAGAAGGTGAAGGAGGAACCCAAACCCGGCTCGGCCGTCCAGGTGCCGGCGGGGAGCCCTGAAGGCGCGACACAAAAAGCCGCGGGAGACCTGTGGCGGATTGAGCTGCAGAGCGAGGCCAAAGGCTCCTACCAGTTGATCCTCGAATATACGATGGACCTGGACTCCAAGGAGAAGCGCCGGCAGTTCAGCGGGCCTGCCGTCATGGGCGAGATGGCCGGCGTCGAGCGCGAGATAGGCTACCTGGCGGTCACCGCCGACCCGTCGCTCGAACTCACGCCCGTCGAGGCGGAGCTGCAGAACCTGACCCCCGTGGACGAGGAGGAGATTCCGCTGAAGTTCAGGGAGCTGCCGCCTTCGGTGGCCTCTCAGATAGGAAGGCAGACTGTGCCGATCCTGTTCGCCTTCCGCTACCTGGCGCATCCGTACGGGCTCGTCCTCTCGTCCGTGCGGCACGCCGAGGCGGACGTGGTGACAGCCGTCGTCGAGAGCTGCAAGCTGGACACGACGCTGACCCGTGAAGGCAACCGCATCACGAGCATGATCGCCAGCGTCCGCAGCCGCTACGAGCCGTTCCTGGAGATCGAACTGCCGGAAGGGGCGAAAATGTGGCACGCCCTCGTCAACGGCAGGCGCATGCGGCCCCTGACTGAGAAGGCGCCCACTGAGAAGGCGCCCAAACGCGAAATCACCAAGATACCCATTGCCCAGGTTCAGGGAGTGACCGGGCCTGTGCAGGTGGAGCTGCAATGGGAAGAATTCAGCCCCAGCAAACTGGGCAGGCTCCAAACGGTCAGGCTGACGGCCCCGCCCCTCGGCGGCGTTCGCATCCTGCGCCTGGGCTGGGTTCTCCAGCTCCCGCGGGATTACAGCGTCCTCAGTTCGAGCGGGACGCTGGAAAGGCTGCCGTCAGAGAGCTACTTGGAGGAATCGCTGCGGAACCTCCGTCCCACAGCGCAGCCAACGCCGGGCGCCGCGGAGGTCGAAGCCAGACCGGAGTCGGCAGCCAACCCCCAGCAGATGAGCAACGTGGCCGTGTTGAGTGGCCGCGCGGCGGGCAAGCAGGCCGCCCGCCCGGCGCCCGTTTACGGCGGAACTAAGCCGGAGCTTCCGCGGCGCTTCTGCTTCCAGGGCCTCATTCTGGACCCTGCCGTACCGGCAGAGGCGAAAGTCGTCTGCGCGACCTCGTCGGCGCTGACACCCCTCACTGCGGCCCTGGTGCTGGTCGTCTTCGGCATCTGCGCGCTGCTCTGGTATAGGTCGGGGCTCTCGAACTTAGCGAGCTTCATTGTGCTCACTGCCGCGCTGCTTGTAGTCGCAGGCTTGAGGGTGATAGCCGAGCAGAACTACGCCGACCTGCTGCTCGCCGTCATTTACACTATTGCAGCGGCCATCGTGGTGTTCGGCTTGGTGGCCGTCTACAAGCGCGCCACCTCGCGGCCTTCGCCCGCCCCGCCCCAGCCCGAGGAGAAGTAAGCATTGACCAGGAGTTAAGTATGGTGTCCCAATACTGTTCGGC
>Ga0315289_10009757_pt1 | contig 13785 bp, 9 predicted proteins | sample YL17G11_40_MG_FD_203452 | JGI IMG/M metagenome (GOLD analysis project Ga0315289, IMG submission 203452) | Sediment microbial communities from Yellowstone Lake, YNP, Wyoming, USA - YL17G11_40 | ecosystem: Environmental > Aquatic > Freshwater > Lake > Sediment | place: USA: Wyoming | collected...
CAGAAGACAACGAGCGGGCGCCGGCGTCGATCCCGATTGATGTTTTCGCCGAGTAATGGAGCGCTTTTAGTTTCTTCCGCATCAGGCGTCGCCCTTTGTGCCGGGCTTCGATTGTAGCCACAAATTCGTCCTCCGTCATCCCGGCTATCACCCTGGGGATCGGGCACGTGGAAAGTACGCTTAAAGCCGTCAGCCCACCAGGGTCTTTGAATACACGGGTGAACTCGGGGAAAAGCGCATCAAGGAGTCCTTTTACCAGGTTGGTTATTCTGGTCCTTTCCTTGACCAGCCGCTGATAGGCGTTGTGTGAGGTACGAAGTTCTGCATAAACACCTTGCGGGATGACACTCTCAACAAATTCCCCTGTGCATAAGAGCTGCGCCGCAACCTCGCTGTCTCGATAGTCATTCTTTCTTCGATTGAGATCCTTGCCCTCGCGCCTCCGCTTCAAGGTATATTGGTTGATGAAACGGAATGGAATACCCCGCTCATCAAGGTAGTACGCTATATTTCGCCAGTAGTGGCCTCCTGTCTCGATGGCTAACATCACACCGCGGCAACCGGTTTTCAACATTTCCACTCTGGCACGGTCCAACATCATTTCCAGACCCTCTCGTGTGTTGTCGAACTTGAATTTGGCCTGGGTGGTGAAATCTTGAGTGATTGCGACGGCGGCATGCCTCTTCTTGTGCGGGTCGACTCCTATGACCAAGTATCCCTCCGGTACTTGCTTTCGTTTCCTGGCTGCGGTATTCTCCATTTGTGATGGCTCCTCCTACTTTAGATTTGGTGTTAAGCTGTACACCTTCTTTCTATTGTAGCCGGAGCCATCCTTGTTAGTTATTCAATATACTAAATACGTTCAAGTTGACCAAGGCATCTATAAAAGAAACAATGATGAATTGGCAAAGCTAGATTTCCATGATATTAGACAGACAGTAATGGAGAAACATGAAAAACTTATTAATGCACTAATAGAACATTGCAATAAAGTCTGGGGCATAAAGTGGAGCGAAAAAGATGCTGAGAATGCTCTGCAATATTACTTGCAAGATAATGAACTGAGTATTATTACAGCTTCAACGTATGGAACTACGATTCCAATGGCTTTGCCTCCGGCAAAAAATGCTAAATACTTCGTGGGAGCTTTCATACAAAATTTGCAAGAAACGAATTCGATTATACTGGAGTATCTTGATACGGTTGTTAAAGGTAATATGCTGGCAAATGCGATATTCCTGCCGGATCCAAACCAAGCAGCTAGGAAATTCAAGAATACAGAGGTGTATTTTGATACAACTTTCTTAATCTATGCGTTAGGCTACGCAGGAGAAGCAAGAAGAAGCCCTTGTGTTGAGCTATTGGAGCTTTTGTATGAAACTGGTGCAAGTCTTAAATGTTTTAGGCATACTCTCGATGAAACCAGAAATATTATAGATACATTGGCAACACGTATATCAAAAGGGCAAAAGATCGAAGCATATGGTGCAAGTATTCCAAGCGTGGAATACTTTTTATCTGAAGGATTTACAGCATCTGACCTAGAACTGTTGTCGGTTAGGCTTGAAAAAGACTTGGAAGCCTTAAGAATTAGGATAAAGGAAAAACCGGAATATGAAAAAGAATACGTGATAGATGAAAAAGGCTTAGAGGATGCTTTTAAGAATATATCATCTAAGGAGCGTACGAGACAAAGGGATGTGGATTCAATAGCAGCAATAGTGAGGCTTAGAAAAGGTAGAGATTACTACTTCATAGAAGATTGTCGTGCAGTTTTTATTACTTCAAACACAGCTTTAGCAAAAGAATGTGTTAATTACTTCCGTGCTACTGCAAAAGAAAACATTATATCATCGTGTCTAACTGACTATACATTGACCAACATATTATGGTTGAAGAAACCAATGGCAGCACCTGAACTTCCAAGAAAAAGAATTATAGCCGATTGTTACGCAGCAATACAGCCAGATGAACGCATGTGGAAAAAATACCTCAATGAAATAGATAAGCTGTCAAAAGATGGAAATGTATCTGAAGACGATTACTACATACTTAGGTATTCGTTGGAAGCAAAACAAGCGCTAATGGAATTAACACAAGGAGACGTAGATGTATTCTCTAGAGGCACTATTAAGGAAATTTTAGATTTGATTAGGTCTAGAATGAAGGGAGAGTTTATAGAGCAAATACGTGCTGAAAAAGAACGTGCTGAAAAAGCTGAGGCAGTTGTCGAACAGGTTAAGAAGGATACAATAGAAGAATATACTATTAAATTGAACAAGGAGACTAAAAGAGCAGACGAAGCTGAGACAAAAGTGGCAAGTAACAAGTCACAAGAGATGAGTAGAAAAGGGCGGATAAAGACATTTGCCAATAAAATAGCAACTATCATAACAAATGCAATTACGATTATTATTGGAATACTATTGGTTATAGGTTTATTCTCAAGCCTAAATTGGGGTCTAAAAGTAGAAGGAAATTCATGGGTTGGATATTTGCTCTCTGGGTTACAAGCTACTGTGTTACTATTGAGTATAAGAAACCTCATTTGGGGCACTACCTTAAAGACATCATTGCGAAGAGTTGAAGTTAAAATGGCAGAATGGTTTGAGAGCAAGTTACAAATATTAATTAAATAGGTGAAGAAATAAAAAGCCGTCAAGAACGTTAAGCTACATATGAGCCGCACAGGAATCGAACCCGCCTCACCCTTCCTGCCCTTCCCCTTTCTCCTCCTCAAGTTGCTCCATAATACGGGCCGCCCGCGGATAGCCGATGCGTAATTTCCGTTGCAGGAAGGAAGTGGATATGTGCTTGTGTTCCTGTAAAAGTTGCTTGGCGGTCTCTAAGAGGGGGTCTTCAGGAATGCCTTCTCTTTTGCCGGCGGCTATGGTTGGGACAAGCTCCTCAATCTTCGGCATAGTTGCCTCTTCTTTCTTCTTCTGGCTGCCCCAGAAATAGACCAGCCTCTCCACCTCGGCATCGGAGACAAGACACCCCTGGAGGCGCTTGGGTTTAGCCGCTTCGGTGGGCATATAAAGCATATCTCCTCTACCCAGCAGCTTTTCCGCACCACCCATATCAAGAATAGTGCGTGAATCTACCTGGGAGGTAACCGCAAAGCTAATGCGGGTGGGAAAGTTAGCCTTAATTAAGCCGGTAACCACATCAACCGATGGACGCTGGGTTGCCACAATAAGGTGTATGCCGATGGCTCGGGCAAGCTGGGCTAACCGGCATAAAATATGCTCTACTTCATCAAAGCCTGTCATCATCAGGTCGGCAAGCTCATCAATAACTAGTACCAGATAGGGAAGCTTCTCTTCGCCCCGCTTGAGTTTATTATAACCCTCAATGTTGCGGGCTCCGGCTGAAGCCAGTTTCTGATACCGCTTATCCATCTCCTGGTTGAGCCAGCGCAGTGTGCTTAATGCCTTCTGGGTATCAACTATGACCGGTGTTGCCAGGTGAGGTATGCTATTAAACGGGGTTAGCTCTACCCTCTTGGGGTCAACCATAATAAACTTGACATCGTTGGGGGTGTTACTTAGCAATAGGCAGCAGATAATAGAGTTTAAGCAAACAGTCTTGCCACTGCCGGTAGCTCCAGCGATAAGTAGGTGGGGCATTTTGGATAGGTCACCGGCTATTGCCTCACCGCCAGCACCTTTGCCCAGTGCTAGAGCCAGCTTAGATTTGGCTCCCACTTTCTGGAAAGAGCTGGTCTCAATTACCCCCCGCAGGCTAACTATGCCCGATGTCGTATTGGGCACTTCAATACCTACCACCGATTTACCCGGTACCGGGGCTTCCATCCTGATGCTCTGTGCGGCCAGGGCAAGGGCCAGGTCGTTAGCCAGTGAGGTAATCCTCTCCACCTTAACCCTTGTCTTGGATACTTCCTCCAGTCTGGTCCTAACATTTCCGTCCTTATCCTTTTCCTTTATCTCCTTTATCTTCCTGTCCCAGCCCGGCTCCACACCAAACTGGGTAACGGTTGGTCCGGCGTTTATCTGCACTACCTTAGCCTCAACACCGTAGCTGGCTAGTGCCTCCTCAATAATCTTGGCTCTTTGTATATTATCGGCTTGACCAAATTCAACTTCAGGAGTCCTGTCCAGAATATCAATCGGCGGTAATCGCCAGCCATCAACAACGACCAGTGCTGGCGATTCGCCGTATTTCTTCCATACTTCCTGAGCCACCTGCCGTAAATCCGCCGGGGTCTGAGACGGAGCAGTCACCGGGGTTACCGCTTCCACCTCAGCTTCCCTCTCCGCAGGCTTTGGGAGTGATACTGGCTTTGCCACTGGCGCAGGTCGGGCATATGTCACTGGCTGGAGGGGTGGTTGCAGCTCTTCCACTGCTGGTTTTGGTGTGGGGCGTCTCGCAAACTGTTTACCCAGCCAGGAAATAGAATTAGCAACAAAGCGGAAGCAAGCCCTGGGGGCGACTAAAATGATACCGAGCAGGACTAATCCCAGTATCCGAAGGATGCCAATCAGGCCTAGGTCGTAGTCAATGATGCGCAGACCAAGGTTGCCGCCCAGGTCAAAAAATGCCAGTATTCCCCATGTAGCCAGGATAAAAGCAACACTGCCCAGCCACTGGTTCCAGTGGTAAATAAGTGATAATAGTTTCCGTCGCCATACCAACCCGACTAGGGTGCCAATAGCTATGGCGATAAAGACCAGCCCCCAGCCAAGCAGCGTAAAAATATCAGTAGCAAGCAGGGTAATATTCGGCCACTGCCAGAATAGCAGTGCCACAATGATTATGACCAGTATAAGACTGCGCACCGGTGGCAGTGTTAAAAAATGGGATACCCCACCACGCCCGGACTTCCTCTTGGCCTTTTCGGTGGGCTTGCTCTTTTTGGTGGGTTTACTTTTAATATTGGCTTTCCTCTTAGCCATGTAACCACTCGGCGAGTCAAGGCGATTTGGAGCTACACCTTTACCATAAAGGGCAGAATCATGGGGCGGCGTTTGGTCTGGTCATAATAAAATTTGTGCAACACATCCCTAATTTTGGCATTAATATAGCCCCACTCGGCAGGACGGTCACGACCATGGTCTAAAGCTCGGGCGACAAGGTCGCGGCTTGCCTCTATCATATCTCTTGCTTCCCTGGTATCAACAAAACCTCGTGATACAATGTCAGGACGCCCAACCAGTTTGCCCGTTTGTTTGTGTATCGCAATAATCACTACAACCATTCCATCCCGGGACAGCATCTGCCGGTCACGGAGAACCACGCTGCCAACATCACCTACACTCAGGCCATCTACATAGACATTGCCTGAAGCCACTTTACCTGTTATCTTGCCCGACTGTGCATCGAGTTCGAGTATATCGCCATCTTCAAGCACGAAGATGTTCTCCTTGGAGATGCCTACTGACTGGGCTAGTTTAGCATGAAGGCTAAGGTGGCGGTATTCGCCATGAACAGGTACGAAGAACTTGGGCTTGACCAAATTTAGCAGCAGCTTTAGCTCTTCCTGACTGCCATGCCCATGAACATGCACCTGAGCTACCTTATCGTATAATACCTGTGCCCCTTGCTTGAACAGGTTATCCACTGTTCTGTTGATTAGTGACTCATTACCTGGGATAGGGGTTGCTGAGATAACCACTGTGTCTCCACGAAGAATATGAAGCTGACGATGGTCACGGTTAGCTATACGGACCAGGGCTGAAGTAGGCTCCCCCTGGCTTCCGGTAGTGATAAAGACAGCCTTATTATGGGGCATACCTCTCAGTTCATCCATCCGAGCCAGTATTCCATTAGGAGCCTTGAGATAGCCAAGCTCCAGTGCCATGCGAACTATATCGGTCATGCTGCGCCCAACAATAAAGACTCGGCGCTGATGTTTAGCTGCGGCATCAATAACCTGCTGAATACGGGAGACCAGTGATGAGAAAGTAGTTACAATCACCCTTCCTGGCGCATTAGCCATGATGTGGTCCAGGGCCTCGCCAACTAGCCTTTCTGATGGGGTGTAGCCGGGGAGTTCAGCATAAGTAGAGTCGGAGAGAAGGAGTAAAACACCCTGTGCCCCTAGCTGAGCCAGCAGGGAAAGGTCAGTTGGCTTACCATCCACCGGGGTATAGTCAAGCTTAAAATCTCCACTGTGAACTATAGTGCCAACTGGTGTACGAATGATCAGACCTACGGAGTCAGGTATGCTGTGACAAACAGGGAAGAACTCTACCCTGAATTTCCCCAGTGTGAACTGACCTCCCGGGGGTGTTATGTTAAGTTTAGCTCCGGAGAGTGCCTTCCCCTCTTTGAGCTTAACCGAGATAAGCCCCCCGGTGAGCCTTGTGGAGTAAACAGGCACATTGAGCTGGGGCAGAAAATAGGGCAGAGCACCAATATGGTCTTCATGACCATGGGTAATGACTATGCCCCTTATTTTTTCCTTCCTCTCCAGCAGGTAGCTAATATCAGGGATTACCAGGTCAATGCCTAGCATTTCCTCTCCAGGGAACATAAGCCCGGCATCAATGATAATGATGTCATCTTCATACTCCACCACCATCATATTCTTACCAATTTCAGATAGCCCACCGAGGGGGATTATTCTTAATTTTTGCTTACTCATTAATTTTAAACCTCGAACATATTTAATTGCTTTGGTTCTTGCTTGGCTTGAGTTACGCTTTCTGCCTGGGCTAGGAGCGACGGAATCTTAAGCATATCAGCTTCTATTGCCTGGCGGAGGCTTTGCTGGTGAAGGGCTGCTGCCGGGTGATACATGGCATAGTAAATGACATTGTCCCGCTTTTGGGCCGTGCCGTGAATTTTGCTTATGCTTTTGTTAGGAAAGAACATCGCCATAGAATAGCGCCCTAAGGTTACAATCATCTTGGGGTGAATTAATTCAATCTGGCGTTCCAGCCACTTACGACAGTTATGTATTTCTGTAGGTAAAGGCTCGCGGTTTTCCGGCGGTCGGCACTTAATTACATTGGCGATATAAACTTGCTCACGCTTTAAATTAATGGAAGCCAGCAACTGCTCCAGGTATAATCCCGCTGGACCAACAAAGGGGCGTCCTTGTTGGTCTTCATGCCAGCCTGGTGCCTCACCGATAAACATTATTTCGGCATCCTCTGCCCCCTCACCGGGCACCACTTTGGTTCGATATTTAGCTATTTCACACTGCCGACAGAGCGCGATTTCTTCATATAGCTCACTCAGTGTCGACATCTCTCTCATTAACTCAGATATTAACTAACCCTTTTGATTATGATAACATGGCTAATATGTCAAGTCAATTAAAGCTGTTAGAAGAAGTTTAGTAACCTATCCCCCTGCCCCCTTCCTTATTAAGGTGAGTGCAATTCAATTGATACATCCTCAGCTTTTTGTTCAGGCGGGGGGATAATGCCATAAATCGTCGACATCAGAGTAGATAGCGACGGTACGGATTCCCATCTCTTCGCAGGTTCTTATTATCCTTACTGCTGTTTCCCCACGGTTAGCAAACAGAATTTTTGAACATGCTCCATATTTCCTTTAAGAAACAGTCTTGCCGGATAAAAGCTTGAAGTTGCCCTCGGCTCCTCTTATTCTCGGATACCCGCCAGATTCTTGGCCAGCTTCTTCTTTGACTCAATATCTGCATTCCGCAGTATGGTCATCCTGTGAGTCTCTGGTGAGCCGGCACCATGAATGTTGGAAACAATGTCTCTACTTTCAAAGGCGAGTTTTTCGATTAACCTGAAGAGGCGTACCCTGTTTTCTGTTGACACGCCATCCACACCCTTGAGGTATTTATTGAGTAATGGACCAATTTCCGGGTGGGCAAAATCTTTATCTGAGGGTATGTCGGCTACCATGCCGCCGGCAATCTCAATCATCATCCGGACTACTTCTGCAAGCTCCTTACCCTCGTAGAGTTTAGATGTATTTGATAATACAGCATCAACATTGTAGATACCCGATGGTGTTGGGGTAGACTCCACAGAGGCGGCTATGGAGCAGCCATAAATTGCCTCAGTGGTCTTAAGCATCTCCGCCAATTTATTGTTGATATGTGACACATTGGGCAGGCCGTTGTATTCAGCAGCAGCGGCGGCAGCACCAATCAGGACATCGCCAACACCGCACTTACAGCCACCGTGAGAGTGGCGGTGGTAATTACCGAAGTTCCTTACCATCTCACCAGCATACTCATATTCGCCACACAGGAACACCCGCTCCCAGGGCACAAAAACATCGTTGAAGATAATCATGGGAGCGAACTTGCCGAATTCGACATTACCGAGGTCGCAACCCTGAAGCAGTCTGGCTTCCAGCGTCCCCCTACCGTAAATATGGATAAGACCCTCAGTATCCGTCGGGAGAGCAAAGCAGACGGCGTAGTCTTTGTCTGCCTCACGCATTTCTCTGGTAGGTACAATCAGTCCCCAGTGAGCACAGAGAGAGCCTGTCTGGTGTATTTTGGCTCCTCTAACCACAATGCCATCGTTATTCCTGTCTACCACGTGCAGGTACATGTCAGGGTCTTTCTGTTGCGATGGCCTTAGTGATCTATCCCCTTTGACATCAGTGACACCACTAAAGACAACGAGGTCATTCTTCTGCACGAGCTTGACAAAATCCAGCAGCCTCTCCCAATAATTGGTGCCGTATTTCTGGTCGCAGTTATAGGCTTCTATGCCAACGGCATTTATGGCATCCATACCAGTGCATCGCATATAGCAGCCGCCAATCCTCTGAGCTAGGAACTTCAGCATTCTGACCTTGGCCAGAAGGTCATCCGGGTTTTTGTAGAATTTGACGAAGCGGCTGACTTCTTTGCCAATCAGGTCAGACTCAGCTACCAGATACTTTTTACCCTCCGGGTCATTTTCCAGTTCATAGGTTTTAGCCACCGCTGCCGTCATGTGTTTAATTAACGGGTGCTCGTGAACATTCTCAACCTTCTCTCCCAGAATGTATGCGTTTGGATGCAAGTCTTTTAGCGAGTCACGATATTGTTCGACAGTTTTCAGTGCCATTTGTTTTGCTTTCCTCCTTCATATAGTTCAATTTAATCAAAATTCAACTTTTACGGGTCATTGTAGCACTTGTACAAACCGCTTGTAAAATCATGCGTAATTAACTATTTTGACAACCTATATGTTAGCCTCACTACCACCCTGACCCAGTCAAAGGAACAACTGCTTAGCCCAAGTCATCTTGTGGTAAGCTCAAGCCAAGCGGCAAGGCACCCCACTTGACTCAGCCCCCTCAATAGGGTAAGCTATGGCAGATAGCGGCTATGAGATTGTATGAATTCGAAGGAATTGATTTGTTTTGCCGGGAGGGCATACCTGTCCCTGATTATGCCCTAGCGGGCAGCCCCAAGGAGGCCCGGGAGAAGGCTCAGGAAATAGGGTTGCCGGTGATGGTAAAGGCCCAGGTGCTGACGGAAGGTCGGTGGCTGGCTGGAGGAGTCAAGACCGCCCAGTCTCTAGACGAGGTGGAGAAGGCTGCCAGCCACATACTGGATTCGTCAATCAGGGGCTTACCAGTGCAACAGGTCATGGTAGCCCGAAAGGTGGAGACGGCCCGGGAGTTTTATTTAGGGATTACCGTAGACGAATATCGCGGCACCCCGATGGCCATCCTCAGTGCTGAAGGCGGGGTCTCTATTAACGAGATAGCCAATAACCGTCCCGAGTCAGTCGTCTCCAGGCCCGTTTCAATCACTAAGGGTCTCCTTCCTTCTGAGGCATGGCACATGTGCCGGGAGGTCGGCTTGAGCGGCAAGGAGCTGACACAGGTAGCTGATATACTCAGCGCACTTTACCGTGTTTTCCGTAATTACGACGCTCTAGTCGCTGAAATTAACCCTTTAGCTCGAACCCCGCAGGGGGACTATCTGGCTCTGGATGCTAAGGTGGAAATAGATGATTCTGGCCTATTCAGACACCCCGAGCTCAATTTGGCCATGGAGAACCGTATCCCCAACCCCTTGGAACGGAAGGGCCGTGAAATAGGTGTCACCTACGTGGAGCTCGACGGGGATATAGCGATAATCGCCAGCGGCGCTGGTCTGGGAATGGCTAGCATGGACATCATCAGCCAGAGAATGCGTCCGGCCAACTTTCTGGAAACGGGAGGAGCCATTACTGCCGACCTGCTATACAAGGTGATGGACCTGGTTCTACAAAAGAAAGGAATAAGGGCAGTCTTCATCAATGTCTACGGGGGCATTAACCCTATCCACGAAGGAGCCAAAGGGGTCGTCCGCTATATGCAAGAGCACAATGTTACCATACCTGTCATGGCTAAGGCTCTGGGGAATCACCAGGAGGAGACCTGGGAGATTTTCAAGGAGCACGGGGTTCATGTAGTCACTGATGTATCCACGGAAAAAGGGATAGAGCAACTTGCCCGCCTGTTAGAGGTAGGAACATGAGCATTCTGCTGAACCGAGAGACTAGGGTTCTAGTGCAGGGCATTACCGGCAGGATAGGGCGAGTCCAGACCAAATGGATGCTGGAATACGGAACCAACGTTGTTGCCGGCGTCACCCCTGGCAAGGGTGGTGAGGAGGTAGAGGGTATTCCCGTGTATGATACTGTTGCCGAGGCTGTGGCTAAGCAGGGTGCAGAGGCTTCGGTGTTCTTTGTACCGCCGCCTGCAATCAAGGAGGCTGCCCTGCAGACCATAGACGCTGGTATCAGGCTTATCGTCGTCGTTACCGAGCACATACCTGTCCACGATGTCATGGAAATCAGGGAATATGCCAGTGACCGGGATGTGCAGATTATCGGCCCCACTAGTCCCGGTGTCATCACTGTCGGTGAAGCCAAGATGGGGATTATGCCGGGGAATATGTTCACCCCCGGTCGCATCGGAGTGATTTCCAGGAGTGGCACTCTCTCCTACGAGATCAGTATCAATCTGGCAACTGGTGGACTTGGGCAGAGCACCGTGGTTGGCATCGGGGCTGACCCGGTGATATTTACCAACATGCCTGAACTTTTGAGGCTCTTCGAAAAAGACCCGGATACTGACCTGGTGGTCATTGTGGGTGAGGTGGGGGGTGTTCAGGAGGAGAAGGCGGCCGAGTTTATCGACCGGTGGATGACTAAACCAGTGGTTGCCTATATTGCCGGCCATAACGCGCCCGAGGGGAAACGGATGGGTCATGCTGGCGCCATCATCCATGGTGAGTACGGCATGGGTACGCCTCAGGGCAAGATAGCCGCTCTTAGGGAGGTTGGCGTGGACATCGCCAGGTATCCTGCAGATGTGGTCGGGCTGGTTAAGAAGCATTTGACACCCCCTTAGAAGCTTTGTCCCTGATGAAAAATCCCCAGATGCGATAGATTCCTGTCAGGTACTCTGGCATTATATTGAATAAGATGGACATTTGTGCAGAAGGGGTATTAGATGGACAAAAAAGCCAAAGAGTTAATTCCTCCCGGGTTAGTTTATATAGCGGACAACATCACCTCCAAGCAAAATGTCTTAGGTGCCCCAAAAGGAACAGGGGCAAAGTGGGCTAAAGACCTTAACCTGCCTAAAGAGGCAAAGACCATATTCTTCGCTGGCTGTGGATATCAGTATGCCACCGGGCTGGAGTTCATGATGTCTCTCCTACGAAAGATAGACAAAAGTCCAATTGGTGCTGAACTGCCAATGAGCCTTGCCAGCTTTCAGAAAAAGATAGGGGTTGACCTTGGTGGAGTGTACCGCAAGCTATTGGTAAAGGATAGTAATTCCGACGGCCAACCCTTAAGGGATGCGGTCAAGGTGCTAAGGAACCTTGGTGTTGAGTTTGGCTATCTCGCTGATGATGAACCGTGTTGTGGAGGACTTTTGCATTACACCGGACTACAAAACGAGTTTGCCCAAAATGCTCGGAGGGTGTATGACAGGCTAAAATCCCACGGGGTGAAACAAATTATTAGCATTGTTCCTTCGTGTACTTATACCCTCCGTGACCTAATGCCTAAATATATTGAAGAATATGATTTAGAGGTAAAGCACTTTTCAGAGGTTGTCCTAGAAGGTATTCAGTCCAGAGAGTTGCGATTTCCCCGAGGAGTTAGGGTTACCTATCATGACCCCTGCCAGCTTGCCCGTTACTTGGGCCTTATAGAGGAACCGCGTCAAATACTGAGGGCTATTAAAGGGATTGAGCTTACAGAGACTGATTGGACTAACAGGGAGTGGGCGACGTGTTGTGGGGGTGGGGGTGGGTTTGAAGCTGTCTTCCCCGAATTAAGCGAGATTCTGGCAGTGAACAGGACTAGGGAATTGGTTGAAACTGGAGCTCAAATTATTGTCACTCAATGTCCCGGATGCATCATGCAGCTTGAGAATGGGCTTAAAGAACTAAAAATTGACGATGTAGAAATCCTTGACCTAGCGCAAGTTGTGGCTATGGCTATGGGGGTGTGAAGAGGATGTCTGTATTTACGGACTATAAGAAAGAAATAATGGATGCCGCCCATGATGAGAGAATAAGGATTGCTTTATCACGGGCGATTAAGAGCTACCGGGAAAATGCCAATAATGCCCTCAAGAAATTCCCTCATACTATTAAGATGGCGGAGGAAGTCAGGGTGATAAAAGAGAAAGCCATCGGTGAGATGGAGAGACTTGTCCAACAGGCGTGTGAGGCTATCACGGAAAACAGGGGGCAGGCTTATATTGCCAAAACAGCTGAGGATGCCCTGAACATCATCGGAAATTTGGTGGGGAGGGATAAACTAGTAGTTAAAGGTAAAAGCATGACCGGGGAAGAGATTGGATTACGAGAGCATCTGGAAGAACAGGGCAACGAGGTCTACGAGACTGACTTAGGGGAGTTTATTGTTCAAAAGCTGAACTCAAGACCCATGCACATACTCGCGCCGGCGGTTCATGTGCCCAAGGAAGCTGTCGCCCAGCTCTTCTCCAAGATTACGGGACAGGAACTCACACCGGATATAGAAACGCTGGTGGCAACAGCCAGGAAATTGCTCAGGGAGAAATATTTTCAAGCTGACATTGGTATGAGTGGTGCCAATGTGGTTGCCGCCGACACAGGAACGTTAATTCTCATTGAGAATGAGGGGAATATTCGCCTGGCTACCGGTGCCCCACCGGTTCATATTGCGCTTGTTGGTATGGAGAAACTTGTTCCGACTTTAGGTGATGCGTACAAAGTCGCCGAAGTAACCTGGAGATACGCCAACTATACCGTCCCCTCATATGTGAGCCTGGTATCCGGCCCGAGTAAAACTGGTGACATTGAGAAAGTGACAACTTATGGAGCCCACGGTCCACGAGAGTTTCATGTTGTCTTCCTGGATGCCGGGAGAACTGAGCTAGCCAAGCACCCGGTAATGTGTCAAGCTCTGTACTGTCTGAGATGCGGCGGATGTCTTTATGAGTGTCCTATCTTTGCCGTTACTGCTGGTCATTTTGGAGATAAGTATTTTGCTGGCATTGGTGCTGTCTGGGCGGCAATGATGATGGACAATAAGGAAAAAGCGGCTGCATTAGCTTACACCTGTCTAACTTGTGGCCGGTGTAAGATAAGATGCCCCATGAACATTGATACACCAGAAATGGTAGTTGAACTGAGAAGATTAATAGCAGAAGGCGCTTAGTTTTCTTCCCTACAGCATATATTGCCAGCGTAAATGGCACGGTTTAGAGTGTAAGCAACAACAGGTTATGGTGCCCTATTCATGATTATCCTATTGAACTTTCTGACGACTTAGTATATTGAATAACTAACAAGGATGGCTCCGGCTACAATAGAAAGAAGGTGTACAGCTTAACACC
>Ga0315289_10009758_pt1 | contig 13783 bp, 4 predicted proteins | sample YL17G11_40_MG_FD_203452 | JGI IMG/M metagenome (GOLD analysis project Ga0315289, IMG submission 203452) | Sediment microbial communities from Yellowstone Lake, YNP, Wyoming, USA - YL17G11_40 | ecosystem: Environmental > Aquatic > Freshwater > Lake > Sediment | place: USA: Wyoming | collected...
GACCTGGAGGGCCGCCACGGTCTCTACGTAGGCGTCGAGTGGAGCTTCGCCGACATTCGGCTGACCGGTCTGCCGTCGCCGAGCCCACCGGGGGCAACTGTCCTGGCGGGCAACGTTCTGGACTTCCAAACGCAGCTTCAAGCGGGGCAGGTCTTCGAAGTGCCGCCGGCCTTCATCGGCGCCTATGACGGCGACATTGACAACGCGGGGAATAGCCTCCGCAAGTACCTGTTCCGCTATAACGTGCCGGAGATCCTCCGCAGAGACGCAACTTACCCGAAGGTCCAGTGGAACGCCTTCGGCGCGACCGGAAAATCGCCTTCCAGTTGGGATCCCGTAGAGAGCAAGTACTATCCGCTGATTGACGACATCGCGCCGCTGGGCTTTGAAGAGGTCATGATCGACGTGGGATGGTGGCAGGGCGCCGAGCCTGAGCCAGACCCGGTGGATTGGCCGTCGGGAATGAAGAAGGCGGCCGAGTATGCGCACCAGAAAGGGATGCGGTTTGGGCTGTACTGGAGCGACGACAAGAACATGGCCTTGCCCGCGGAGCGAAAGGTCCGTATCGAGCGAATCAAGAGCCTGTTCGGAAAGCAGGGCGCCGACATGTGGCGGTCCGATGCCACGAGCGGGCTGGTCATCGCTCAAGACTACTGGTCGGTCGCCGGCTTTTACCAACTGATCGAGGTACTCCAGCACGACATCCGGAACTTCCAGTGGGAGAATTGCTCTGGCGGCGGACGAATCAAGGACTACGGCGCCATGCAGCGATGCGTGAAGATCTTCAACTCCGACACGTATTCGCCGCTCGACGTTCGGCGGGCATTCTACGACAGCTCCTTCGCATTCCATCCGATCCAGCTCGAAGGGCACCTCGGGAGTCCGGACGGCCGTTATCGTCCCCAAGGAATCGCTGGCATGAGGTACGCATTCCGGTGCATGTCGATGGGCGCGCCCGAATGGTTCCTCGATGCGCCCAATGGCGGCAACGGCTGCGACCCATGGACGGCAGAGGAGAAGGAGGCGGTCAAGGCAGCGGCTGCCACGTACAAGACTAAGATCCGGCCGCTGGTGCGCAACGCCAATCTGTATCACATCTTCCCCCGGCCCGACGACCGCGGGTGGGACGGCATAGAGTACTACGATCCGGCGACAGGCAAGGGCGTAGTCTTCCTCTTCAAGCCGGACAGCCCGAACGACACCCAGGCGGTCAAGCTGAAAGGGCTCGAAGCCGATCAGACCTACCGACTGACCTTCGAGGATGGCTCCAACTCACCGCAGGACAAGTCGGGAACGGAGCTACTCGGTACCGGAATCGACGTGACACTGAAGGGCAAGTTCGTTTCGGAACTGATGTTCTTCGAGAGGAAAGATGGCCCCTGCCAAGGTTGAGCCCCCCGCGCCTATAGATACCGGGCGGACGGGACCAGCGGTTAGCGGTTGGCGGACATGTCGTGATTGTCACGGGAGCCATGACGCGAGGGCATACACCGTGAGAAAAAGATTGTCACGAAAACTGGTGCTTCTCCTCGTGTGCGCTGCGCTGGCACTGGGCATAAGCGGCTGGGTGCTGTGCTCACTAATGGGCAACACAATTCCAGCTAGCCCGCGAGACATATGCTCCGATCACATTCGGGACATTGGCATGGCACTACAGCTCTATGCCAAAGAGAACGGGCGATTCCCACGTGGTGGTTGGGATACGGAACATGGCCGACCACGGTGGGTCCAAGGGCTTTACCGATGGTTTGGAAAGACTGCAGGCGACCCGGGGCTCCTACTGCCTCTTCTAAAATGCCCATCCGATACATCCCCCAGCGTGACAAGCTACTCGTTGAACCCGAGTGTTGCTGGACGCTCTCTTCGCGAGCTCGAAGGCCGGAAAATGCCTGTTGTGTTGGTCTGGGAGACTGACCATCCGGGGACTCACCACTACTCTTACGTGTTCGATGGACAGGGGGGATGGGTGTCAGAGACCGGCAGGTGACCCGGCGGAGAGAGGGCACGTCGGCAGATCCTCTCTGGGCACGCTGTGGCTAACCGCGGACTGCGGGGATGCCGATTTCGCTGAAATCGATCAGTTGTTCCGGCGGAAAGCGATCGGTTGTTTCGGCGATGGCGATCACCCCAGGTCGGAGCGAAGCGGCGCAAGAGCTCCCTGACCCGACGATAGCCGTATCGGCCATACTCGATCTCAGGCGCTGACACCAATGTCCCGTTGTCGAAGCACGTCGCCGCCCGTCGGTTCGCGTACGAGAGATTCCGGCGGGCCATTTTGGAGCCGGGATCCGTTTGGAGGACCTTGGCAGGTAACTGCTGAAACGGACTGTGGTTGTGCTGCTCCACTACTTCGGTATCGAGAGTCGTCTCGCTATGTGCTGCAAGATCTGCTGGAAGAGTGATTCTCAGGCGGACGCTCGAAGGACTGAGCGGCAGTCACGCAGAATATCCCATTATGCGGAAATCTCGAGATGACCCCGGCGACGCCTCAAGCATCGAAGCCAGCCGGCTCAAAGCTTGGGAGTCCGCCTGGCAAGAGTACTGGAATGGCGGCGGGGCTTCGACCTACGAGCTTCCGGCCGGGAGCCCCGTAGGGCACGAACGCGATTTCCTGATGCATACGCGGACGCCCGAACATGAGGAATCCCGTCTGGAGCACATCCATCAGGAATTCGTCCGTGGCTTCGCAGCCCTGTATGGCCTCGGTCCTGCCGTTACCGTCTTCGGCTCCGCACGTTTTGGGGAAGGACATCCTTACTACGATCAGGCCATGGAACTCGGCCGGGAACTGGCAGAAGCAGGATTCGCGGTAATAACCGGAGGCGGGCCAGGTATAATGGAAGCGGCCAATCGGGGCGCTCACGAGGCAAACGGGGTGAGCATCGGCTGCAATATCGCCCTGCCGCACGAGCAGCAGCCTAACCCCTACGTAGATGAGTCCATCGAGTTCCACTACTTCTTCATACGGAAAGTGATGCTTGTGAAATACTCCTGCGCGTTCATCATAATGCCGGGAGGGTTGGGAACATTGGACGAGATGTTCGAGACTGCGACCTTGATCCAGACCCGCAAGATGGGACCATTTCCAATCGTCTGCTTTGGGAGTGAGTTCTGGCAAGAGCTGGCCAGACTCCTGAGTCACCTGGTGGCGGCGGGAACAGTGGGAGAAGACGAACTCGAGTTCTTCCAGGTCACCGATTCACCTGAAGAGGCCGTCGAGCTTGTTGTCCGCGCACTGCCGGAACCTGTACGGGCATACCTGAGACCTATCGCCGGCGAGTGATAAGGCTGGCGGGAAGGTCCTAGCTCAGTGTCTTGATGAACCGACCTTCGCGAAATCAATGTATCCCCGCTCAACGTCTACATCCATCAGTTGCACACGAACCCGGTCGCCGGTATCAATGCCCTGGAACCCGCGGACCAGCTTTCCTTCGACAGGAATAGTCAGCAGCCGCGCCCATGTGCCTTTTGAAGAGGCCCCGGTGACTATGGCATCAAACTGTTCTCCGATTCTCGATTCAAGGAGCAGCGCAGCAGCGGATTTGCCGACCTGCCGTTCCACTTTGTTGGCGGCATCCTCTTCTTCCGTGCAGTGTCTTGCAAGAGCCTCTAGCTCATCATCGCTGTAGGGCGAAGGTCTTCCTGCTATCGCGGCCTTCAATAAGCGCTGCGTGATCAGATCGGTATACCGGCGATTGGGGGCTGTGGAATGGGAATAGTCCTTGACAGCCAGACCAAAATGCCCCGGCGCCTCCTCACCTGGAAGCTCCGCGACGTATTCACCAGACCCCATCAGCTTGATGATCGAAAGCGACAGATCGGGGAATCTCAGCGGATCGGCTGCTTTCTGCTTTGTAAGAAACTGCTCCAGAGCTCTTGAGTCCGGATTGTCCGGCAGGTTGAACCCATGTTCTTCGGCAAGCTCGGCAATCCGGTCCCATCGTTTTGGAGTACGGACCACTCGGCGGATAGAAGGGAGTTTTCGTGACGAGAGGTATCGGGCGATCACGCCGTTTGCCGCGATCATGAAATCCTCAATGATATCCTTGGCGCAGTTCCTTGTTTCCACCTCCAGATCACGGATTTGATCGCCGTCGAATATCGGTTTCGCTTCAATGGTTTCCAGGCTGAGAGCCCCGTGAACATGCCGGAAATTCCTCATGCTTTGTGCTGCCCTGTCCTGCATCCGTAGATTCTCATCAAGTCCATTGACGGTAGCGACAGCCTCGGGTATGGTTCCATCTCCTTCCAACCATGCCGCGACGCTGTTATATGCGAGTTGCGCATGGTTGCGGACACCCGCCATGCAGACACTTGAGTCTTGCAGTGATCCGTCCGCGCCGATCACCATTTCGATGGCAATAGACAGGCGATCCTCATCGAAGTTAAGGGATGAGAGATTGGTGGACAGCTTCTCCGGAAGCATGGGGAATATCACAGCGGCCGTATATACCGAGGTGGTATTATGCCGGGCGTGTTCGTCAATGGCTGATCCATTCTTGACGAGCGAGTCCACGTCAGCCACGGCGACAAGAATCTTCACCTTATCTCCCGTCATTGCCTCAGCAACAGTAAGCTGATCCAGATCACGGGAGTCATCGTTGTCGATGGAAGCCCACAGAAGACCCCTAAGGTCACGAACCGGCTCACCGTTCATTGCCGCAGGTGTCTGAATCCTGCCGAGTTCGGCGAGCGCTGCGGTAGAAAAGTCAGGGAGTAACCCTCTTTCCAGCATCACCCTATGGGCGATGTTCTCTAAGACAGCACGGTGCTGTTCATGATCCGCATTCATAGGATGCAATCTCACCTTTCACGATGTCTGCAACCACCTCGGGACCCGCAAAGTGTTGCTCGACGTGCGGTGTCTGAGGCTGCAGTGGTCCAACGATAACGAGGACAAATAGCCCCCACGAAAGATGCAAGCCGCGTCTTAGCAGCCGACCTTTCTCTCTAGGCATCATACTCCAATATCTGTTACTGTCAATACCAGCGTATCTGCTCTCTGTCCTGGATTCGGTCCGCCGCCGCCAGCTTGTTCATAGTCAGACAACGGCGGCGAGTGGCGAAGTGATGCGTTGATCGAACGGTTGGACTTACGATTATGGACAACAAGATTCTCTGGACTGCGCGCCTATCCTTGGCCAGTCGAGAGTGAAGCAAGGTTTGACTGGCTCCTTCAGCACGTGGTGGATCATTCGCGAGTTCTGACACGACGGATCCCGCAGCAATGCTCGTCCGCGCGGAAGCGAGGATCCAGGGCCGGGTGAGTGATCACGCAGGTGCCGTCCTGCGCAGGGCTCGGCATCAATTCCGGTCCAACACAACACCAGAGGAGTCTTCGACTGGAGGCTGGTGCTCCGGCCGCGAAGAGGACAAGTGGCGTCTTCGCCAGTGGTCTGTCTTTCGCGACTCATTGCAGCCCGTTCCTTCGGACGGTACAGGCCGGCAACCAATTCTGGACAGCCGCGGTCGCGGTTTCCGGGAGTGGCACATTCACATTGGCTGGCCTGTGACCACTGCCAGGGGTTCCGTTAACCTCAAGCCGCTATAGCCCGCCGCCTTTCTCGACACGCCGCTGGGATGATGTGCTACTGCATCTGGGCGACATACCACTTGGCGTCCACCCCGCGCACGAACACCGAACCGTTGGTGTATAGTATCTTGCCGGTGTAGCCGACCTGCCCGGGCAGGTTGTCAGTGGCAACCCACTGGCCGGTGACGAGATCGTACCGCGCGTAGTCAGACGTTGGGGTACCCCAGCCTTCGTGCGAGATGTCCCCCGTGGTCCCGCGCACGACCCACAGCTCGTCGTGCCCGGTTGGGGTCACGCCACCAGGGACGAATGCGATGGACTGCCCGCACCCTGCCTGCCATGGCTTCTGAGTCAGCTTGTGGCAGATGGTCAGGCCGGCGTTCCGGTCCTGCTTGGCAAGGCCATCGAAGTAGTAGATAACGTCTCCACTCGACAGACCACCCGCCCAGTCGTTGTGCGTGGCGTAGTACCTGCCGTTTCCGTCGGTGGTCACATCCTCATTCCGAGACACCCAGGAGGCGCTGCCGACGCCTTCAGCGTTCAGATCCCAGTAGGTGCTCATCCAGGCGTTGTCAGCGGTCTTAGCGTTCCAGTCGAACTCCACCCACCAGTTGCCGGCGTGCCAGACGGATGTCCCGCGGCCCACGTTGGCCGGGTCCATGACGAGCGCGTTGCCGGAGCTATTCGTGGACGTGATGAACAGTCCCTGGTCATCCAGCCAGTTTTCCCATGCGTTGTCCAACACGCTGTATCGAGTCACAGTCGGCTTCCAGCCGTCCTGGTTGACCGAACCCCGCGCGTAGAAGTAGCCATCCTGGTAGGCCAGGTCACCGCTGTTCACGAACCCTGCCCAAGGTACCGTGATCCAGACGGCCGGGTCCATGTCCGCAAGCTGCGTCCACGTGCCTGCCGTCGGGTCAACATAGAACTCGTACTTCCAGAATCGGCCGTCGTGTCCGACGCCCTCCTGCCGGTGGACTACGTAGAGCGCGCTGCCCTCGGTGCCGCAGGCGCACCAGGAGCCCCAAGCGTCGGAGATCGGCCCCTGGATAGTGGTCCACACAACCTGCGGCGGCCTTGTCCGGACTTTCGTCACGTCGCCAGCCACCCTGATCCTGACCACGGGGTAAACGTTCGAGTCCGCTCCGAGGTAGGTCGCCGACACACCCGTCACGACCGCGAAGTCATCGGCACGGAAGGTCGGCAGTTCGCTGGGGTCGCCCGAGGACAAGTCAATCCGGAGCCCCTCAGCCTCAGAAGTCTGCGCTCCGTCGGAGATGTAGACGAACTCCCGATCTGGGTCAACGGCCTTCACGATCCCGGCAACTTTGACGAGCATTCCGGTAGTCCCCAGGCCGGACGAGCCGGCGAGGGACCGCATGTTCATGCCGAGCGGAGGCACCGGCTCAGCCAGCCCCACTGGCCACCAGTCGGAGGCCTGGACATAGCGCTCCTGGGTATCGGGATCCGTGCCCATCGTCCCCGACACGACGAGCGGCAGCCCCATTGCCGGCGCAGGGTCCTCAGGAGCGACGCCGAACCTGACCTGGATGCCGGCAGCGCGAGAAGCGCTCTCCAGATAGCACTTTGGCGCGGTGTCGCCTGGGTAAGCACCGATCCCAGTACCTCTGATGGAGACAGGAGTGTCATCGGCCAGATCCTTGACGGTTCCGATCTCGACCGACGGGTGTGAAGGCAGGTCCGCGAGGGTCGTTACGAGAACGTAGTTCTCGGAGCGTATGAAGACGTTGCTGCCGACGAGCACGACCGCGCCTATGCTGTCCACAAAGTCAAGCAGTGGGTCTTCGGTGCTCCACAGACCGGTTACGAAGTCGTAGCGGGACCATTCCGGCGTAGCGCCGCCGAAGCCCTCGTGTTTCGCGCTCCCAGGAACCGTGAAGTCGCCTGCGGCCCGGATCAGCCAAAGCTCATCGTGCCCGCTGGGAGAGATCTCATCAGGTATGAAGGCAACTGACTGGCCGAAGCCGCACTCAAGCGGCTTCTGGACAACGTGAGCGGGCGCGGCGCCTCTGGCCGTGCCGGTCCAGGTGTAGATGCGGTCGTCCTCAGCCGGAGGAGGCCACGGCGACCAGGATTGCTCTGTGGCATAGTACCTGTTGCGCTTGCCGTCGAGCGCCCAGCTTTCGTTCCGCGAGCCCCAGCCGTTCACCGTGCCCATCCAGCCGTTGTCTACGGTGCCGCTGCTCCAGTCGAACCGGCACCAGTAATTGCCTGCGTGCCACATCCCGAACCCAACGCCGGGCAGCATGGGATCCATCCGCAGCGCGCAGGTAGCGTTCGTGATGTTGATGTCCTGGCCGTCGGCGTCCTGCCAGACGTCCCAGGTGTCGGCTGCGATCTTGTAGCGCAGTACCGTCCTGGAATCGCCGCCCTGGGAGGCGAGAGCGAGCGTGTAGAGGTAACCGCTCTGGTACGCCAGACCGCTGGTGGTCGCGCCTGAGCAGACGCTTCGAGGCGGCGGGGCGAGCTCAGTCCAAGTGGCGGTGGGGTAGAACGGGTCAACTGTCCAGGAGTCCAGCCGGAAGAGCCTCTGGTCATGCGTAACCACATAGAGGTAACTCCCATCAGTCCCCGTATGGTTGATAGAGCCGGCGGGCGCCGCTGTAGGCGGCGGAAGCCAGTCCCAGGTCACCGCAGACGCTGCCGAAGCAGCAGCCAGTAGTACAAGACAAAGGGCTAAACTAGATCTCATTGCGACCTCTCTACTCCTTTCTGATGCAGGGTCATATGGCCTTCAGCCGGGCACCGACACACAACCTCCGGTGGACCGGCGCGAGTCAAACTCAACTGGAGTCTAGCACCGGCGGTAGGCCGTGTCAACCTGGTAATATTGCCAGTTTTGGCGAGTGGCGCGATTGACACACCCGCAAGCATGGCATATACTGCGTACGGGACCCGCTCACGGGGCCACGTTGAAACAGTCACCCTCCCATGAAATCACCTGGCGACATAAGACCGTTACGACTGGCTGCTGCGCTTGCGCTGCTCATGGCCGCGAGTGCGGCGCTCTGCGGGCCGCAGCACTGGGGCTCGGGGTATCCTTACCTCGCTGCCCTGGAAACACACGGAAGCTCGAAGTGGCTGGTCGTGTACGAAGGGCCGCTCAGAGCCAAGGACAGTGTCTGGATTCCGCGATGGGTAGACAGGGCAACGGACTTCTCCAGCGTAGGCTCAGCCGGATTGGTCATAGGCAACTTCTGGACCGCAGGTGTCTCGCGTGACTACCTGGTACTGGTCACCCAGGCCGGAAACACGGTCACGCTGAAGGTCCTCCAGCCCCCGGACTACTTCAAGGTCGGCTCGTGGACTTTGCGCAGCACCAGCACGGTCACGCTGACGTCGGGCACGGTGATCGCCGCAGCCGCCGGGAACCCACTCGGCAGGACCGTAGCCGGAACCCTCCTTGACAACGGAGTGGACCAGATCCTGCTTCTGGTCCAGGACGGTTCCACTCTCAGGGTCGTGATGCTCACGCCGCCAGGCTCCCCGACCGGCACAACCTGGACTATCGCGAAGAACGTGGCGCTGCCTGCCATCACCGGCGACTACCGGGGCTTTGCCTGCGGAGACTTCTGGAACGAAAACAAGGACGTGTTCGCCGTCGCAACGGTCACGGGTGGAGCCACAGCGATTGCGTTCTACCAGTTCAACACTTCCAGCTCCACGTTCAGCCTGATCACAACGGACGCTGCCGCCGACCTGCCGGCCATCGCCCTAAACGGGTTGGTTGCGGCCGATTACTGTAGAGATGGGTTTGATGTCCTGACCCTCATCCCGCCTGAGCCGAATGGAACCTTCCAGCTCAGGGCGGCTCCGGCGAAGCCTGGACAGACCTACAACCCCGGTGCTTACTACAACGGCAAAGCGATGTCCCGCCAGTGGCTGCCAGGCAACGGCGGCGCCGCGAGCCGCGTCGTCATGACGGGCACCTTCCAGACGCAGAGCACCGCAAACACTGCGTTCACCGCTGGCCGGGTCTTCGGTTACGTAAACAAGGACATCGGAGCACAGCTCTCATACAGCTCAAGCCCGGATGCCGAGATAGCCTTCACGCACCGAACGCCGCTGTATTCGCTGTTCGCTGGTGCCCCTCACTGGGGATGGCCGTTCAAGGACGAGCCCGTCACATACGAGATCAACCTGAAGAACAACGGGCAGTCAACGATCCCCGGCGGCTCCGCGACAGTCAAGGTATGGATCAATACGCCCTGCCGTAACGCAGACACCAACCCAGCAACGTGCGACAATCCTGACTACGTTTTCACCGTGACCGACCCGCTTCCACCGTTCGACCCCAACAACCCCTCGTACATCAAGCTGAACGCTTCCACAACCTGGCCCTACGACCTGATAGCGGCAGGGCCCGGGGCGACCCGGAAGAAGGTGAACCTGGACGCGGTCGGGGAGCGCTGGCTGGTTGTGACAATGGACTGCGCAGGCGACACGAACCTGCGCAACAACCGATATGAGGCCGCCTTCCATGGCATGACCTACCATCCGCTCTTCCGCTACAACTCAACTCTTGCAGACCGCGAGCCGACGGTTGACGGTGACCCGTGCAGCATAGAGTACCTCGCGCGCAAGATGGCAGACGGAATACTGTGTGTCTACGAGCGATCAGGAACGACCAACAATGAGGACGCCCTGCAGCGCCCTTATATGGACAGCTACGGCATTGGCTTCCCGGACGACTACCCCGACCCGGCCCAGCGAGAGGCGGCCTGGAGAGCCGTTCAGGAATGGTACGAAGGCTGGAGGGAGCTCGACCTCTGGTGGGGACAGGGCCAGAACTGGGAGAGGTTCGACTGGACGTACGCCGCCGAGCTGCACGAGAGCGGCCACCTGTTCTCGCCTCTGGGAGACCTCTACGGCCTCTACATAATGCCGGTCTGGACCGGCGCTGCCAAGATGGCGGACGGGACACCGGTGCAAATGTTCACGCACGCCTGGGGCGCTGACCTGTTCTCAAGCGGCGAAGCCATCGTCAACCCGGCGGAGGCGGAATCCACCAGGCAGAACCTCGCAGGCATCAGGCAGGGCGCGGAGATCGGTTGGTGGCAGTACGCGCCGGACCGTGTGTTCCTTCGCGTGCTCGACAGAGACGGCAGCCCGGTTGCCGGAGCGCAGGTGACGATCTGGCAGTACTGGGCCGCGACGGCCGACGCGACGGGAACGACCGGCGCCGACGGCCGATGGGAGGTGTCCAGCCTGCTCACTTATCTCAACACTGACGCCCTGGGGCACAAGCACTACTCGGGCTTCACATCGGCGCTCTCGGCCATCCTCACGGTGCGGATCGGCAGCTATCAGGATGCCTGCATCATGGGCGCAGACGACACGCTCGGGTTTTCGAGCAGCGGACGGCTGACGGCTCTCTACAACGCCTTCGCGAATCGGTCTGAATGGACCTACGACATCAAGACCAACTACAAGGCCGTCGCGCCGGAGCCGAGCTTCGAGCTTGAGACCGCCGTGCAGGGAACTACCGTGCAGCTCGGCATCTCCGCAGTTCCAGGCCGCATCTACCGGCTCTACCGGAGGTTCGAGCCAGCCTACATTCGCACGTTCATAGGGGAGTACTCAACCCCCGGCACGACGCTCAGCATTACGCAGGACATGGCGGCGGCTGACTCGCGGTCAAGCGGGCGCTTCCGGGCCATCTACGAGGTCACCGAGGTTGTGGGTGGCGTCGAATCTCTGCCTCGGACGGCCCAGCTCACAGGCCTGAAAAACGCGCTTGGAGTCAGCGCGACTTCTGGAGGCGAGATGATCGTGGCCGCTAACGCCGGCATCGCAAACCCGTTCGCAATCCTATTCCGGGACGCGGCACCCTACGTCGAGTACTTTTACCACTTCAGGTTTGGCCACACTGCGATCAAGATAGCGCAGTCCCGACTGGACCCAGCCAGGTACTATGCAGTGCTCACCGGCTCGGACACCGATCCGGCCTACGGCTTCGACCTGATCACCCCGTCGGCGGGCCAGGCTGGCGGCTACGACGTGCGCAACGAGATGGGCAACTTCACGGCGGTGCAGTACAGCACGGCGTCCCCTTACTGGATCGAGCTTGACAGCGCGCAGACGGCGTCGGCCATCAAGCCCAACGACTACGTCTCCTACGGCTCATCGAGCTCCTTTGTGACGCAGGTCTCAGGCGACACCATCTACACGTCTTCGTGCATCTTCCCCTCCGGCCTCTCGAACCCCGTATTCGCGGCGCTTAGGACCGCCGGGCGAGCGGGAACCAGGGCCAACATGCGCGAGCTCTCCAACCCCAGGGGCGTCGCCACGATACTCCACGCCGGAGTGGAGTACGTCGTCATCGCCGACACCGGCAACAGGCGCGTCGTGGTTTGGGACGACGGCACGGGCTACGTCACACACTGGCAGAGCTCCGACACGCTTGCGAAGGTAGCCGCGATAGCCCCGCACCCGTTTTCCTCGGATAAGTTCTACGCGCTCGTCCGGAGAACGGACAAGCAGTCGAAGCTGTATCTCTTTACATTCGACGGCGCGGTGCTCTCCATTGACGCAGGCTACCCGGTCTCGCTGAGCGTCGGCGATTCGGGCTACGGCACTGAGATGGGCCTGGCTGCAGCCGCCGACGCCGCTACGGGCGCGCTGGTCGTAGCGGTCACCGACGCGGTAGCAAAGAAGGTGTTCGAGTTCAAGTACGTCGGCGGCAGTTGGCAGCAGTTCGCCGCCTACACTCAGCCCATCGGAACGTACGCCGGCAGCACGTCGCTCGTCCAGCCTATAGACGCAGCCTACGCCGCCGACACCCAGGGCCTCAATCTCTACGCTCTCGACCGGACCGGGCAGGACGCCTACGGGGTCGGCATAATGCGATTGGTGTGTCTTGCCGACCGACCGTTCCCCGCGACGCCGATCATGCAGGCCAAGGCCCTGGCGGACGGAACGCTCGTGAGCCTGTCCGGGATAGTCAGCGCCGTCCTCCCCAACGACGCCCCGCCGAAGTGCTACACCGAAGACCCTGGCCGCTCGTGCGGCATCCAGGCACGCTACGAAGGCACGGCCCCAACCCTTGGTCGCGCCGTCACGACGATAGGCATCATGGGCACCGACCCAGCCAACCACGAGCGATATGTGCAGATGCCTCAGTGGAGCCAGAGCGGCGAGGAGGCGCCCGTAGCACCGCTGGCAGTAACGACCGTCAGCCTGGGAGGCGCGGCAGCGGGGCGGCAGGAGGGCGCATCCGATGGCCGCGGTTTGAACAACATCGGCCTCCTGGTCAGGATGTTCGGCAGGGTGACGGCGATAGTGCCTGACCAGAGCTACGTCTACCTCTCGGACGGCTCGGGGGTCGCGGACGGGAGCGGCCCGGCCGGCGTGCGGGTAGACCTCAGCGCGATCGCCCCAGGCTCGCGGCCTGGGACGCTGGTCGGCAACAAGGTCACGGCGACGGGCATCTCGAGCCTCTATCAGCAAGGAACAGGCTATCACAGGATGATCCGAGTCCGCAGCGCGGAGGACTTCCGCGATATGTCTGCAGTTGACTGGAAGACGATCCAGGGGCCGGTCAGCGAATGGACCTCTTACAACCACATCGGCACCGACGGCACGTCGCTTTACGTTGTCTTTGCGAACCAGCAGCTCTACCGCTACAGCTTCCCTGCCGGAGACCCCACCAGCGGAACCTGGACTCGGTTGGCCAATCCTCCCAGGAACGTCTATGCATCTAACTCGTTCAGCGATCTGGCGTACCAGAACGGATATCTCTACACGTCAGCCGCAGCCAACACCGGGGGCAGGACGGTTCTGCGCTACCGGATAGCCGACCCCACCTGGGAGGTCTGGCAGAACGGCGGGGTGGACATCAACGTCTGTGCAACCACCGGCAACGGCATTTTCATGCACGGGGCTCAGGCCGGAGTCGGCTACTCAGCAAGCGTCACAGCCGGCGCCTGGGTCCAGTTCGACTGGGACGCGAAGTCGGCCAACAACGCGTGGATGTCCACGTCCGGCCTGGCTGTTCCGGACGCAGGCTACGTGTCCCGTAATGAGGACGTAGCCACCAACGGCAGCGGGGTCTACTACGGGACAAAGAACGACAAGACTGCGGGACTCAGCGGTGGGGACGTCATCTACACCTGGACCGGCCTCGTGAGCCCGACGCCCGCGGTTCTTGCTCAGAAGCCCTGGCAAGCAGGTTTCGGCCAGTCGGCGGAGTTCGTGCCGGCGGTGGCCTCGCCGACCGGCCACGACGAG
>Ga0315289_10009760_pt1 | contig 13782 bp, 12 predicted proteins | sample YL17G11_40_MG_FD_203452 | JGI IMG/M metagenome (GOLD analysis project Ga0315289, IMG submission 203452) | Sediment microbial communities from Yellowstone Lake, YNP, Wyoming, USA - YL17G11_40 | ecosystem: Environmental > Aquatic > Freshwater > Lake > Sediment | place: USA: Wyoming | collected...
GTGCTGATTGAAGTCAACGATGTAGAGCCACCAGTCTCTAAGCTTCCCGTCCGACCTGCCGGCGGCCTTCGGCAGGTGCTCAAACCACCATTTGTGGTGAGCCCGGATGTCGCCCCCGCCCCACTCACTCGAATCTACCAGCCGCTTCTTACCAGACATGTTTGGGTAAGTGAGCCAGTCGTCGCAAGTGCTCCACACCTTGGCCTTGTTCCCCCAGTCGTAGTCTCCGGCGCTGTTCGGGGCCCAGTGGACGCTGCCGCAGGCGGACCTGCCCGGCGCGACCTTCTCGTACAGCGTGAATCGCTCCCAGTCGTTCCGATCCTTACCCGCCTCCCAGCCGCCAAAGACACGCGACATGGTGGACTCTGTGCGATGACCGAAGTCCTCCAGCATCTCACCGACGCCCCGCTCGTAGTTGAACCCCATTATCGCGAAAGCCCTTCGGCACTTCACGTCTGGAAGCGGCTCACCGTTGATCCAGAAGGCGCCCTTGCCAGCCATGCACGACTCGTAATAGCCAAAGTACGGCGCTCCGAAGAGCCATACCTCGTCAACCTCGCCCTTGTCCACCATCTCGGCAAGATGGTATTTGGCAATGGAAGCTCTGTAGTCGAAGGCGTCGGGCTGGTGCCAGGGCTTCTGATTCCCGCGGCAGGCCAGATAGGACTCTTCTGTGTAGCTAAAACCATCCTTCTTGACCGGATACTCGTCCGCATCAACCCACCGAACGATCCGATAGCGAACAATGCCACCGCTGCACTCCTTGATGTCCGCCGCATAAGTCGCGGCAAGTTCGTGGGGATCGTTCCAGTGGCACACCTCGTGAAGCCGCTTCCCACCTTCAGACTTCACGATCGGGTCGTAGTTCAAGACGAGCACCTTCGGACGAAGCACGTGCTTATCAACCTCAGCAAGCGACGCCGAAGCACTCAAGGCCAGCGCAACACCTACCAACGCAGCCAATGCCATATGACAACTATTGCGGTTCATTCCTGCTCCTTTCATCCCGTGCAACTCTATCATTATAACCCGCCTCGGTAAATCGCGGCAACCGGCGAACTGGGTGGCCGCACACTCCACGTTTGACAATGCCCCGCTCACGTGGTAAGATAAACGTGGAACCACAGGTTTGACGAGTTCGAACCGGAGAATCGAGGGAACTACGGGAAGCTGATGAGGCTGTCAGTCCCCACCGGTTCCCTTTTTCTTTCGGTGAGGAGGGAGTCGAAGGAGTCGAGCGAGTCGAGAATGGCTGGGGCTATGTGCGGGATCCACCTACCCGTCAGCCCGCGTGTCCCAGTTCTCGCTGTGCCAGCCCCCGCATTCCGCCCTCGACTCACTCGACTCAGGAAACATGGGGCTACTTAAGACGATATTCAGCGCGAACGAGCGCGAAATAAGAAGGTTCATGCGCGTCGTCGAGCAGATCAACGCTCTCGAGCCAGAGATAAAGGCGCTCTCGGACGACGAGCTTCGGGCCAAGACCGACGAGTTCCGCGAGCGGCTTGCCGTTGGCGAGACGCCCGACGACCTGCTCGTGGAAGCGTTTGCGGTCGTGCGGGAAGCGGGCTGCCGGACCCTGGGGCCGGACAAGGCACGCCACTTCGATGTCCAGCTTATCGGCGGAATCGTGCTGCACCAGGGCCGCATCGCCGAGATGAAGACAGGTGAGGGAAAAACGCTTACCGCGACTTTGCCCCTCTACCTGAACGCGCTCGAAGGCAAGAGCGCGCACCTGGTCACCACAAACGACTTCCTGGCCAAACGTGATGCCCGTTGGTACGGACCCATCTACCATTTCCTCGGGCTCACTGTCTCCGCTATCCAGGGCCAGAGCGCCGAGACAGGCGACTCCCGCGGATCGTTCATCTACGATCCAACCTACGTGCCGGACGATCCGGACGAATGGGAGCATCTTCGTCCTCTCGGTGATCCGAACAACCCCTACGATCCGGCGAACAAGGCCGGACGGCGACTTGCATACCAGGCCGATGTCACCTACGGCATGAACAGCGAGTTCGGCTTCGACTACCTCTACGACAATATGGCCTTCAGCAAGGATGAGTTGGTGCAGCGCGGGCTTCACTACGCCATCGTGGACGAGGCGGACAGCATCCTCATTGACGAGGCCAGGACTCCGCTCATCATCTCCGGACAGGCGCGCGAGTCCACAGACCTATACTACAAGATGGACCGCGTGGCGGCCCGGCTCATCAAAGAACGCGACTTTACGGTTGACGAGAAGGCCAAGACGGCAATGCTCACCGAGGATGGCATCCACAAGATCGAGGACGCCTTCGGCTGCGGGAACCTTGCCGACCCCGAGAACCTGGAACTGATGCAGCACGCCAGCGCGGCGATCAAGGCGCGAGCCGTCTGGAGGAAGGATATAGATTACGTCGTCAGAGACGGGCAGGTCCTCATCGTTGACGAGTTCACGGGTCGGCTGATGTTCGGGCGGCGATGGAGCGACGGACTCCACCAGGCCGTCGAGGCCAAGGAAGGCGTGCAGATCCAGGAGGAAAACCAGACCCTCGCCACCATCACCTACCAGAACTACTTCCGCCTCTACAAGAAGTTTGCGGGGATGACTGGTACAGCCAAGACCGAGGAGGAGGAGTTCCGCAAAGTTTACGCGCTCGACGTGGTCGAGGTGCCGACGAACAAGCCCATGATCCGCCGCGACCACTCCGACGTCATCTACAAGACCGAGGAAGCCAAGTTCCGGGGGATAACCGAGGAGATCCTGAGGTGCTATGCGCAGCAGCAGCCGGTGCTGGTTGGGACCCGTTCGATTGAGGTATCGGAGCGGGTGAGTGAGCGGATGATCTCGGAGCGGCTGCAGCTTCTGGCGGCGACGGTCGTGCTGCGCCGCAGGCTCGAGGAGTCGAAGGATGTAGATGGTGAGAAGAAGCGACAGTACCATGCGCTGCTTAACGCCAAGTTCGATGAGCTGACGCTTCCCAGGCTTCAGGGATTGGCGAAGACGCTTGGCGTCAGCACGAATATGCTCTCACCCGAGAACCTGCAGGCTTTTGGCAGGATCATAGGAGTTGAGGAGGCCGACCTGCCAAAGCTGGCCGATGCGCTCGAGCACGGCATCACCCACAACGTCCTGAACGCCAAATACCATGAGATGGAGGCGCAGATCATAGCGGAGGCCGGACGAGAGGGCGCCATCACGATAGCGACGAACATGGCGGGCCGAGGCGTGGACATAATCCTCGGCGGGAGCGGCGAACAGGGCGCCAGCGGCGCGACTTCAGGTCATGGGTCATGGGTCATGGGTCATGGAGAAATCCCGGAGGGGCAGGGCCATGACCCATGCCCCATGACCCATGACCCCGAGAAGGCGACCTGGGACTTCAAGATTTGGGTCGAGGCCAACAGCGACCGCTGGGAGACGGCAACCGATAAGGCCAAGGAGGTCATTTACCGCGGCGGGCTGCATATCCTCGGCACGGAAAGACACGAGAGCAGGCGCATTGATAATCAGCTCCGAGGGCGTTCCGGCCGCCAGGGCGACCCTGGCTCAGCAAGGTTCTTCGTCTGTCTTGAAGACGAGCTCTGGAGGCTGTTTGGCGACAAGACTCAGTCGCCGCTCTTGCGGGGCTGGCAGGAGGATCAGGCTCTCGACGCGCGACTTCTTTCCAAGATGATCGGACGCGCCCAGAAAAAGGTCGAGGCCTACTACTTCGGCATCAGAAAGCACGTCCTCGAATACGACGACGTGATGAACGTCCAGCGCGAGACTACCTACGGTCAGCGACGGAAGATCCTTGAAGGTGTGAACCTCCGCCCCACGATCACAGATTACCTGCATAAGACGGTGCAGGAGAAGATGAACGCCTACTGCCCCGAAGGCGTCCATCCGAGCGAGTGGGATACCGCGACACTATTCCAGGTCCTGAACGAGATCTTCCCACTCGAAGTCTATGCCCATCCGTCCGACCTGGACGGCAAGAAGCGTGACGAGCTGGGTGAATTCCTCGATGCGGTAATCGAGCGGACATACCAGGACAAGGAGACTGAGATCGGCGAGGACGCTATGCGCGACATCGAGCGCCACATCGCCCTCCAGCTCATAAACAGCAAGTGGATGGACCATCTCGAGGCGATGGATTACCTGCAGGAGGGAATCGGTCTCCGGGGCTACGCCCAGCAGGACCCCCTCGTGGCCTACAAAAAAGAAGCCTACGAGATGTTCATGGAGATGCAGCACAGCATCCAGGACGACATCGTGCGCTGGATGTACCGCGTGCAGATTGCCAGGCCGCAGCCCGAGCGCAGCCACCGTTACTACAACGTCGTGGAGAGCGGAGCGCCGGACGGCGGCGACGGCGGGCGCCAGCCGGGCGGTGATGGCAAGGGCCAGAGGATCGCCCCGCGCAGGGCCGGCGGCAAGGTCGGCCGCAACGACCCCTGCCCCTGCGGCAGCGGCAAGAAATACAAGAAGTGCTGTTTGCTCAAGGAAGGGCTCTGAGCGGCGAGCCGGGAGGCCGGGCGCGTCGGGCGGTTCCTATGGATTGACAAAGGCCCGACATGGTATATACTGTGTGTAGGGGCGCCGTGCCGGTAACAGCCGATGAGCCTGCGATTCGAGTGGAATCCGGAAGTCGTCGAGAAGAACAGGGCGAAGCATGGCGTTGAGCCTGAGGATGTCGAGAGCGCATTGCGGAATACGGACCCCGCACCGTATATTCGTCGGGTGGAGGACGACAAGTATCTGGCCTCGGCCCAGGTCGAGGACAACGGGGATTACTTGTTTATCGTATTCCGCATTCCCAAGTCCGGGCTGGTGCGCACCAGAAGTGCGCGGCTTATGACCGACAAGGAAAAGCGGGAGTTTCGCAGGCGTAGAGCGAAAAAGAGATAGCTATGAAGAGAATACCCGATTTCAAATCAGTTGACGAGGAGCTGGACTACTGGAGCAAACACAGCATGTTGGAGTTCATGGATGTGGGGGAAGAAGTCCAGCTCGATTTCTCAGAGGCCAGAAAGGAACGCGAGGCCCGCAGGAAGCGGGCGGGAGCGCTACGCAGGGACCTCCAGATATGTGGAGCCCAGACCTTCTGGTCGGGGTCTCCGAAGCCTCTTGAGAGACACGAGGTGTACGGCAGCGTTGCCCCCGAGTTGGTGACCGGAACCGAAATACCGGAGGAGAACAGACCGTGGATGTGGATTTCGCATTTATCTGCGACTACGCCGAGCCCGGCAACAAGCTAAGCGCACTCGGCATTGGTTTCGATACCATCTTCGCACCGCAGGTTCCTTGTTTGCATCCAAACTTCCACCTGGTAGCACAGGTACGAGCTAGCGTGGCCGAGGCAGGCGACAAGGCGATAGTGATCCAATTGGTAGACGCGGATGGCAAGGATGTCGTCCCCCCGCTGAACGGAACCCTCAACGTACCGCCGCCCCCGCCGGGCGCCATTGAGTCAACGGGGCGACTGGTCGTCGGTTTTGCCGGGGTCAAGTTCCCAAAGTACTCGCAGTACACACTCCACGTAGCCGTGCAGGGCCGCGAGATGATACGCATTCCCCTCAGAGTCGCGCAGCCGCAGACAACCCCGTAGTCGCCGGTCGGGAGCCTGCAGGGACCCCGTCAGCCGTTGCTGGAAAGCTCATCTCCCGGTGAACCGCTGAAGAACTGAGGGGCGTAACCGGGAAGCCCTGCGCTTCCCGACCTCAGTGTCCTCATCCGTTTCAGTGTCTCAGTGGTTCCGGGTCTCCCAGATGGAGGTAAACCGTCCTCGCTCACCTAATGTACCCCTTGACAGACCCAAGTGCGCCAGCCGTCAACGCGCTGACGGCTGACGCCTGATAGCTGACAGCTACTCATGAACCTGAAAGAGAAGACAATCGAATCGAAGCGAGTCTTCGAGGGAAGAATCCTCAACCTGCGCGTTGACACGGTCGAGCTGCCGGATGGGCGGCGGGCGACGCGGGAGATCGTGGAGCACAAGGGAGCAGTGGCCGTCGTTCCGCTGCTCGCGGCTCGCGGCTCACCGCTCGGCGCTTGCCAGGTGGTAATGGTCAAGCAATACCGCCAGCCGACCGGAGAGGTGCTCATCGAAATACCCGCAGGGACGCTCGATCCGGGAGAGGACGCCGAAGCCTGCGCCCGGAGGGAGCTCGTGGAGGAGATCGGTTACTCAGCGGGCAAGCTGACCCTGATGTTCAGCACGTATCTCTCACCTGGATACTCGAACGAGATGCTGCACACGTTTCTTGCCGAGGACCTGACGCCCGCCCAGGCACCGAGCGATGAAGACGAGTTTCTCGAGGTCATCACAGTCAACCTCGACGAAGCGGCCAGGATGATCCAGACCGGCGAGATTCGGGACGCAAAGACCGTCTGCGGGCTTTTGATGGCTCAGCGGATAGTGAATCGCGATTAGTTCGATGCGCGTATCAGAGTTCGGCGGCGAGGCAGCGATAATAAAGCTGGTTGAAGAGCGGTGCAAGGGCGGAGACGGCCGCGTCGTCGTCGGCTTTGGCGACGATGCAGCGCTCGTCCGTACGGCGGGCGACAGGCTACTCATCGTCACCACGGACCTCCTGGTCGAAGGCACTCACTTCCGCCGTGAGATCACCGATCCGTTCTCGCTCGGCTGGAAGGCGGTGGCGGCCAGCCTGAGCGACATCGCGGCGATGGGCGGTGTCCCAAGCTGGGGGTTCGTCTCAATCGCGGTGCCGGACATCGAGGTGAGCTTCATCGAGGCGCTCTATGACGGCATGAACGCGGTTTCGGCCAAGTTCGCAAGCCGGATTATCGGCGGTGATACGAACTCGAGCGCGGGTGGGATAGTCATCAACGTAACGCAGCTTGGCGAGGTGGAGGAGGGCCGCGCGGCGCTCCGAAGCGGCGCGAAACCGGGTGATCGAATCCTCGTCACGGGCTTTCTTGGCGATTCCGCCGCTGGCCTGCAGCTTCTGCTGAAGCTGGGTCTGGACGAGGGCCTTAAGAGTCACTCAGAGGTCGTCGAGCGGCACATCCGGCCGGTTCCGCGTGTTGCGGATGGCCGCGCGGCGGTGGGAACGGGCCTCGTCCGCGCGATGATGGACATCTCCGACGGCCTTGCGTTGGACCTTGGCAAAATGTGCGAGGCGAGCGGCGTCGGCGCACGGGTCATGGCTGCCAGGCTGCCACTCGGCGAGCCGCTCGCGCGGGCTGCGGATGCGCTGGGCGCTGACCCGGCATCTCTCGCCGCGTCCGGCGGCGAAGACTACGAGCTGCTGATCGCTGCGTCGCCCGAGGATGCCGAGACGCTGGCAAGGACCGTCGAGGAGGCAACGGCAAGGGTCGTCTCCGACATCGGTGAGTTCGTCGCAGGCCGAGGCGCTGTCTTGGTCGGCCCCGACGGAAGCCAGGGTCCGCTCCGGCCCGGGTGGGTCCACTTCTAACCCGGTCTGTTCACCACTGCCTCAAGGCCGGTCCTTCGACGGGCTCAGGATGGGCCCGGCCACTACTAGGAGTTCGCGGATAGTGCGGGCTGACTGGCGAACCGATCTCACTCGAACGCGCTTTCGAGCCCGACCGGCCTTGCGATGAGCTTCAGCCGCGTCGGGATGAGCTGGTCGCGGCGCTGACTGCGTTGTTTACGCACTACGGCGCAATGTCCCCCGGCTGTGCGACCCGGATGAGCGGATAGTGATCGGACAGCCCCACTTTGTAGAGCGAGACCGATCCCCCGACCACGACGAAATCGCCCACTTGTCTGCCCCCCGCGTCGATCGCTCCGACGACCTTCACTCCCGTCGAGCCCATACCGCTCGCGCGGGCCGCTCCGTCGTCTACGGTCATCCACGTGCCGTCCGGGGCTATCCCGGTGATCGTGCCCCAGATGGTTGCGTCCAGCCCGATGTTGTTCGGCCCCAGGCTGCCGGGGACTCCGATCTGCGCTCCGAAGGTCGGGCCGCCTCCTACCGACAGCGAGCTCATACCGAACGGCCTGGGCGCTGCCGAATCAGACTGGGCGATGATCCCGTACAGATTGATGACCCTCTCCTCATCCGGCGTGAGCGACACCGCTCCCGTGAGCGTTACGGCCTTTCCTCTCGTCGCTCCACTACTGCCTATGACGGCCATTCCGATCGCCCGATCCGGCGTCTCGATGTTGAACCTGTCGCCGTGTACGCGCGTCACGACCGCCGTCACCCGGATTTCCCCCGACCCGAGAGACTTCGCCTGGCCCAAGCCCACTTCGTCCGGCAGAGTGGCGTAAACCAGGTCGTCCACGTTGAAGCTGAAACACGCCGCCGGGTCGTTGTCGGAGTAGAGCGCGACCTGGCTGAACGGTTGGTCCGTGGATACGATGCCGAGGAAGTAGACGTCGTTGCCTGGGCTGATAGTGTAGAGTGGGTCGGTTGCGCTCAAGGCGTCGAACCCGCCGCCGACGTTCGCGTGCATCTTCCAGAACGGGACAGCGGGATCGCCCGTCGGGCTGGGATTGCCGACCAGATACACGCCGAAGGCATAGAGCGGGCTTGAAAAGCTGAACGTAATCGTATCGCCATTTCCCGCGAGGAACTGACTGTCGCCTATGGAACTGCCAAGAGCGTTGGGGCTGCTGGTCGTCGAGAAGGCATCGGTGGCAATCGGCGGCAGGCTGATCGAAGTCGAGCCGTCAGAGGCAAGGCCGTTCGCGGCGATGTGCAGGCTGCCATAGTCGTGGGCGGGCGTGCCGGCAGCCTGGGCGTCGAAACTCGTTATCGTCTTCTGGACGTAGCCCGCCGTAGCCACGTCAAATGTCGCGCGGCTCGTATACGCAGTCGTGGTAAAACCTGGCAGCGCCAGCCATAGGGCCAGAGCCGTAACCAGGGCCAACATTATCCCCCTCATCGCCGGTTCCTCCTAATTCACCAGATAGACCCAGCTCGTAGAGTAGACGGTGACGCTGCCTCCGGTGTTGTTCGACATCGAAATTAGCATCTCGTCACTCACAACCGGAAAGGAAAAGACGCACGTGCCCGATTCGGGGGCGAAGTTCGCGCCGAGTGAAATGAAGTTAGCCGGTGGTATGGCAAAGTTCCCCTTTCCCAGGGGAGCCCAGGAGCCGGAGCCAGCACCAGTTTTCCCCCATACATAGACATATAGGGACGCGCCGGACGAATTAGACCCAATGCACGCGCGGATCTCTTTGTACCCGGCGGTCTGGAGGTTGGCACTTTGGATGGTTCCTGTGTGCGCGATAACCTGGTCGGTTGTCCAAAGCCGGATCTTGTTCCACTGCGTGGGCGCCTTTACGGTGTTGTTTGTGCTGTTGATGTTCACGGTAGGAGTATTGGTCACGGCTACGTTCGGCGTGCCGTTGATGTTCACGGTAGGAATGTTGGTCACGGCTACGTTCGGCGTGTTGGTCACGCTTACGTTCGGCGCGTTGGCGACGTTGACGTTCCACGTCCCGGACTGCGCTGCCTTGACGGTGTTGTTCGCCGGATCTATACCGACCGCCGGTGTTCCGGTGATCCCAACGTTCCACGTCCCGCTTTGGGTGACCCCCGGTGTTCCGGTGATCCCAACGTTCCACTCTCCGCTTTGTGTAGCCGCCAGAGTCCCAGCCACGGTGGCCGTCCACGACCCGGACTGCACTGCCTTGACGGTGTTGTTCGCCGGATCTAGGCCGACCTGGTTCTTGACCTCCACCGGCGTCGTTCGAGCCTGTGCCCAAACAGCCGAAGTCCCAGTGACGGCCAGAACCACACAGAGCACTGCCGTCGCAATCGAGTAGATTGCCTTGCACGATTTCATGTTTGCTCTCCTCTCCCGCTGTCTCCCGGCCAAATCCGGGAGTTCCAAGTAATGCACGGTAATTCACTTGCTCAGCCAGAACGGTAGGGCGGACACTCTTGTCCGGCATCGGGCAGACAGGAGTGTCTGCCCCACCGTAGTGCAAGTCACTGACCGTGATTTACTTAGAAGCATGAGCCTGGCGTGCAAGAATCGTGCCAGACGAGTGCGGAGCGTGTTGCCTCATCTGAAAGCACAACCATGAGGGCATCGTTGCCTGAGAGCGACACCTAACCGAAACCGCTTCGTTGCCTCAGATAAGAATCGCACCGAACTCGGTTGACTGGCGCCCCTCTTGACAGTTGGGCACGGTGCAGCCATAATCCCAGAAGCGGGGTCCGATGGAGCTGTCCTTTGGGGAGCGTTTCTGGCCCTCGTTTGGAGAGCTATGGGGCTGTTCTGACCGCATGGAGTAGGCTGTTTTCGCGTGCTTCGCGCTTCTTCGCGCAATTCGCGTTTCAAAACGAGCGACATGACGACCATCTGCAGCAAATCGGCTGACGGCACGATCGCCCTCGGCGAGGCGTTGGGATCCCGCCTCGGGCCGGGGGATGTCGTGGCGCTATTTGGCGAGCTTGGCTCAGGAAAGACGACGCTCGCGAAGGGCATCGCGCGCGGAGCGGGCGTCGGGGAGGAGGTCTTCAGCCCGAGCTTCACGCTGATCCACGAGCATCGTGGCCGTGCGCCCTTTTATCATGTTGACCTCTACCGGTTGACCGGGGCGGAGGACGTCGAGCAGCTCGGACTTGAGGAATACTTGTACGGCCAGGGCATCGTGGTAATCGAGTGGGCGGATCGTGCGCGCAGCCTGCTCCCTGCGGAGCGAATAGACATTGCCCTCGACTTTGCTGGCGACGACCGGCGGGCCATCCAGATCAGCGGAACGTCGGAGCGGATGCAGAAGATCGTCGGATTGGTGGTTTCGGATGCTGGCGCTTGCAATTGAGACATCGGGAGACGTGGCGGGCCTCGCGCTGGCGACGGAGGAAGGCCTGGTCAGTGAACTCGACTTCAGCCACCGCATGGACCTGCTCCGACGGCTGATGCCGAATGTGGACGGGCTGCTTGGGGACGCCGGCAGGTCGCCCCACGATCTCGACGCCGTTGTGATCTCGCTCGGCCCCGGCTCTTTCACGGGTCTGAGGATCGGCATGGCCGCGGCCAAGTCGGTCGCTCATGTGCTCGGGAAGCCGATAGTCGGGGTTCCGACTATGGACGTGCTGGCCCACGGCGCATCCGCGGCTCGTCCTAAGTCCATTGCGACGCTGATCCACGCACGGCCCCAGGAGGTCTTCTGGGCCATTTACCGATGCGACGCTGGCCGCCCGGTGAGATTGGCCGAGGACCGCGTGTCGCCGGTTCAGGATGTGATGCGGGAGGCGAAGCGGCAGAGCAAGATCGTCTTCTGTGGGAATGGCGCCGAGCGGAACCGGGAGGCGCTTGAGGCAGAATTCGGCCCTTCATGTGTCCTGGACGAGCGGTTCCACACTCCGCGCGCGGCGGTGCTCGCAAGCCTTGGGATCGAGCGGCTCATGCGGGGAGAGTCTGACGACGTTTTCGGGTTGGCGCCGCGCTACGTCCGCCGGCCTACGCCCGTAGTGCGGATCGAAGCGTCGAACCCCCGGGACTGACCCACTGGCGTCAGGCGCTGACCCGGATTCGCCCGCCACTGGCAGCGGACAGGCGGGATCTGAGCGCGGAGTAGGCAGTGCGGGCCCGATCATACGAAGGATCAATCCGCACCGCGCGGGAGTATTCGTAGAACGCTTCCTTCGGGACGCCGGCGGCCTCGTACGCCTGACCCAGATTGTAGTGAACCCTGGCGTCGTTCGGCCGGAGCTCGCCGGCTCTCTTGAAAGCCCCTATGGCGGCGTTATGGCGGCCAACTTCAGCATATGCCGCGCCGAGGTAGAGGAAGGCCTGGAAACTATCGCGGTTCTCGATAGTCGCCTGCTCTAGCTCGCTGACTGCGGCCTCGTAGTCTTTGGCCCCGAACGCTTCAAGGCCTCTCGTTAGGCAATCGCGCGCGTCACCCACTGTCTCGTCCTCCCAAGTCTTTATCGGGCTTAGGAGCAGGCGACCTCACCGAGAAAAATACCAGGTTTGACGTGAGGAGCTTCGCCCTCCCAGAAACTACCGAAGCATGAGGGTGAGCTTCCTGCCGAACCGGTCAGTGCCGGCGCCCGCCCTCCGCAAACGCGCCGTGTCTGGGAATTACCATTGACACCCAATGCCGTCGTGAGGTATATTGCAGTATGGGCAGGGGGCCTGGCGGGCCTCTGGGTGGATCCTGGCCCAAGAGGAATCCGAATACCGGCCGCCGAGGATTCCTGACCCATTTCCTCGCAAAGGAGTGCAACCCGAATGCCTTTTCTTGTTCGGATTTCGTGTGCGTGCGCGCTTATCAGCTTGCTGGCAACGGCCGCGCCGGGGGCAGAGGTGGTCGTTCCGTTCACGAGCGGGGAGGCGGCGGTAGTTGACGGCGGCGGCGGCCAGGTGGAGCTTCAGATTCCGGGGTTCTCCAGCTTCGCGTCGCCCGGCGACCCAGCGCTGCCCTACGCCGACACCTACGTCTTGCTGCCGCCCAACGCGAACGTGCGAACGGCTCGTCTCGAGATCAAGAACGCAGTCGAAGAGAAGATTCCGGGCTCGTTCGACGTCGCGCCGACGCCGCCGCTTGTCGCCTATGTGGATGGGCGGACGATAGAGTCCTGGGGCAGCGGAAAGCAGATCGAGGATGGGCGAGACGTGCTTGTGTACGGGGTAAGCCAGCCCTACCCAAAGGACTACGCGACCCTGGACTTTGACGGAAGGCTTGGGCCTTACCTCCTCGTTCCGGTTCGGTTCTGGCCATATCGGTACAACCCTGTGACCAGGGATCTCGTGCATCTGGCCAGCGCTGACGTGGCAATAGTGTTCGAGACAATGGCACTTGCTCAAGCGGCCGTCGGCGACCCGGGGGAAATCGAACGACTGCAGCAACTTGCGGTGAACTGGCGGCAGGCGGAGTCGTGGTACGGAGTTCGGGTAGCCGCAAGCTCGCCCCCTCCGCCGCTCACCCCTCTTGCGATAATCACTACGTCTTCCATCGTAAGCGCCAGCACCAAGCTGGCGAGCTTCGTGACCCACAAGATCAATATGGGTTTCAGCGTGACCGTGGCTGCCGAGAGTAGTTGGGGAGGTGGGACAGGGGATACCGCAGCCGAGAACCTCCGCACGTGGCTCAAGGCAAACTACGCAACAAAGGCGCGCTATGCCATTCTTATCGGGAATCCGAACCCATCGTCCGGCGATGTGCCGATGAAGATGCTCTGGCCGCGGCACGGCGCGGGCGACGGCTACGAAGAAGCGCCCTCAGACTACTACTACGCGGATTTGACCGGCAACTGGGACCTGAATGGCAACGGATACTACGGCGAAGAACCCGGCGACTTCGGCTCAGGTGGAGTTGACAGAATTCCCGAAGTCATCGTCGGCCGCATCCCCTACTACGGCGTCATTGCCGACCTGGACAAGATCCTGCAGAAGATGATCAACTACGAAAGCTCACCTACAGTTGGCGGTTGGGTGCAACGCATGCTCCTCCCAATGGAACCGCTTGACTCAGACACGCCGCTGTGGCAACTGGGAGAGGCGATCCGCAACAACGTGGCAGCGCCAGCCTGCCTTGGCTGGCATCGGATTTACGAGCAGACGTACGGGCTGAACCCGCCGCCCGAGACAACTCCCTGCACAGAGAGCAATGTTCAATCCGCCTGGCAGAATGGGTTCGGCTTCATATTCTGGGGCACCCACGGGAACTCGACCCTTGCTGCTGACATTTTCTCGAGCGGCAGGTGCCAGTATCTCAACGACACTACCCCCGGGTTCACCTTCCAGGGGTCGTGTTTGAACGGTCAACCGGAAGCAACTGATAACCTGGGCTACAAACTGCTGTGGAATGGCGCTATCGGGACTGTATCGGCGAGCCGGGTCTCGTGGTATTACCC
>Ga0315289_10009762_pt1 | contig 13781 bp, 11 predicted proteins | sample YL17G11_40_MG_FD_203452 | JGI IMG/M metagenome (GOLD analysis project Ga0315289, IMG submission 203452) | Sediment microbial communities from Yellowstone Lake, YNP, Wyoming, USA - YL17G11_40 | ecosystem: Environmental > Aquatic > Freshwater > Lake > Sediment | place: USA: Wyoming | collected...
GGCAAACCGGGCTTGACCGTGGTGGAGATGATAAATGCTGCGGGAGAAGGTAAGATTAAAGGCATGTATATCATGGGTGAGAATCCTGTTGTTTCTGACCCGGACTCCCGGCATGTTGAAGAAGCTCTGAGCAAAATTGAGTTCCTGGTTGTTCAAGAAATGTTTCTTTCTGAAACTGCTAAGCTGGCTGATGTAGTATTGCCTGCAGCCAGCTGGATAGAGAAAGAAGGATCACTAACAGGAACGGAGCGCCGTGTTCAATGGATGTCGAAAGCAATCGACCCTATTGATGAAACCAAAACAGACTGGAAAATTATTTCTGAAATCGCCAATAAACTAGGTTTCAATTTCATTTACTCTTGCAGCGACGATATACTGCGCGAGATAAACAAGGTTGTACCTTCATACGGTGGTATTACCCCTGAGCGTCTTAAGGCACATATTGGCGGACTATCCTGGCCCTGCCCAGCCCCTGACCACCCCGGTACTCCTATCCTTCACCGTGACACTTTTGGGACTCCTGATGGCTTAGGTAGGTTCATCCCCGTAGAGCACCAGTCTCCCGTAGAGCTGCCTGATGATGAATACCCTTTGCTCTTAACCACTGGTAGAGTGGTTATGCACTATAATGCTGGTGCCATGACCCGACGCAGTGATTCTTTGCTCAAGCGCAGCCCAGAGCTATTTGTGGAGATAAACCCAACCGATGCCCAGAAACTTAGCATCACTGCTGATGAACAGGTCAAAGTTAGTACTAGGCGAGGCGATACCATAGCTAGGGTAAACATCACCGACAAGCTTTCTCCGGGGATAGTGTTCATGCCTTTTCATTTTCCCGGAACGAATATTCTTACTGTGGCTGCCTTGGACGAAAAATCAAAAATCCCTGAGTTCAAAGTTGCCGCTTGTAAAATCACAAAGGGGATAGGATGAAGGTCATATTTATAGACCTTGGCCGTTGTATTTACTGCCGCTCTTGTGAGGTTGCCTGCGAAAGAGAGCATGACGGACATTCGTTTATGTCGGTCGTGCTTCTTGAGGAGAAATATTCCGTCCCTATGAATTGTCGTCATTGTGAAAAGACCCCTTGCGTAATAGTATGTCCTACAAGAGCTCTCTCCAAGCTGGAAAATGGACCAGTTATTATCGAGACGATGAAATGCGTTGGCTGCCATCTTTGCGCCATGGTTTGTCCCTTTGGCATACTTGAGTTAGATCGTTTAAGCAAGGTGATGCGGAAATGTGACCTGTGCATACATCGTCTGAATGAAGACAAGTTGCCAGCTTGTGTTACTACTTGTCCCGCCCGTGCCTTAACCTATGATGAATTCGATACCATAATGCAGAGGGTTAAGGAGAAGGCAGCCAAAGCTACTATAAGTGGGGTAGGCTTGCAGCCGGGTATCGTGATAAGTCCACCAGAGAGAGGTTAAACAAGTGCTATCTGAGCATGAGGTAGCTAAACGCCTGAGGGATGCATTCCCTGAAGCAGTGGTTAGCACAAAGATCCCGGTCCCAGGGATAATTTATATTACGATAAATACTTCTTTCATCTCGAGTGCCTGTCGTTATCTTTTTGAGCAAGGTGCCCGATTTGTCACTTCCGTAGCTACCGACCGCATTGCCCAAAGCAATAGAGTCGAGGTCAGTCACATATTTTCTTTTGACGAAGACCGTCTAACCGTTGTAGCTAAAGGTCAAGCCAGTACTTCAAACCTATCCATAGACTCTATCTCTCCGGTCATACCTGGAGCCAATTGGGCGGAGCGTGAGTGCCATGATATGGTAGGCATTGATTTCATAGGGCACCCTGATCCGAGGCGGCTTGCCTTAGCCGATGACTGGCCAGAGGGAATCTATCCCCTTCGCAGAGACTTTCCTTATAATTACAAGCCCCCCGTGGCACCTGAGAATGCAGTCCCCTTAAAAACGCCACAGCCCCCAGCCAGTGTCTTACCCATAGGTCCATTTTATCCTGTCCTTGAGGAACCAGCATATTTCAGAGTGTTTGTGGAGGGCGAGGAGATCACCGGTTGTGATTACCGTGGCTTCTATAATCATCGGGGGATAGAGAAGCTGGCTGACAGTGTTCTTACCTATCAACAGGTACCCTTTATCGCTGAAAGGATTTGCGGGATCTGTGGCTTCATCCACAGCAGTTGTTATTGTCAAGCGATAGAACAGGCATCAGGCATTGAGATTCCTCCACGTGCGGGATATATCAGAACCATCCTGCTGGAGCTTGAGAGAACCCAAAGCCACCTTCTCTGGCTTGGTATCGCAGGACATATCATCGGGTTTGAGACTGTCTTGATGCAAGCGTGGCGAATTCGCGAGCCGTTAATGTGGCTTTGTGAACTAATTACAGGGAATCGAAAGACCTATGGCATGAATTTGATCGGCGGAGTGCGCCGCGATATTACCTCGGAGCAATACCCGAAGATACTGGAGGTGATTGGTAAGATAGAGGATCAAGTCAAGGAACTTATCAATGCCATTGTAGACGATACTACCCTTCATTTACGCCTCAGGAATGTGGGGGTTCTTCCTCCCCAGATTGCGCGAGAGTTCTGCTCCGTAGGGCCCACTGCTCGGGGCTCGGGCATCGCCATTGATAGCCGGGTTAACCACCCCTATGCTGCTTACTCACAAGTTCCTCCTATGGTAATAAGTAAACCGGAGGGAGATGCTTGGGCTCGAACTTTAGTCCGTCTTGAGGAGACCTTAGAATCAGTAGGTCTTATAAGGCAGGCACTGGAGCAGATGCCTGCAGGGGATATCATGGTTGAAGTTAAAGAAATCCCCCCTTGGCGCGAGGGAATATCCTATGTTGAGGCCCCCCGTGGTGAAGCCATGCATTATGTCTTGACGGGTCCAGATAATCGTCCCTACCGGTGGCGAGTAAGAGCTCCTTCTTATGCCAACCTGCAAGCAATTCCCATTATGCTTAAGGGTAATTCTATCGCTGATGCTCCCATAATTATCGGCAGTATTGACCCATGCTTCTCTTGCACTGAAAGGCTTGAGGTGTTCGATGTTAAGACAAACAAGATAAAGGTCTATACTCGGCAAGAGCTTCGAGAAATAAGCGTGAAGAGGTAGTGCAATGCTAAGAAGCAAGCTCAAGGAAGCGCTTATTTGTCTCAAAAACCTGCGGGTTACATTGCCCTATCCTGCCCAGCCAGCGCCCCCCGCTGAGGGATTCCGGGGGAGGTTAGAAGTTGACATCAACAAATGCATTGGTTGTGGTGCCTGTGCCAACGCTTGCCCGCCCCGGCTCATCAGCGTTATTGACCTTGATACGAGGAGAACCATTGAGTTCGTTTTAGGAAAGTGCACCTATTGTGCTCGCTGTGCTGAGGTCTGCCCAGAGGAAGCGATCAACATGAGCAAGGAATTTGAACTGGCAACTGAGGACAAGAAGGATTTGAACATTACCGTTGAACTGATCATGGTGAAGTGTGACCGATGCGGCACAGCGTTTACCACCCAGCGGATCGTGAATAAGCTTATGGCAAAAGTACCTGACGAGATTGAGATTGAGCCCGCGGCTTTAGATTGGCTTAAGTTTTGCCCCAATTGCCGCAAGCTTCGGGAAGCGCAAAAAATTAGCGAGGCAGGAACTTAGGACTATGCAAGGTTTACTTTTTGGTCTATTACTTGTGCCTCTCATAGGAGCCTTCGCCTGCTATTTGATAAAGGGACGAGGGGGCGACCTGGTACCAATGGTCCTGGCTGGATTAACCTTCATCCTGAGCATAGCAGCGGTAATCTTGGGTTACCCACAGGGTAAAGCGTTCTTGTTAGGCATACCTTGGGTCAATTGGATTGATACTGTGCCTAAGACATCGTTTGGCTTGCTCCTCGATCCTTTGAGCTCAATCATGCTCATCGTGATCACCATTATTGGTTTCTTGGTGGTAGTCTATTCGACAGAATATCTAAGTCCCAGGAATAAAGACCATTCCTTTGAAAAGCCGGTAGGTACTTATTACTTCTGGATGCTTCTATTCATCGGTTCAATGGTGGGGCTTGTTATCTCGCCAAACTTTCTTCAGCTTTTTATCTTTTGGGAGATGACTACTATCTGTTCCTGGGCCCTAATCTCCTATACTAAGGAAGAGGAGGCTTTATTCGGTGGCTTTAAGGCCTTAATCATGACCCATGTCGGCGGATTATGTTTTGTCGTCGCGCTGACTCTCTTATTCGTAAATAGTCATTCCTTCTCCTTCAATGCCTTAGACAGTTTGACACCAGGAATAAGGTTTACCATCTTTATCTTGCTTCTAATCGCTGCATGGGCAAAAGCGGCTCAAGTACCTTTCTTTACCTGGCTTCCTGACGCCATGGTAGCCCCAACGCCGGTGAGTGCTTACCTCCATGCTGCCGCTATGGTCAAGGCCGGTGTCTATCTTATGGCCAGGGTAGCGGTCTCCAATACCACGCTGTCTCAAGGGGCAGGATTAGTGATGGGCATCATGGCAGTTGTTACCATGATCGTCGCTGTAATTCTCTATTTCATTCAGGACGACTTAAAGAGACTTCTTGCCTTTTCCACCATAGGTCATCTGGGGTATGTGCTTTTTGGGGTCTCCCTAGGGATTCTGGGCTCAACCACGGGGTTTAAGGGTGGAGTACTTCATATTATTAACCATGGTTGCGCTAAGGGACTTTTGTTTTTATCAGTGGGTGCTATAGCCTACGCTACCGGCTCAAGGAGCATTAAGGAGTTAAGCGGATTGGGGCGAAGGATGCCCATTGTTTCGGCGGCATTCATTGTGGGGCTTTTCGCGGTAACCGGAGTGCCACCACTCTCCTGCTTCTGGAGCAAGTTCATGATGTTTACCGGGGCTTTTGAGCTCGGCGGTATCGCCGGTCCCACTCTCGGCGTCCTGGCTATCCTGGAAAGTGTTACCTCCTTTGCCTGGTATCTATTTGTGGGGCATAAGGTATTCTTCGGTCAGGTCTCAGAAAAGGCATACGTGGCTAAAAAAGACCCACCGCTGGCGATGATAGCACCCCTTATCATTTTGATGGCACTATGCTTTTTAGCACCCCTTATTGGGTGGCCTTTCCTACACTACTTGCGTTGAGGACGAGGGTGTTAATAACATGACTACACTATGGATATTGCTTTGTTCTCTGGGGATACTTGCATTAGGAGCTGGGATAGCAGCCATCACTTACAAGCAACACAAGACCTGTAGCTGGATATCCTTCGCTACTGTGTTTGCCTCTACTACGGGCATCATCTATTGTGCTGCTCAGGTATTCATTAACGGACCGATAAAAACCGCCCAGCCCCTATTCTCCCTTCCGGGGATTGGCGCCAGTCTGATGATAACTGTGGACGCCCTCAGTGCGCTATTCCTGGTAATCACCTCTGTAATCTGCTTTTGCTCCACACTGTATTCTATACACTACATGTCTTACTATAAAGGAGAGTCTCTACTTCGCTATTACCCCTTCCTGCTGCTATTTGCCTTGGGCATGATGGGGGTGGTCTGTGTCTCTGATATGCTCTTCTTCTTCGTGTTTTGGGAATTCATGACTCTGACCTCATATGTTTTGGTAATCTATGAGCGAAATGAAGAGATAAACCTCAGAGCCGGCTTTCTATACTTCCTATTGACTCATATTGGGCTGCTTTGTATGTTCGTCGCTGCCTTCCTGCTCTATGCTCGTGTCGGTTCCTTTAGCTTTAAGGAAATGCAAAATGCTATGGGAATGCTCTTAACCCAAAACACCGCTTTACTACATTTGGTTTTGACTCTGTTCTTCATTGGCTTTGCCACCAAAGCAGCAGCACTACCCTTCGGTGCCTGGCTACCTGAGGCTCACCCAGTAGCCCCCTCCAGCATTAGCGCTATACTCTCAGGGGTAATGATCAAAATGGGAGTCTATGGTATCTTGAGAGTTTTTGTTTGGATGTTGCCTTCATCCCATGCTTGGTATATCTGGGGTGGCGTTATCGCTATTTTCGGCATCATCTCCATGGTTATCGGTAGCTTAGCTGCTTTAACCCAAGATGATAATAAGAAACTTATAGCTTTTTCCAGCATAGGTCAGATTGGCTATATACTTTTAGCGGTGGGCATGGGAATGAGCTTCCTGCGGGTTGCGCCTCCCTTAGCTGCGGTTGCCTTCCTGGCAGCACTTTATCACTTGGTAAATGATGCCGCCCTTAAGGCCCTGTGGTTTCTTAATGCCGGCAGCATCATATACCGAATTGGGACCCGAGACTTGAATAGGATGGGCGGTCTGGGAACCTTGATGCCCATAACCGCTACCACGGGGCTTATAGCTTGCTTATCGGTGGCAGGTATACCCCCCCTCTCCAGTTTTACGAGCAAGTGGCTTATCTTTCAGTCCTCTCTGATAGGTGGTATCGACATGCCCATATACCTCGTCTTTGGGGTGGCAGCGTTCTTTATGAGCGTAGTTACCCTGGCTTATGCGCTGAAGTATATGAATGCTACCTTTCTAGGCAAATCCCATGGTGAGATCAATCGCTCATTAATTACTGAAGTTCCTATTAGCATGAAGATTCCCCAGATCATTCTGGCTGTTATCTGTCTCGGTCTGGGAGTATTGCCGATAATGGTCTTAAAGGTGCTTTATCCCGCATTGAATTCCCTGTTGCCCTTTGGCTATCTACCTCGTTTCACTGCCCTCTTTGGCAGTGGCTTAACTGGTATAAATCTGAGTTTTGCTGGGGGCATCAGTGGGATGTGGAACCCATTATGGCTTATCATAGCCGCGGGGTTTTGTTTTGGTCTCGGTTACTTGGTATTCAGGTTTTCCAGTGCTGGAGGCTCACGGGTGCGGGTAGCTGAGACGTGGTACGGGGGAAGAAAACATGCAGCGGGGGAAGTTCGATATACCTCGCTCAGCTTTTATGTCCCGTTTAAACAATATTTTGCCTTCCGAGTCAAAGGCATCGACTTTGAGGGGCTTTACCCCAAGACCCTTCATTTACCCAGGATGACAATACCTCAGTGGCTTAGAGCAGTACTTGATATAGACCACTGGCTATATTATCCCTTTGCCAGCGGATTCGTGAGGCTAAGCCAGTGGTTTAGCAGGGTGCATGTAGGCATACCGCAAGTCTATATCTTATGGATAATCATAGGAGTAATTGCAGCTATTATTGTCTTATTCACATTGCCAGCGGGGTAAGGACATGACCTCTGCAATAGGTATCGGCATATTGAACCTATTTATTGCCTTAGGCCTTTCGCCTTTATTTGAAGGAGTAGCGAGGAAGCTCCGGGCTACTGTACATTCTCGCATTGGCCCACCGGTGATTCAGCCCTATTATGACTTGCTGAAACTATTAGGGAAGGAGGATATTCGGTCTTCAAGCAACTACCTGGCCGGGTTGGCGCCTTGGGCTTGCTTCGCAGTAGTAGCTACGGCAACACTGTTTGTACCCATCGGTACTGGGGAGGCTCCATTCGGGGCCTTCGGAGATGCCATATTATTTATCTACATTATTGCCTTGGCAGCGGTGGCACTGATAGTGACTGCTGCCGCTTCTGAGAATCCCTTTGCCCTGATTGGCGCTTCCAGGGAGATGATGATGCATCTCGCAGTGGAGCCAGTGTTGGCTATTGCTCTCATCACCGCCGCCATAAATGCCCGTTCCTTTGGGATGGGTGATATGGTCAATTGGTACCACTTCCACGGCCCTTCCCTTTCGATGATCACAGCCACCATCTTCCTTTTCCTGGCCCTCCAGGCTCAGGTGGGAAAACTACCCTTTGATATCCCCGAGGCAGAGCAGGAGGTTATGGGGGGGGTACTCATCGAGCAGAGTGGTCCCCAATATGCCCTCCTCATGTGGTCAATGATGACAAAGCAGATTATCTTCGTCTCCCTGTTCTGCCAGATCTTCATTCCCTGGCCTCGGACAGGAAATCTGGCTTGGGACATTCTGATTCATCTGGCCAAGGTGCTGGTGGTGGTGCTAATAATTGGCCTCATTGATGTGGTGAATCCCAGGCTCAGGATTGACCAGGCGATAAAATATTATCTTCTTTTGGTCTTCTTCTCGCTGGGCAGCATCGCCTTTGCCGTTATTGGTGCTTAGAGTCAAGGAGGATTAAGGATGGTTGAGGACATAGGAGCTGGTGGTGACCTGATAATCACCCTCTATCTAATCCATTTTGCATTCTCCCTGCTGGCAGCTGAGCTACGCAATTTGAAATGGTCTATTGTTGCTATAACTATCCAGTCACTTTTCTTAACCAGCATATTGGCTACTTTCGCCAACATCGCTGCCAATCCGTCATTATACTGGTGGAGTCTCACCTCCCTGATAACCAAGGTGATCATTATTCCCTTGTTATTACTGCTCTATATTCGGCAACTACCAACCGCCGAGACTCGCCCTTGGTTAGGAACTGCTCCTTCCGTGGCAGCAATGTTCATTCTGGTAGTAATTTTCTATAGCTTTCTTCATACCAATGTGGAGTTCATCGCACCGACCTTACAGGCAGCCGTAGAACCAGCCAGGTCAAATCTTGCCCTATCATTGACCATCTGTGCCTTAGGTTTATGGGTCCTTTTATTAAGGAAGGATGCTGCTAAAGCGGTTATCGGTCTGGTGCTGTTGGAGAATGGCGTCCACCTGTCACTGGTAACCCTGGCGCCTACCCTGCCTGAGACCACGATAATAGGGATAATTACCAATGTTATCATCACCGTCTGGCTCCTTCTCTATCTAGCAGGGAGGATCTTTCAGACCTTGGGGACAACCGATACGGCGACATTATCGGAACTAAAACATTAACGAAGAAGGACAATGGAAAATCTAAGAGAAGTGCCATCTATGTTGCCGATACTGGTATTTGTGGTGCCGGTTGGCTTCGCTGTTCTTGTCTTCGCCCTGGGGAGGGTGCACTGGATATTTCGTGAAGGGTTGGCGCTGCTTGGCCTCGTAGTCACTTTTGCCATCTCCATCGCTATCTGTGGCCGGGTGCTGGGCGGCGAGCTACTTACTGCCTGGGATCGGAATCTTTATGTTGATGGCTTAAGTGCCCTGATGGAGGTGCTCGGTTCTGGGATGGGGATTATCATCGTGCTCTACTCTATAAGGTATGTGACCCGTCACCAACTCGGTATGCCTCTTAACCCGTGGCGGCATACTTACTTCTACGGACTGCAAGTACTGTTTTTGGGCATGTTTAATTGGACCTGTGCCACTAATAGCCTAATAATGATGTGGGTCTCCATGGAGGCCACTACCCTGTCCGTAGCCTTCTTGGTTACCTTCTACTGGCAAAGACAATCCATGGAGGCGGGGTATAAGTACTTGCTGTTGGTGAGTGTGGGGGTAACCCTGGCTCTCTTAGGCTGTGTCCTTGTTTATGCGGCAGCAATCCCCTTTCTCCCCGGTCATAACATATTGCTACTCACTGAAATCGGTAAAGTCACCAAATTAATGCCCGAAAGCGTGGTACTGATAGCTTGCGCTATGTTTGTGGCTGGTTTCGGCACTAAGGCGGGGCTTATCCCTTTTCACGCCTGGCTTCCCGATGCTCATGCTGAGGCACCAGTTCCCATTAGTGCTCTTCTCTCGGGTATAGTAATAAAGATAGGAGCCTATGCCTTGGCCCGCACAGTAACTATATTTGCGCCCTCCTATGGGGCAGTGGTGATTTTTGTTGCCATTATGGCTTCAGTGAGTATGGTGATCGGTATAATCATGGCCTGGGCACAGGATGACCTTAAGAGGTTGCTTGCTTATCACAGTGTGAGCCAGATGGGCTATGTGGTGGAGGGCTTAGGGCTAGGTACATACCTTGGCATCTATGGAGGGCTGTTCCATCTGGTAAATCATACTATATTTAAGGGACTGCTCTTCCTCTGTGCTGGGGCGCTGATGTATGCCACCGGCAGCCGCAGGATAAGCGAACTTGGCGCGGTGACTAAGAAGATGCCGGTAACTGCTTTCTGTTTCTTTGTGGCTGCCATGAGCATGGGCGGTCTACCACCCTTTAATGGTTTTATGAGTAAGATTACTCTTTTCTTTGCCTTGGCTGATAGGGGGCTCCTTTGGGCAGCTATCATCTCGGTAATCGTTTCATTCCTCACCTTGGCTTGTCTCGCCCATGCTGCCTATAAGATATTCTGGAGTAAGCCAGCTATCACCTCCAATCCCGAGATTGTGACCAAGAAGGTACCATTCCTCATGCAGGTCAGCATGATAGTCTTAGCACTATTCTGTATACTGCTTGGGGTTTATCCTTATCTGATCTATCCAATGCTGGATTGTGCTACCAAATGTATACTGAGGATTTTAGGTGGAGCTTAAATACTTATGTTGAAAAGGGTATTACTTCTCGTTGTCTCTGTCACTCTCTTAGCGCCGATGCCGGGATGTATTGAACCAGCCCCACCCAAGCCGGGGAAAAAGGTGGTCAAGGTTTCGGTCCAGCCAGTGTATTCTCTCCATATAATGTCCCAAAAATACTCCCCTCTCATCAGGTATCTTTCCCGTGAAACCGGATACGACATACGGGTAGTCTCGGCAATGAGTTATGAGAATTATCTCCCTACGCTGGAGGCCAATCAGGTTCATATTGGCATTCAGAATCCTCTGGCCTATATCACCTTGGTTAAAACCAGGGGAGCCTATCCCTTGCTCAAGATGGTGCATCGAGATGGGAGCACATCGTATCGGGGGGTAATCATTACCAGGAAAGGCAGCGGGGTAAACCAAATTGGGGACTTAAAAGGTAAAAAAGTTGCAGCCGCTTCCCGTAGGGCAGTTGGGGGATTCATAGGCCAGGTCGCGATTTGCAGGGATAATGGTATTAATGTGGACAGGGATTGCCTTCTTTCACTGGTAGAGACACAGGACAATGCCATTGATTCCGTTTATCGGGGGGAAGCAGAGGCTGGATTTGTACGGGAAGATACTTTGTCCATAGTAAGAGAGAGAACAGACTTGAGTAAACTCAATATCATTGGCTATACGGATTATTTCCCGACCTGGTGTGTGGCTGCTTTTGAGAACACCGCCCCCGAAGTGGCTACTGAGATAACCAAGGCGTTACTGAATCTAGATTGGGGGGAATCAGAGGATCGTGAGATATTGGAGGCTATAGGCATTGCTGGTTTTACTCAGGCCTCCGACTCCGATTATACTATAATACGGGAAAAAATGGATGCCTTGAATATTCCCTATTAGTTGAGCTGCAAGATGGTTAAATCTATAATCAAAAAGATAACGAGAAAGGCCTTTACCAAAGCACTTTGGGTTTATCATGTAAACACTGGGGCTTGTAATGGGTGCGACATCGAGGTGATTGATGTCCTAACACCCTACTATGATGTTGAAAGGTTCGGCATTAAGCTCGTGGGATCACCAAGACATGCCGACGTCCTTTTAGTAACCGGACCAGTAACAAGACCGGTTGTTGAGAGTTTAAGACGGGTCTACGAGGCTACACCGGAACCCAAACTTGTGTTTGCCATTGGCTCTTGCGCTATTGACGGAGGCATTTTCCATGATAGCTACAATGTGGTTGGTGGCATAGACAAGGTTATTCCTGTGAACTTCTATATCCCGGGTTGTCCCCCTCGACCTGAGGCAATCGTGTACGGTGTAGCCGAGGCACTGGGGCTTGTGCCCAAAAAGATAAAGCCGATCAAGATAGCTGAGAAACGGCCCTAACAAGGAATAACAACTCTCCAACAGCCTGTTAAGACGCCCCCTATTTCGAGGCAACAGGAGCAGATGATAGAATCCCTCTCCAATAGACTTAACGGTAAGGTGATGATACTGGGAGTTGGGAATCCACTCCGAGGAGATGACGGTGCTGGCCCCTACTTGATAGATCAACTAAAGGGGCAGACCGATGCTACTTTGCTTAATTGTGAAGAAGTACCGGAGAACTTCATTGGCAAGATTGTTGAGCATCAGCCCAATACTATCCTTATTATCGATGCCATCGATTTAGGTATGAGCCCTGGAGCAGTGGCTGTCTTAGAAGAAGAAAAGCTTGAGGATGCAAGTTGGTCAACCCATCATGCCTCTCTTCAGCTATTCATAAATTGTGTAAAGGCAGACACCAAAGGTAATGTGCTTGTGTTAGGAATTCAACCAAAGTCTACAGATTTTGGCAGCGAAATGAGCGATGAAATTAAAGAAACCCTTAGCATTTTGCAACACATTATACTAAAAGCTTTGTCTCTTAGGCAGCTCCCCTCTTTTCTGGAGAAAACTTAAATTAAATCATCCAATCAATTCAGCCACAATCTCTGCTATATCTTTCACCTTTACACTATCCTGTACTTTCTCATCTTTGACACCATCCTCAAACATGGTCATGCAATAGGGGCACGCAACAGCGATAGTTGAGGCATTTGTCCTGAGGGCTTCCTGGGTTCGTTCCAGGTAAATTCTTTTTCCAACACTCTCCTCCATCCACATTCTGCCTCCTCCTGCACCACAACAAAAGCTTTTATTTCTTCGTCTTTGCATTTCAAGGGGGGGTATTCCTCCGGATGCAGATGTAAGTATTTCTCTTGGTTCCTTATAGATCTCATTATACCTACCCAAATAACACGAATCGTGAATGACTATTTTTCCATCCGTCTTTGCCTTCAATGGAATCTTTCCTCTCTGTAACAGGTCATAGATCAATTGAGAATGATGTAGTACCTCAAGATCAGCACCAAATTGTCTATAATCATTCTTGAGCGTACTGAAACAGTGTGGACAATAGGTGATTATCTTTTTGATCTTGTATTTCTTAAAGAGCTCGATATTGTCACGGGCCAATTGATCAAAAACATACTCATTGCCCAATTTCCTGTGAGAATCCCCACAGCACTTCTCTTCAGTTCCCAGAACGCCCCAGGAGAGATTTGCAGCATTGAGGATTCTGGTCAAGGCCACGGTAACCTGACGATTCCTTGAATCAAAAGCCCCGGCACATCCTACATAAAAGAGGTATTCCACTTCTGCATCCTCAGATAGTATCTTAACATCGAGTCCCTGAGCCCACTTTGCGCGCTCGGAAGGAGCAATACCCCAAGGATTAAAACGCTGCTCAGAATTCTCAAAAAAGCTGATCAGCTCTTCAGGGAAGGAGGCCTTTTCCATCACCAAATGGCGTCTCATCCAGAGCAACTTTGGTACATGTTCGATGAATACTGGACATTTCTCCATACAGGCACCACAGGTTGTACACGCCCAGATGGCATCCGCAGAAATACTCTCTTCTCTCTGATTAATGAGAGGAACAGCCATAGAAGCATCCTCAGGAGCAGATGCCAGGGTATCAGCCGGACGAGACGATAAGACTACCTTGCCATTGTTTAAAAGGTTCAGCTTTCCCTGATGAATAACCAGTTTGGGATTTAACACTTTACCGGTATTGGTAGCAGGACAGGCTGCTTGACATCTCCCGCACTCAGTGCAGGCAAAAAAGTCTAACAGATCCTTCCAGGAAAATTGTACAACCTTTGAAATACCAAAGGTAAACCCCTTTTTAAAAACCATTCGTGGCAGAGTGTTTACAAAAGAAAAACTCCTAAAAAAACAGTTAGGGATGGCAGTCAAAATATGGAGATGCTTGCTGTATGGTATATAGTTTAAAAAAAAGAGAAGAATAACAGCATGGATCCACCAAAAGGAGTGGGAGAGTATATGTGTCGTAGCAATGTCGGCATCGTTAAAAAAATTTGAGAGACCATAGGAAATAGGTATCCAGTTTCGCTGCTCTTCACCTAATTGTATCTCACAGGCATGTAAGCCAAAGTAGGCT
>Ga0315289_10009763_pt1 | contig 13781 bp, 11 predicted proteins | sample YL17G11_40_MG_FD_203452 | JGI IMG/M metagenome (GOLD analysis project Ga0315289, IMG submission 203452) | Sediment microbial communities from Yellowstone Lake, YNP, Wyoming, USA - YL17G11_40 | ecosystem: Environmental > Aquatic > Freshwater > Lake > Sediment | place: USA: Wyoming | collected...
CCCCGAGACCTCCAGCACCCCCATGTGGGTGCAGTCGAACAGTCCCGCCTTCTCGCGGACCGCCCGGTGCTCCTCGGCAATCGACGAATACCACAGCGGCATCAGGTACCCGGCAAAAGCGGCGATATGAGATTTGCCCGTGCGCTGGAGATGCTCCTGGTAGAGCACGCTCGGCCCCGGCTCGCTCGCGCGCGGCTCGAAAACGAACTGGCCGCTGGATGTACCACCCTGCACCATTCACACTCCTTTCTGATTCCAGCACCGAAAGGGGTCCCAAACGCGATGAAATCGCGTTTGGGGGCCCAATCTCCAGCATAGGCGAAATCCCCTCGCCGTCAAGGGCTTTCACGCGATTTGCCCTTTTGGCGCCCGTAGCTTCGGAATATGCCTCGGTGTATAATGGCAAATGTCGCAATAGTGCTGTGAATTGGGGATCGACATGACCGCAGAGAGCATGGACCGCCGCAATTTTCTCAAGACCTGTGCGTTTACGACGGGCGTCGTTGGGCTGAGCCTGGAAGAGAAAGCCCTTCTCGCGCAACAGGAAGAGGCCAAGGATTCCCAGCCGCCCGCTGCCGCTATCACCCTGCCGATGGGCCAGCTCGGCAAGCTCAAGATCAGCCGGCTCATCTGCGGCGGCAATCTGATCAACGGCTACGCTCACGCCCGCGACATGATCTACCTCTCCGAATTGCTCAAGCACTACTTCACCGACGAGAAGATCATCCAAACCTGGGAGATGTGCGAGCAGTGCGGCATCAATACGATGATCTCGACCATCGACGACCCGTACGCCAACGGCGCCGATCCCACGGGCCGGACGATCAAGAAGTATTGGGACGAGCGCGGCGGCCGGATCCAGTGGCTCGCCCAGTTCTTCCCCCGGCCCAACGACCCCTTGACCAAGCTCCAGATGGCCATCGACGCCGGCGCGCACGGGGCCTTCATCCAGGGCGAGATGGGCGATCGCCTGACCCAGCAGGGCCGGCTCGACCTCGTCGCCAAGGTCACCGAGCACGCGCAGAAGAACGGCCTGATCGCCGGCGTCGCGTGCCACTCCATCGAGGTCCCCATCGCCTGCGAAAAGGCGGGTCTGCCCGTCGATTTCTACATGAAGACGCTGCACAGCCCCAACTATTGGTCCGCCACCCCCGACGACAAGAAAGGCCCCTACGACCTGCCTTCGCACGACAACATGTGGTGCATGGAGCCGCAGCGCACCATCGAGTTCATGAAGACCTGCCCCAAGCCCTGGATCGCCTACAAGGTCCTGGCGGCCGGCGCGATTCAGCCGGCCGACGGCTTCAAGTACGCCTTCGAGAACGGCGCCGACTTCGCCTGTGTCGGCATGTGTGACTTCCAAGTCCGCGAGGATGCCATCATCGCAACCAAGGTCCTCGAGGGGATGACCCGTCCCCGTCTCTGGCGAGGGTAAATTGAACGATTGGGACAGGCGAGAGATTCACGAATGCTTGCCCTGCCGTTCTCCTACTGAGTCTCCGCCATCTTGTCGATATTGGCAATCGCGGCCTCACACTCTGTACGTAGGATGTGCGCCGTCTCCTCTGACAAGCGACGGTATTCTGATTCGTTGAAGGGCAAGTCAAGATCAGTTCTGGCAGCGGCCACTGCCGGGATCAGCAGTTCGGTCAGGTCAACGAATCGCCCCAAGCACTCTGTCAAGAAACCTATTGACTCGTGATACTGCTCCTTTCGAAGCAGATCATAACGGTTTCTAAGCTCAGCATATTGTTCCGCCGCGTGCGTCAGAGCGTTATTGGCTGCCTTCAGTTCACTGTCATCTGCATCCTCCTGGAGATGCAATTGGCTTACGCCGTCAGCAAGTGCATTGTGTCTGATAGCACAAGCCTCCAGTTGCTTAGTAATGGACTGGATGCACTCCTGCCGTTGCACGAGGGCAATCCTCCTGGTCATCAATCGTGTTTGGTCTATTCCCAACTGTCTCGTGAAGAGTAGATGTGCTCGAATAGTAGCGTCGCTTGCTACCAGATCAAGTTTCGCCCTCTCCGCGATACCTCGCGCGTAGCCCTCGTTCAATTCGCTATACGAGACATCCAGATCAACCATTCGCAGAAACGTGTAGAGTGATGACGTGATCGCCTCTGTTGCCTTCATGTACACGTCTCGACGCAGCATCATTTCGTGCTCACGTGCCTGCCGCTTCCGCCCGGAACGCAATGTTAACCACACGCCGGCAAGAGTAAAAAGGCCGGTCCAGACAGCGGCCGGAACAGCCTGAAGAGTACTGCCGATATTCATAGACTCCTGCTTTCGTCAACCTTGTGCTGCAATTCTCACTCGCTCACGACTCCCGCACGCAGAGAACATTCTACTGACACCAATGTAGCTCCGCATCCCTATTTGCAGGCATCCTGCCAAAGGACTTCCGGAACAATTGGTGCTTAGAGATGATAAGTGGTCTTTGCACGGGTTGTCAAACAATCAGGCGTGCTCAACCTGCAGATTCCGGCAAAGGGCACAATTGTTCAGATGTTGCGATGCAGCCGAGGCGCGAAGAGCACAATGGTTGGATGGGATTCCTTTGTGACGATATTACTCGGCCGTGTAGGTCTTGCCGGCGAGCGGCTCGGTGATGGTCCCTTCGCGGGTGACTAACGTGAGGCGATGGGACTGCCGATGTGAGCCGTCGACAGCCGAATAGACGCCGAAGTGCAGGTGCGGGAGAGTCGAGTAGCCGGTGTTGCCGGACAGGGCGATGGCTTGGCCGAGAGTGACCCGGTCGCCGATCTCAACGAGCACGCCCTCGTACTTGAGGTGATGATACTCCCCGATAGTGCCGTCGGCGTGTGCGATGGACACGTAGTTGTCCTCGTCTTCGTATTTCATGTCCGGCCCGCCGGTCTGCGAGGACTCCTTGAGGTCCACCACGACGCCCTCCCGAGCCGCACAGACGGTCGTCCCCTCCGGCATGGCGAAATCGACGGCATGCCGGTCCTGGCCCCGGTGGCTCCAGCGGCCCTCGTACCCCTGGCTAATCCGATGAGTCTCGCCCTTCTGGAAAGGGAGGCGATAGCGGGTTTCGTCCTGGTGCCGGGCATTCATGGCGCCTTTGGCCCAGTGGAGACTGTAGCGCCACCGGGAGGGCTTGCTTGGGTCGGCAGCGGATATTCTGGCGGCCTCGACCTGCGCATAGCCGCCACACGTGGCCGTCTCCGGAACGAGACGCGTAACTTGGGCGTTCTCCGGACGGATCGTCAGAGTCACCGTCACGTCGTAGGCCCGCCGGTTCTCGATGACGAGGCTGACGTAAGTCGGCGTCCTGATCCGCCTCATCCGCACGGCGCTGTGATCGCCGAAGGTCTCGCCGGCGGACAGGATCGAAAGTGGGGCCAGCAGCACGAGAACAACGACCCTGCACAGAGAGGGAATCCCTGGGAGCCAATCGTCCATTCTAACTCGTTGATCTGCCATTTGCCTATGAACCCCCGGGCGGCGCCACGTGCACCGATACACGGCGCTGACCCCTATACTTGTACCATACAAGACGTTGTCGCGTGCGGAAAGATTCAGTATAGTTGGCAGCGTATGAAGAAGAAGGAATTGGCCCCTGTCCACCCCGGCGAGATCCTGCAAAAGGAATTCCTGGAGCCCATGGGGATCAGCCAGAATAAGCTGGCTATGGCCCTGCACGTCCCGGCACGGCGGATCAATGAAATCGTCCTGGGCAAGCGCCGCATCACGGCAGACACCGCGCTGCGCCTCGCTCGCTACTTTCGCATGTCCCCACAGTTCTGGCTAGGCCTGCAAATGGACTATGAACTGGACATCGCCGAAGATGCCCTGGACGAGCGAATCAAAGAAGAGATCACACCCATCGCAGTAACAGGATAAAACGTCTGCTACTCGTAGAGGACGGGGTTCGTGCGCCAGTCCTTGCCCGCGTCATGGTGGTAATCGGTGACGCGCGAACGACGCTCCCGCAGGCGGACGGACTCGATGCCCAGATAGTAGCCTGTGGAGGAAAGGTTCTTGCCCACGTACTCCAAGCGTAAGGTGTACTTGCCGGGCTCGGGCCAGAAATCCAACAGGTGGTGCTCGCGAGTCGAGACTTCCCGGCTGTAAAGGTCCATGGGGCGGCCCAGCTTCACGCCGTTGAGGGACGCCTGGTATTTGCCGTAATCGTCGGCGTGGGTCATCACGAGCAGCAGGCGCAGTGGCTCCTTCTTCTTAACCTCGAAGGGAATCTCGATCCAAGCACTCTCCCGCTGTTGCGGCTGGTAAAGCAGATGACCGTTCGGGTAAAGATCCAGGTTCTGGGCGACCGCTTCGCCTGGGCCGTGATACTTCTCCGCGGTGAAGTCACGGGCCGCGATGGTGAGACGCTCCAGACTCGGCAGCGTCCGCTCGCGGGCGTGCGGGGCGCGGGCGGTGAACGTTGGCTCGCCGGTCTGGTACCAGAACGCCACGCTAGAGTAGTCGTCCTCGCGTTCGTTCCAACTGTGGGACCGGTACTGCGGGTTTTCATCGGGCGACATCCAGCCGAAATGCTCGAAGGTCACCTTGATGCCCTTGTTGAAGACCAGGGGATCGTTGAGGTGCCAGCGATAGGCAGAGGTGTGGCCGCCGATGATGCCCCACTGGTCGAAATAGGGCACGCCGAAGTATGGAGTGCTGGTCGTCTTGAGGCCCCAGGCGGAGAGGAAATAGTCCTCCGTGCCGGTGCCCCAGATGGAGGCCCTGTCTTCGCCGTCGATGTAGATCTTCTCGTCGCCTTCGCCGAACCACGAGGGGCTGCGGGTCCGGACGCTCAGGACCGTGCCGACGTAGTGGCCCTTGCCTTCGGTCTCCAGGATGACGTAATCTTTGCCCTTTTCGACGGGGTACTCCTGGCGATACTGGGCATAGAAGTACGGCGTGTCCTGGCTAAGGGACTCTTTCTTGATCCAGTCGATATTATAGTAGAGCAGGCTGATCGGTTTTTCGCTCTGGTTGACGACCTCAATCCGGGCCGACTGGCGGAACGGCATGTGCCAGAAGCAATTGTAGGAGTCGGCGTCCTCGACGATCACCGGCAGACTGATGACTTCGCTGCGCTTGCCGAAACTGTTGGCGAAGAAGTCGCCCACGGGTGCTTCGACGGCGGGTTTCTCCCGGCCGTCCCAGTACATCCGCAGCAGCATCTCCTGGTGATTGGCCGAGCCTTTCTTCGCCCACGGGTGCGGCTCGGAACCGAGGAACGTCATCCAGATGTGCGTAATGACGCCCGGCCCTTTGGCATCCAGCAGGATTTTTCGCTGGCCCGGGGCGACGTTGCTGTTGTCGCGATTGCTGTTGGGGTCAGGCCGGCCGTTAGGGTCGGGTTTGCCGTCTCGGGCGATTTTCGCCGTCGAGGTCGCCCGCATACTGCGTCCCTCATGCGGCTTGGCCAAATCCGCCAGGAAATCCGCCCAGCAGATTCCACAGCAAAGGAGGCAGACGAAGAAGACGGCTGCACATCGCGAACGCATGCCATTGTGTCTGACACGACTCATAGCTCACCTCCACAGATTCGTTCCATCCGTAGCAACATGCCCACGCGACGTAGCACGGGCGCGAGCGCCCGTGTCTTCATGGGCAAGATGCCCATGCTACGTAGCGCAGGCATGGCACCCGACACAGTACCCCCGTGCCCGACCGGTAAGGGTATCACCGTGATGAGGGTTTGAACAGGGTATACAACTCCATGTGTCTCTTCGCCTCCTCTTTCCGGCCGGCCTGATCGTAGAGTCCCGCCAGGAGCAGATGCGCCTCCAAAAAGTCCGGCTGGAGCATCGCCGCCCGCGTGGCATACTCCATGCCCTTGTCCATCCGGCCCAGCCGCACCGACTGCAGCGCCAGTCCGATGTGGGCAAAGGGGTTCTGCGGATCGGCTTGCACCGCCCTGGCGAACCATTCCACAGCCTCGTGCGGCTGGTTCTGTTTGGCGAAGTAGTTGCCCATGTTCGTCAGAGCCTCCACCGAACCGGGGTCGAGGGCCAGGGCTTTGTCCAAGCACTGCTTCATCGCGGCCAGATCGTTCCGGTGCAGGGCGGCGGCCGCCCGGTTGGCCAGGACATCGACGTTCTTCGGGTCCATCCGGCCCAACTCTTCGTAGATGGCGGCGGCTTCGGCGATATTTCCACTGGCCGCACAATGCGCCCCCAGCAGCAACAAGGCATCCTTGCGACTGTAGCGATCCGGCGTATCCTTCGATATGAGGATCTTGACCGCCTCATCTTTCATCGTGCTTTGGGCCAGCAACTGCGCCAAAGCCACTCGAATCCGCATATCGAAAGGTCGCGCGTCGAGCGCCTGGCGATAGGCCGTGATGGCATCCCTGGTTCGTCCCGCCCCCACGAGGAATTGGCCGTGACGCAGGATCAAGTACGTGTCATTCGGCCGCTGTTGGATGGCATCAAGATACGCGGTCTCGGAATCCTTCACGCCTTTTTCTGTCCGGCGCAACTGGACCAACTCCTCGCATAGTCTCCCCAACTCAGCTTCATGGTCAATCTGCCCCGCGAACGGCGGCAGCGTCTTGCGGCGATACACGACCATGGCCAGCCGGTACTGCTCATGGTCGTCATACAGCAGTCGGCGCCGGCACAGGTCGAGCAGCTCGGCCTCCGGACTCGTGGATTCCCTCAGCCCCGCCTGGGGCATCATTTCGCGAATCAAATCCAGCGCCGCACAGGCCGCCCGGAAATTGCCTTCCATATTGAGATGCACATGGTCGACAAATGGGTCCGTAGGGTGGGTTCTTAACCCACGCGTTTCGTGTGTATTGATCGGGTCTACGGAGAGATTCGCCTCTAGATCGAGGAGCCGGACCCCTTGGGCCGCGTGCGTCTGTGCCGTCTCGCGGATCGCGCGAAGGATCGAGCTGTCGGCCCGGAAACGCAGGACGTCGCGATCTCGGGCCTCGGTGAACATAGGCCGGGCCTCCTCGACTTGGCCGAGGGCCTCCAGGCATCGGGCCGTGCAAAAGGCCAGGTCGGCATGAGAATCATCGATCCGGCGGGCCTGCTCGTACGCCGCGACGGCGCCGGCGAAATCCTGTGCCTGCTCCAGACCCCGGCCTTCTTGAAACGCTCGGTCCCACTGAAGAATCTGGTCTTGCGTCAAGCCCGCCTGGCGCTGCGAGCCGAACGGGGCACAGGAACGGAGATTGGTGGGGACCGTGCAGAGAATGACGCCCGCGCCGCACCGATGCGCGGTCCCAACGATGTCGTTGAGGTTATCGCGGAAATGGCGATAGCACACTGGCAGCTTGGGATCGTCGGCAGTGATCCGGCTCGTTAAGAAGCTCTCCATGCCCTGCCACTTCTTTTCGGGCCGGCCCTGGGCCCGCAGACTCTCGCTGATGTTCTTGAGCAGTTGTCCAAGGCGGGTCTCTTTCTTGGCCGTGATGCAGGCGTTGATGAAACGGCGGCTGGAATAGAGCGGCTCCGGCAGCGTCGGCGGCCCATAGGGACCGACCACCTCGTTGTTGCCCATCCAGACGATGAATAGATCGGGCTGGTGCCTGGCGCAATCCTGCGCGATCCGTCGAACGACGTGCGAGTTCATGGCGGTCATCGCCGTGTTGATGACCTCGAACGATTTGCCGCCGGCGTGCTCATTGAGCAGCAACTCCAACTGCCGGCAGAAGCCGTAGGCCGGCTCTGGGTCGCCATAGGCAGCCGAACTGCCCAGGACAAAGATACGAATGGTCGAGTCGCCCTTGCGGCCCAGCACGCACGGCTCGGGTGTCCGCGAAAGCTGCTTGGGGACGAAGTGCTCGCCGTAATGGGAATTGGCCAGGTAGACCGTCTGCCCTGACGCTTTCCAGCGGAGGAAGAAACTCTTGGAGTACCCGTAGCCCATCAGCGACAGGACAAGTTCCACGAGTCCCAGGAACAAAATGGGACTGAGGACGACCGCCAGCAGACGAATCCACCATGCCGGCTTGCGCCGCTGCTCGCGTCGTTCCTTTGCGTTAGGTGACTTCTGCTGCGACCTCATACTGTCGATCATCCGTAGGGTGGGTTCTTAACCCACGCGTGTCACCGATCGACACGCGCGTGACGCGTGGGTAAAGAACCCACCCTACAGTTATCACGCGTCCACTTCCCCGCCGTCGGTCAGGGCTTTGCCGTCAAGCAGGTCGCTCGTCCCGAGGGCGTCGAGGCTCATGCCTTTGATCTCAGGCAGCGTGCTGCCGATGATGCCCTGGAGATCGCCGTGGAGGCCCGAGGTGTTCAGGACCACGCGTTCGAGCTGTTTCTCTCGTTTGGCCCAATAGCGTTGGAAGGCCCGCTTTTCGGCTTCGAGGTCCTGCCGCATCGTCATGAACGCTTCGGCGATGCCGGAGACGCGGTTGTAGAACTCCTGGCCGATCAGATAGTTGTAGACCAGCTCCATCTTGCTATGCTGGCCCTCCATCGCCCGCCGGCCCTTGGCGACCGCGATCAGGCCCTCGCGCAGGGCCATCGCCACCGGGTGAACGCAGGTCCAGTTGACGACCCAGACGCCATCGATCTGGCCGAAGTGGCGGATGTGCTCCGGCAACTGCTCGCTGACGAGGACGGACCGCGAGGCCTTCACGACCCGCAGGTCGTCCCGCAGTTTCGGCAGCCACTCCCTGCTCCAATGCCGCGTCCGCTTCGATTCCCACAGGATCACGCCGCAATCCATCCCACCCTCATCGTACACGCGCTGGATCACGTCCGCGCCGCGAATGCCCTTGGCCACCGGCTCGATCGCGTCGGTCGGAAACAGGCTTTTGAGCAGCTCTTCGAGGGCGACCTCCAGGACCTCGCCCTGCGCCTGCTGCGAGCCCTGCTCGGCGCTGCGTTTCAAGTCCTCGATCTGCCGGCGGAGGGCCTCGACCTGCTGCTCTTTCTCCAGGAGCTTGAGCCGGTGCTGCTCGTCCAGCTCCTTCACGGCCTGCTCGCGCACCTTCTTCAATTCTTCCTGAGTCCGCCGGGTGACCTCCAATTCGACGCTGCGGGCCTTTTCTTCCAGCTCGCGCTTCTCCTTGAGAAAGGCCAGCTCCTTCTGCTGAGCTTGCTGGACCTTGGCCTGCATCTCGGCCAGGGCCGCCTCGTGGTCCTTCAGCTCGAGGCCGAGTTCCTCCCGGGCCTTCTCGCGGGTCTGCCGGATCAGCTCGGCGCGACCATCCTCCAGCTTCTGGCGCAGGTTCTGCTCCAGCTCCAGTTTCTCTTGATCGAGTTGGGATTTGAGCTGCTCGATCTCACGTTCGCGTTTGCGGGCCGCCAGTTCCTTGTCTTGGGCTGTCTGGAGCTGTTGCCGCAGCTCGCCCAACTGATCGTCCCGGTCTTTGAGCTCGACCTGCATCTGCTCGCGAATCCGGCGTTCCAGCGACTGCCGCTCCTGGCTCAGTTTGGCGCGGATCTGCTCCTCGACAGCCTCGGTCTTCTTCAGAAGCTCCCGCTGCTGGCCGGCGAGATCGTCCTGCTGCTGCTTGAGCCGCTGGCGGACCGCGTTGAGCTCGGTCTCCAGCTCGCCGCGAATCGTCGCGCGCAATTGACTGGAGATGACCTCGGTGATCTCGATCTGCGCCTGGCAGTTCGGGCAAGTGATGGAGCTATTCACACGGCCCTCCCGTAAGTCCTCATATTCACGGCCTCAGCGATGGCTACGACAGGAGTACCCAAAGGTATGAGGGAGAACTCTCGCTGTCAAGGAAAACCATGAAGGATCGTCAAGCGGTTGCGGTTGCGCGGCTCGTATCGGTTGCGTGGAGCGTGGGACGGCGCCGGCTGAAGCAACCGTTCGCCGAAACGAGCCGCGCAACCGATGGACGCTTAACGATTCTTCCTCACTGCTTTGACGCGGCGTTTCGAGGCTGGATGACGTATTGGTCGGTAAAGACCTGGCCGGTCAGATAGTCCGTGAACGTGCTCTTGACCGTCAGCGGCTGGGCCAGTATCTCGGGGGTTGTCGCCATATCGAAGGTCAGGCGATAGGCGGTGGAGGTGATGGTATTGAACCAGAGCTTGTACAACTCGCCGGGCAGAACCTGCCACTGGCCCAGCAGCGCCTGGCCGTTGGCTTGATTGAGATTCCAGAGCTGGACGCTCACCACGCCGGCGGTCTTGATCGCGTCGCCGGCCTGATCGACCGGCTGGAGGTAGACGATCAGCTTGTCCCGCTTGCCGTCCTCGTTCTTGTCGTAAAAGTCCGTGAACCGGTTGATCTTCACGGCGCTCAAGGCGTAAAAGAGGTTCTCCGGCTTGTTCTGGGGCAAGGCGGCGAGCGTCTGAATCTGGGCCTTCAACTGCTGGGCCTCGACCTGGCACTGTTCGAGTTGGCCCGCCAGTTGCGTCTTTTCGCGCTCCAGGTCGCGGGCCTTCATTTCGAGCGGGCTCATTCTCTCACTGCCAATCCCGCAGCCGCCCAGAAGGATCAGTGCCAGCGTCAGAATCCCGTACGTCCCCCTGGTCCTATGAGCCCCATGAGTCCTAGAGGTCCTCTGGGGCCCATTCTCCTTGCGCTCCATTCGCGTGGTCCCCTACTGCCGCCCTTGTTCCGGCTCGGTCCTGACGATCTCCGGAGCCTTTTGCAGAATCTGGTCGGCCATACCGTAGCTGACCGCCTCCTCGGCGCTGAGCCACAGGTTCCGGTCCGTATCTCTCTCGATCTTGGCCGCCTCCTGGCCGCTGTGGTGCGCCAGGATGTGATAGATTCGCTCGCGCAGCCGCAGGATCTCGCGGGCCTCGATATCGAGATCGGTCGCGGGGCCTTCCAGGATGCCCATCACGTGCGGCTGGTGGAGCAGGACCCGGCTGTTGGTCAGCAGGAACCGCTTGTTCGCCGCCCCGCCCGCCAGCAGGACCGCGCCCATGCTGGCGGCCTGCCCGATGCAATACGTGGCCACGTCGCACCGCAGGAACTGCATCGTATCATAGATGGCCAGGCCGGCCGTAATCACGCCGCCGGGCGAGTTGATATAGAAGTGAATGTCGGTCTTGCTGTCCTCATTGCTGAGAAAGAGCATCTGCGCGATGATCAGGTTGGCGACCGGGTCGTTGACCTGTCCGCCGAGAAAGACGATCCGGTCTTTCAGCAGGCGCGAGTAGATGTCATAGGATCGCTCCCCCCGACCGGTCTTCTCGATTACGATAGGTACCAGGATCTCTTCCATGTTTGCCATTACGATTTCCCAATCAAGAGAGTTTCAAGTTTGAGGTTTCAAGTTTGAAGGAGTCGGAGTCTTCACACTTCCCACTTCAAACTTCAAACTCCTTATCTATTTCCCGGCTTCCGGCTTCTGCTCAGGCTGGCCCGCGTCTTTCTTGGTCTCGGGGGGCTTCTGCGCTTCCTCGTGGAGGACCTCATCGATCAGGCCGTATGCCTTGGCCTCTTCGGCGGTCATGTACCGGTCGCGCTCGGTCTCAGACATGATCTTTTCCAGCGGCTGGCCCGTGTGCTCGGCCAGGAGCCGGTTGATCGTTTGCTTGGCCTTGAGGATTTCCTCGGCCTGAATCTTGATGTCGGAGGCCTGACCGGTCACGCCGCCCCACGGCTGGTGCAGCATGATCTTGGCGTGCGGCAGAGCGAAGCGGCTGCCCTTGGTGCCCGCCGCCAGGACCACGGCCCCGCCCGACTGGGCCCGCCCAATGCAGAACGTGGCGATTGGCGAGCCGACGAACCGCATGGTGTCGTAGATGGCCAGCGTGTCGTCCACCGTGCCGCCCGGGGAGTTGATGTACAGGCTGATCTCCCGGCCCTTCTTCAGGTTGTCGAGGTACAGCATTTTCATGATGACCTCGGTCGCGCGGGCATAATTGATCTCGCCGATGAGAAAGATGATCCGGTTCTCCAGCAGCATATCGTCCAGACTCATCTGCCGAAAGCGCTGATATTGGCCGTACTGGTCGTATATGCCCCTGCCCCGGTCGCCGTGTCTCAAGAAGTTGTCTTTTGCAGACATCAAACGGTCCTTATCACAAGAGTTTCAAGTTCAAAGCATGTCCTTGCGAGCGTAGCGAAGCAATCTGGGTTCCCAAACGCGACGGATCGCGTTTGGGGTCCCTTCCCACCCGCCGGATTGAGATTGCTTCGTCGCTGCGCTCCTCGCAATGACATTCTTCTCACTTCAGACTTCACACTTTCCTATTCAGCCTTGCCCTCTTGGGGCTCGGCCGCGGTTTTCTTCTTCGATTTCTTGCTCTTGCCCGACTTCTCTTCGGGCGCGGCCTCCGCGATGTTCGCCGATTCGAGCAGTTTGCTGATGCATTTGCCCTGGCGCACGTCCAGGCGGAACTGGGCGAGCGAGCCGTCGCGTTCCATCTGCTCCTTGAGCTTCTCCGGCCGCTGGCCCCGCTGGATCGCCACGCGGGCGATATCGCCGTTGATCTCTTCTTCACTGACGTCGATCTCGAGCGTCTCGGCCACCTTGTCCATGATGAAGAAGGTCTTGAGCTGCTGCTTGGCCTGCTCCTCGCTGCCGGCGCGAAGCTGCTCCATCTGCTCCTCGACCTGCTGGCGGCTCAGCCCACGCGACAGCAGGTTCATGTACTGCCGTTGCAGAACGTTGCCCGCCTGCCGGGACACGATGTCCAACGGCAGATCGAACTTCGCATTGTCGAGCAGATACTGGTACACCTGCTCGCTCATATCGTTGCGCACCTGCGATTCGATCCGGGCCTGCAGGTTGTCGCGAATCTTCTCCCGCAGCTCCTCCACGCTCTGGACCTCGTAGCGCTGGAGGAAATGCTCGTTGACCTCCGCGGGCTTGAGATACTTGATCTCCTTGATCTCGATCTCGACATTGATCTTGCGGCCCTGGAGCTCCTCGCGGAAGTACGTCTTGGGAATCTCGACGGTGGTCGCCTTCTTGTCGCCGACGGCGGCCCCGACCAGCAGCTCATCGAGCTTCTCGACGGGCACCGACCCGACGAACCCGTTCGGCCGGACATAGATCTCGGCGTTGTCGAGCTTGGTCTCGGCCTCGGGAAGGTACGTCGGGGCAGGCTCGTTAGCTTCGGTCTTGCCCTCGACCTGGGCGGCCTGCTTGGCCTTTTCCTCGTCCGTCAACTCCAGGTTCTGCCGGACCCCGGCGATGATCTGGTCGTCCCGCTCGACCGTACCGCCTTCCCGCGGCGTCCAGACGCCCGACCAGCGCTGCAACTGCTCGATTTCGCGGTCGATCTGGCTCTCGGTCACCTCCAGCTTCGGCCGAGTCACCGGAATACCTTCCAGCGCCGGCAGATCGAACTGCGGCCGAATCTCGACCTGAAATTCGAACTTCAAGGGCCCGGTCTCCGGCAGCTCGATATGCTCGTAATCGACCTCCGGATCGCCGAGGATATCCAGCTTCTGATCCTTGATCGCCGCCTCGCTGGCCTCGGCCAGCAGCTTGACTTTGATCTGCTCGCCGGTCTCCTTGCCGAAGCGCTTCTCCAGGAGCCGGCGCGGCGCCCGGCCTTTGCGAAAGCCCGGCAGCACGGCTTCCCGGCGCAGTTCCCGATACTGCTCGTCGACCACTTCTTTGATCGTCTCTTCCGGAACCTCGACCACCACCTTCTTCTTGCAGGGCCCCACATCCTCGACCGCTACGGTGTTCTTCGCGGTCCTCGGCTGCTTACCCTCCGGCGCCCCTTCCTCCTGCTCGGAGGTCGTTGTTTCCTCGTTCTCATCCGCCATCGCGGCACTCCCAAAAAATCTGCTCAAATCTCTGTCTTGAACTTCTCGAACCCCGGGGGCCAGACTCGTAGGGGCAGGCCCCCGTGCCTGCCCTGCCACCGGGCAACCACAAGCAGTTGCCCCTACCA
>Ga0315289_10009765_pt1 | contig 13780 bp, 16 predicted proteins | sample YL17G11_40_MG_FD_203452 | JGI IMG/M metagenome (GOLD analysis project Ga0315289, IMG submission 203452) | Sediment microbial communities from Yellowstone Lake, YNP, Wyoming, USA - YL17G11_40 | ecosystem: Environmental > Aquatic > Freshwater > Lake > Sediment | place: USA: Wyoming | collected...
ATCATTAAGAAGTATAAAAAAGATCCTATTTAAAAGACCTTAAGACAATTGATTCAGCAAAACAACGAAATCCCCTTTCAACTAATTCTTAGTTTTATCCCGTTTTAACAATCTTGCCCATCATTAGGTCATAAATAAGGGAGAAGGTAGTTGCTCGGAGCGACAAATTTGTAAATTTGTTTGTGAATTGGTGAATTGCTAGATTTCGTGAGGGTTCTTATTTGGGGTGTGTTTGTTGGGTTTTTCAGGAGTGTGTAGAATCGGTATGCAGCAATCGATGGGAGGTGAGTGTAAGAGAGTTAATGTAGTTGTTGTTTTGGGCTATTCTGAGAAAGTGCCCACTGCAACCGGCAAACGGTCATATTTGGATCCTAATAGTCAAACTATGCAGAAAAGGGGGAGGGGGGTAGGTCAAAGCAGAAGTGCAGAAGCTGAAAGCAAAGAAGCGCGAACATATTTGGAGCCTAATAGAAATAGTATGCAGAAACCTATAGGGGGGTCTATCGTATTGGCGTTTTCTGGCGTCAAAAGCATGTTGAAAAACAGCAGAGGGATAGGGGTAGACGAAAAAGTAGTCGAGCTACCAAGTTTAACGGATTCTTTCGTGCGGGGGATAAACAGAAATAAGCTTCGGTGCAACAGTCAGATAACGGAGTGTTCAATGTTGCTGGTGGACTTTAACCTGTTAGCTTCAACCATGCGTGGAAACGAACGGCAAATGTGCCACGAACTCACTTTTCTGCTCAAAGAGGCAGGTGACGCCGAAGCGAAAGCGGACAAGACTGGAATCAGAGGCTTAGTTGTAGCCAAAACCGCGTTGAACCCAGTTGAAGCCATCGAAAAGCTCCGTGTTATTCTCCAAGAGCGTCCGTACGAGTTCCGCTACTCGCTAAGAATCATCCCTATCCAGAAAGTCGTGCACACTGACCTAGAAGAAATAAGGCAGGCAGCCATGGCACTCTCTGCGGGAATAGGCGAGAACGAGACTTTTCGAGTTACAGTTGAGAAGCGTTTCAGCAGCCTCCACTCACGCGACCTCATCGAAGCCGCCGCCACAGGCATAAAAAACAAAGCCGACATGGACAATCCCGACAAGGTCTTGCTCATCGAAGTCCTCAGCGGATTCACAGGCATGTCACTTTTGAAACCCAGCGACCTCATAGCAGTACAGAAAGAGAAAATGCTCTAATGCATCTAAAGCTGGGTGGACAGCAAAGCCACTCTTTCAATCACCGAATCAACAAGGGCTTGCGCAGCGTCTTTTTTTGCCGTCACGGTTTCAAGCTCCACCTCTGAAATGTTGAAGGCGCATTTTATGCGCTGCGTCTTTTCTTTTGACAATTCAAGAACCGACTCATCGGGTTCCGCGCTGAGGAATTTTGTAACTGCTGCAAGCCCAGCTTTGGCTGAACACGCATTCTCGCTTATTATCACTGCGGCGACGTTTCGGGAGCTGCTTTTGACTCCGATGAAATCTATTGCTTTCTTTATTTGCCGCTGCGCAGAAGCATAAAGCATAACCTCCACTGCGGCGCTCTTCGAAATGTTCCGATTGTTCCTTAGAGCCATCAGCGCATTCAAAACTGCAAAGTACAAGTGCTGCCAAGACGCCACCAAGTCAGCGTCAAAAAATTGCACCTCAGCGTCCTGCGCGGTTTCCCCGCGAACAACATTCAAGAGGTCTTTGGCGTCCTTGATTTTGACGTTTCTGAAACCCGTAATTTCCACGAATTTCCCGTCTTCTTCCAAGTACTTCAGCATTTTTTCGCCTCGGAAAACTCTTTCAAGAACCTTTCTATTAGCCGTTTAGGCAATCCTGCGTTTACGAGTTTTGCGTCTTCCTTTTTAAGGCTTGCATCGCTGTGCTTGTGGGTTTCAAAGATGTGCCGGACGGTTTCTTTGGTTTCCCATGGAAAAACAATCCAGCGACCTGTTTCTTTCTCGTAAAAGTCAGGCTTGAACGTGCTCTGAATTTTGTAGTACAATGTAGCTGTCCTGACTTCTAAGGCACCTTGTTCTAGAACATGTTCTCTTACGAGTTTGAGGCTTCCCCCCGTGTCCGCAACCTCATCCACGATGAGCACACGTTTGCCAGCAACGTTGGCGGAGACGCGCTGCGTTAAGGTCGGCTTGCTTCGAGCTGCGTCTATTCCCGTGTAGTTTTCGGCTTTGACGTTAGCAAGGTTAGGGTTTTCCAGCAGGTCAGACAAAACGCGGGCGGGAAGCCATCCGCCTCTGGATACGCCCACGATGATGTCTGGTTTGAAGCCGCTCCTGCAGATTCGCTTAGCCTGCTTCAAGAGCAGATTGTATATCTGGTTCCATGTTGGAGCTTCGTACCCGACTTCAGTGGTCATCACAGTTTCCTCGTCTAAGTGTGATGCTTGTTGAAAATTTAAGAGTTTAAAAGTCGGTTTCTGACTTTCAAGTATTTGTGTTGTCCTCTTCTGCGATAACATATATTACTTTGTATTTATAGGGCTACAGTCTAATGTTTCGGGGGCAAAGGCTTGTTTGAATTTAGCGTTGATTACCGATTGAGCAACACGTCGACTATAAATTATAGTATAAATGAGGAAACTCCAAACTATCAGTGCAGAAGCCCTGAAGAAAGGCGACAATTTTGAATAAAACTTCCAAAACCAGAACAAGAGAAAGCGCCGACATTCTCATCGTAAACGCTGAAGAACTGCTAACTCTTGCTGGAAGCAGCCAGAAACCTCGCGCGGGCAGTCAAATGAACGAACTTGAAATCTTGCATGACGGCGCCTTAGCAATACGGGAAGGGCGAATAGTGGCGGTTGGAAAAACTCCTGATGTCACAAAAGCCTTCCGAGGCGAAAACGTAATCAGCGCCAAGGGAAAAACTGTTCTCCCAGGCTTTGTTGACCCTCACACGCACCTGGTTTTCGCGGGCTCGCGGGAAGACGAATTCCAAATGCGCGTTGAAGGCGCTTCCTACATGGAGATTCTTAACTCTGGCGGCGGGGTGTTGAAAACTGTCAGGGAAACTAGGAAGGCTAGAGTTGAAAAATTGGTGGAGCTTGGCTTGGAAAGGCTGGACGACATGCTTGCTCACGGCACCACAACGGTTGAAGCTAAGAGCGGGTACGGCTTAACCACGGCGGATGAGTTGAAGATTCTGGAAGCCTCAAAACGCTTGAACCAACTGCACTGCCTGAAAGTTATTCCCACTTTCATGGGAGCTCATGCTGTCCCGATTGAGTTCAGGAACAACACGGACGAATACGTCGACTTAATCATTGAGGAAACTATTCCCAAAGTGGCTCAGCGTGGACTTGCTGAGTTCTGCGATGTCTTCTGTGAAAGAGGAACCTTTAACGTGGAACAGACTAAGCACGTTTTGGCAAGCGGCAAAAATTACGGCTTAAAACCCAAGATTCACGCCGACCACATGAGCACGTTGGGAGGCACAGAAATTGCTGCTGATGTTGGCGCGGTTTCGGCGGACCACCTGAATTTTTCTTCTACTGACGGCATTAGAGCTATGGCTGAAAAAGGAATTGTTGCCGTTTTGCTACCTGCGGCCACTTTCAGCCTGATGATGAACAGGTACGCTGACGCTCGCCTCATGATAGACTGCGGAGTGCCTGTGGCTTTGGGAACAGATTTCAACGCGAACAGCTATATTGAGAACCAGCAACTAGTCATTGCTATGGCGTGCCACTTCATGCGCATGACGCCCGCTGAAGCCATTACAGCTACAACTATTAACGCTGCTCACGCGGTTTGCCGCGCGGAAGAAGTGGGCAGTTTAGAAGTAGGCAAAAGAGCGGATGTAGCGATTCTGGATGTGCCCAATCATAAGTTTTTGGGGTACAGTTTCGGCGTTAATTTGGTTGAAAAAGTGATTGGGAACGGAAGACTGGTAGTTGACAGAGAAAAACAGGATGAGCCTGTGTTCCTGAGCAAAAGCGAATAAGAAAAGCTGACGGCGGTCAGTTTTTGCTGGCTAAGTGTTTGGCGTCTTCCCTAATTTTCTTCAAATCTTCTTCTGTTGGTTTTCCTCTGATGTCGCCCATTCTGCCTCGGGTGCTGTTTTCCTCTGAACCATGAAACTCGCTTAGGACGTACCATTCGCCAAGTATCGCGAAGCCTAAATGCTCAAAGAATTGACCCATATACTTTCCCGCTGGAGTAGCCTCGTCAAATCCAGTGTGCGGTCCCGAGTAAGTGCAGAAGATCAAAGCGTTTTTTCCAGGAATTTTTGGTGCGCATGGTTTGATTTTGCCTTGATTTTGGGCATTCAATTCACCATCTAACTTTTTATCGGTTGAAGATTTAAGATTGCCTGTTGAACTCTCTGAACTCAGTGAGTGTGATGGTGGGCATGTTCGCATCCGCCTACCAACTCTGTCAGTTTGCCTTGTTTGAAGGAGTCTAATATTTCCTTAACGATGTTTGCATTAGCTTTCAGCACTATTACGCTGGCGTTTTGAAAACTTTTCAGGCCTCCAGGTCCCATGCCGTGGGCTACAATCACGTTTGGCTTTAAAGCTAAGAGGTTTTCATGGGGATGCCCTATGCCGCCGAGGTGCTCACCTCTGTTTGGTTCTGTTTGGACGTTTGAGACTTTGCCGTTTTCGAAGTCGACAACGGCGAAGTAGGGTGCTCTTCCGAAATGTTCTGCTAAATGCGCTTCTAAGCCGCTTTCATCTTCTACGGGAATTATTACTCTTGTTGTCATAGTTTAGCTCTCCTTTTGATTGCCTTCTAATCTTAACTGACTACAGTTGTTTAATACATAAACGATATTAATAGGTTATGTTTAGAAAATAAACAGGTTACAGTTATGGATGAGGTTGACAGAAAGATAATTTCGCAGCTTCAGGCAGACGGCAGGACATCACTTGAAGAATTGGCCAAAATCACTGGATACACAAGCATGGGAACCAAAAAAAGGCTCCAAAAACTCCTGGAAAAAGGCACAGTTAAAGTCTCAGCCTTAATCAACCCCGCTCAGCTTAAGCTTCTTCCCGCAATCGTAATGCTTGAAATGGAAAGCGCTGAAGCAATGCAAGAGCTCATTGACCGATTCAGAGACTGCCCTCGTGTAATTCACATCTTCAAAACAATAGGCGGATACAACCTAATCGCTTTGGTCGTCGCCGAGAACCAAGGCACACTTGAGAGTATATCGATGGAGAAATGCTCACTGCGAAGTAGCCCTGGGATTCGCAGATCAGAATTCTACCCCATAAGTGACACGTACTTCTCTCCTTTCCTCCAGATAAGAGAAAACTTGGCACACAAGGGAAAAACTGTTACACCCTGCAATGTGGAATGTAACCCTTGCAGCCGATATGGAGCCCAAAAGTGCGTCGGTTGCCCATCAACGAGCCAATACAAAGGTCCACTTTAGCAGGAAGCGCGAACATGAAAAGAGTTGAGCGCTTTAAAATCAGAGAAGTTGAAGGCGTAGAAATAATCAGCCTCGTAGACAACAATGTGGATTTCCTTTCAAGCATCGACAAGAAAGGGGTTCATTCCTTCAGGCAATGGACGAGGAAGCGTCACGGTCAAGAATGGACAAAAACACATTCGTGGTTGCCTCTGGCTGAACACGGTTTTTCAATGCTAATTCGCGTCTTAAAGGAAGGAAAATCCCTCAGCATTCTATTTGACACAGGCAACAGTCCTGACGGGGTTGTCGAAAATTCTGAGCGAATGGGCTTGAACCTAAGCGAAGTGGAATGCATCGTGTTGTCTCATGGACATTATGATCATTTCGGAGGACTATTATCCGCGGTGAAAGCAGGCAACAAAGCTAACCTTTCAGTCATCGTTCACGAAGACATGTTCAAAACAAGAGGAACAGCCAACCATGACGGCACAATTCAGAAGTACCCTGAATTTCCATTGAAAGAACATTTGCTCCAGGCAAAGCTAATCGAAACAAAGCAGCCTCTTCTAATTGCTGACGGCATGGTTCTTTTGACTGGTGAAATTCCTCGTGAAACAAGTTTTGAAAAAGGCTATTCACAACACAGAGTCCTCATAAACGGGTCGTGGCAGCCTGACCCTTGGATTTGGGATGACCGCGCAATAGTCATTAACGTCAATGGAAAGGGCTTGGTGGTCCTCTCGGGTTGCGCTCACGCAGGCATAATCAACACAATAGCATACGCACAAAGAATTACTGGAATCAGGAACATCTACGCCGTTATGGGCGGCTTTCACCTAGCAGGGAAAGAAAACGAGAAAAGAATCGAGCCGACTGTGAAAGAACTGAGACAGATAAATCCTAAGCTGATAGTTCCCTCGCATTGTACGGGATGGAGAGGAATGTGCGCCATAGCCAACTCATTGCCTGAGGCTTTCATATGTAACAGTATTGGAAACCTCTACGAACTATAACGAAAACGCCGCCGTCCTTCTGAAGAGTTAAATATAGATTTGAGGTCTCGAGTTAACTGTTTCAGTGTTGCGTGGAGTAGGTTACCGTGAGAGGAAAAGGACCTTTGTATATTGTGCCTTGGCGATGCACCTTCGCCTGTGACAGCAACTGTGTACACTGCGCTTCAGCGTCTAAACCAGCTTTCCCAGACGAAGTGGATACAGCGGGCGCGATGCGGATTGTGGACCAAGCATACGATTTTGGAGCGAGCTTTTTCGGAATTACTGGCGGAGAGGCACTGCTGCGAGAAGACCTCTTCGAAGTAATACGGTACGCCAAGAAAATTGGTTTAAACACAAGCATCATAACAGACGGTCACCTCCTCGACGCCAAAGCCTTTGAGAACATCGTCAAAAACGAAGTTCGCGTGTCAATCAGCATAGACGGCGGGGAAGCGACAAATGACCTGATTCGAGGCAAAGGCACGTACAGAAGCACTGTTTCGGCGATTGAGAAGCTTTCACGCGAGAAACTTTTAAACTGCCTCGTATACACCCTTGCCAACGTCAACGAGTCAGTCTCGAACGTTAATTCTGATGATTTCACGCATGTACTTGATTTGGCGGCAAAATACGGTGCAAGGTGGGTAATCTACCACGGCTTCATTCCCTACAGCAAAGACGAAGCCAGCCTCAAAGCGTCCCCTTCAGCCCAACAGTACGAGTGGGCATGGAACAAACTCTACGATTTACAATCAACGTACAAGGGGAAACCTGAAATCAACGTTTACTACCCGTCCTTCGCCCGCGTGGCAAAACAGAGAGAAATGCCCGATTTTGACAACTGGTTTAACCATTTCTTCTTAGGCAGATGCTTCTTTGGCAAGTTCATGAGCGTAGCTGAAAACGGCGACGTTATCCCATGCAGCTTCAACGACGTCTACAGGCTAGGGAACGTCAAAACCAAATCGCTCAGCAGCATCTGGGATGAAATGCAGAACTCAGAATTCTTCTCAAAGGTCAGGGACAAAAGCAACCTTAAAGGCAAATGCGGCGTATGCGAATACAAAGACATCTGCGGCGGATGCAGAACCAGTGCGCTGTTCTTCACGGGCGACATCTTCGAATCCGATCCAAAATGCGCTTACGTCCCAAAGGTTTTACGCGAAGAATAGACTCTCTTGTCTTTTGTATCCAAGTCAATCACTAGTTGAATCTATTTATAGAGGGGGTAGGTCTCCGTGAGCACAACAGTTCTCGCTATTTTTTGAAGCTTACAGCGGCATAGCCGACTACGCTGGATGTGTCGCCAGTTATGTCTCCGCTGGTTTTGTGGCTTAGGAGTTCTGCTTTTTCGGCACCTAAACCTTTAGCGAACGTTATCAAGGCTGCTATGGGTGCGTAGCCGCATGCGCTCACATTCTGCGCTTCCAGAATCGAATAGAACTGTTTCGCGCCTAACGTTTCCACGGCTTTCAGGGCAGCCAAGTCTTTCCTGTTCACGCTTGCTTGCGGCTCGTAATGCGTAAAGTCCGAAGAAGCAATCACCACCGCGTTCCTGTCTGATAGCGATTCAACCAAGGCTCTGCCAACCTCCACGGCTGACTCCAAGTCCTGCATCAAGAAGCAAACGGGCACAAACTTGAACTCGTTGCCGTACAGGTACTGGAGAAACGGAAGCTGGACCTCAATCGAGTGCTCATGTCTGTGCGCAAGTTCATCCACGTCCAGAATGCTTATTTCCTTCACCATCGCGTTGGCAACTTCAGCGTCAACTTCCACGTCGCCCAACGGAGTTCGCCACATACCCTCATTCATAACCGACAATGCGCTTCCGTAGCCTGTGTGGTTTGGACCTAGAATTACGACAACATCTGGTTTGCCATCCAAAGCTAATTCATAAAAAGCGTGAGCCGCCACAGGACCCGAATAAACGTATCCTGCGTGCGGACAAATAAGACCCAGAATTTTTCTGGATCCATTCTTGTTGACTTCGGGGAGTTTTTTTGGGCCAAACCGGTGGAGGAAGCAGTTTTCAACCTGTGCCTTTAGCGCTTCGGCGTTTCCCTCGTAGAAGGTTCCTGCGACGGTTGGACGCCGAATTTTCGCCATCGGTTTTAGGTTTCCTCCTCATCTTCTCTGGAGATTTTGGCTTCGAAGTCATCGATTGTTTCTGTTGGGTTCTTGTCGGCTGCTAATTCGCCTCTTTCCCGTTGCACTTGTCTTGCTAAGAGCCAGAAGATTATGGCTAATGCGCGTCTGCCCTTGTTGTTTGTGGGGATAACTAAGTCTATTCCTGCGAACTCGTTGTCTGTGCTGCACAGGGCTACTATGGGTATGCCGACGTTTGAGGCTTCTTTGACTGCTTGTGCGTCTGCTCGGGGGTCGGAAACGACGATGACTTCTGGGTCCACACGGTTTGGATATAGTGGGTTTGAGAGCATTCCGGGGATGAATCTGCCTACGAGTGGTGTTGCGCCTGTTACTTTGCAGAACTTTTTGACTGGTTCATGCGCGTAAAGTCTCGTTGCTGCAACTGCGACTTTTGAGGGTTCGTAGCGTGCGAGGAATTTGCCAGCTACTCTTATGCGGTCATCGGTTTTTTTGACGTCCAGGACGAATAATCCATCTGGCCTTACTCGGTAGATGAATGGTTCCATGTCTCTGGTTTTCATCCTTGTTCCGATGTGTAGGCCTGCTGACAGGAGTGTGTCTCGCGATAGCAGGAGTTCTTCTCCTTCTGCTACTGGAGCTTCCCGTGGCGCTGGCTGAGTTTCAGGTTCTTGTGGTTCTGTTTCGTTTTCAACAACCTTACTTTCCTGTGCCTCTTCTGTTTCGGGCTCAGTTTCAGGTTGCGAATTTGTTTTTGTTTCATCTTCTGACATTTTTTTTTCTCCGTTATTTAGATTTTTAAATCAGCCATTTTGGCTCTGTTACCTAGGAAATGTTCAATTCTGATTAATTCGTTTATTTTTGCGATGCGTGCTCCTTCAACTACTCCAGTTTTGATGAGTGGGCAACCGAAGGCTACTGCTAGGTGGGCGATGTGCCAGTCGGTTGTGTCGCCGCTGCGATGTGACATTACGCATGTGTATCCGTTTCTTTGGGCGTTTTGGATGGTTTCCAGTGCGTCTGTTATTGTGCCGATTTGGTTGACTTTGATTATGATGGTGTTTGCTGCGTTAAGTTTGATTCCGTGGCTTAAGCGTTCGTTGTTGGTGGTGAACAAGTCGTCGCCGCTGATGAGGCAGTTTTTGGTTTGTTTGGTGAGTTCTGCGAAGCTTTTGTAGTCTTCTTCGTGGAATGGGTCTTCGACGTATGTGAGGTGGTATTTTTCGATGAGTTCTTTTATGTATTCGAGTTGTTCGCCTGTGTCTCGTTTTTTTCCGTCGTTTGTGTAGTCGTATATACATTCTTTTTCTTCCCAGAGCGATGATGATGCCATGTCGATGCCAAAACCGCATTCAAAGTCTAGTTCGTTGCCTATTTCTTCGCAGGCTTTAGCTATCACTTCAAAAGCTTCGTTGTCGTCTATGTTGGCTATCCATGCTCCTTCGTCGCTTTTGCCTGCTGTGAAGAGTTTGTCTTTTTTTCTGAGGGTTTCTCCGATTCTTTTGTGGATTTGGGCGTTTGCGGTTGCCGCTTCAAGGAAGGTTTCTGCGCCATGTGGTAGCGCGAGGAATTCTTGGATGTCGGGTGCTTTGCCGCGTGCGTGTTGTCCTCCAGATATGCAGTTTCCAAGCGGGTACGGGAGTGTGTTGGCTGTTGTTCCGCCGAGGAACTGGAATAGCAAGAGGCTGTGAGAGTTTGCGGCTGCTTCGGCGTTGGCTAGTGATATGGCGAATGCGGTGTTTCCGCCTATGATTTTGAAGTTTGTGGTGCCATCAATCTCGTGGAGGGTGCTGTCGATTTCTTCTTGGAAGTCGGCGTTTAATCCTGCCATTTCAGGCGATATGAGTTCGTCGACTTTCTTGAGGGCTGCTTCCACTCCACCTGTTGGGTAGTAGATGACTTCGGCTTTTCCGCGGCTTTTCCCAGCGGGAGCTGAGGCTCTTCCGAAGCCTGCTGTGGTAACCACGTCGACCTCGATGGTTTCTTCTCCTCGATTGTTGAAGATTTTCCTAGCGATGAGGTCTTCAATGATTGATGACACGGTTTTTCCTCAGGTGAATATAGCATCTTTTCAGCTCCTATTTTAGCTTTCGGAAAAGAAAACTTGACGTTTAACGTCTTTTTTGGCAGAATCTTGCCTGTTTTGCGCTTGAACCCTTGATTTTCTGGAGCATCTGTTGTGCTCGGCGGAATTTATACCCGCTTTGTAAATTGGTTGCTGTTAGTTGCTTCTAGTTGCCAGATGTGTACTGTACTCTAGCGCTCGGAAAAGACTATACCCCCCTTATATAAAGCGTTGAAACGCTAAGTGAACCGCAAATTCAACTGTCCTTCTGTAGGGTGTAAAATAGTTGCCCTTGAATTGACAAAATCAGAAGGAAACGGTTGAGTATCTATTCTTCCATTAATGTAGTTAAAAAATTCAATAAATTATCAAAATTTTGTCAAAGTGGTGAAACGGTTTAAGCGCTGGCATAAGCCCCTGTTGTGTTCTGGGTGTTATTTGATGGTGAAGTTTGCGCATATTTCTTCTACTGTTCGGTTCAGCTTTGGCTCCGCCATGTTCTAGCTTCATCTGTGCTCTTTCTTGCATGAATATACACTTAAATCTGTGTATTCACATAATTACGTGCATGGTAAACATAACGATTTCAATCCCGCAGGAACTCTATGACACGATGAAGAGGTATTCGGAAGTCAAATGGAGCGAAGTCGTCAGGAAAGCGTTAGTAGAATACGTCGGACGGCTCGAAATAGTCGAAGGCGGAGTGGTGGCGTCTGAAAAACTGGCTACAATGCTAAAAGATTCCAACTTGGACGTTTCTTGCGTGGGCTTGGAGAAAGCCGTTGAATACTACGAAAAAGGCAGGAAGCTGGAATGGAAGAGGTTGTCTACGACACAAACCAGCTCATAAACTTCCTAAAAAGCGGCAAACGCAACGTAAAAGGCTTCACGACAATATTCAACATAATAGAATTTCCCAAAGCGCTAGACCTCAAAGAATTAGCTGTGATTTACCCAACCATTGACGACTACGACGAAAGCCTAAAGATTTCCGCAGCCTTACTCCGAAAGGGCAGCCCTCTCCCAGCAGTCGACATACTAATCGCTTCTGTGTGTATCCGAAGAAACTTGACGCTGTGCACCATGGATAACCACTTCACGAACATAAAATCGGTAAGAAACACCTTCAAACTAGAACTGACCAAGTAGTCCAACAGCCGCTATTTAATAGCAAAGTTTGCGCATAGTTCTTCTACTGTCCTGTTTAGTGTTAGTTCGGCGACGTCTTGTCCGTAGTCGAGTATGCGTCTTGAACTGTCCAGCACCAGCCTGAGAATTGCGGAGACGTTCGGGTCCAGTTTCTTACTGCTCATGAGCCTGATAAGGTCGTTCTCCAAGGTCACGTAGGATTGGCGTTTGGGGATTAACACTTCCGCATCGTTGTAGTCTCTTTTGAACATGGCTTTGGTGGCGTCTTCAAACAGTTGATGCGCCAGGGCGTTGAAGCTGAGCATTTGCGAATACACTTCCTCATCGATGGGGTCTTTTATGAAGAGCACTTGGTCATCGATGAGTTTCTGGAAAGTTGCCAAATTGTTCATTATGTTCAGCGCGTTTTCGCTAATGTCCTTGATGTCGTTCACTATTATCCTGTACAGGAGGAATTCTTTGGGCGTTTTGAATCCTAGTTCCCTATGCATGTTATGTTCTATGCCGAACTTTAACTGGCGAACAACATAGAGACCCAGCCTGTTCGCGTCGTGGTGAGCGTTAAGCACGTTCTGATAGAGTTCTTTGCTTCTGTTCCTCAAAGCTGAGAAGGAGTCTTTGTGGGCTAAAAGCGCGATGATAGCCATGCGCCTGACGGCTTTTTCAATAGGAAACTCTGAGTGCTTGATGAGAATCTGCAGCGTAACCTCATCGGCAGTTTCTTCGATAATTTCTGAGCCTAGGAAGGTGTCTTTGGCGAAGTTTTTGATTTCCGTCTTGCATTTCGATGCGTCTGCTGCGCCTCGGAAGTGTATTCGTATTATGTCAGCGCTGATAACATACAATGCCTGAATCATTCTCAACGTTGACTGCAAGTCCTCTTCAGGGTCAACACTGATATAGTACTCTTTGAGCGAGTTTTCGTCTCCCTCGGTTTTCTCACTGATTTTTCTCGGGATAAGGCTAAGCGTTGAGTCGGGTTGCAGGTTGAAGGCTATTTCGCTTCCACGTTTCAGCCCGATGTCTTGCACCCACTCTTTCGGGAGAGAAATGATGTATGAGCCTCTTCCGGTGGATTGGACTCTTCTGTAGCCAAGATCTTTTTCTGCCATGAACATTCACCTGTGTATATGTTTCATATACAGTATATAGTTCATTACCTGACATATAAATGATTTTCACTACAGTTATATAGAATACATGCCACTAACAAAGGCTAACCTCCAAGAACCAAGGGGATACTAACACCAATGAACACATGCAAAGAGCGCATAAACTCCGCCGAACAAACAATCACAAGCAACGCGGTTTTATGCACAAAAAACATGGAACTCTACATTTCCATGCTCACTTGTCCCCGCTAACCAAACAAAAAAAACGTGAAACATCATGGTAAAAAGAATTATTGCCAAACAAGAACACTGCATGGGCTGCGGACTCTGCGAAGTCTACTGTACCGTCCAATACTCCAAATCAAAAGACCCTGTGAAAGCCTACAACAGAGAAAAACCCCGCCCAATCAGCAGAGTACGACTCGAAATGAACAAGCCAGTCTCCTTCGCCATCCAATGCAGACACTGCGAAGACGCACCCTGCGCACAGGCGTGCCTAACAGGCGCCATGCACAAAGACGAAGAAACAGGCTTAGTCACACACAACCCAGAAAAATGTGTGGGCTGCTGGACATGCATCATGGTCTGCCCCTACGGCGCCATCAAAATGGACGTCCAAGGCAAAGTCGTAGCCAAATGCGACGCTTGCATCGAACTCGACATTCCCGCATGCGTCGCCAACTGCCCCAACGGCGCATTAGAATGCAAAGAGGCGAAACACTAATGCCAAAGTACGTTATCGTCGGCGCTTGCGCAGCAGGAATCAGCGCAGTCGAAGCCATACGCGAAGTCGACCCAGTCGGCACAATAACAGTTATCTCAGAAGAAACCTGCCCACAATACTCCAGACCTATGATCAGTGACTTCGTCAGCGGCAAAGCAAACTTGGAAAAAATGAAAACCCGCGACGACCAATTCTGGACAAAAAATGCTGTCCGAGCGTTAACAGGCAAAAAAGCCGTAACCCTAAACCTTGCTGAGAGAA
>Ga0315289_10009768_pt1 | contig 13778 bp, 16 predicted proteins | sample YL17G11_40_MG_FD_203452 | JGI IMG/M metagenome (GOLD analysis project Ga0315289, IMG submission 203452) | Sediment microbial communities from Yellowstone Lake, YNP, Wyoming, USA - YL17G11_40 | ecosystem: Environmental > Aquatic > Freshwater > Lake > Sediment | place: USA: Wyoming | collected...
CCAGAGTCTATCGAGGGGATGATTCATGCGACGATCAAATGTCAGTAGCCTGTCCGTAATCGCTCTGGTAGTAGTGGCCATGGCTTTCATATTTGGCTATCTGCGTGTAGAGGCTCAATCGCCGGTCGGGTCCGGCTTTACCTACCAGGGCCGAATGTTCGATGCGTCCAACGCGCCGGTACAGGGGACCTGCGACCTGGCGCTCCGCTTGTATGATCACGATTCAGGCGGAGCACAGATCGGGGCGACTGTCACCATCACGAGCGTTGCGATGACAGACGGATACTTTGATGTCGCGCCGGACTTTGGAGCGGCGTCATTCAATGGCGAGGCGCGCTGGCTAGAGGTAGACGCAGCTTGCCCACCAGGCGCTGGAGCCACGACGTTCCCACGCCAAGCCATCAACGTCGTGCCGTATGCGCTGTATGCGCTCAATAGCGCCATCACGTCAACGGTCTATGTGACCGAATCGCTCTACTACACGCCGACCTATCACCTGCAGGGTTGGGATACGATCACCGGCACCCCGGGCACCTACACTCCCACAGCGCACACGCAGGACTGGGGAACGATCACCGACCAACCGGCAGAGTATACGCCCACGGCGCATACGCAGGGCTGGACAACGATCACTGACGCTCCGAGCACATACACGCCCACCGCACATACGCAGGACTGGACGACGATCTTCGGAGCGCCAGGCACGTACACCCCGACCGCGCACACTCAGGACTGGACGACTATCACGGGGCAGCCCAGCACGTACACCCCGACCGCTCACACGCAGGATTGGACGACCATCCTGAATCAACCCAGCACGTACACGCCAACGGCTCACACGCAGGCATGGAGCACGATCACCAGCCAGCCCAGCACGTACACCCCGACCGCTCACACGCAGGATTGGACGACCATCCTGAATCAACCCAGCACGTATACCCCGACCGCGCACACACAGGAATGGACGACGATCACTGGCTCACCAGGCACGTACACCCCGACCGCGCACACGCAGGCATGGAGCACGATCACCAGCCAACCCAGCACGTACACCCCGACGCTTGATGCACACATCTGGACTGGATTACAGACATTCAACTTCGGAGCGGTTGCACCATCTGGACAATATATCCATGCGTCAACGGATGGATCAACAGGTGGATTCATGGCAGGATCTGAAGGTGATGCGCTATGGTATAGAGGTGCGGCAGACACGTGGAGAACATCGGATTCGGTAATTGTGGATGGTAACGTCAGCATCGGGACGGGACAGGGCTATAGATTGGATGTAGCGGGGGATGTTCGTTTAAGCGGTGCGAACTCCAATACTATCTTTTTTGGTAAAACGGGGGTTGCAGCGCCGGGGGCAGACAGTGTCGGAGAAAAAATCCAACTTTATGGTACGCTCGGTTCCATAGGAGCTAGTGACTATGCTATTGGTATAGAAGGTGCCACTCTGTGGTTCAACACCGCTTCTCAATACAAATGGTACATTAATTCTTCGCAAAAGATGTTAATGGATAGCCTTGGCAACGTCTTCCTCGGGCATGTATTACCCAACGCAAGCAACACGTATGATCTAGGCAGCGCAGCAAACTACTGGGCAACGATCCACTATCACACGCTCACCTCGCACAGCCTGAGCGTGTTCAGCACAACCGTCACGCTTCAGGATGGCAGAGATGTCTCATGCCTGGATGCGCTGTATGAAATCAAGGCCGACCCGACCAAGAAGATCAAGGGGGTGCCGCACATGGACTATGCAACGATCCCATCCATCACATTGAACACAGCCCCTTGGGTTTATAATGGCTCGACGTTGGAGAAGAATGGAGAGGATGGCGCTGACCTGGACATGATGGTGAGCCTGACGCTTTGTGCGGCGCGCGAGCTGGATGCCAAGAGTACCGCATTAGACAACAGGATGTCAGACTTTGAGAAGCGCCTGGCCGACCTGGAGCTAAAAGTCAAATGAAGCGGGCAGCGCTCATCATGGTGATCCTGCTGCTGGCCGGCATCCCGGTCAGCGCCCAGGGGACGTCCAGAATCACACGGCACGTAATTGCATCCGGCGGGATGACGAGCGGCCGACTGGTTGGCGCCATGGGCCAGCCAGTGGCGGGCACATTGACCGCAAAGAGCGGGGAGCTCTGCTCTGGATTCTGGTGTCCTGGACTCGGAGAGGTCATCCTTCAGGCGGCGCGCATCCTCTACCGCTTGACGTTCGGGAACATCGGCGTGACGGTTGTCGCATCGGCGCTGGCCGTGCTGGTCGCGCTGCGCAAGCTGTATGACGTTACATTCAATCTGTGGAGGGCAAATGGACGCTCCATCGTTCTTCCTGTGGCTACTGGCGCGACTCGCGATCGGGGCCGTGCTGTTCTTCGTGATCGTCCCGTTCGGCCTGTGGTTGGGCCGAATCGTCATCGTCGGAAACCTGAATGAGGTGACGGATTGAGATACATGGCTGATTTCGCCTGGTCGTTCTACACGCTCCTCTCTCCGCTGTTCGACGTGCTGGCCGGCGGGATCGTCGCGCTCGGCATGTTGATCGCGGCAGTCTGGGCCATCCTGCCGCACATCACCCGGAGAGTTTTGTAATGGACATCATCCGCCCGGATCCGGACGGAAAGCCGCCCTGGTCGCCGACCGTAGTCAACGTTATGCGCGCAAGAGCAAAAAAGCGCAAGCGCGCGCAGGCGTTTTTGGTCATCGGAGCTCTGGCGGTGTGCATGTTCGTCTGCGTTATCACGGGAGCTCAGATCAACAAGCCGCGGGCGAAAGTGGCATCTATTCCAACGCCAGAAGCGACGGCTGCCGTCATGGCAACGACAACCATCGTCGTCACACCGCGTGCAGGGTGGACGCCCATGCCCGGCAACCCGTTGATCGGGTATCGCATCGAGGCGCTGAAAAATCCATGATCGGGGATGTTTTGTTTTACGGAGTGATCATCGGGATCGCCATGATGTCCGGGGTCGGCCTGGGCGTCTCGGTGATGCTGATAGTCTATGGAGTGACATCGAATAGCGTATGGCGACGATTGAGACATCATTACCGACCTTTCCTATGGTATCTTGGCCTGGATTGGCCGGAAATCAAACGGACCTACAAGCGGGCCTTTATGCTCTACTACGGGCGATCACTGCCGGAGTCGCAGCCTTCGCTGCAACCTACGGAATCATCGGACGACGGTTTGCTCGACGAGTCCGGCGATGTGCCCCCCGGCGTCTCTCTGCCGATGAGCGCACAGACCGAAGGGCCGTGATAGTCCACGTCCAGCAGCGGCGCTCATTCATCCAGACACAGCATACCGCTGAAAAGCGAGGATGGGCCTCATCTCAAAAAGAGGCCAAGGAGCTATCCCGCTTGATGAGCCAAAAGTTAGGTCAACTCGGACTGGATTACATGTTCTCTATGGATGGTCGCAAGGTGCGCCGGTTCCCCAAGTTCGCCACTGTCGAGATCTCCCCGGATCAGTATCGTTTCAAAATTGACTCCCAGCGCCTTCCGCGCGATGTCAGCGAGCTTGACATCACCAAGGATGAGGTCATCAAGGGATTAGAGTGTACCATCGGGAAAACGGTCCAATATGATCTCAGCGAGGGGGGACTGTGGATTCTAGTGGATCGTCAAAGTGGCATCCGAAATATCCCGCGCTTTGTGGATTACTCTGACACCATCAACAAGATGTCGTCCAAAGACGGCCTGCTAGTCATTCCGCTCGGATTGGGTGCGAATCGCGCGCAGATCAAGATAGATTTCCAGCACGAGACCACCGCGCACTTTTTAGTCGGAGGAACGACCGGCGCCGGAAAGACCAACACAGTCCATGCCATGATCTGCACACTCATCCAACGCGACCCGCGCGAGGTCAAGTTGATCCTGGTTGACCTGAAGCAGATCGAGTTCACGCAATACAGCGGGATCCCGCACCTGGATCGCCCCATCGTCACAGAGCCATCCGACGTGCTGCCCATGGTCAAGGAAATTTGGATTGAGGTCCAGCGCCGAATGGCGCTCTTGAGAGAGGCGCGCGGAATCAACCACGTTCGGGAATACAACCGGCTCCACCGCCCAAGCGAGCGATTGCCCTACATCGTCGTCGTCGTGGATGAGCTGGCCGTCATCATGCTCGACCGGACGCTGAAGCACAAGGCAGAGATCGAGAGCTATCTGGCGCGCATCGCCTCTGTGGGCCGCGCTAGTGGAATTCACCTGGTATTGGCCACGCAACGGCCCGATAAAAACGTCCTGACGCCTCTCATCACCGCCAACTTTCCGGCCCGAATCGGCCTGGCATGCGCAAGCGTGTACGACAGCATGACCATCATAGGGAATGGTGATGCGTGTTTCAGAGAAGCGGTTCCTCCCGGTCATGCAATCATCAGCCACGGGCGACATCGCACCCCGTTTCAGGTAGCCTACGTCAAAGACTCAAAGCGCCGGAAATTGATTGACGACGCGCTATCTGGCAAGGTGTGCATGATAAAGACATTTCACGACGTCATGATGGACGAGTTGGCGCGATATGCTATAGCTTACCTGGATGGGATATTTAATCAATATCGGCTTATTGATCAGTTTTCAAGCCGTGGGATTTCACGGCCTCAAATTGTTGAAACAAGGGATCATTACGTTTGCGCTGAGATGGGTCTATGCCCAGGTTCAAGCCAATGTGGACAGAGAATGTTCTACATTGATGAGCAACCCTACTGCATCAGGCAGTTTGGAAATGAGGCAAAAGGCCAAAAAGGTAAAGCCTATCACGTTGTCAATTGCATTGACCATTATGTGACAAGCCAGCGTGAACGTAATAATATATTTCCTCCTGATGATCCATTAGAAGAAAACAGATTGCAAAAAACAGGGCTATTGCCAGTTGGCAAATGCATAGATGAACAAGTTAAACGAGATGAGCGGGATAAGCGGGATGAACAGGAGAAACAAGATGTGTTGCATCAAACTGAAAGACCAAATAGATCAGAGTTGGCCAAACTAGCCCGCGATGCAACACAAGCCAAGATACAGAATAGATTGATTTTAGAGTTGGAATTCTATCGCGCGAATAGATTTGCAGATAAAAACGACCTGATTAAGCAATTCCATATTGGAAGAACAGCAGCTAGAGGAGATCAGATAAAACTAGAGAAATCAGGATTACGTCGTAATGGAAATGGTTGGGAACATCCATCCTGGGATGTTGATCCAATCGAGCAAGAACCATCCGAAGAGAGCGAAGACCCCGACGCAGAATATGAAGACTTTCAGCGTCGAGCAAATAAACTGTTGGAGGGACAAGATGTCGAAACGACGGAAGAAGAGCATTTTTGATTCTGAACGCAAGCGGCGCCCGAGGCTTGCGCGACGCAAGACACCCCGGCGCAAGAGTAAGGGCGTAGTGGGTTATGCCACTCAAACAGTACAAGAGGCTTGGACGCCATGACGCCAGAGTGGGCCGCCATCCTGTCGGTGCACGACCAGGCCATCGCGGTGATGTTCGTTGCCGTGTGCACGTTCGCGTTATACTGGTATGCCTTTGAGGACAAACCGGCGGTCAAGCGCGTGACGGTGTGGATTCCGTTGCTATTGTCAGTCGTCATCGTCGCCCTAGAGATCGCGTTGGGGGTCAAGGCATGAAGCGTTGGGAGCCATCCCCTATCGTCGCAGTCCTGGCCGTGGCAACGGCGTTGCGCGTGGCTGCGCTCTCTCAGATGCTGTGGGCCGATGAGGCATACACAGCGATGCTGGCCAGGATGCCGTTGGGCCAGATGGCGGCCGCCACAGCGGGCGACGTGCACCCCCCAACGTGGTATCTGATCGAGATAGCCTTTGTGCGCTTGTTCGGGATGAGCGAGGCCGCGCTGCGATTGCCTTCCGCCATTCTGGGCGTCCTGGCGGTGTGGCTTACCTATCGCCTGGCGCGTTGCTTGTTCGTTGAGCGAACGGCGTTGGTGGCTGCTAGCTTGATGGCCGTCAACCCGTTTGCGGTGTACTATTCGCAAGAGGCGCGGATGTACTCGCTGCTGATGGCGGCCGTGCTGCTGGCTTGCGTGGGGGCCGCCGAGCGGCGCGCGTGGCTCTTGGCGCTCGGTGTCGCTCTGACGCTGATGTCGCACAATCTGGGAGTGATCTACATCCCGTTCATCGTCCTGGCGACGCGCAAGAGCGATTGGCGCAAGAATTCAGTGGCGATGATCGTGGGGGCAATTCCGTGGCTGGCCTGGCTACCTCAATTGTTCCGGCAAGCCACATCGGGACAGTTCAGTGGATCATACTGGATCAGCTATTTCACGGGCAACTCGGTCGCCAGGCTATTGGCTGAATGGGTTCAACTCTGGTTTCCGCATTTCCGGCCCGGATGGACGGCGCGGATCGGCGCGCTCATCGCGTTCTCTTTGCTCGTCTTTCCGCTCATCGAAGTCGTCCGCCGGCGCGTTGGGCCCGCAGCCATCCTGGCGATGTTGGTCATCGGGCCGGGCCTGCTCGAGTTGGCAATCAGCTCCGCGTGGCAGCCGATCATCCTGGTCAGAACGTTGTCCGGGTGCGTTCCCGCCTGGTGCGTTCTGATCGCCTGGTGGGTAACGTTGCCACGTCGTTGGAACGTTCCGCGCATGGCGTTGATCGGAACAGCGGCCAGCGCCATCATCCTCACAACCCTCTCACTCTATAGTTTCGAGCGCAGCCCGAACATGAAAACGTTGATCGCCTGGCTGAATTTGAATTCACAGCCAGGCGATCTGATCTGCCACACGAGCGGATCCACTCAAGTTTTCTTTGACTTTTATTTCCCCGGAAGATCAACCTCTGAAACCGATCAATGCACCTGGCTACTCGACGAGCGGTATATCCTGACTGATCCTGACACGTCGTTGAGGGCTGATGAGCTGCTGATCGAGCAGCATGGAGAGCTGGTGCTACAAGTGCAAAAGAACCCCGCCATCACGACAAACCTGTACCGGTTGATTCCCTCACAAAATCAATGAGGGATTGACTGCAAAAGTGTGTAGTGATATGATGGGGCTTGTTTTTAGGGTATAACCCCATCCCCATCGCAAACGCCGTCAGTTTGTAGGCGGTTTTAAGACATATTTGTGAACAAGAGTTAGGTTGAGTCATAGTTGAACAGAACTTCTTGAACGGCTCCGCTTTGATAAATCTGTGGGATGAGAACATCCCCACGCAGTTCCTTACCCGTCCAGCGTTGTGGCCATGTGTTCGCCGCTATTAATTCCTCAATGCGCGCCAACTCTTCGGCGTTGATCAGGTCTATCTCTGATCTTCCGTTGACGCGCGCCACTGTGTTGATTTCATCCTGCACCCCCAACACAACCGACAAGCCGTATCGCCGCGCATCCATCGTGAGGGGGCCTTTGCGATTTGGATTGCTTGACAGTTGACCATCTCCGTTTCGCTCGCCGTATTTCTGCAAGCGAAACTTGAACTGGCGAAGTTCGCGGTACAACGGCTTGAGTCGCTTGAGCGGAGTGAGATAGTCCCACCACGGCAAGCTGATCACGTAATCTAATGCCGTGTCCTTTTCTGTCAGCGGGCAACCGATACAGCCAGTGCGTGCGTTCATTTCTCGCGCTTCCTCGCCGCCATAAACCTCTGCAACAAGATTCGTTGGAAAACCTAGTTCGGGCGCTTCAAACATTAGCCAGTCCCACACATGGCATACACGCCAATGGAGCAATGGCGCAAGTGTGTCTGCCACGCTGCCGGGTGTCATTTCCTGAAACCAGCCCTGCCCGCACTCTGCCCCATTGAGACCACATGAAAGCGCAATCCGTCGATCGCGTGCGGCGCTCTCTCCAATGCGGACACCAGTCAGCATCAAGAATTTCTCTCCATGCTCATCACGCAATTCTTTGAGTGCATTGACCATTGGCTCAACCTTGATTTGTGGCGTACACCAGCGCAGGGTGTTGTTATTCGGTGGAGGAACACCACGCCCGAACATATAGACAAAGTAACGGTCATCCAATGTTGGTAGAACAACCTGAGTCTTGATCCCGCGCTGGTTAAGCCTCTCAAGCATTTTCATGGCAGAGAAATGGAGAGGAGGAATCTCTTGCCGAGTGTCCGCATAGAGCACAGTCAACGTTTCTGGATGTGGGACTGCGCAGGATTCAATGAGATGCACTATAACCGTTACGGTTGCGGATGAGTCCTTACCGCCACTATAGGCAATGGCCCAATGACGATGATCTGCGCCAAACGCCTGTAGAGATTGCGCTGTCAACTCTATCGAGTCTTTTAGCGTTAGTCTTTGCGTATCGAAAATACTAGCCTGTGACTTCATTGTTGTTCCTTCCCAAATTCACGATCCTGGCTTTCACGTCACCCTCTTGTAGGACGGCGTACACCTTAAGCGTGATGGTCAAGCTGCCGTGCATCAAATTCTTGGACACGGCCTCCATGTCCGCAATGTCCTTGGCGTTCTTTAACCCATAGACAGCGAACCCATGTCGCAGGTTATGTGGTGAGCGATAGTCTACTCCGGCAATGTCACACAACTTGCGCATCCCCTCTTTGAACCGCGTCCCTCGCACAGCCCCGGCCTGGGCCGAGAGCAGCGTGTCGGTTGGAACGTCGAAGGGCGCATACCAGAATGAATCATCCGGCAATTGACCACGGACCAGGTCATCGTATTCACGCACGACGGCCAACAAGTCTTTGATGTCAAGCAAGAACGTCGTCGCCTTTTTCTTGAGCTTGGTCCGCACGCCCAACTCGGGCCATTGCTTCACGCTCAGGTTGTCCAGGTCAACAGCCTTGATGGGCATGGAGCTAAACGCGCCGATCCGCATCCCGGATAGAAAGAGAAACGCGATCGCGGCCTGGTCGCGCGTCATCCGAACCGACTTTGGCGTAACGGATACCAGACAACGAACGTCGTCCAGCGTGTACTCGTTGTACTGCTTGACTTCCATGCCTGACTTTGGCTTGGAGAGCGTCTCCGTCCACAACTCCGACACGCTCTTGCCGATGCGCTTGTTTGAAAGGCGCATCCAGTGAAAGAACCGGCGCGCTGTTCCACACGCCAGTTCAACGCTTGCCGGAGACACCCGCCCCGTCAGATAGCGCGGGAACGTCGGGCGCAGCTCGGGCGCCTTTGAGAAGGGTGTTTCGTCCGCCCATTCCAGGACGTAGCGCAAGCTGGTCTGCGCGCTGCTGATTGTGCCTGGTTCAAGTTGCTTGACCTCGGATAGATATGCCAGGTAGGCTTTTGCGAATTTCCAGTTCTCTCGACTGATCATGATCTTGTCCTTGCCCGGTGAACCTTGCTTCCACACTCTGAACACGTGCCGCCAACCATTTCAAGTTGAGCGGTGAATGGCTTGGCCGTCAGGCCGACCACATCTACCGTCGTGTGGCACTTGACGCAGTAGGCTTGGTTGCGCCCCATCCCGGTCTTGACCTTGTGCCTGACGACGACCTTGCGCGCCCACTCTGCGAACTCGGTGCCCACGATCCAAATCGCGCCGGTAGCGTCGTCGCGCTGATGAGGGCATCCGGATGGGACATAGCTCTTGTAGATTGTGTCCACGCTGCAGCCAAGCTCGTCCGCCAACTCGGATGGCTTGTACCTCATCCACAGCAACCTGCCCAGTCGAGCTATTTGTGATTGCGACATGCGCGGCTTTCTCATGAAAAAAATTAGAACTCAAGGTCGTCATCTTCTATAGCATCTTCATCGTCGCTAGGTTCTGGCAACGCGCGCAACTGTCTGACTTCATCACGCAATCGCTTGTTATCGAGTTGCGCTCGTTGCATGTCTACCAGGTCCGGCACGTATACCGCAACCGGGTTGACCTTGTTAGATTCTGCCGTCATGCGCGCGACTTGCTCGCTCACGTATGTGATGGCATAGATGGCCTGCGCTCCATATTCCTGAGTGAACGCCGGGAAGATGGACGTCGCCGGCACATCAATGCGCAGCATCGGAAGACCGAATTGCACCGCTTGCGTGATGTACCCGGCTACCACTTTCCGGCCCATGATCTCGACGATGGCCCATTGGCCCTGCTGTTGTTCTGTTTGAGTGTCCATATTTCTCCTTCTTTTTAGATTGTATTTTCAGATAGTACTGCTTGGTATGATGGAACTGCCTCGCAGGACACATCATAGGCAACTGCAGGACTATCTCCCTCGTCTTGTTTGACGTATACTGTCCGGTAGCTCGGATACTCGCCTTGACTCGCGTCGCGCCGTGCACTGAATTTCTCAGAGGCTTTTTCGGCGTCGTCAGCATAGATGCGCGTCCAATAGTTCCATTCTCCGTCAGAGTTTTCATCGCTGACTAGCCACGTCGGCGGACAACGATGCGTGTCGATGAATCCAAACTCACCGCATTTGGTGCATTTGTCAAACTTACTAGCTGTAGCGTTCATGGTTTCTCATTTCTATCTAGCATCCAGCGCGCGCTGGTAAACAACCAACCACTTGCAAAACAATTCCGGATCCTGGTGTTCGTCAAGTGACGCGATCAGCGGCTCCATTTGCTCGACGACTCTACCGGCGATCCACCGGCGAAGATCTCCACCCGCCTTCCAGTAATCCGTCAGGTCGTGCGCATCGGGATGGGCCACAGAGATGCGCGCTCCGATTGCGCTGCGCATGTATTCTGATCCACGCTCACCGGTTTTGTCGAGATCGTAAGCGCAGATGACGGCCGCATAGCGCATGAGCACCGATGCGTCGAGCACGTCAATGCGGTGACGCGCTCCGCCCAGCGTGGCCACATCGCACAAATCGTTTGCGGATTGCCAGGCCAGCATCGTGTCGAATTCTCCCTCAGCCAGCAGCAGCACCGGATGGCCCGCGATCGGTCCGTGATAGATTCCCCGCACGCCGCCACGTGGGCCAAGATATTTTGGAGTTCCAGCCGACCGGCGAATGTTCACGAACCAGATTGACCCATCTCTACCATGCGGGATAACGATCCCGCTTGAAAGCCAGATCGGCTTTCCATCCAAGCCCCAACGCTCTGCTCGATCGCCCAGGTCGCGCGGGTTGAATCCCAAGTTGAATGTCCCGATGGTATCCTCGATCAGGCCGCGCCCCATCAGGTAGCCTAGCGCGCGGTTGTCGTTCCACAGCTTGTCGTGCGCATAGCTCACGAACGCGGCTGCGCGCGCCTTCCATTGATCGCTGGGCGGAACAGGCGTTGGGTCAATTTCGGATGGCTTGACATGCTCAGCCTGCATCAAGGTCGTTGATCCAACCTGGACATTGAACATGCGCGAAAGATCGGCCACGGCCGTCTTGAAATCCACCTGGCGCCAGCGCATGTAAAAGCTGATGGCGTTTCCACCGTTCGCGCCTTCCGGGCAATTCGTGAAGCAATGATAGCGCATGACTCCATCCTGCCCATAGTAGATGTGGAAGGCGTTCAGATTATTTCCATTGTGGAGTGGGCAGTGGGACGAATGTCTCCCGTTGAACCGAGCGCCGGCCTGCTCAGCCAAAATATGCAGATCAATCGTCTTTAATAGCTGTGTTATGTCCATATAAACCTACACGAATTCAGGTAACTGTGCCAAGGCTTAGTACAGGTTAGTACAATTTGAAAACCTAGAAACCCTTGCGCCATAAGGCCGAAATAACTGTGCCAACTGTGCCAAAAACGTAGGGTCCCCCCCCCCTCCAACAGTATGAAATACCTTGGCACAGTTGGCACAGTGGCACAGTTGGCACAGTTGGCACAGTTGGCACAGTTGGCACAGTTGGCACAGTTACACCTTCGCCAATGTCCATTTGTTTGCGGGGGACTTGTTCCCTTCCGTGTTCTCTATCTTTTCAGCCATTCTCTCTCTGGCTCTGATGATGGTATTTTTGCTGTACAGTTGTTCATCTACCAGTTCCCCGATTGACATTGGGCTAGGCTCTAGGATGTCGATCAGCCACTCCATGCACCGCTCGACCTCGCTCGGCTCGTGAAATCTCTCTGGAGCATCGGTGTACTCGATCATGACGCCTTCAGGGTGCAGCGGCTTGAACACGATTCCCATCGGATCAGGGATTCTGTTCAGGTTGTTCTTGACGATGTCTAGCCGGCGCGGTCCGTTCGGGTCGCGTTCCTTGCCGGTCTGGATGATCGAGAGGGCCAGCACTGAGCGGCTCATGGCGATGATGTGCGAGCTGCCCCGAAAGTCATCCTGTGTCACCAGGTCCATGAATGCCAGGGGGTTTCGTTTGCGCAGGTGGTGAATGAGCATCAGGGCGATTCCATAATCACCGGACAGAGCGTTGAGAAATGACAGAATATTCCGCACGTCCTCAACAGAGTTCTCTCCCTTGCTGCTGATGCTGCTCAAGCTGTCAATCACAACGATAGCCGGTTCTATCTCGTGTACCATCTCCACCAGGCGATCCCGGTCGGATTCTTGGGTGAGGTCTATCATTTCGTTTGGCTCAGGCATCATCAGATAAAGCTTTGTGAAATCCATGTTCCACGACGAGGCCCGGGCCAGCGTGATTTGTGGAACAAGCTCCGCGTCCACATAGATCGCGTTGCGGCCCTTGAACGTGTTGGGGGCGCCATCGGGCCAGTTCTCCCCGTGGATGATGCGCTTGCACAGATCCAACGCGATCATGCTCTTTCCAGCGCCTGGCATCGCTCCAAAGAGCGTTATCATCCCAAGCGGTATCCAGTCCTTCCAGAGATATTTGATCGGCTTGAGGCCAGGCGCTATTTCGGCCAGGGAAGGACTCTTGCGATCATTGCCATTCTTGCCCGGCTTGCACTGCAAGATGGCCTGCATGATATTTTGCGCGTTCTTGCATCCGCTCAGCGCGCGTGACATGACCTGATCGGCGTTCTCCGGATCTGAGACGATGGCGTGGACAACTGACCGCAGGTCATCGTCAAACTTAACGACCGGCAGATCGGTCTTGATTCCAACTCTGAGATTGGCGATGGCTTGATATTGCATTCGTCGAGTTAGCACGGCTCACCTATCAGTTGATCGCGTAATCAATAACGATTTGTCGTTCCGAGATCGTTATACGTGCAGCACGTTTAGAAGCGTCATCCAACAATGCGCGCGGATCAAAGCCTAGAGCCTTTGAAGAAGGATCGTCGTCTACCTTTTCGAGGGCCAATTTCTTGGGTGGCTCCTCTACCCGATAATGCCCTGTGCCGCGTCCACATGCGTTACATCTGCTCGGGCCGTCCACTATATCAATATGTGTTCCTGCATTTTCACGACATCCGCAAAACCACCCGGATACCAGCATGGGTTGTTTGCGTCCGCACCACGGGCAAATCGTCATCGCTTGAACAGACACAATGTCTCCACGTCGCGCGCTTGGAAAGTTACACATAGTTCACAAGTCCACAATGGAATGGGTCTCATTAGCTTCAATGAGTTGCATGGCGCCGACCCTGGGCAACAAGTCGTCATTCCTGTTGACCGGCTGAATACTTCCACGCGCCGACCGGGCCAGGCTGGCTGTCGCCGAAAGTCCGCGCCCAACGCTCTGGATGGTTCGCTCGGCTCCATCCAGTCCGCGATCGAACCCGGCCAGGTGCTCACGCGACGCATGGGTAGACAGGCGGTAGGTGATGATGATCGAGGCCGGGACTGCCAACGTCGCAACGATGGCCCACCAACGTGCGCCAACGTCGCCGGCCTGGACGGCGAGCCAATACATTCCAGCGATGACGCCTCCGGCAATGGCGAGGGTGACGATCACCGCTCCGACGATTGCCCAGACCCTTGAGATAAGTTGACCGCCTTTGTCTTTCATCCTAGCTTTCCAGTCTTGCG
>Ga0315289_10009769_pt1 | contig 13776 bp, 8 predicted proteins | sample YL17G11_40_MG_FD_203452 | JGI IMG/M metagenome (GOLD analysis project Ga0315289, IMG submission 203452) | Sediment microbial communities from Yellowstone Lake, YNP, Wyoming, USA - YL17G11_40 | ecosystem: Environmental > Aquatic > Freshwater > Lake > Sediment | place: USA: Wyoming | collected...
TCAAGTATGTGGAAAATGGTTAAAAGATCGAAAAGGTCGTTGTTTATCTCTCGAAGATATCAAACATTACTGCAAGATGGTAACTGCTTTACAAAAAACAATAGAAATACAAAAAGAAATTGATAACATTTATGAAAAAGTTGAGAAAAATATTATAAAGGCTTAATAAATTATTTTAAATAAAATAAAGTCAAGTCTACAAGCAAGGAAAATTAGAACAATCACCATTTTTACTAAAATAATAATATATTCCGAGGAGGTCAAAATGAGAAAAACCCAAGGATTACTTTTTAAAAAGTTTGATCTACATATCCACACTCCAGCTTCAAAGTGTTTTTATGATAAAAATGTAACTCCTGAACAGATTGTACAGAAAGCTATTCAGATGAAATTGAGTGCAATTGCAATAACAGACCACAATACTGGAGAATGGGTTGATAAAATAAAAATAGCCGCTAATAAAACAAATTTAACTATCTTTCCAGGAGTAGAAATAACAGTTGGAGATGCACATAATCATATTATAGCAATATTGGATGTTGATAAAACTACTAGAGACATTGAAGCTCTTTTAACAACAGTAGAAATCCTACCTAATGAATTTGGCAAGACAGAGGCTTTTTCTAAGCAATCTGTAACTGAAGTGCTTGAAATAATAACAGGAGATAAATTTGAAGGAATTGCCATACCTGCTCATATAGATTCTACAAATGGTATTTTTGAGCAAATGGGAGGAATGCCTAGAAAAAAAGTCATTCAACATCCCAGCCTCTTGGCTGTGGAAGCAGTTAATTTTCAAAAGGTAGCTAAGCTGTTAGATGGTAATGACCCAATCTATCAAAGGAAATTAGCTGTCTATCAATCCTCAGATAATCCATATATTGATAGAGATGGAAATATAATAATTAGTGGACCTTATGCCGGGAAGCATAACGTTGAAGGTATTGGATACAGGTATTCTTATTTCAAAGTTGATGAAAATATATCACTAGAAAGTCTGAGACAGTGTTTTATTGACCCGGAAGTAAGAATCAAACAAAGTTTTGAATATAAAAAAAGAACATACCCACATATAAAGAGCGTAAAAATAAACAGTGGATTTTTAAGTGATATAGAATCTAATTTTCATCAGGGTTTAAATAGCATACTTGGAGCAAAGGGTGTGGGGAAATCCTTACTTATTGAATTTATAAGATTTGCATTAGATCAGGAATCTACTCATCATGAAATAAGCGAAGATCATAAAGAAAAATTAATGAAACAGATAGGTCAATATGGACAAGTTGAAATTAATATTTGCGATGAAACGGGGAAGGAATTCAAGATCATTAGAACATATAATCCCGCTGAAGATAATCCTTTAGAATGCAGAGATCTTTCTACTAATGAAATTGTAAATGTAGATATCGCACAGCTATTTCCTGTATTATTTTTAAGTCAAACAGAGATAATAAAGATTGCTGAGGATTCAAACGAACAAATGAAATTCATAGATAAATTTTTTGATTTCTATAGATATCGAAATCAAATAATCGGATTAGAATCCGAATTAAAAGAACTTGATAGAAAATTTTCTGAATCTCTTAAGGCCTACCACGAACAAAAAGACTTCTATAAACAACTAGAAACTTCTAAAATTGAACTAGAACGACTATCAAAACAATTAAAAAACCCAATTTTTGATGAGTTTGCAAAATTAGAAGAAAAAGATAAGGTCTTTAGAATTCAATATAATTTTTTAAAAATACTAATTGAACATATAGGTAATTTTGAGAGAATTATAAAAAATGAAGAAATACCTGAAATTCCAAAAGTTATGTCACTAGATCCTGCTTTAAAAAGAACGCAAGATACTGTAAAAAATACAATGTCTTTCTTACTTGAGGGTTTTGTTACTCAACACAAAAAAGTGAATGAGGCAATTAATAATATTTTAGATGAATATAAAAATTGGAAACCAGCCTTTGATGAGAAGAAATCAAGATTTCAAGAACAAGTGCTTAGAATGGGTGGTGACTCTCAAAAGTTAGAAGAAAAAAGAACAATAAAAGTAAAAGAAATAGAAAATCTAGAAAAAAAATTACTCTCTATAAGAAATAAGGCAAAGCAAATTAAAGAAATCTCTAAAATTAGAAACGGGAAACTTAAAGAGTTAAAAAGAGTCTATTATGATTATTTCCAAGCTAGAAAGGAGAAATGTGAATATTTTGAAAAGGTTTCTAAAAAGAAATTACAAATTACTATTATCGAATCAACTAACAAAGATGAATTCCAAAGGTGCTTAGCTTTTTTGAAACGGGGTTCTTATTTAAGAGAATGGGACATTGAGCAACTTTCCAATAAGGTTACACCTTATGAGTTTATTATAAATTTACTCCGATATGATATATCCCAAACTGATGAACTTAAAGATACGAATAAATATATTAAAGAAATAGCACAAATAACTGATTTACCAGAGGAAAAAGTTAAGAATTTAGCAGACCATCTTCTTAATACAAAAAGTTATGAAGAATTATTACTTCTTCAATATAAAGCCATTCCTCAGGATAGACCTGAGATAAAATACAATATTGGAGATAACAAAAAAGTAAATTTTGTTCCGCTTAAAAATTTATCTACAGGCCAAAAGTGCACCGCGATGATTATTTTAGCATTAAGTGAAGGTATTATGCCTATAATTATAGATCAACCAGAAGATTCCCTAGACATACGAGCAATTTGGGATGATATGTGTTCCAAGTTAAGAAGCAGAAAAGAAGTAAGACAGTTTATTTTTACTACACATAATGCAAGTGTAGCAGTAGCTTCTGATACAGATAAATTTATGATAATGATAGCTTCTGCAACAAAAGGAGAAATAATATTATCTGGCGCAATAGATAATGAAGATGTAAGAACGGAAGTAATAAAATATCTTGAAGGTGGATTGACAACTTATAGATTAAAGTATCTCAAATACAACATTTCTAAAAAATTGAAGAGGTAAAAAAGGAACAGGGGGGCGTTGTACTAGCTCAATAATTCGGTAACTTTTTCTAACTTTCCGTAAGGAGTTTGATAATTAAGCCCAGCAGATCTTCTTAGACAATTATATTTAGATAAGTAATAAAAAGATTAGAATACGATAAATTAAAAAGAAAAAATTATTAATATTTTAATGAGGTGTTATGAGGACGTTTTTATTGACAATAAATAAAGGGTAAAGGATTATGCTTAATAACAAGATTAAAAAATACTTAGATGAATTGGACAAAGAAGCAAGTTCGCTTCGCTCATTTCATGGAGAATATAAAATTGCGGAAGAAATAAAAAATATTCTCAAAAAAGAGGGTGAAAATTATAAGCACTCAAACGAAGATATTGCTGAACAAATTGCTTTTGATTTTTTAGCAGATTATCCAAATGATAATTCTGGTTGGGGAACATACTATGGTCCAATGTTTATTCTGCCAGATAAACAAGGGCAAATGTTTGAATATCCAAGTATTCAAAAAGTCACAGAAGAAACGTTAAATTATTGGGAAGGCAGGGCAAAAGAATCTAAAAATCCAATTCTATCATCAAGGTATGCCGATCTTGTTATAGATTTTTCCCCAAGTGTTCTTCAAGAAAGTGCAGATCATAGACTTTCTCATTTAGTAATTGATGCAAGTATTATAATTTGTGAAGGATTACTGGCTGAACCTCTTGACTGCAAAACAAAAGCAAAACGATCCCTAAATTTATCTATACAAATCAATGACCGGCAAAGAATACAAAAAGTGGAAAAAACAATAATTAGTCTTGAAAGAAAAGTTGCAGTGGATTCAAAGCCTGGTTTATGGGGTTTTGCTTTCAAATGGTTACTTTTAGACTTTGGTCATAAAGTTGTCATTTCTTCTCAAGAAAAAGAGTATTTAATTAATGATTTAGAAGAAAAATTAGAAAGAATTAAAAAAGACCCTTGGTCTGCTGAACATGCAGTTTCCTTACTTGCCGAACATTATGTAAACGAAAAAGATGAAACTAATTTAATGCGTGTTTTGGGAATTTTAGAAAAATCATTCAAGGAAAACGAGCGCATTAATTCGGATGCATTATTAAAAGTTCATGCGTTTGAAAAAATACATGAAGTATATCAAAAATACAGGGATAAGGGATTTCAAGAAGCAATAAAAGCAACAGATAGAATTTCTCAAGAAATTGGACAGCTGGATTTAAATTGGAATAAATCTTTAAAGGAAATTTCAGTAAGCACAAAAATTAAAAATGAAGAAATTGTTAAATTTCTAAAAGCTATTTTTGGGGAAGAAGATGAGTATGAATTGGAAACTATTCTATCGAGAATAGTAATTAACTTTCTACCAAAGCAAAAAGACATAGAGAGTCAATTAAAAGAAATTTCAAAAAAATACCCCCTTCGATTTTTATGCACTACCCAAATTGTTTCAGAAGATGGAATTCCAATAGCCAAGTTGTCATCATTAGATGATGATTACGATAATCATTTTCAGAGTTATGCAAATCAATATTTACAATTTAATTCAATTTTTTTGTCCTTAACAATGGATAAACTAAAAAAACAAATTTCAAAAGACAAGATTATAAAATATTTTCAGGAATCTCTACTTTTTCAAAATGAAAACAAGGAATATATACAATATGCAATGAGCGCTTACTGGGATAGTAATTATATAGTTTCATCACATTTATTTATTCCTCTAATCGAAAGTGCCGTTAGAGAGTTAATAAGAATTTGTGGGGGTATTATTTTAAAACCAAATGATGTTGGTGGATATGATAGGTTATCATTAAATATATTACTAGAAAAACAAGGCAATATACTCAAAAAAGTATTTTCTAATACAGACCACGATATATCTTTCTATTTTAGATTGGTATTAACTGAAAAACTCGGAATGAATTTGAGGAATAATTTTGCTCATGGCCTAGAAAAAAAGACATTTTTTTCTAGGGAAGCATCGGATAGGCTTTTTCATATTTTACTTTGTTTATCGTTGGTTAAGAAAAAGAGGGAAAAGATTTGAAGCCTAAGATGTTAGAGGGACGGTTGTATTAGCTCAATAACTCTGTACCTTTTTCTAACTTTTCATAAAGGGTCTAATAAAATCAGGTTCTCAATGTATTCTAAAATGATTAGAATATTACAGGAGGCAGTCCTTTATTACACTTTTATAATATTTTAAGAAATTACGGCATATCAAATGGATGATAGCAAAAAGTAGAGTGTGACAAAGAACCATCCCTTGACATAAAGAAAAATAAAATAAGAGACGATAGGATTTCCGCAGGACTGCCGGATGAGTATGAGTTTAAAAGCAAATTTAGGTATAAGAGGTACTTTTTAGCGTATATGCGTAAAGTATGGTAAATTAGGTGGCGCGATGCCTTTCTTAAGATTCGCAAATCTAAATAAAGATGAAAAAGGGGAAATATCTATTGGCTTAACAGAGTCTGGTCTGAAATTCGCACAAATAGAAAATTCAGTAATAGGTCATAATGATTTCGAAAAAAGTTTTAGTCAGGCAGAGGTAGATTTTTATTTAGATTATATTTCAAAAAATGTAAAAGGAGAAGCGAGCGCGATAAAATGGATATTAAATAAAATTACGAAAGGGATAAAGGATAGAGATTCGATAAATAAAGAATTGAGGCGGGAAATAGCACCGGCTTGGGGAGAAACATCGGAAGCCGTCGTTAATACCCAAAGAGCGGGTTTAATGGCAAGAATGTTTGAGTTTGGCTTAATAGACAAAGATAAAAAAGGAATTAATGTGGTTTATAAAATTATCGAATTAGGAAATAAATTTCTTAAGAATTAGGGGGACATAAAGATGAAAAAACGACATGTAAATTTAGGGCGAACCGATGAAAATATCGCTGATCAATATCCAAATATATTCGAAGGCATTCAAAAAGATGCAGCCCAAAATGCTTGGGATGCAAAGGCAACCAAGAGAGGAAAAGACTGGAGGTTAATATTTAGATATGTCCATGATAGAAATATATTAGTTATAGAAGATTTTGGGACATTGGGTATGAATGAAGAGAGATGGAAAAACTATCAGAGCTTGTGGGATACAACGAAAGCAGAAGACTCTAGTCTGGGAGCTCGAGGGCAAGGTAAATTTTTATTTCATTACTTTTCAGCAGATAAGTTTGTATTAAGTGAAACAATAGATGAACATGGACAATACCGTTTTTCTTATGGAACAACTGAAGAGTGGGATGAAGCAGATAAAACTCTGGATGACTTTATACCGGGAGCAAATAAATTAGACCATCAAGGTAGTCGTATTTGGATTATGAATGTTAAAAAAGAGCTGTTAGAAGATTTACTAAATTACAATGAATTTATTAAATACATAGCGTCAACTTGGTGGGAAATAATACGCGACTACGGAGCTACATTTATAGTAGACTTTAATGGTGTAGAAAGAAAAGTCTCTCTGCCGGAATTCCCTAAAGTCATAAAAGAGAAACCATTAGATAACGAAAAAATAAAAGATTTTGGAAGAATAAAGAATTTAAGATTATTCTATTGCGATGAACCAGTACCGGAACATTTTAGGGGGATAGCCATTCAAAGAGGTGGAATGACTATTATTAGGTTACCTGTCAGTGCAGAAGATAGCATAAAAGCAAAAATATATGGATATTGTAATTTTGATGAAGATCTCGAATGGGAATTAAAAAAAGTAGAGCCACCCAATCATTTTGGTTTTACTAATAAGAGGGCATGGAACCATACAAAAGAATATGTAATAAGAAAAATAGATGAATTTGTCCAAGAGATTACTCCTAAAAAACAAAAGGTTGAAATTGAGGAGAAACTTTTAAATGAAGCTGCTAAGATAGTTAATGATTTATTTGCTCAATATGCCCCCGAGTTATCAGATAGTCCTAAGGGACCCGTTCCTCATCCGCCGAAACCACCTACTCCACCAAAACCCAAGCCTCCTGTTAGAATAGATGTTTTTAGAGGGAACGCAAAAAAGTTTGAATATAATGAAACACTCAAAACTGAATGTGAGATTGTGAATGAATCAGATTTGAAAAAAGATTTATATTTTTATTTAGAAATAAAACATAAAAGCGGAACTGTAAAACACAAAGTCAAATATTCAATCGGAATAAATCCCTCAGGAAGATACGCTCTTAATATTCCACTGATTGATTTTGATGAAAAAGTAGATAAAAAGGGAGAATATAAGGTAGAAGGGATTTTAAAAGAAGAAAAAACCAACGAAGAATTACATAAAAGATACTTCACTTTTTACTTGGCAGAAGAACCGCCTCCAGCGGGAAAAGCTTTTATGGCAAAGTTCGAAATTATAGTCACAGCCAAGGGTTTATTTTTTGAAAGATGGAGGAATTTGCCAATTAACGATAAAGGTGTGATACGAGTAATTTGGGATCATCCAGATTTTGTACATGTTAGAGAAAAAGCATCTTCAAAAAAATCCCAAAAATTAGAAATATTTTTATATTTAGTAAAAATCGGTCTCGATGAAGGCATTAAAGAATTGACTATATTTAGAAATAACGAGAATATATTAGATTTAGAGGAGATAAAACGGTTGTACAATATAAGAGATGAAATGTATTTTGATGCGGTACAAGCGGTACAAAAGGTGATGGTGTAAATATAATATGGGTAGGAAAAAATTCATAAAAAACCAATTAATCGAAGTTAATGGCAAAAAAGTAGAAGTTTCAATATTTGGGACGGCCATTAAACCCGGAGATAAGAATGTACTTGGAAACATAGAAGAACTTTTAGAAGAAGAGAAAGTCGAAAATGTTGTCAAAAATATTTTAGATGAAATAGAACAGATCGCCTTAAAATATCCGGATAAGAAAAAAAATTTAAGATATTATTATGAAGTTGGGAAAATGTTGCAATTTGTGGATAAAGAAGGCTATACAGATATGAGGGGCCTTATATGGGAAAGAATGGCGCATGATTTTAATCCCGAATTATTTGGTGGCGAAAAAAAAGTTAGATCTGAGTCTAAAAGACACCCAGAATTTATGTATCTATTATGTAAAATTTCAGAAATATTATTAGAGGAATTATCATGGGACCAATGGTATGAAGTAATGAAATTCAAAGAGATATATAAAAATGAAAGCTTACTCCGGCAAATTATTAGTGAGTGTAAGAAAGAAAATCTGAGTGGTATACCTTTGAGAAATAAAATTAAAGAGTTACGTAAGAAAAAATAAAAATAGACTGGGGCGGGTCTCCTATCTTGCAGAGATATGTTCGTGCAGTGGACACGCGAGCATCTATCGCTTGCGAGAAAGGAGAGAATGATATGGTAAAAGATGCGCATGGAATGAGGGGTTATCGTTCTAGGACTAAAGAGGGGCCGTTGCGTAAAAAACGCGATGACACTCATATCGGCACCATTAAAAAAATATGGTATTGACCTAGACGCAAGATCGGATATGCATTTAGGCGAATTCCTAAAGCAACATCAGATCGAATCCCTAAATGATTTGATTACTGGAAAGTAGTTAAGTCTGGCCCGCCCCCCAAAAAAAATAAGAGCTAATGAACTTGACAGGGGACGGTTGTAATAGTTCAATCATTAGGAAACTTTTTCTAACTTTTCGCAAGGGATTTCTGATAAGTCCAAGTTCCCAATGTCTTCTCAAATGATTAGAATATGGCAGGGGATAGTCCTTTACTTTGCTTTTATAATATTTTAATAAATTACAGTATTTAAAATTTGAAGACCAGAACCCATATATTTCATATATTTTACAAAGGGAGGATGAATAATTGATAAATTCAGATGTGCGTTGGGCATGTTCAGCTCAGTTGGACCTGCTTGGATTCTCAAATCATCTCATAATTGCGAATTGTGATATAAGAACTCAAGCCGGAGCACAAGCAATTGAGAGACTATCATCATTAGAGGAAGCCATACGATTTTTTGAACAAGAGAAATCTAACTACCCTGATTTATATCCGAGCGGACTACAATACCTTCGTTTCAATGACGCTATATTCCTAGGTATAGATGTCAAATATCTTGTACCACCAACTGGTCAGACTAACTTAACTGGCGGTTACTCAATAGACCAATTGATGAAAATATATCCACAGGAAGGCCAAATAACATTTGAAGGAACAACAGCAGAATCTGGCAGTAATGTTGCAAAATTCCTTGGATTAGTCGCAAGGATACACGAATACATAAATAAACGTGAAGCAGAGAAAGGTTTTCCAGGATGCCGCACTGTGGTAGCTTCGGGTTTGCGCAATTGTTTTAAAGACAGGAAAGGAATTGACGATTTCTTCTCTGCAAATTTTTCTATCTCAACAGCCTTTGAAGCAGAAAAAATGGGTAGTTCGGCCGGATTGGAAGGTAATCACCTTTATGTTGAAGATGACATTGCGATGGCTATTTCCTACTGTGACCCTTGTTATGCTATCATGGGGTTTGCCAAATTCTTTTACTCGGATTTGCCACTTCTTGACCCATACAACTACAATCAATTGCAAGAAGGCTCAATCTCTCTTTCGCGGAGTTCTTGGATTGTTCCGGAGCCCATTTCAATAGATATTATGAAGAAACGCCATACCTTCAGACGCCTTAATCCAAAGGTTTTAACAAATCTTCAGCTATTCAAGGACTATCAATGCTTAGCAATAGAGTCAAAGAACGAAAACTTTAAAAAGAAGATATACAATTCTCTTTTCACTTCTACACCGTCACTTGAGGAAGTGAACAACAAGAAATTTATAGGAATTAAATATCCTTTTTTGTTTTTAAATTTCAGTTTGGACACCAATTACTCCAGTTTCTTTGGTCAAAAATAATTATATGATAGAAGGCATTATTTTCTTTAAGATTTTGTCATATTTAAAGAAATTACAGCCTATATGACAGGGGATGGTTATTTGACACATTATTTATAAAGAATTAAGAATAAACAGATCTTAAAAAATAGTCTGAGAAGATAAAAAATAAGTGATATATTTACAAGAAGAGAAAGATAATAAAATTTCTCTAAATATTAATCCTTTAAAAATGAAAATACTTTTTTATTTTATAATTATAATTTAAGAATAATTTTAGATTTTTTTTAGAAAAATAATCTAGTTTATCTATTAGAAAAATATTTAATTTTTTAGGTATTAATCGGGGGATGATAGTGAAAAGTAGAGCGTGACAAAAAACCGTCTCTTAACATACATTATTAGAGAAGAGGGGAAGAACACAAGTGATATTGATCTCTTAGTAGATTTTAAAAAAAGGCAGACCTTTTGTTCTGGTGCATTTTTTCGCAAATACTGAGAAGGAGGTGAAAAAAATGTTGGAAGAAAGACCAGAGATAATTGAGAAAATGAAGCAAAAAGTAGTGAGATATTTTTGTGATAAACCCAGCAATTTCCCTATCGGACGACCTTATAACTGTTGTGAAAGTGTTCTTCTGACTTTAGCAGAGTACCTGGAAATAGAGTCTGAACTGATTCCTAAAATTGGTACAGTAATAGGGGCAGGAGTGAGTCTGAATGGGTTTCTCTGTGGTTCTATCTCAGGTGTAGCAATGGCCATAGGTCTTAAATTTGGCAGGAGTTCTAAAGAAGAAAATTCTCAAGCAGCGTGGGAGATGATGAATAGATATGTTAGTGCCTTTAAAGATAGATTTAAAGCGGTAAACTGTAGACAGCTCACCGGTCTCGATTTAAAAACTAAAGAAGGTTTAAAAGAATATTTTGATAGAGTTCATGATTATGCTTGTGCGGAGAGATTGAAATTTGCAATTGAGAAAGCTATGGAAATACTAGAGCAGTAAAAATACAGTATTAAAACAAAAAAAGAAACGAAAAGGCATTTTAATATAAATAGAACGAGGATTATCAGTTTTTATAGAGGAAAAGTGAACCTTAAGAGAGAGAAGTCAAGATTTTATTGTTGAAAGTGACTTTTTTCAAGTCTTATCTAAAATAGTCTTAACTTTTTTCGAATTGAATAAATGGGGGCACATCCCATTTCTTAGACAATTGATATTTTACTTTTAAATTAGATAAATAAGGAAGGGATGCCAGGTTAATAATTCGGTAACCTTTAGCGGAAAACCTATGGGGTCTGAGGAGTTTCTTAACCAGATGGTTAAGGCTTTAGGTATTATTACAGATAGATGTCCCAAAGGAAGACCTTACAAAAGGGAAAGCTGAACCATAAAAAATAGGATGTGTCTATTTAAACTGATCATTTTATAAGAAGTTTTGATGATATAAATAAAAGTAAAAGAAAATTTAAGCAGGAGAAGAAATATGGAAACACAAAATATTGAGTATAAACCTTCTTGGAGAGATGAATATCTCAAAAAGATATAATTCATATCTTTATCAGTCCTTCTTCTGTATCTATATCTCACAATGGAAAATATTATATTAGAAGTGGAAGCAATAGCTTCGAATTACAGGGAGAAGAACTTACTAATTTTATAATAGAAAAATCTGGTAAGACCTGGGATGGATTTGTGGAGGAGAAAGCAGGTTTTAATGATATTAACATAAAGACAATCGATGAATTTAAAAAATATGCGGTAGATAGAATTCCTTCTATTGTTAGCGAAAAAGATTGTCAGACAATTCTTGAGAAATTAAACTTACAGGAAGATAAAAAATTAAAAAAAGTAGCAATTTTGCTTTTTGGTAAAAATCCTCAACGATTCTATCCTTCTGCTTATTTAAAGATTGGGAAGTTTCTAACTAAAACCGAAATTCAGAGTAGTGATATTGTTGAAGGAAATCTTTTTGAGCAAATTACAAATGCTTTAGAAATTTTAAGAACCAAATATTTAATAAGTAAAATTAAATTTGAAGGAATTCATAGAAGGGAAATTTTAGAATATCCTTATGAGGCTTTAAGAGAAGCAATTATAAACGCTTTAATTCATAGGAATTATTTAGGGGCCTCTTCTATTCAGATAAGAGTATATAGTGATAGATTAGTCATAATGAACGAAGGAAAGCTTCCTCCCGAAGTACCGGTAGAAAAATTAAAAACAGAACATTTATCTAAGCCGAGAAATACTCTTTTAGCAGATGTTTTTTATAAGGCAGGTTTTATAGAAAGCTGGGGGAGGGGGACAATTAAAATAATGGAGAAATGCCAAGAGCAGGGACTTCCTGAGCCTGATTTTGAGGAAGAACATGGGGTATTTACTGTAAGATTTTACCAGGATAAGTGAATGAAGAAAATCTTAAAAGGTTAGGTCTCAAGGAAAGACAGATTAAAGCAGTGATATATGTAAAGGAAAAAGGAAAGGTTACGAATAAAGAATATAGATCTATGTTTGATATTTCAGATAGGACTGCTTTATCAGACCTTAATGATCTATGTGAGAAGGGTTTTTTAGGAAAGATTGGAATAACAGGAAGGAGTACTGTTTATAAGCTATCCCGAAGTAAACCCGAAAAACCCGAATTAAACCCGAATTAAACCCGAAACTTGAGGGGTTAGAAGCAGTGTCAAGGACAGTTTTAATAAGCTACTAGTAATATACAAGAAGAGAAAGATAATAAAATTTCTTTAAATATTAATCCTTAAAAATGAAAATACCGTTTTTATTTTATAATTATAATTTAAGAATAATTTTAGATTTTTTTAGAAAAATAATCTAGTTTATCCATTAGAAAAATATTTAATTTTTTAGGTATTAATTGGGGAATGATAGCAAAAAGTAGAGTGTGACAAAAAACTGTCCCTTGACATACATTATTAGAGAAGAGAGGAAAAACACAAGTGATATTGATCTCTTAGTAGATTTTAAAAAAGAAGCAGACCTTTACATGCCCCGGTGTATTTTTTCGCAAATAATGAGGTGGTTCTATCTTCAGGTGTAGCAATGGCCATAGGTCTTAAATTCGGAAGAAGTTCTAAAGAAGAAAATCCTCATAAAAACAAAAAAAGAAATGAAAAGGCATTTTAATATAAATAGAACGAGGATTATCAGTTTTTATAGAGGAAAAGTGAACCTTAAGAGAGAGGTCGAGATTTTATTGTTGAAAGTGACTTTTTTCAAGTCTCATCTAAAATAGTCTTGACTTTTTTCGAATTGATTAGTATTATGGGTGCTATGAAAGAGAGAATCCTTTATCAGAAAATATGGCAAAAGCTATCATCTTGTAAAAATATGGTATTTTTGTCCGGTCCCAGGCAAAGCGGAAAAACTACCTTTGCAAAGATAATTGCCAGGGGCTTTAACAATCAAGTTTACTTTAATTGGGATGATATTCCCAGCAAGAGAGTATTGATCCGGGATCCTTACTTCTTTGAGAAAGTCGACCGGATGGATGAATCGATTCCATTGGTTATTTTTGATGAAATTCATAAATACAGCAATTGGAAGAATTATCTCAAAGGAGTTTATGACCGATTTGCTGAAGAATACAAGATTCTGGTTACCGATAGCGGTAGATTAGATTTGTATCAAGAAGGGGGAGATTCCCTGGCCGGCAGATATATGAAATTCCATCTATTACCTTTTACCTATTCAGAATTGATCAATAAACAAAACTCGATAACTGATTTCATAAGCAATCCCTTTCATTTTCAAGAGGATAATCAAACGGACTATGGTCTGTGGGATGATCTTTTTGAGCTTAGTGGATTTCCTGAACCCTTTTTGAAAGGGGAAAAGGATTTTTACCGGTTGTGGTCAAATAATTATCAGCACCAGTTAATTCGGGAGGATATTCGAGATTTAACCCAAATCAAAAAGTTTGATTCCCTGGAAATCTTG
>Ga0315289_10009770_pt1 | contig 13776 bp, 8 predicted proteins | sample YL17G11_40_MG_FD_203452 | JGI IMG/M metagenome (GOLD analysis project Ga0315289, IMG submission 203452) | Sediment microbial communities from Yellowstone Lake, YNP, Wyoming, USA - YL17G11_40 | ecosystem: Environmental > Aquatic > Freshwater > Lake > Sediment | place: USA: Wyoming | collected...
CGCACTCTGCGGTTCAGTCTTTTCGGGTCTCGAAAATTGAAAATGGTTATAATGCCGCCGATGAGCATTCCTGATCCACGGCACCTCTTCGTCGAACAGGTCCGCGCCACCATCGAGGCGTACGACCTCTTGCCGCGCGCGGCGATGGGGCGCGAACACGGCGAGCCGGTCATCGTGGGCACGAGCGGCGGCCCCGACTCCGTGGCCCTGCTCGTGATCCTGCATGAACTGGCGCAGCACGGGCCAAGGCCCGTCAGCACGGCTTTCCTCAAGATCGCGCCCGTGGTGGCGCACCTGAACCACGGCCTGCGCCCGGGCGCTGCCGACGAGGACCAGGCCTTCGTCGAGGACCTTGCCCGGCGACTGGGACTCCCCTGCGAAGTGGGCCGCGCCGACGTGCGGCGCGAGGCCGAGAAACTCGGCGTCGGCATCGAGGAAGCCGCCCGCCACGTCCGCCGGGCGTTCCTGGCCGGCGTGGCCCGGCGCCGCGGCGCCAAGAAGATCGCCCTCGCCCACCACGCCGACGACCGGGCGGAGACCGTCCTGTTCCACATCCTTCGCGGCACCGGCATCGAGGGGCTTGCGGCACTCGGCCCGCGCTCGGCCCTGCTGCCCGAGGAGGGCATCGAGATCGTCCGGCCGCTCATCGAAGTGCCGCGACGCCTCGTTCTCGGCTACCTGGCCGCCATCGGCCAGGACTACCGCGAGGATGAGACGAACCGCGAGGACTTCCATACCCGCAACCGCCTGCGCAACAGACTCCTGCCTCTCCTGGCGAAGGAGTTCAACCCGAGGGTCGACGAGGCGCTCCTTCGCCTGGCCGACCAGGCCGCCGCCGCCGGCGAAGTGCTGTCCGACGCCCTCGACGCGGTCTGGCGCCAGATCGTCCGCGAAGTGCCGGCCCATGCGGATGAGCGCGGCGGGTCCGCTGACCCGCAGCACGTGCGCGGCGGGTCTCCAGACCCGCCGCGCGCCGATGCCCCCTCGCCAGAACTTAGGGTGGGTGCTCTGCGCCCACCACCGGATACGGCGGACGCACCACATGGCGATGGTGGGTGCGGAGCACCCCCGCTGCAAGCGATCCTCATCGACGCCGACGACTTCGAGCCCCTGCGGCCCTGGCTTCAGGGCGCCATCATCCGCCGCGCAGTCGACCGCCTCGGCGGAGGCCTGAAATATATGTCGATGCAGCGCACGCGCGAGGTGGTCTCGGCCTTGCTGGCGAAGACCGTGGCCGGCCCCATCGACCTTCCGGGCGACCTCGTGGCCGAGCGCCGCCGCCGCACCATCCGCATCGGCCCGCGCGCGTAAAGTGGGTGCTTTGCACCCGTGCGTATGCTAAGCGCGCTATCCCAGCAGCGATTTGAGGGCCATCTGGAACGGCCCGCGGACGGAGTTGAGCCACTTCTCGGCCGCATCGGAGCGCTTAGCGAGCGTCGCGAGGCCCAGGTTGCCCGGGCCGCCCTGGAGTCTCTTCGACTTGAGGTTGGCGACGGGGTCGCGCGCGGCCAGCGAACCGAGCGTGGCCGCCACCTCGCGATAGGCGTCGCGGAAGGGCTTGCCCTCGAGCACAAGTTCCAGCGCACGGTCGGTCGCGTAAATCTCCGGAGTGAATCCCTTGCGCAGGTTCTCCTCCACCACCTCCAGCCGCTCGATCGACAGACGCATGACGCTCAAGGAAGCGATGGTCGTGTCGACGCCGCGCATCAGCGGCCCCTTGGTCTCCTGGAAGTCGCGGTTGTAGCCGCTCGGCAGGGCCCGCAGGATTCCCGCCACGGCCTGCTCGTAGCCGAGGACGGCGGCGGCCCTCGCCCGCACGAGTTCCAGGCCGCAGGGGTTCCGCTTCTGCGGCATCATCGACGAGCCGGTGCACAGTTCCTTCGGGATGTGGAAGTACCCGAACTCGGGCATCGACCCGATGACGAGGTCCGTGGCCACGCGCGAGAGGTCGACCATGATCTGCGTGCAGGCCTGGAGCGTGGCCAGTTCCGCCTTGCCGCGCGAGTTGGCGCAGTACAGGACGTTGTTCTGGACCTTCGCGAAGCCCAGCAGCCGCGCCACGAGCGGCCGGTCCAGCGGCAGAGCCGACCCGTACGCCGCGCCCGACCCCAGGGGCGACTGGTCCGTAAGCGTGTGGGCGGCCTTCACGAGTTCCAGGTCGTCGAGCATGGCCTCGGCCCACGCCCCCGCCCAGAGGCCAAGGCTCGAGGGCATGGCGATCTGCATGTGGGTGCGGCCGGGCATCGGCACGAACTCGTTGGCCTTCGCGAAGGCCGCCAGGGCCCGCGCGAGCGCGATCAGGCGCTCGGCCAGCGTGTGCAGCCGCTCCTTGCCGTACAGGCGCAGGTCCAGGAGCACCTGGTCGTTCCGGCTGCGGCCGGTGTGGAGTTTCTTGCCCAGGTCGCCAAGTTTCTGGGTGAGATATTCCTCGACGGCCGTGTGCACGTCCTCCTCTTCGGGGCGGATGGAGAACTTGCCGGCGGCAAAGTCGGCCAGGACCTGGCGCAGGCCCTTGAGAAGGCGCTCGCGATCCTTGACCGTGAGCACGCCGACCTTCGCCAGCATCGTGGCGTGGGCCGCCGAGCCCAGAACGTCGGCCCGCACGAGGTCACGGTCCAGCAGGTGGTCCTCGCCCACGGTGAACCGTTCGATCTCGGGGTCGATGCGGTAACCCTTATCCCAGAGTTTTGCCATGGCGGTAGCCCTTCGCTAAGAGTAACGCCCGCCCACCAAAGCGGGCGGCAAACCAGGTGTTGCCAGGCAACGAGTGCCGGGCCGGCGAACGGGGCCGAAAACAGCGTGTGCGAGGCCGAAGTCGCCTCGCACACGATACCTTCGGATGCCTCGCGCGCCAATGAACTTCGCGCGACGTCAATGCCACCCGCCGCCCCCGCTGCGGGGTCGCAACAGGATGTTATTCGATCCCGCCGCGGCGGGCGAGGATCTCGAACGGAAGGCCGCGGATCGTCGCCGCATCCTTCGCCATCTTCTGCGAGAAGCCCTTCGACTTAATGGACCGGATTTCGGGCGAGAAGAGGCCCGCCGGGCTCTCGCGCTTCAGAATCTGGATGTTCCCCTTGTAGAGGCCGACCCTGTACGTGCCGTTCATGAACTTCGAGGCCGCCAGGCAGAAGGCGTCGAGTTCGCGCTTCAGCGGGTGGAACCACATGCCGTGGTACACCAGGTACGCCCACTTGCGGTCGACGGCGGCCTTGAACTCCAGTTCGTCTTTCGTCAGGCACCACTGCTCGAGGTCGTGGCGGAGCCGCAGGATGACGTGGGCGGCCGGGGCCTCGTAGATCTCGCGGCTCTTCAAGTCCATGATGCCGTCTTCAAACATGTCGATGTACCCGATGCCGCATGCGCCCGCGACGACGTTCAGGTCCATGATGAGTTCATCGAGCGGCATCTTCCTGCCGTTCAGTTTCGTCGGGATGCCTTCCTCGAACGTCACCGAGACCTCCTCGGTCTTGTCCGGGGCCTTCTGCGGCCACTTGAGCCACATCCAGATGTCCTCGGGGAGTTCCTGGTCGAGGCCGATGGCGCCGGAGGCGATTGAGCGGCACCACATGGTCTTGTCGTCGCCGCCGGCGATCTGCTCGTCGACCGGCACGCCCCACGCCTCGCACAGCATCCGCTCTTCGTCGCGCAGCATGTCGAAGTCGCGCACCGGGCACAGCACCTTGCACTTGGGGGCGAAGATCTTGAACGTGTTGTGCATGCGGTACTGGTCGTTGCCCTTGCCGGTCGACCCTTCCATCAGGCCGTCGCAACCCAGTTCGACGGCCTTCTTCGCCACGGCCCGGGCCACCAGTTGCCGCGTCATCGACGTCGAGACGGGGTAACCTTCGTAGTCGGAGTTGGCGCGGATGGCCTTCGTGAGCCAGTTCTCCGTGAACTCCTTCTTGAGGTCGATCAGGATGGCCTTGACGCCGAGTTGCCCGGCCTTGGTCTTCGAGACCTCGACCTCGTCCTGCCCCTGGCCGACGTCGATGGTGATGGGGAAGATGCCGTCGTCCTTGACTTTGTACACGCGCCGCAAGAGTTCGATGCAGAGGCTCGAATCCAGGCCGCCTGAATAGGCCAAAGCGACTTTCTGGACTTCCGGCACTGGTGTGCCGAATACTTTGGCCTCAATCTCCTGAATATTCATAGAACCGCCCTTTCCGTTCTTGACATTTCATCAGAATTGCCGCATTGCAACCGGACAGCATCGCCTGCCGCCACCTCGGAATCGGCATCTTTAGCCGGAAGACGCCCCCATGTCAACCCCATTGTTCAGGAATTCCGGCAAAGACCGTTCGGGGTGCGGTTGCGTCGCCTGCTGGGACATTGCCGGTCGGTTGATGGACCCGCGGGGGGCACCAGCCTGCCAGCCGCGGCGCGCAGTTCTGCGTTGCATGCCACCCCCAGTCAATTGAGCAACTGAGTGTTACTTCGTGGACGCGGAGACCTGACCTGGCACCGCGCCCAACGCGCCGAGGGCCTTCTCGATCTCGGCCACGGCGCCGGCCGCCGCACGCTACAACGTCCGGATGCGGATGTTCTTGATCGCGGCCTTCGTGCGCCACGCGGCCAGGCCGAACGGCTTCGACTCCTCGACCTCCATCCGCACCGAAATCTTGCGCGTGCCCGGCTCGGCGTCGACCACCTGGCTGTCGTCGATCCAGGCCTCGATCTTCTTCTCGGTCACCCGCAGGCGGATCTTGTACCACCGCTTGTTCTCGAACGAGATCATCTTTGTGGTCTCGTTGTTGGCGGCGTCGGCGTAATCGAAGCACGAGATGCCCACCAGCGACCCGCCCCAGCCGCCCACGATGAGGCTGGCGAAGGAGTCGCGCACAGGGAACGTCAGACCGCAGAAGAAGTCGCTGCCGTCGACGCGCATCGCCTCGAGGCTGACCTCGTAGTCGGTCTTCGGCAGGTCGCCTCCGGCCCAGGTGACGCCCGTCAGGTCGGCGGCCCCCATGTTGAGAATGAGTTGGCCGTCGTTGACCTCGACCTTGCCTTCGCCGCCGAAGGGCGTGACCTTCCAGCCGGCGAGGGTCTTGCCGTCGAAGGCGCTGCGCCAGCCCTCGGCATCGGGCGCCCCTGGCATCTTGGCGGCCTCGGCAGGTTTGGGGGCTTCGGCAGGCTTGACGGCCTCGCCCGGCTTGGCCGGGGTCTTGGCGGGCTCAGGAGGATTGCAGCCCAGGATGCCGAGCATCACGACACAAGCCATCGCGTGGAACGCCCACACGAAGCCATGAGACGTTTCATGGGACTTTTTCATGACTGCCTCCGTGAATCTATCTCTGACTCTGTTGGTTCGCTGTCACCCCGACCGAAGTCGAGCGGTCTCTCTGTGGCCGTGAGCGAACTGCCACAGCCACAACCGCGTGGGTCCATAGGACCCACCCTACACGGTCAGAACTTGATCTCGAAACTCGGATCGGGCCACTGCCAGTTGTACTTAGCCTGCTCGGCCTCCGCCTCCTCGTCCCAGGACATGCCCGATTCATCGACTTCCTTGCGGCGGGCCTTCAGATAATCCTCCATCGTCATGCCGCCGCCGTCCTTCAGGTCCTTGCCCACGCTGTAGACAACCTTCTTTGCGGCATTGTAGCGCATCGGCTGGCCGTCGTAATCATCCAGGGGCACGCTGTCGAGGTAGTCGGGCACAAGATCGGCGAGGGTCTCGGGCAACTTGCCCTTATCCAGTTTGTACGCCCTCATGGCCAGGAGAATCCGCGTGGCGGCCAGTTCGACGTTCCCGCGGCATTTCTGCTCCAGGGCGCCCCATACGCCCGGCAGCAGGAGTCGGCAGCACACTCGGCCGAGAAGGTTTCCGGACAATGTCTCTCTAGCGAGGCTAAAGTCGCGAATGGTCGGATCCTCGGGCGCCATATCTCTGAAAGGCTTCGGCACGTTGTCGATCCGCAATCGCGCGGTCTCTGCGAAGGCCCGGCGTGTCGCCTGCGGTTTGAAGGAGACCGCGCCAATAGCCTCCCATAGAAGTAGCGTGCCTGGACTGGGCGCCCTGGGCGAACTCCCGATGAGGGAGGCAGGAGTATACTTGCGGCTGGTCAAACCATCGATGACTTCCATCTGGATAACATACTCGTTGCGGAACGCGTCGGCAAGGCCATCAACGTCGATAGGGTACTTGGAAAGTTCCGACGCGTAGTGGCGGAGCCGTGCGGGCGGGAGCGTCGAATCCACCAACGCCTTCCGAATGATCTCCATGCCCATGTTCTTGACCGTGAGGCCAACCAGGTATTCAACAAGACTACCTTTGTCGCCCTCAATGCGGCGCCCGAAACGGACAAGTTTCAGGCCGTCGGCCAGGGCCGCCTCGGAGTCCCCGCGCTTGGCGGCGGCGAGGGACCGCACCGTCACGAGATTGGCGAAATAGAGATACGAGAAGACGTGCGGGATATTATCCCACAAGGCCTTGACCTCAAACGTCTGGAAATGCGGCGCGGCCATCCCCTTCTCCCACAAGGCCAGGGCCTCGGTGTTCCGCTTCAGAACCTGCTCGACGAAGGGGCCGTCCCAACGCTTGCCTCCAGTGATGTCACTGAACAGGTCGTACTCGTTCTCGGGCCCCGCGTCCTCCTCGGACCGGACCTTGGCTTGCGAGGCCACAGGCACGTTCCGGCTTGGCATGTCGAGTTTGTCCACGGCCTGTAGGAAGAAGGTCAGCGCATTCTGGTCTTCGGGAATCTGGATGCGCTGGACCTTCAGGTCTTCATCGTAGGGCGGCGGTTCGTCGCGCAGCCAGAGGTACGCGAGAACCGTGATTGCGGCAAGAGGGATGCCGTAGACCAGGGCGAGGATCAGTAGGACTTTCCTCATGGTTGTCATGGCCTTCCCTCGCGGCAGGCGGCACAGACCGCCGAGCAACCAGATTAAGCCGCCGGACCCTCAATGCAAACGGAAAACCGGCGCGGCCCGTCATCGGAGGACCGCCGGCTGTCGTGGCCCCAGGACTTGCCTGTATACCTGCATGATCTGGCAGGTGGTCTCCCGGCAGTCAAAGCGGCGAAGGCTCTCTTCACACCACTGGCGGCCCATCCGGCAGGCGGCAGGCGGATCGGCGACAAGCCGCCGCATCGCCTCGGCCAGCGGCCGGACGGCGGCCTCCAGCGGCGTCCCCGGCGCCGGCGCGGCGAGGAGGAACCCGTTCTCGCCGTCGCGCACGACCTCGCGTGCCCCGCCGACATCGTAGGCGATGACCGGCCGCCGGGCGAGCCCCGCCTGCGGCAGGACGCGGGCGAGGCCTTCCCTCAGGCCCGCGTGGACCACCGCGTCGGCCGCCCACAGCATCGCCGGCACGCGGTCGGGCTGCACGAGACCCAGGAACCGGACGCGGCCGGCCACGCCGAGCCGCGCGGCCTCTGCCTCAAGCCGCGGCCGGAGGACCCCCTCGCCCACCAACACAAGCACGGCCTGCGGGTACCCGCGGGCCACCTCGGCAAACGCCGGCAAGACGAACTCGTGCCCCTTGAGGTGAAACAGCCGCGCGACCTTGAGGTACACGAACGCGTCGGGCCCCAGGCCCCACTCGCGACGGACGGCGCCGCGCTCGCCCTCGGCGGCCTGGAACGGCTCGGCGTCGATCGCGCTATAGACCACGGCGATGTCCTGGCGCCGCGCGAGGCCCGCCTCGGCAGCGCGGTCGGCCATGTCGGCGCAGACGGCGATCAGCCGGTGCGACCAGCCGGCCGCCCGACGCTCGGCGGCACGGTACGCCCAGTTCGCCAGCCGGCCCTCTCGGGCGTCGAACGGAAGGCCATGGACGGTATGAACGATGCGCGGCACGCCGGCGGCCCGGGCGGCCCGCCGGCCGAGGATGCCCGCCTTCGACGAGTGCGTGTGGACCACGTCGGGATGAATCTCACGCAGGTTCTTGACGAGGTCATTGTAGGCCACAAGGTCCCGCCAGGGGTGCACCGCCCGCTGAAGCGACGGCACCAGCACCGTTTGGATGGGCAGGCCCTGCGCGGCCTCCAGAAGGCTGCCCTCCGGACCCAGGGGCGGGCCCGCAAGAAGCGTGACCCTGTGCCCCAGCCGGTCCTGCTCGCGGCACGTAAGGAGCGTGTTCTCCTGCGCGCCGCCGAGGATGAGGCGCGTGATAATATGGACGATGTTCATGAGGCCTCAGACTTGCCGAACGCCCATTTTCGATTTTGGAAATCTAAAATCGAAAATTCGTTTCCGCCTCGCCCTCCCACTCCGGCGGATACCGCACTTCGACGAGAAACAGCCCGTGCGGCGGGGCGGTCGGGCCGGCAGCCATGCGGTCCCTGGCCGCCAGGACCTGGCCAGCCCACTCCGGCGGCCGGTGGCCGCGACCCACCTCGGTCAGCGTGCCGACGAGGTTTCGGACCATGCGGTACAGGAACCGGTCTCCCTCGACCTCGAAATGGAGTTCCTGGCCGGCCTCGACGATGTCGAGGCGGCGGACCTCGCGCACGGTGTCGTCGCGCGCCGACCCGCGGCCCTCGAAACTTCGAAAATCGTGCCGGCCCACCAGCAACCGCGCGGCCTCGCGCATCGGCTCCTGCGCCAGGGCCCTGTGCCAATGCCAGACGTACCGCGCGTCGAACACCGGCCTCAAGAAACCCCGGCAGATGCGGTAGCGGTAATGCTTGCCCAGGCAGTGCAGCGACGGGCGGAAGCCCGGCGGCACCTCGCGGACCTCCGTCACGACGATGTCCGGCGGAAGCCGGCTGTTGACGGCGGCATGGAGGCGGTCCAGCGGCATCGCGTGCTCCGTCTTGAACGCCGCGACCTGGCCCAGCGCGTGGACGCCGGAGTCGGTCCGCCCGGCGCCTTCCAGGGCCGGCCGCTCTCGCAGAATGGTCGCCAGGCACTCGACCAGCGTGCCCTGGACGGTCACCTGCCCCGGCTGCTCCTGCCAGCCGTGGTAGTTGGTGCCGTCATATTGGATCTTCAGGCGGATGCATCGCATGGCGCCAAGGGTATCGCCCGGGAGTCCCGTCTGCACCCAAAAAAGCACATATTGCGGGGCGGCAGTTCAGGTAGACCTGGCAAGGTCAATGAAAGGGCTGGCATGGCCACAGTCTGCCCGCCGGCCTCCCCCCGGCCAATCGCGATTCTTTTCTCGCGGGATTTTTCTCTTGACATCTACACCCCCCAAGGACGAAAAGATGGTCAGCAAGTCGTCTTAGGGACGTGTCTGTGCATTATTTGGGCGCAACTCAGGGCATGGGCAACTAGCGAGGGAGGAGACCACGAATGCGTGACACTCGGCTGGGAATCGGCTGGACGCGATGGACAACAGTTTGTGCGGCACTGGCGCTCGTGTGGGCCCTGGCGCCGGCCGCCGTCGCGGATGTAACCTCGGACTTCTCCACAGACCTCTCCTTGCCGCCGGCGGATGCGCTGCCGGACGCCGATGCGGCAACGGATCCGGGGGAGACCCTCGAAAAGGACCTGACGCTGAAACTGGTGCCCGACCTTTACGCCGATCCCGCCGCGCCGGCTGCACCGGCAGGAGGCGAGAAAGCGGCCGAGGGCAAGCCGGCCGAGAAGCCGAAGCATTGCCCGCCCCTGCCCCTCTACAACATCGAGGGCAACGGCGGAACACTGCTCGTGCCGATGGCCTACCTCGTGAACTGCGGGTTCCCGGGCACCGGCGTCTCCGTGCCAACGATAGGTTACACCTTCGTCAGGGCAGGCACGAAGACCGTTCAGGAAGTCCACATCACGGAGGTGTTCTACCGCCGGATCGAACTCGGGTACACCATGGGCACGCTGGACCTGGGCGACTTCCCGACGGCCGTCCAGCGGGTGACCGGCATTGACATCGGGTTCCAGCACGTCGTGCTTCACAACTTCAACCTCCGCGGCATGCTGCTCGAGGAAGGCAAAGTCAACCCGGCCATCACCGCCGGCGTGACGTTCAAGTACAACCCCGACGTGCAGACGATCGACCGGCGCCTGGGCCGCGGCGTCAGGGCCCTGGGCATGGCCCGCAGCAACGGCACGGACTTCACACTCACCGCCACCAAGACGGTCATTGAACCGCTCCTGAAACGGCCGCTCATTCTGACCGGCGGCATCCGGTTCAGCCAGGCCGCCCAACTTGGGTATCTCGGCTTCGGCGACGCCTACCGGATGACCGGCGAAGGCAGCGTGGCCTACCTGATCACCGATTGGCTGGCCATCGCGTACGAGTACCGCCAGAAGAAGAACCCGTACAACACGCTCGGCACGCTGGTCGGCAAGGAAGGCGCCTGGCAGGCCGTCGACTTCGCGTTCATCCTGAGCGACCGGATGACTCTTGCCGTGGGCTGGCTGTGCGCCGGCAACGTGGCCAACGGCCGCGTCGACAACGGCTGGGGGTTCCAGTTGAAGTACGAGTTCTAGAAGATTGCGGACTGGCAACAACGACAGGCATCATTGCGCGGCGGGTCCCCCCCGACCCGCCGCAGCTTTTCGGCGTCCGCGCGCCGCTTCTCTGGACTCCCGCCACCAGCGCCGCTAGACTATCGCGCCGTCAGCCGAAGGAGCAGAGCGCCATGGCGCTGGTACACTGCGATTTCTTCTCGGAAGTGCTGGGCCTCTCGACATCGATGGACGTCATCCTGCCGCAGCCGACGACGGGGCAGATCGGCATGGCCTCGGCCGGCGGCAAGCGGAAGCACCCGACGCTCTATCTCCTGCACGGCCTGTCGGACGATCACACCATCTGGCAGCGCCGCACCTCGATCGAGCGTTACGTGGCGCCGCTGGGGCTGGCGGTCGTCATGCCTGCCGTCGGGCGGAGTTTCTACGCCGACACGGCCTTCGGGCACCGGTACTGGGCGTTCGTCAGCGAGGAACTCCCGGCGCTGGCCCGGTCGTTCTTCCAGCTCTCCGAGGCGCGCGACGGTAATTTCGTGGCCGGCCTCTCGATGGGCGGGTACGGGGCGTTCAAACTGGCCCTGCGACACCCCGACAGGTTCGCCGCGGCCGCCAGCCTTTCCGGCGCGCTCGACATGGCCGGGCAGGCCCGGGCCGCCGAGAAGGAGTGGCGGACGGAGTTGCAGAACGTCTTCGGCGACCTGAACGCCCTGGCCGGCGGCGACAACGACCTCATGCACCTGGCCGAGGAACTCGCGCGGTCGCCCGCCCTCAAGCCCGCCCTCTACCAGTGGTGCGGCACCGAGGACTTCCTGTACCAGGACAACCTGCGGTTCCGCGACCACGCCCGGCGCCTGGGCCTTCCGCTGACGTACGAGGAAGGTCCGGGCACGCACGAATGGTCCTTCTGGGACCGCCAGATCCAGCGCGTGCTGGAGTGGCTTCCGCTCAAAGGCCAGGAAGGAAACGGGGAGGCATAGGGCGCTCGGCGGACGATTCGCCGCTTCAGTTTCGTCATTCATTCGTCATTCGGGTTTCGTCATTCGTCACTTGGCCGCGCTTGTGCCGACGAAAGCGTTTGACGCGGCCGTGGGATGCGGTATAATCGTTGAAGGTCGGGCAGCGAATCGGGGCGTGGCGCAGTTTGGTTAGCGCGCTTGCATGGGGTGCAAGAGGTCGACGGTTCGAATCCGTCCGCCCCGACCAGCGATCCAGTGCCGTAACCATGGCAGGTTGCGGCACTTTTCGTTTTCGCGGAATGGAGGTTGCGTGACCGGAATGACCCGCTTTCACGAGGGGCCGAGGGAGCGGCGTGCATGATTGGCTGGATCAGGTGGAGGACCGACGCCGGTGAATCCTGAAGCCGTTACCCTCATGGCGGCGCTCTCGCTGCTGTCTTTGGTCCTGGCCGGTGATTCGACGGCCGCCCGCGCAGCGGAGAACGGGGACAAGGCGGCGCCGGCCGTGACACTCAAGGCGGAGCCGTTCCCACTTGAGGACGTGCGCCTCCTCGAAGGCCCCTTCAGGCACGCGATGGAACTCGACCGCCGGTACCTCTTGTCGCTCGACGCGGACCGGTTGCTTCATGTTTTCCGAATAGCCGCCGGCCTCCCCTCCGCCGCCAAACCGTACGGCGGCTGGATGGCGCCCGGTCACAATTCCCGTGGCGAGTTCGTCGGGCTGTACCTGTCGGCCTGCGGCGAGATGTATGCCGGCACCGGCGACGAGCGGGTCAGGGAGAAGGCCGACGCGGTCGTGGCGGGCCTCGCGGCGTGCCAGGAGAAACTCGGCGGCGGGTTCCTGCACACCCATCCAGACACCTTCACGAGCCGCGGCGAAGCGCCGCTTCCGTTCTGGTACCAGGTCCACAAGGTCATGGCCGGCCTGCTCGACATGTATGTCTATGGCAACAACACGCAGGCCCTCCAGGTCGCCAGGAGACTCGGCGACTGGGCCAAGACCGGGGCCGACGGGCTGAGCGACGGCCGGATGCAGAAGATGCTCGACGCCGAACACGGCGGCATCAACGAGGCGCTGGCCAACCTCTACGCGATCACCGGCGACCGGAAGTACCTTGCGCTCGCGATGCGGTTCAACCACATGGCGGTCATCGGGCCGGCCTCGAAGCGCGAGGATCGGCTCACCGGCCTGCATGCCAACACGCAGATTCCGAAGTTCATCGGCACGGCGCGCCAGTACGAGTTGACCGGCGATGACCGGCTCAGGACGGCGTCCGCCTTTTTCTGGGACACGGTGGTCCGCGAGCGCTCCTACGTGATCGGCGGCCACAGCCTCGGCGAGCACTTTACGCCTAAGGAGAAACTCTCGCACGCGCTCGGGCCGGACACGTGCGAGACCTGCAACACCTACAATATGCTCAAACTGACGCGCCACCTGTTCTTCTGGGACCCGCGAGCGGAGTATGCCGATTACTACGAGCGGGCCCTCTACAACCACATCCTCGCCTCCCAGAATCCCGAAACCGGCATGATGTGCTATTTCCTGCCCCTGGGCTTCGAACCCAAGTGTCGGAAGGAGTACTGCACCCCCGAAGACAGTTTCTGGTGCTGCACCGGCACGGGTATCGAGAACCACGCGAAGTACGGCGACAGCATCTACTTCCACCAGGGCCGGACGGCGCTTTTCGTCAACCTGTTCATTGCCTCCGAACTGAACTGGCGGGCCTGCGGCCTCAGACTCCGCCAGGAGACGAAGTACCCCGACGAAGGCAGCACCCGGCTCGTGTTGGCCTGCGAGAAACCCGTTGAACTCAGCCTGAGCGTCCGGCACCCGTACTGGGCGGCGTCGGGGTTCGAGATTCGCGTCAACGGCGCGCGAGAGGAGGACCGGGGCGAGCCGGGCAGTTACGCGGTGCTCGCGCGGACGTGGAAGAGCGGCGACACCGTGGAGGTGTCGATGCCGTTCGGCCTTCGCACCGAAGGATTCCGCGACAACCCGCGCCGTCTGGCCTTCCTGCACGGGCCCCTGGTGCTCTGCGCAGCGACGGAGGGGCCTCAGCCGGAGGAACCCGCCTGCCCGGCTGCGGTCGCAGAGGAAGGCAGGCTCGTCGCCGGCCTCAAGCCTGCCGCCGGCAAGCCGTCCACGTTCACCGGTTCGGCGCAGTTCCTGCATCTCTCGGATGACATGAACGACCGCGAGGTCACGCTGGAGCCGTTCCACCGCATGCACGGGAACCGGCGTTACGTGGTTTACTGGGACTCGCTCACGCCCGGGGAGTGGCAGGCCAGGGAGCAGCAGCGCAAGACGCTCGCGGCGCGCCTCGCCGCGCGCACCGTCGACCGCGTGATCCCGGCCAACGAGCAGAGCGAGCGCGACCACAAGGTGCAGGGCGAGAAAACCGAGACGGGAGAGCGGAGGTGGCGCCATGCCACCGGCGGCGGATGGTTCTCCTGGGAGATGAAG
>Ga0315289_10009771_pt1 | contig 13775 bp, 17 predicted proteins | sample YL17G11_40_MG_FD_203452 | JGI IMG/M metagenome (GOLD analysis project Ga0315289, IMG submission 203452) | Sediment microbial communities from Yellowstone Lake, YNP, Wyoming, USA - YL17G11_40 | ecosystem: Environmental > Aquatic > Freshwater > Lake > Sediment | place: USA: Wyoming | collected...
CAAGATGAAGAAACTTCTGAAAATGATGGGTGGGAAAGCTGGCTTACAGAGAGGGGCATTGGGGCAACTAGCAAAACAGTTTGGTTTTAAATTGTAAAAAGTTTCCTTCTAAATGATAGTTTCAAAAATCTTCTCTGAAAACTTTTTCGTACCACTAACCAATCATTTAACTAAGCGATATAATTTTTGAAGTGGAGATGTGATTAAAGCTTTTGTTGCAAATGCAGTATAATATGTAAGAAAAGTTGTAGCAAGTACTCCAAAACTAATTATGATTGCTGCGCCAACAGGGTCTTTAGAAAAATTATTCTGCAGATTCATCAAATATGGGTATAGTTCCTTACCCAACATATAAAATGTTGCTGACCCGCTACCAACAGCTGCCCCTAGCCACAATTCCTTTGGAATCATATTTTATCAGTAATCGATTAAGTATTTATATTTGCATTTTTGAGGGATGTTAAAGGTGCCAATGTTCATATGCAGAATCCTCTTTGAGGTTGCCTTAATCCTTTCTCAACTTTTCGTCCAATTCAGAAGGTGTCAATTGGGTTTTTTTGGTCATCCGCTACAGGAAGAGGAATCATCCCAAACTAATAATTGGAGATGAAACAGACTATGCCTTTTGTCATGATTAGCTTCATTAGCTTGTTCTGGCAGTTTGAGACCGATTGCATAGCCTATCTTCTATTCGTATGATTTCAGCACATAAAGGTTTTTCTATAATTTAGTATATAGAAAAAAGTTTCATACCGTTTTCATTTTTCTCAAACATTTAAATTGTAGCTTAATTAATTGAACTTTATGAAAATACTTGACAACGCAATCTCGGCAATGAAGGAAGGCTACATATGCGACCATTGCCTTGGGAGGATGTGCGCAAACCTTCTTAGCGGCTACGCCAACGAGCAGCGCGGAAAAATCATCAGGCAGTTCGCGGCTTTCCTAATCGACTCTGGTGAAAAAATCGATGTAGACTTGTCGAATTTCTACGGAATAAAATTCAGGAATGCGAAAATCAAGCCGGAGAAGCCGAAGGAGTGCAAACTGTGCAAAAATTTTTTTCTCGAAAGAATAGATGATGCTGCGAAAAAGGTCGCAAAAAAACTTGGAGAGTTTGAATCCGACACTTTTCTGATAGGTTCCATAGTTCCGAACGAGTTGGCAAAGCTGGAGGAGGATTTTTGGGCCAAGGCTGGCATAGAATGGTGCGAGCCGATAAAGAACGAAATCAACCGCGAGGTGGGGAAGCGCGTCGAGAAAATAACCAAAAAAAAGTTCGAAGCGAAAAATCCCGATGTGACTGTCCTCGTCGATTTCAACACAGGAAGGGTCAAGGCTGAGATAAGAAGTCTGTATGTTTTTGGGAGATACAGCAAGTTTGTCAGAAACCTGCCGCAGACGAAGTGGGTCTGCAACGAGTGCGGCGGCAAGGGTTGCAGGAAATGCAAAGGCGTAGGTAAAATGTACAAAACATCCGTGCAGGAAATAATAGAGAAGCCGTTTCTGAAAGCTGCTGGAAGCAGGAAGTCGAAGTTCCACGGCGCCGGTCGCGAAGACATAAACGCTAGATGCTTGGGACAAAGACCGTTCGTCATAGAAATTGTGAAGCCTGCAAAAAGAAAAATCGATTTGAAAAAAATCGAGAAAGCCGTGAACAAAGGTAAAAAAGTGAAAGTGTACGGATTGAAGTTCACAGCAAAGGATACGATAATGAGGCTGAAGACTGCCAAAGTGGACAAGACTTACAGGGCTGTTGTCGATTTTGCAAAGGCGGTTGACAAGAAGAAGTTGAAAGAGTTGAAGAAACTGCCGAGCATGCCGATTATACAAAAGACGCCGTTGCGCGTTGTGCACAGGCGCGCGGACAAGTTCAGGAAAAGGCTGGTTAAAAAAATATCATACAAAGTTCTGGCAAAAAAAAGATTAGAAGTGACAATAACATCAGAAGGCGGGCTGTACATAAAAGAGCTCATAAACGGGGATGAAGGCAGGACAGAGCCGAACATAGCGGATTTAATAAACAATAAAGTTAAAAAGATAAGTTTAGATGTCATCAAGTTTGGATAGTCTGAATTGAAAATAATTTTTTAATCGCCTAAAATTACTCCATTCTCTCTGGCTCGTCTTATAAATTCTCTCTTTCTTCTTTCATCCGCAATTATAACATGATAAGGTTCTGCCATCATGTTTAATTCTTTTTTTGTAAATTGTCTGGGTTTATATGTGCGTCCAAATTTCTCGCCACTTTTTCTTAGATCCATTAGTATTGCATCTACTCTTTGTCTAGCAGCTGATTGCCCGCCTTCATAATTCATTATTTCACCAAAAATTACTAGCATAGTTAAATATAAAAATCCACTAGTAATAGTAGTTTAATGGGTTGATGGTATGGTGAAAAAATCCCGTGGTTTTCGCGCGAAGACTAGGTTCAAGATACGCCAGAAAGTAGCGTACAGGCCGACCATAACGAAATTCCTGCAGGAGTTCAGATGCGGACAAGGGGTTGTTATAGTGCAGGAACCTTCATCACATAAAGGAATGCCTCACCCGCGGTTCAAGGGCGTCACTGGAAAGATAGTCGAAAAAAGGGGCAAAGCTTATATTGTAGAGATATTAGATGGAAATAAGGCGAAGAAGCTTGTTTCGAGGCCGGAACATTTGAAGCCTTTGTAAGGTGAAAAAAATGAGGATAATAACGGAGGAGGTCATTGCCGATACCGAGGCTAAAAAGGTACTCGGAAATATAAAGAAGGAGCTGAAGTACGAGCAGAAGAATGCTCTTGGTGTTTTGAACAAGTTCGTTGACACTGATCCTGAAAAAGTGAAGAAGCTGATCGAGGAACTGAAGGCCATAGAGAAACTGAGGGAGAAGCAGGTCGTAGCTATAGCCAATTTTCTTCCTGAGGACAAGAGCGACTTGCGGGCGATACTGCACAAGGAATACGCCATGTTTACACCCGAAGAATTGGACAGAATTCTCGAGATCGTGAAGAAGACAGTGGTCTAGTACAGGCGGTGTAAAGCATGATGCGGGATGATTACGTCATAGTATTGGATTTTTTGGCGCACGGCAAGGCCACGGACAGGAAGGCAGAACCGGTGGCACAGGCCATCGGAGACAAGTTCTTCAACCTGCTGGAGATCGTGATAAAGGAAGGCTTGGTAATAAAGCCGAGGGACAGGATTTACATCGGCGAGGAGAAGAGGGAGCAGGTTGAGTACATACGCGGTAGGGTGAACTACAACGAGCTGACAAACTTTGCTAAGGCAGAACTAGAGCAGATAATAGCTGAGATGATAGCGAAGGACGAGAAGAGGTTTGTCAACTTCTTCAACGCAACAGGCCCGATAACGACCAGGCTGCACAGCTTGGAACTGCTGCCTGGAATAGGGAAGAAGCACATGTGGGATGTCATCAATGAAAGAAAAAAGAAGCAGTTCGAAAATTTCCAGGAGGTGCAACAGAGGATAGCGATGCTGCCGGACCCAAGGAAGATGATAATAAAAAGAATAATCGACGAGCTGGAAGGCAAGGATAGGTACAGGCTGTTCGTAAGCCAATCGGCATGATTCATAAAACTTATTATAGAACATCAACAGTTCTGAGTCAGTGAATGCATGAAAATATTAGTGACTGGCGGCTGTGGTTTCATAGGCTCCAACATAGCTGCCCGCTTGAGCAAGGTGGGAAACGATGTTGTCGTCCTTGACAATCTTTTTATCGGTGCCAAGCAGAATATCGGGGGGCTGGATGTAGAGTTCATTCAGGGAAGCGTAATGGATTATGAAAAACTTTGTGATGTTATGAGGGGGGTGGATTATGTTTTTCACCAAGCTGCAGTTAGTTCTTCGCCAATGTTTCTTGGGGGGCGCCACAAGGAAGGGATCGATGTCAACATAAATGGATTCATCAATGTGATGGATGCAGCTCTTAAAAACAATGTAAAAAAAGTGATATTCGCCTCGACAAGCTCCATGTATTCTGGAAATCCGCTGCCCTATTCAGAAGGACAGGAAATAAAAACCAGCACATTCTACGAAGCCGGGTTCAGGTGCAGGGAGGTATTGGCCCACGCATACTGGAAAACATTCGGCCTGCAATCCATCGGATTGAGGTATTTCAGCGTTTACGGGCCGAGAGAACGGGCAAAGGGAAATTATGCAAACAATGTATCGCAGTTCATCTGGGACATGCTGGCAAACAGGAGGCCTGTAATCTACGGCAACGGGACGCAGACAAGGGATTTTACATTTGTGGAAGATGTAGTTGATGCCAACATATTGGCTATGGAATCCGATGTCGAATGCGATGTTTTCAATGTCGGGACAGGAGCGGCAACAAGCTTCAACGACATGGTGGCGGTGATAAACAAGGTTCTCGAGACAGAAATAAAACCACAGTATGTTCCAAACCCGATAAAAAATTACGTGCAAAACACAGTGGCGGACATAAGCAAAATAAGGAAAGAACTGGGATTCGAGCCTAAGTGGCCTCTTGAAAGAGGTATAGAGCTCACCGCTGAATATTACAAAAATGCTAAAAACCCGTAGCGGCAGTATGAAAAAGTCCAGTAGTTCTATAAATTTAAAAAGACGCGAAAATAAAGTGTTCTAAAGGTGAAAAATATCGTAGTTGCGATAATGCTCGCTGCTGGCGAAGGAACAAGGTGCTATCCTTTCACGTATCTGTCGCCGAAGATTGCGCAGGAGATATGCGGCATACCGCTGCTGGAATACATGCTGTCGTGGTTCGGAGGCAACAAGGAGATAGACAAGCTATTCATAGTCGTCAGGGAAGACAAGACTGTGAAGAGGATCGGCAGGTATGTCGCGAAAAGGAGCGAGCACATAGAAAAGATAATCAACCTTTTCGGTAAGTTAGGTTATAACGTCGACTACATCAACCGCGATTTCGAGATCAACATGATCAGGGCGAACGGCTGGGAGACTGGCGGCGACTTGCGATTCGCGTTAAGGCAGATAACAGACAAGATTGAACTGGGAAAAGAATTTCTCGTCTGCAACGGCGACTACGTCATCCTCAGAAAGTTGACAGACGGCAGCCTCACAACGCAGATGGACCTGGCAGGCATACTGGACTACCACAGGAATTGCAGCAGAACAATTGGCACGGTCGTGACGGATGCGCTGTTCCCTGTGGAAAGGAAGGACATAGCAAGGTTCGGCGTCGCCCAGCTGAAAAATATAAACGGCTTCAACGTTATAGAAAAATTCATAGAGAAACCGCAGGTAAACAATTTTCCTGACAATGTGACGCATATGCCCGTAAACGCTGGCGTATACGTCATGGACAAAAATTACGTTTTTTCAAACATAGATCGCCTTCTTCCGGACAAGCCGAAAACCAGACTTGAAAGGACTGTGCTGGAGACGCTGGCAAATGAAACTGCAAAGGATCCGAAGAATCCGAAGCTGGCTGGCTTTCTGCTCAACCTGTTCGGCTGGTTTGACGTCGGTACATTGGAGCAGCTGATCGATGTGAGCGTATACATTGCGAACAAGGCAGGCGGATACATAATGCCGCCGAAAGCGGGCGAAGAGAATGGCTCGTAGGATTTTGATAACAGGCGGCGCTGGTTTTGTAGGCAGCAACCTCGTAGAACATTTTTTGAAAAGAGGCGACGAGGTTGTAATTTTCGACAATTTGTCAAGGCCGGGCGGCGGGGCCGAGAAAAATTTGAAAATACTTTTGGAGAAGAACAAAGGCAACACAAAATTCAAGTTCGTCAAGGCCGACATACGAAACGTGCCGCAGCTGGAAAGCGAGATGAATAATGTAGACGTTGTTTTCCACGTGGCTGCGCAGACTGCCATGACCACGTCGATAACAAACCCCGCAGAGGATTTTGACATAAACGCAAGAGGCACGTTCAACGTGCTGGAGGCTGCGAGAAAGTCCGGTTGCAATCCTGTCATGATTTACACTTCCACGAACAAGGTCTACGGCGACCTGACGAAAAGGGAGGCGAGGCTGATTGAGAAGGAGACGAGGTGGGACTTCGAAAGCAGCGAGCTTGCAGATGGCGTTGATGAAAGTTATCCGCTTGACTTCGGGGGGCCGTATGGATGTTCGAAGGGGATAGGCGACGCCTACTTCCTCGACTACGCCAGGACTTTCGGCATGAAGAACGTGGTTTTCAGGATGTCGGGCATATACGGCATAGCTCAACATCCCACAGAAGACCAGGGCTGGGTTGCGTGGATCGTGAGGAGGGCGATGGAAAAACAGCCGATAACGATCTACGGCGACGGCAAACAAGTGAGAGACATTCTTTTTTGCAGCGACCTTGTCAAGGCCTTTGAAGCTGTTGTGGAAAAAATAAATAAAACGAAGGGCGAGGCGTACAACATCGGCGGCGGCAGGAAGAATTCCATGTCGATACTTGAGCTGCTCAGCTTCATGAAAAACAAATTGAACATCCGGCCTTCGAAAGTCAGCTACGAGGACTGGAGGAGGGCAGACCAGAAGGTCTACATAAGCAACACTGCAAAAGCAAGGAGGGAGTTCGGCTGGGAGCCTGAGACGCCTAAGGAAGAGGGAATCGTGAATATGTTCGACTGGCTGAAGGGATTTGTTAAATGACAGAATTTGACTATTCTTCTCCGCGCTTTGCCGCAATCGCAACAGCAATCCAAAGCAGGCCGCCAACCATTATCAGTATCAGCGAAACGATCAATGCGATAAGGTAACCAGTCTCAGTCACACCTGTCACTAGCTCGAGCTTGCCAGATATCATTGCTGCGAAAAGTATGCATAGTGCGCCGAAAAACCAGAACGCAACAGCCTTCCAGTTCTTTTTGGTTCTGCGGTAAGTTATCATAATTCTATTTTATGCAACAGTATAAAAAAGCTTAGAGGCTGCGCGTCATTCCTGTCACTTCCACTTCGCCAACATCATCTATTGCCCGCAGCTTGTTTTCCGCAGCTTCCAGCACCCCACCTTCGTCAGGAATAAGTATCGTGATATGTATCGCAACCAAGCCAAAGGCAATCGGCTCGCGCTGCATGCGTGCCGGATTCATAGCCTTTTTTATCTTCTCCTCGAGCTTGTCGAGGTTGACATCAATTGTTTTCGGCATTACCTTGAAACCGATGATGACGTCTGCCATTCTCTCACGGTCCGACAAAACCACATTTAGAACAAGTGTACTTGTTGCTGGCAGTCTTGCAGTTCAAGCAGCGCACAATTTCGACCTCGCCGCAGTTCGGGCAGGAAAACTTCACAAAGTTACCTTTAGCAATTATGTTCACGCCGCAGCTGCTGCACTTTATCATCATTTCATCACTATCCTTTTATATCGATTGTAGATTATTTATCTGTGGGGTTAATAAATTTATAGGTTGCTGTTGGGCCTATAGTTCAACTTGGATAGAACGCGAGCTTGCGGTTAAGTCAGCAAATAGCTCGTAGTCGGGGTTCAAATCCCCGTAGGCTCACTTGCTTTTATTGGTTTGACCAAACTGATAAATCTTATGGCATCGTCTTTAGCTATTCGTGAATGATAAAATATTCTGTTGCTCTTTGTAATTTGCGTATTACATTTTGATTTAATCTTCATTATAGTTAATGCATCGATAAAATTTTTATGAAGATTTACTGATGTGCTTCCAAAATGGACTTCCGCACTAGTACGTCTCACATAACCATCAGAATCTATTAAACCACGTAAAAACCCCATTAAAAAATCTTTTGAAGGAGTGTAAGTTTTTACTAATCTTACTGTATAAGTTTTTTTATCACACCATTCAAGGTAGGTTCTGATAAAATTAATTACTTCTTTTGATCTTAGTTCTAATGCTACACAATATTTCTCATCGACGAGATTGGGTGACTTGCCAAATAGTTTTTCAATGACTTTAGAATAGTGTCTAATTATATCAACTTCTTTTTTATTTAGATGAATCCTAATGCGATGAATATGTGTATATTTTTCAAAAAAATAAGAACCGTCACCAGCAAATAGACCTATGAATTCTCCTATTTTTTGTTCATCAGATTTGTCAATAATGATAGGTTTAATCTTCTTTCCATTAATTTTTCTCATATAATAATAAATCGTGGTCTTTCCTACACCAAAATTTTTAGAAATGCAATTCAGACTTTTTCCTTGTTTGATAAATTTGCTTATTTTAATTTTCTGATTTTTTGTTAATCTCTTCATATTTTTTATTTTATTTGCTTTTATTTAAAACTATCTGGGTTCAAATCCCCGTGGGGGCATTGAGTTTAAATCTTTTTTCTATTAATTAAAACATATGATGAAAGTAACTTTAACAAGAATTAATGGTAGTTATATGGCTCAATTTGAAGGTGAAAGAGTAGGCTGGGCAGCTACTCTAAGAGGTAAAATAAAAGCATTGCCTGATAAAATTGAAGGCTGTTGTGAACGATTTTCTAATAACTTTGAAACTTTTTACAAGTTAATAACTAATGGAGATTCATACGAATTTAACTTACTATTTCCTTTCTATCACCCAGAAGAAAGGTAGAATACAACTAAAATGATTCCATATGGCTTCGAATCACACCTACCTAGGCAAAATTTAAAAGCAGGCTTTTTGAATAATTAATAAGATGTTATGTGCCTCAAGGAAATTGAAGAGATACTAAGGCCGAACATGAAGAAGTGCTTTGTCTTTCTGGCAATAATCCTTTTCCTGATGGCTGTGTGGATCAACCTTTTCATAAACATACTGCCGGTGATGGTAATCGGCACGCAGGAGTTTTACGACGTGTTTTGCGAATACAAGCGCCTTGCAGACAACACTGCAATAAGCGAAATGCAGAGGGAGGAGGTCAAAGCGAGACTTGACACTATTTTGGAAAACCTGAACAACAAATACTCCGCTTTCGGCAAGTTCAACACGGACTTGTCCATAGCAAACATGCTCGTGCCTTCAAGCCTTTACACATGTGTGCTTGACTGCGCGACCCTGAACATTTTAGGCGAGGAGACCATATCGAACAATTTCATCGGCATAGACTTCCACTGCAACCCTTATAGTATATTCGCCTTTTTCAGAAACCTCGTCCTCATATACGCCTTCTCTTGTTTTGTAGTGTGGCTTTTCGAATGGAACCGTTTGAAAGGAAAGCGGAAGGCGGTAAAGAGGAGAAGGTAGTCAGCTCTTGAGCGTGACCTTCATAAAGTCGTGCGCTACCTTGGTGTCGTCGAAAATCTTTTTCGCCTCGTCTTCCAACTCCTTCGTATCAGTGTAACGGCGGCTTATGTGTGTCAGCACAAGCTGTTTCACTCCGGCCTTTTTTGCAATTTTCGCTGCCTGCTTGACATCTGCATGCGCCTTGCCTTCGTCCTCCTCGAGAAACGTGCCGTCGTGTATGAGCAGGTCTGCAGATTTTGAAATTTTCACAACATTGTTGCAGGGCTTTGTGTCGCCTGAATAAACAACTCGCATGCCAGCTTTACAATTGGCAACATCTTCGATTTTAACAACCTTTGTCTTGCCGTCTTTACCTTTGTATTCTGCCTTTCCAGTTTTTTTCAACTTTTTCAGCCAAAATCCTCTTCTCAAGTCCTTCTCTTTCAACTTCTGCAGATCAATGCTCCATCGATCTTTCTCCTTGAAGCAGTACGCCACTGCTGGTATTGTGTGCAGGACTGGTATGGATAAAATTTCATAATCCTCTCCTTCATCGATTTTTTCGATCTTCTCTCCTTCAAAAGGAACATTCGCAGCAGTCAAAGGAAAGCGAAGACCAAAATAACCTAAATCAACTATGTCTGAAACAAACCTTTCAGCTTCAGGCCCGAATATTTTCAGTTCTTTTGTCCTTCTTTCGAGATTCATTGTCTGAATTAATCCTATCAATCCAGCAAAATGGTCGGCATGCCAGTGGCTTATGAAAATCTTGTTCACATCCATGAAGCTTATGCCTGACTTCATCAGTTGCTTCTGCGTCCCCTCCCCGCAGTCGAACAGAATTGTATCTTTACCTTCGCCGTAATATTCTAAAATAATAGCAGGATGGTTCCTGTCCTTGCTTGGCACGCCTGAGACTGTGCCTAGAAAAGTTATCTCGATCATTTCTTTTTCACCTTATTGCAAATCCATACTATGAAGCAAGATATAACATACCAGTATAAAAATAGTAGTGGTAAGTAAACCAAATCAAGTATGAAATATCCTATAGAAATATTCTGGAAGGCTGGATAGGATGGGTTGATAATATAATTTAGAACGATATGAAAATTTCCTATAACTTCTATCTTGTTAAGAGTTAAGACGCGATAAAACACAGAAATAGGCGCGTATATGTAAATCAAAGTTGAGGAGTATAGTATTAAAAAAATAGCAAGAGTAATGATAATTTTTACTTTAGTTGGTTTCAAAAATTTTTTCCAGTTCATACCAAGCTCTCCCTCTCGAAATATTTTTTCAGGAAAACGCCGAAATCCTCGTCCTGCTTGATCAACTCCATAATCTTTTCGTTCTCAGATATTATTTCAAATCCTTTTGGCAGCTGGTCGGCTATGAAGTTCGGTATGCCCTTTGCCTTGAGTATGTCCGAACTTTCTTTCAAGCTGTTCGAGAGCTTGTCGCGCGCAGTCAAAAAATTCCTCCTCACCTCGACGCACCAGTAATTGTTCTCAACAAAAGGCCCTGCCAGCGCTTGCTTCGAATATTTTGCTAAGAAGCGTTGCGAGTCGTCCGCATCAAAAACCTTAGGCCCGACGCGCTTCTGCACTATTGGCAGCTTCGAAACTTCCATCTCCAGCAGCACGACCGCCAGATCCTTTTCGTTCGTATATTCGCCTTTCCTCAGAACAACGAACTCGTTCTCCTTCAATATGCTCTCCAGCCTGTCTGAAAACCTCCTGAGCTGCGGCCACAGGATGTCCGGGACGATGTCAGGTGGTATGAACTTGACGGCAACAAGCTCTGTCCTCCTCAGCATCTGCTTTATGACGAGGTCGTTCTCGGTTATCGGCTCCATTGTCCTTTTGAAAAATATTTTTTCTGAGGGATTGTTCAAAAATTCCCTGGCTATTTTTTTCAGCAAGAAGAAATTTTGCGCTGACAATGCCGCGGCTGTATTACGAGTTTTATCGGTCGGGTCGATTATTATCATCGCCTGCTCCTTGAAATCCTTCCTAAGCTTGTGGAAATCCTTTTTTGTGTAGAATCCCTTTATGTCGATTACCTCGCCTGGTTTCCAAGACTCCGCAGCTTTCAGCACGTTCAAAAATTTTTTATATTGTATAATTAACAGCTCGCAGACGTAGCCCGAGAAGCCCTGTGTTTTCGCATCCGCTCCGTAAATGTTGTTGGCAGTGAGGAGCTGTTTCAGCAATCGAACCTCGCCGGACAGCTTCAGCGGAAGGTTTTTCTCTATATATTGCACATGGAACGGAGTTCTGTCAACAGCAGACTTCATCTTCTCCGGCGACTCGACGTCGAAACAAGGCACGACATCCACATCCACGTTATCAACACAGCCGCAGACATAAGGATGTTGAGCGTACTCGATCCTAAAAGTCCCGCCAAGCTTTTCTATGACTGTCTTGCCTATCTTGAGCCCGCATTCCTCCAGTCTCTTTTCGCTCAGCTCTGCTGGGAAGAGTATGAACACGTCGAACTCTGTCTTGCCGATCAGCCATGTGTCGCGCGTGAGGCTGCCAGCGAGCATAGCCTTCGCCTTGAATTTTTTTGCCTCTGCATTGGCAACGTCCAACACTTTCTTCGACAGCTCAACCAGTCTTTTCTTCTCGCCCGAATCTGGCGTGATTCTGCCCAAGACTTGCTTCAAAACTTTCTGGTAGTTCTTCGGCATAAATATTCTTTGGGGTTTTGACTTATAATTATACGCTCATTTCAGGATTTTGGAAACGTACGGCCCGTCCTGCATGTAGCCGAAGCGGTAGTAGTAGCCGCGCATGCCTACACCGCTTATTATCACAATCTTTTTCGCACCAAATTCCTCCTCCGCTATTTTTTCAGCTTTTTCAAGAAGTTTCTTTCCAAATCCTTTGTGTTGGTATGCATCTTTCTTATGTTCACCAACAGGAACAAGCGGGCCGTAGACATGCAGTTCTCTTATCAATGCTGTGTTGCCTGTAATCTCCGGTCTGAATGGTTTGAAAGGAATCCGCAATCGCAAGAAACCAATCAACACATCATGCTTCACATCCTCGAAGCTGAGAAATATTTCCTTGCCACCCGAAGATTCGTAGTCCATCCTTTTCATCTTCATTTTGTTGTAATCAACTTTTACTCCTCGCTCAGCTGCGTGGCCAACTTCCCTGTACCTCATCTCCCGGATTCTTATTCCAAGCTTCCTCGCTCTTCTTTCAACGAGCTCGCGGAGGTTGCTTTTCTTTACCCCAGCTTCGATCTGGTTTGCAGGTATGTCTCGCTGCACACGAATAACGCGGCAGTATTTTGGTATGTATCTCATCGCTTCAGCAACTAGGTTCATAGCCTCTTCATCGTTTAGTGGTTTGTATTCTCCATTTTTCCACATATGATAGAGAGTTGTGCCTTTTATCACAAGTGTGGGGTAGATTTTCAGCGAGTCCGGCTTGAACTGCTGGTTGCTGAATAAAATTTTGAACTGCTCGATGTCTTGCCCTGATGTTGTAAATAATCCAGGCATGACGTGATACGTGCACTTGAGGCAGCTATCTTTTGACAGCTGCGTGGCTTTTACCACAGCATCCAAATCATGCATACGGTTTATTTTATCTAAAATATTTTGATACACAGATTGAACGCCAATCTCTATCCGTGTTGTGCCGTAACGGAGCATTTGGTTTATGTGCTGCTCGAAGCAGTAGTCTGCTCTCGTCTCTATTGTCAAACCTGAGCAACGTATTGACGCAGTTTCGTTGGTTTTTATTGCTTCATCTAAACTGCGCGACTGCGACCCGTTCAAAGCGTCATACAGCCTGCACACAAACCATTCTTGGTATGGTTTGTCATGCGCAAGAAACGTGCCGCCGATTATGATAAGCTCGACCTTGTCAGTGTCGTGGCCCATTACCCTGTACTGCTCAAGCCTGTTCGACACTTGCAAAAAAGGATCGTAGTTGTTGTTGATTGCTCTCTGTATTGCCGGCTCTAGTCCAGTGTAGCTTTGGGGCGCATTCTCGCCTTTCGGGCAGTACAAACATCTGCCGGGGCATTTGTTAGGTTTGGACGCAACCGTTATGATTGTGACACCAGAGATTGTCCTGACAGGTTTCATAAGCAGAACATCCTTAAGTTTCCTTCTTTCTTCCACGTTGCAGAGCTGCAAAATTTGTACATTCGAAGGTATGTCTGGCAAGTCGTATTTCTTGCATATCTTCTTCGCTGTTTTTTCCACGATTTTGCGTGTTAAGGTTTTCTGTTGTAGCAATTCTCCTATTATTTCTCGACAAACGATTTTTTGGTTCGGTATTTGCGGTCCGTTGTAGCCCATAATCTAATTTTCTCTTTCAGTGCTATTTGTAGCATTTGCTTCGCATCCGCCTGAAACGAGTGCCGCAATAATTTAGCTACTATAGAATAGTAATGCTTATATATGAGTCACCACTTAGAAGTGAATATGAACCACAGGGGCCTGAACCGCATAGACATCGAGCAAATCAGGTTTATACAGGAGCAGCTTTTCGAGACCAAGCAGGCTATGTTTGCTGCCACTACTGTTAGACAGATAAAATTCTTGCAGAGCAAGCTCAACTATTTGAAGCAGCAGGCGAAGAAACTGGAAGAATAAATCAATTATATACATTTTTTCAAAAACGAA
>Ga0315289_10009772_pt1 | contig 13774 bp, 12 predicted proteins | sample YL17G11_40_MG_FD_203452 | JGI IMG/M metagenome (GOLD analysis project Ga0315289, IMG submission 203452) | Sediment microbial communities from Yellowstone Lake, YNP, Wyoming, USA - YL17G11_40 | ecosystem: Environmental > Aquatic > Freshwater > Lake > Sediment | place: USA: Wyoming | collected...
CAAAGGCGGGATGGTCAGTCGAGAAGGGGTGGCAATCGGGATTTTCCAGGCTTTTTTGAGATTCCTTTCGGGAGTTTTCGCCACCATCCTGACCGGGGTGACGCCGCCATCCTCAAAAGAAGAAGCCGCCAAGGCCGAAGTCAAACTTGGCGGCAGTCAGGAAGAGGCCTTAAAAGGCGCGGAAACCAAATCAACCAAACTTGGTTTTGAAACAAAAATCAGAATTATCGCTTTTGCTCCGGAAGAAGCAATTTGCCATTCAAAATTGTTATCAACGATTGCCGCTTTTAAACAATTCAATTTAATTAATCTTAACGGTTTTCAAGCCAGTGAAGTCGCCAGTGATTTAAATTTTTATGAACTTTATCGCTGGCGAGCTTTTTTGGAAGAGGGCTTTATTTTAAATATTGAAGAGCTGGCCTCAATTTTTCATCTTCCCAATATCAGCGTGGAAACGCCCAACCTTGTCTGGGCCGGTTCTAAAAAAGGCGAACCACCGGCGAATCTGCCCATCGAAGAAAATGTTCCCTCCGAAGAGTTAACCCTTTTGGCGGCAACTGACTATCGTCATATGAAGCACAAGTTTGGCATCAAAACAAGCGACCGGCGCTATCATGTCTATGCTATGGGCAAAACCGGCACCGGCAAATCAACTCTTTTGGAAAATATGGTGATTGATGATATGCGCGAAGGTCGGGGGGTGGCGGTGGTTGATCCGCACGGCGATCTGATCAAACATTTGTTAAATTATATTCCCGAAGAAAGAGTCAACGACGTCATTTTATTTACGCCGGCCGATCGGTTGTATCCGATTGGCTTTAATGTTTTGGAAAATGTCGATCCTGATTTAAAAAGCATTGTTGCTTCTGGCGTGGTGGGAATTTTCAAAAAAATTTTTGGCGAATCTTGGGGACCAAGATTAGAATATATTCTTCGAAATACTATTTTGGCTTTGCTTGATTATCCCGATGCCACCATGCTCGGGATTACCAAAATTCTCGTGGACCAGGATTTTCGAAATCGGGTGGTCGAAAAAATTCAAGACCCGGTGATTAAGGATTTCTTTATTAACGAATACGAAAAGTATGATCAGAAATTTCGCACCGAAGCCATCGCCCCGATTCAAAATAAAGTGGGTCAGTTTTTGTCATCAACCACCATTAGAAATATTGTCGGTCAGCCCAAATCAACGATTAATATGGAAGAAATAATGAATCAAGGAAAAATTCTTTTTCTGGATTTATCAATTGGCGAAATTGGCGAAGATTCTTCCGCTCTTCTTGGGGCAATGATGATTACCAAAATTCAGCTGGCCGCGATGCGGCGAGCGACCATGCCCGAGGAAGAGCGCCGGGATTTTTATCTTTATGTTGATGAATTTCAGAATTTTGCCACCGAATCTTTCGCGACGATTCTTTCCGAGGCAAGAAAGTATCGTCTGAATTTAATTATGACCAATCAATATATTGCCCAAGTGCCCGAAGAGGTGATTGCCGCGGTTTTTGGCAATATCGGCACCCTGATTTGTTTTCGGGTTGGCGCCCCGGACGCGGCTGTCTTAAAACAGGAATTCGTCCCGGTTTTTGAGGAAGTTGATTTGGTCAATTTAGACAACTATCATGTTTATATTAAAATGTCGATTGACGGGATTACTTGTCCGGCATTTTCCGCCCTGACTTTACCGCCGGATAAAAGGCAAAATTTCAATCAAGAAAAAATCATTCAGCATTCGCGAGGGGTCTATTCCAAGCGGCGAGAATACGTTGAAGAAAAAATTGCTTCTCTTGGCGGGATTCCCAAAATCGAGGACATTTTAACCAAAGCCGAGCGGGAAAGAATTCCCAAAATTCCGCCGAAAATAGGGGAGACCTACTATCGAGAAGTTCAAAGTCCCGGTGATGTCCGTTGGTATTTTGGGGGTGGGACTTTAGATCAGCCCTTGGACGAACAAATTGTTCAAGAAAAACTGACCAAATTTGCCCCCCAAGAGGCAAGCGGACCAGAAGAAGTTGAAAAAGACAAAGAGGCTCTTTCCGGCGCCATCCAAGGAGGTCAAGAACCTGAAAACTTAAACAAATTAGAAGATGGCAAGGTGGTTAAACTTTAGGACTCTTAAAAGGCCAGAACGATCTTTAAATATGGGGTAGCGGAAAATTTTTTCTCTTCCCGATAGGGGAGAGATCAAAATTTAGAAAACTTACAATTTTTAAAATTTTTTCGGATTTGGCCGGCACTTAAGTCGAGGTAGTAAAAATGGGGGAATTGCTAATTATGGAAATTTCCACAAATTTGGTTACTTATTTTGAGCTCATTTAAAAAAGTTCTTTTTTAGCTTTTTTGAGAGTCACTAATAAATAGTCGTAAAAGAAACATTTGGCGACTCAACTTGAGTCGTCAAATGTTGACAATATTTTACAACGCTTATAAATAATCAATGTTGACAATATTTTACAACGCTTATAAATAATCATCGTAAAATCTCGCCCATGTTCATCGCAAAATCTCATCCATGTTAACCCCCACAATCAAACGAACTATCAAAAGTTTGGTGTGGGGGTAAACCTGTTATTTATGCCTTCACCAGCCCCTAGGACGAGACTTTTGGCTTTAAACGTTTCATCGTCCATCCCTGCCACGAGACCAAAAGCGGTGAGGCATTAAAAATCGATGAATACGTGCCAATGGCAATGCCGATCAGCAAAGCGAGCATAAATTCCTGCAAGCTTTTTCCGCCCAAAAGAAAAAGGGCCAAAAGGACCATTAAAACCGTAAAGGAAGTGTTAAGCGAGCGATTTAAAGTTTGAATGATACTATTATTAACATTGGTTTCAAAATCCAAAGAAGGCGACTTACGTAAATTTTCGCGGATGCGGTCAAAAACGACAATCGTGTCATGAACGGAAAATCCCATTATTGTCAAAATAGCGGTAATAAACAAGGAGTTAATTTCATAGCCCAAAAAATGGCCCAAAATGGCAAAAACGCCCAAAACGAAAAGCAGATCATGGATTAAAGCCAAAACCGCGCAAACGCCAAAACGCCAAGAACTGGCTGGCCGGGGAACTTTGCGAAAAGCAATTGAAATATAGACAATAATTGCCATTGAGGCCAAAATAACGGCAATAATCGCTTTGAGTTTTAAATCGGCACTCACGGTCGGACCAACGGTGTCCAGACGATTTTGTTGATACTCCCCTACTTCACCTAAGGCCTTGGTCAAATTTTTCAAGGTCTCATTATCCACGGCCTCGGTGCGAATAAGGAATGCCTTCTCCCCTTCCGGTTGAATATTAACGTTTTTAAGACCAAGGTCTTTTAATTTTTGCAAAATCGAATCTTGACTTACCCCATCTTGGTACTGAATATCCAAAAGGGTGCCGCCTCGAAAATCAATCCCCAACGGAAGGCGCCATAAAATCAAAGCCACTACTCCCGGAACAATTAAGATGAGAGAAATTAAATACCAAATTTTTCTTCGGCCAATGATATTCATTTTTTTACTTAATAATTAAATATTTTTCCCAGCGGGTTCCCACCAGCAATTTCAGAAAGGCCCGGCTGACCGTAATGGCGGTAAACATCGAAACAATAATCCCCAAAGCCAAAGTCACGGCAAAACCGCGCACCAGACCGGTGGTCAAATAATAAAGAATTAAACAGGTAATTAATGAGGAAAAATTGGAATCTCTGATTGATGGCCAGGCCCGTTTAAAACCCTCGTCAATGCTCAAGCCGATCGTCTTTTCGCGGAGAAGTTCTTCTTTGGTTCTTTCAAAAATTAAAATATTAGCGTCAACGGCCATGCCAATTGATAAAATAAAACCGGCAATTCCGGCTAAAGTTAAGGTCACGGGAATGAGTTTAAATAAAGCCAAAACAATCAAAGCATAAATTAATAAGGCCAAAGTGGCCAGCAGTCCGGGAACTTTGTAGTAAATAATCATAAACAAAGCGACCAAAATAATTCCCAAAATCCCCGCCACCAGCGATTTTTTGACCGATTCGCTGCCGAGTGTCGGACCGATGCTCCGCTGCTCGACGAGGGTAATCGGTACAGGCAAAGCGCCGGCATTAAGTTGGATGGCTAATTTTTTGGCCTCATCAATGGTAAATTTGCCGGTAATCACCGCCTGGCCGTTTTCGATCACGCTTTGAACGGTCGGGGCGGAAATAATTCCCTCATCAAGTTCAATCGCGACCGGTTTTTGTAAGTTTTTCTCCGTAATTTGGGCAAAAAGTTTGGTGCCTTCGCTGTCAAATTGCAAGGAAACTTGGGGTTCGCCGGTATTTTCATCAAATTGAACATCAGCTCGCCGAAGATGTGCCCCGGTGAGCTCGGTGTCCTGCCACTGATTTTCCATCGAGGTCGCCTGGGCATTTTCTTCCATGAATTTGAGTTGGGCGGTCTTACCGATTAAATTAATCGCTTCATTGACATCGGTCACCCCCGGGAGTTCGACCACCACTGATTCTTTGCCGGAGACTTTAGCCGATTGAATCACCGGTTCGGAGACTCCTAAGCCATTTACTCGGCGATCAATGACATTGATGACCGACGCGGTGGCTTGGGAGCGGTCTTTGCTTTCGATTTTCGAAGTATCCAGTTCATAGACTAAATGAACCCCGCCTTGTAAATCCAAACCCTCGTGAATTTTGAGTTCCTTATAAAGACTGCCAATTGAAAGATTTGGACCGGTGGGCCAATCAACCAGACCGGCAAGGACGGCAATAATTAAAATTGCTCCAAAAATAATCCAAAGATTGCGTCGCAAAATATACTCCTAAAGGTAACGCTTCTTACCTTTTTCTTCGATTTTTTCAATTAATTTCTTGACATCCTGGGCGCGATTTTTATTGCAGACCAAGGTCACGTCCGGGGTGTCAACCACTATTATATCTTTTAGGCCGACGGTTGTCAAAAGTTTATCTTGGGCGTAAATTAAACAATTTTCATCGTCAAGGCCAATGTGATTGCCTCGGCTGACATTTCCTTTGCCCGTTTTGATGGTTAAAAATTGATAAAGTGTTGTCCAGTTGCCGATGTCTGACCAACCAAGGTCCGCGGGCAAAACCGCGATCTTTGCCACTTTTTCGGCAATCGCCGTGTCAATGGCCACTTTGGGAAAGTCTAAATAAATTTTTTCAATTTTTGACTGACTCCCCTTTTTCTCTAAAAGCTCAATGATTTTTCTTGCTCCCCGATAAATTTCCGGAGCATAAATTTTATACATTTCCAAAAGTTTATCCGCCCGCCAGCAGAAATAACTGGCATTCCAAAGAAATTTACCGGTTTTGAGATATCTTTTGGCCGTGACAAAATCTGGTTTTTCGACAAAACAATCAGCTAAATAAAACTTTGACGAAGGAAATTTTCGGCCCATTTTAATGTAGCCAAGACCGGTGTCGGGAGTGGTTGGTTTAAGCCCGACGGTAGCTAAATATTCCGGATTGGAACTGATAAAATTTAAAACACTTTTAATTGTCTGCTTAAAATCATTGAGCTTTTCAATCGCGTGATCCGAGGGCAAAGTCACCACCACGGCCTCCGGATTTTTTCTGAAAATATTGGCGGCGGCAAAAGCAATTGCCGGGCCGGTATTTTTGGCTTCCGGCTCAACAATAAAATTTTCTTTTCCGATTTCGGGCAGTTGAAGCCTGGAGGTTTTGAGAATTGGCTTGACCAAAGAAACATAAATATTTTCTTTGGGGACAAGGTCTTTGATGCGGTCATAAGTTTCCTGAATGAGCGATTTTGAGCCGCAGAGATTATGGAATTGTTTGGGCAAATTGCAGCGGGAAATCGGCCAAAGCCGCGTCCCCGACCCCCCGGCCATAATACAGATGTAGAAATTTGATTTCATAGGTTTATTTTAGACGATTTAAGCCCATCGGTCAAGGTTGGATTGTTTAAAATAAACAAAAAGGCCCGGGGTTATGGGCCTTGAGGGGTTCTTATCCTCCTGAAAATATGACTAACCTGAGGGATGGTTAGGTGGAGTCTTTTGGCAATTTCTTCATGGGTCAGGTCTTCGCGGCGAAGTCGCGTAACCTTGTCCTCTCTGGGGTTTAGATAGCTGGAGCGTGGCAAAAAACCAGGCGTTTTCTTTCTCTCTTTAGCTCGGATATGAGCCAAAATGTCATGGATTCTTTTGGGACTGTGATAAAGCAGGGTGGCGATCTCGGCAGGCGGTAGTCCATCGGAATATAACCAAAGTACAGTCTTTTCGAGGGCAGCCAGCACAACTTTGCATCTGTCAGGTAATTCCTGCTTCTTGCGGATTTGATTGATCATCATTTCTATTTCGGCTGGGCCAATTTCCGCCGCAATCTCCGCATTTGTCTCACCGTTTAGATAGCCATCAAGCACTTTTTGCTCTAATGGAGAAAGTGATATTGGGGTTGCCTTCCCCACGAGCTCCACCTCCTTTCAAGGTACGAATCTGGCTTGATTATATGATAGGTATTAGAAAAAATCAAGAGTCCGCTTTTGATATCTATACCTGTAACTATATGAACTTTTACGCTGGAGCGTAATTTTATAGATGAGTTACTCAAGAAAAAAGCCCCCTGATGGGGCTGGAATTGGAAAACGGTAATTGTTCTATTCTAAGACTCCGATTTCGGTTAGCTTTTCGATAACAATATTGCTATCACCGCCGAGCGTTTCGACAACGGTGATCGCATCTTCCATCGTTTCCGTTATATCTCGATCGCCGGATTGGAGTCCTTGGATATAGCCGTCACAGATATGACCGAGAATCTCCTCGAGACTTTCCTTTGGATCATATTGGACTTTTTCTCTGTCCAATTCAGCTAATTGAGCTTCGGTATTGCCCTTAGGAACAAAGAGGATACCCGTATCCGCCAGTTCACCTTTGAGCAATTCCTTATCTTCTTTACTGGCTTCGGCCAAGACTTCAACAAAAATCGTCCTAAGAACTTCTCCTACTTCCTCTGGCGTCGGCTCGGTTGGTTCTTCTCCGGATCCTTCCGGCGAAAATCCCCGCTCGTTCATTTGTCTTCCTCCTTATTTTTAATAATTTTTTCGATTTCTTCGATTGCCTTTTCCGGATGACCTTCGGGATTGACAATTGCGTAATCGTAGTATTTTTCGTATTCGGCTTCTTTTTGAGCGCTCTGAAGCCGCCGCTGGATTTCTTCTTCGCTCGTCTTCCCTCGCTTGGGATCGCGGGCAATTCTTCGGCGAATAAGCTCTTCTAAATCACCTTCCTCGTATTTTAGAAAGAGCAAAATTGCCTCGGGAAGGATTTTTTTAATTTGAGTGGCGCCCTGAACATCAATTTCCATCAGGGCATTTTCGCCCGCCTTTAAAGCTTCTTCAATTTGTTTTTTGGGCGTGCCATACATTTCGCCGTGGACTTCGGCCGATTCAATAAACTCGCCATTTTCAATCATCTCTTGGAACTTTTCCGGATAAACAAAAAAATGGTCCTCGCCGGGAATCTCTTCCGGTCGCGGATCCCGGGTGGTAAAAGTGACCACCCGGTGGAATTCGGGATGTTTTTCTAAAATCGCTTTCAGAATGGTATTCTTCCCTACTCCCGATTGGCCGGAAATAATATATAATTTTCCCTTCATAGCTTCAGACTAACACAGACGCATTGTCAAGACAAATTGGCTATACCACTTTTGGTACTGGAGACGTAAAAGTCATATAATTTAAATTAAGAACTTTCTTGCAGTTCACTTAAAATATTTTTGAGGTCAATTGATAATTCTGATTTCAATCTAATATGTTCATTGTTTATTGGATGCGTAAATTCCAATTTTGAAGCGTGTAAAAATTGACGGGAGAACCCCAGCTTCTTAGAAATTTTGTGGCTGGCTTTAGTATGATAAAGCGGATCGCCGATAATCGGATTACCGAGATATTTTAAATGAACTCTTATTTGATGCATCCGGCCGGTTTTGGGTATCACTTCAAGAAGGGTGAGAATATCATTTTGGAATTTGTATTTAGCGATTGTTTGGTAAAAAGTCATCGCTTCCCTATAGGACTTACCATTTGATGAGAAGGGGAAGGTTTGGGCTTTTTGGGCTCCGGCTTTTCCCCGACTGATGGCGGCTTCGATTTTGCCTTTGTTGGCCTGAGGTTCGCCTAAAACTAAGGTAGTATAAGTTTTTTGCACTTTTCTTGCTTTGAATTGTTGTTGCAGTTTATCTAAAATTTCTGGTGTTTTAGCAATCAAAATCAGTCCCGAAGTATCTTTATCCAAACGGTGAACAATCCCCGGCCGGCTGGGGTCTGGCCAAGAAAGTTTTGGCTCGAGTTTTCCTTGTTTAATTAAAGATGCTACGACAGTATTTTTCTCATGAGCCGGCGTTTCATGGACCAAAATCCCCCCCGGTTTATCGAGGACGATTAAAAAGTTGTCTTCATAAAGAATATTGATTTGACTACTCATGGGCGGCTTCAATCTTATTTTTAAGCGTTTCCCCCGAGCCATCTTCGACCCGGACGCGCGGAAGTTCTAAAATGCTGGAGTTTTGATCGGCAATGCCAAAATGAGTTGTCACTGCCGCCTGAAAACCGGCCTCCTGAACCAAACGGACGGTCGTCGAGTCATATTTACCACTGGGATAACAAAAAGTCAGAGCATTTTCTTTGGACTGAAAAATCTGTGTTTGGGCATCCTCGAGATTTATTTTTGTTAAATCCGGATGGGAAAGGGTGTGTGAACCGATTTCCATGCCGGCTTTTTCTAACTCTTGGGTTTGAGTTTGGCTCAGATAGTTTCCCTTGCCGACATAATCGCGAATAAGATAAAAAGTCGCCACTGCTTGGTATTTTTTTAAAATCGGCAGCGCTTCAGTGTAAGCATCAGCGTAACCATCATCAAAAGTTAAAATAATCGGTTTTTTCTTGGCAAAATAAATTTTTGATAAAATTTTCCTTTGGGGGTCAACCAAATCGGAGACCTTTAAGGTTTCATAATTATTATCTTTAAGCCATTGGACTTGGGCAGCAAAATTTTCCGGAGTTACCGAAAGACTCTTACCCAGTTCCGATTCGCCTTCCGCATTTCTGATGTAGTGATACATCAAAATTGGCACTTGATATGAGTTCACTTTGGGATAAGCTGGTTCAGGCGAGGGCGTCGGCTGGGGCAGAGTCTGGGCTTGGGGTTTTTGTTTTTGTAATAAAAAAACCCCTCCTGCGGCAAGAGCGACAATCAACACCAAGACACTTAGCAATAATAACCTTCGTTTAATAAATGGCATATATCACTCCTGCTTAAAAGTATAACAGATTTTAACCCACCATCTCAATTTCCGATTCCCCTTCCTTTTTAGTAACTAAAATCTGGGTGGGAAAAAGATCTTTCAGTTCTTGAATGTGAGTAATCATAATAATTTTGGCGAAATCTTTTCTAATTGAATTGATGGTTTTAACTAAATCTTCTCTACCGGCAACATCCAAAGTGCCAAACCCTTCATCCATGGCCAAAAATTTTAAGTGAATCCCCGAGCGCGAGGCCAGAAATTTCGAAAGTGCCACCCGGATGGCAAAATTGATCCGAAAAGCTTCCCCGCCGGAAAACATTTCATAATCCCGTTCGCCAAAGCTATCGGTAATTTTGATCTCCAAAGTTTCAATTAATTCTTCGGCAACGCTTTTTTTAAATTTTTGAGTTAAAAATTGCAAAGACATTTGGTTATCGCTAACCTTACTTAAAATTTCATTGGCATTTTCTTGAATGGCCGGAATCGCCTGCTCAATAATCATTGCTTGGATGCCCTTTTTGCCAAACGCCTCGGTCAGCTCTCCGAGAATGATAATTTCTTTGGCAATATTTTTGATTTTTCCTTCTTTGGCTTTGAGGTCTTCTTTTTGTCTTTGTTTTTCCTTGAGAGCTTGGGCTTGGGCGCCGATTTTACCTTCTAATTCTAAGAGTTGGGGTTTTCGCTTTTCCAAATCTTCTTGGAGCGCCTGCCAGTCGGGAAGAATTTTGGCCATTTTTTCAATTTCCAAAGCCAGCTCTTTCCCGTCCTTAATAATTTTTTTACTTTTTTCCCGCTTACCATCCAGGTTTTCGCCAATTTTCAAATTTAGTTTTTTTAAATTAATAATATTTATTTTTGCCATTTCCAAATTTCTTTTTTGCTCTTCGATATTTTTAAGGCTTTGAATTTCGGTTTTGATTTTTTCTAAATTTTCCGGCTTAAATTTAAGTTTCTGAAAAGCTTTTTGCAGGTCTTTTTTCCCAGGCAAAAAGTTTTTTTTAAAATCATTTTCCAGCCCAAAAATGATTTTTTCTTGTTCAGTCTTTTTTAAAGGTCGAAGACAAGTCGGACAAAAGGCAATTTGGCAAAGTTTTTGAATTTTATTTTTTAATTCTTGCTCTTTATGGTTTAGGACAATCAAACTTTCTCTTAAGCGTTGCCATTTTTCCCGCTCTTTTTCCATTTTTTCCCGCTCGTCTCTTAGTTGATTTAGTCGGCTAAATTTTTTATCAATTACTAATTTATTTTTAGAAATTTCCTGATAATTTTGAATTTCTTTTAAATTTTCCTCTTTTTCTTTCGCCAATCTTTTAATTTCCAAAAATATTTCCTCAAGATATTCGCGGAGGTTATTTCTTTTTTCCTCGGCCAAGTCTTTCTCTTTTTTTTGACGCTCGAGTTTTTGAAATTTTTTTTCTAAAATGGCAATTTCTTTTTGCAATTTTTCTTTAAAAGATTTAATTTTTTGATATTCGTCTTCAAGGCCTTCTTTTTCGGTAAGCTGCCATTTTAAATCATCAATCTGGAAATTTAAAGCCTGATTTTCATTTTCTAAAATTTTTAATTTTTCTTTGGCTCTTTCTTCGAGCTTTTGCCAATTACCCAGGCCTAAAATTTCACCTAAAATTTCTTTTCTTTCCGCCGGGGTTTTAATGGTAAATTCATCCGCCTTTCCCTGTCTTAAATAGGAGGTGTTGACAAAAATTTCGTAGGGTAATTGCAGGGTTTCGATAATTTTTTCCTGGGTAAGACGGAGCGTCGCCTCGCTTATGGTTTTCCAAGAAGAATCAGATTGGATTTGAAATTCTAAAGTTGAGATGCCCTTCTTTTTACGATCGCGCCGCCGGAAAATTCGGTAAATTTGATTTTCGTGCTCAAAAATAAAATCCACCCACATTTCATTAGCCCCTTGGTGAATAAGGTCGTCGGAAAATTGGCTGCGGGTTTTTTCCCAAACCGCCCAAGTCAAAGCCTCCAAAATGGAAGATTTGCCCGCCCCGTTTTCGCCGAGGATGACGGCTAAATCAAATTGGCTGAAATCCAGCGGTTTGGGGCTTTGGTAACTTAAAAAATTATGCAAAGTAATTTTAAGGGGAATCATCGAAACATCTCTTCCTCAAGGAGCTTTTCCGTCTCCTTTTTTAAAATTTCAATTCTCAAACGAGTCTTTTTTTGGAGCCGGAGGTATTTTTCTAAAAGGCCTAAAGCATCGAGATTGGCCAGTTCATCAGAAAAACCGGCTTCGGTTTTCAGACGATTGCCTTTTTGAATTTCTTTGATAATGCCGGCAATGAAACTTACTTCTTTTAAAGCTTCCCGAATCGCTCCCTCGCGAATTTCTAAACTTTTTTCTTCGGGAACCTCGATTATCACCCGGACAACCGCCTCTTTAAGCTGATGTTTTTTTATTTGTTGAATTATTTTTTGAGTCGGATTATTATCAGTGGTTTCAATCCTAGTGCGGATGGAAATAAAAGGCCGGCTGATAAGTTTTTTAAAAAATATTTTACTCTTAAAACTTCCGTCCTTGGGAGATAGTTCCAGCAAAACAAAACCTTTGGCTTCTTTTTCTTCGCCAAAATCAACCCGTTCAATCGAACCGCTATAGATGATTGGCGGCCCTGTTTTTGAAAGAGGAATTTCCTGATGTTTATGAAGATGACCCATTAAAATGGCGTTAAATTTCGTCTTAAAAAAAGCGCTCAAGGGAATAACAATTTCCGAACCAATGGTGACTTGGCGTTCAGCGCCGTAGACGGCTTTTTCAATTGAGGCATGACCGACAAAAATCGAAGGAATTTCTTTTTTGATAAGCGAAGAAAGATAAATAATTTTTTCCTTAACTCTCTTAGCCGCCAGATTATTTAAATCATCAAAGTTTTTCTGGGCCATTTCCGTTTTGGAAAGAACATGGCTTCTTACGAGCCAAGGCAGGCCGGCCACTTGAATCGGACCGGCAGGGGTGGAAATTATTTGGAGCTCTTCTTTTTTAAAAATATGAATGTTGGGAACGGCCAGGGTCGGAAAAATTTCTAAAGTGTCGGCTTTACCCAAAGCATTGGGAAAGTCGTGGTTGCCGACGACCATCACCACCGGAATATCAGCGGCGGCGAGCCGGTAAATTCTTTTGGCAAACTCCCGCTGAAAAGTTGGCGAGGGCTCGCGAGTTTTGTAAGCATCGCCGGCAAAAACCACTAAATCAATTTTTTCTTTCAAAGAAAAATCAACAATCTCATCCAGCGACTTGGTAAAATCAGCCAATCTGGTATTGAGGCCGGTTGCCGGATCAATTTTGCCGTAATTTTCCATGCCCAAATGGATATCGGCAAAATGAACAATTTTTATCGGTTTCATTGCTTTTTAAGCATAAGAGCACTTGACAAAAAAATCAATTTATGTTAGAATATAGTCTCAATAGAAACATAGGGTTTTGAGTGGACGGTGTAGGTTTTCCCCTCCTTGCCTACATCGTCCACCCAGAGCCCTACTTTTTTAACTTTTCCATTTTTTCGAGAATCTCTTTTTTACTGGTCGTGCCGATAATTTGGTCTAAAACCCGACCGTTTTTGAGAAAAAATAAATTCGGGAGACTCATCACCCCCATTCGAGAGCACAAGCCGGGGTTTTTAGCCACATCAACACTGACAAAAACAATTTCCGAGTCCTTGAGGGCTTCGGAAATTTCTTCTAAAATTTCCCCGATAATTTTGCAGGCAGCACACCAACTTGCCTCAAATAAAATCACGCCCTTTTTGCGAGAGCGAAGCAATTCGTTAAAATTTTTTTCTTGGATTTTGACTAAAGATGATGACACCCTTCTCCTTTTTCAATTGCCATCGGGAAGTGGTAAAAATTACCGCCTCCATCAGACCAAACATTGCCCCCACATAAAAAAGATCGCCCAAAAGCGTGTTGCGGAAAAAAGGCAATCCCATTATATAACTTTGAAATAATCCTTGCCAAGTATGAGGATAGTATGAGTAGGGAACGGCCCAAACGGCAAAATTGGTGATGAGGAAAAAGAGGATTGACGAGAAGATGCTTACTCCCAAAATATTTGGCCAAGTTTTTTTGTTTTTAAGCCACTTTCCCAAGAGACCGATTAAGGCAAACGAGCCATAGACCGAAACCATAATCCAGGGGTTATAAAAACCAAGTAAAATGTCACTTAAAAATAAAGCTGCCAAGGGAATCAAAAGAGCGTATTTCTTATTAAGATAAGTTCCGCCGAATAATGCCATGGCGGCAATCGGGGCGAAATTAGGTAAATGCGGGACAAGTCGAAGAATTGCCCCGGCAATAATGAAAAAATAAGCCATAGAATATAAATTCCAAATTCAAAATTTCAAATTCCAAATTGCGGTCAACGGCTACTGCAATAAGCCGTAGCGCCATTCAATTTTCTCACCGTCCTTGGTTTGATATTGGTCCGGCCCAACGGGCGCCAGCCGGTCATCAACGTAAAACATCCAGTACTTGTTGTCTTGATTGGGGATGCCATCAATGCTATTGATAAAGACTCCCACCG
>Ga0315289_10009774_pt1 | contig 13773 bp, 20 predicted proteins | sample YL17G11_40_MG_FD_203452 | JGI IMG/M metagenome (GOLD analysis project Ga0315289, IMG submission 203452) | Sediment microbial communities from Yellowstone Lake, YNP, Wyoming, USA - YL17G11_40 | ecosystem: Environmental > Aquatic > Freshwater > Lake > Sediment | place: USA: Wyoming | collected...
ACTTAGTTTTCTGCTCCTCGCCCAAGTAATCTACGAGAGCTTTAGAGAGGCCAACTACAAGCGATGAAGAAGAACCTATTCCAGTCCTGGCAGGAAGGTCACCCTGAATACCGATATTCAAACTATCGTGAATAGCGAAGTGTTCGAGAGTTCCCTTCACGCCTGGATTCTGGATTTCTGCATTGCTATTAACAAGCTCGATTACTGAATAAGCAACCCTACTCTTATAGTCGAACAAGTCTAAACTCTTACGAACATACACATATACATACTGGTCGATTGTGAAACCAACCAACAGAGAACCGTACCTCTTATAGAAGCTTGGGTAGTCGGTGCCACCACCAAACAAAGAAATTCTATAAGGAGTCCTAGTTATTATCATACATTTCTCATAAGGTCCATAATTGAACTCTCGGATTCATCGTTAGTCCAGTCAAAAGGCCCCCAATCAAAGTATTCGATAAGCTCTTTAATCCCGTAGTCAAGACTATAGGCTGGATTCCAACCTAGACCGTAAAGCTTAGCAGAACTGATGATGTAGTTTCTCTTATCTGGGTCTGTTCTGTCACCGATGATGGTTGTGGTAAAGTCGATGTGTTTTGCTATAGTTCTAACCAAGTCACCCTTGGTCATATTCACATCGTCGTTACCTAGATTATAGACCTGTCCGCGCATTTTGTCAGCGTTGTCAATAGCGAATTCAAATGCCCTACATATATCCTTTACGTGAATATAGTTTCTCATAAACGAGTCATCAAACAACTTGACCTCTTTATCGTGATAAGCGTCGAATGTTAGCGTATTAACTAACAGGTCTAATCTTGGTCTTGGAGAATACCCAAAGACCGTAGCAAGTCTAAATACTACTGAGTTCTTGTGTTTTAGAACTTCCTGCTCAGCCTTATCTTTTGTCTCTCCGTACCAGGAAATAGCCTTAAGCGGCGTTTCTTCTGTGCAAATCGCCCCACCAGTATCTCCATAACCACTATTTGTATTAGGGAATATTACCAATTGGTCTTCTCTTAGAGATTCGACCAAGAACTTAACAGCGTCTAGGTTTATGCTTTTTGCGTTATCTTTCTGTCTTTCACACAACGGCGCACCAACCAAAGCTGCAAGAGGAATTACTATGTCTGCTCTTGAGGCTAGTTCCGCCATAGCAAACTCTTCCCTAACATCTAGAAAGTGGAACTCAACACCGTCTAGAATTGGGTATACTAGATTCATCTGGTCATACATCAAGTTATCAACCACTATCAGATTATACTTGGCCTTTAGATGCCTAATAAGTGATGAGCCTATATAACCAAGTCCGCCGGTAATCAAAACTGTTTTTTTACTCACGATTTTTCTATCCTATTTATTAATTGTTTAAGCTTAGCCTTATTGTGCCACTCTACAGCTTGTTCTATAGCCTTCGAGCTATGGTAAGTCTTTCCTCCACCTACCCCATACACATACTTGATATTGTTCCTTCTACATATTTCTATCTCTCTTGGGTGACCATAGACCCTATCTCCACCATTAGCAAAGATAGTAGGTTTGATTATCTCAAGAGTTCTACAGATAGTCTCGTCGTTGTCAAAAGACATAACAACTTCATCGACATCCCTAAGAGCCGCTACCAGCTTGTATCTAGTTTCCTGGTCGAAGAATGGACACGAACCCTTGAGCTTTACCTGCTCGTCGTTATTAATGACTACTATTAGCCAATCACCAAGTTTCTTTGCTTCCCTAATCATATCTAGATGACCCAGATGTAATGGGTTAAAGTATCCAGATACAAGTACAGAGACGGCATTCTTAGTAAAGTATTGAGGAGCTACCGGCCTTAACCACGGCACCCAGTGCTGCTCTTCCATTATTCGTTCTCCACAATCATTGGGAATGGGAATGGCAAAATGAACTTCGTGCCTTTCGGATATTTCTTCCTAATTTCATCAAAGAAATTCCAAGACAATACATACATATAGGCGTCTCTTGCAGTAGCCTCATCGTAGTTCTCTCTAACGATAGGTATGTGTGTTACTGGCGTTGTCAATCCAACCTTTAGGTTATTAGTCTCATACAGCTTCTCTATGTCGTCAGACGTAAAGCCAAAGTATGTTAGTAGGGTGTTACCCTTGGCTGGCGCACCGATACCAATTACAGAGTGACCATTCTCATGTACTTGTTTCACAAGCTCTATATTCTTCTGCTTTACGAACTGTACCCTATGAACAAAATCAGCTATAGCTTCTTCCGTAAGTAGAACATCCTGTTCGTATGAAAGAAGTGCCTCAACAGTTTCTTGAATCGGATGAGCCCCGTCGTGACCAACGCGAGCTATCATTGTGCCGCCGTGAATCTCTGAGTATTCTAAATCAAAAACTTCTAGGCCGTATGGGGCGAGCAAATTCTTTAAAGATTCGACGCTGTAGTAGCAAAGATGTTCGTGGTAGATACCGTCGAACGTATTCTTTCTTACCATATCACCGAAGTACATAAACTGCACGACAAACACGCCATCATCAGCTAGAAGCTTCTTAATACCTCTGATAACAGAATGCAACTCTTCAAGATGAAAGAATACACCACTAGCGCTAATCGTCTTAGCTTTTGCTTCTTGTCCATTTCTTGTCAGTATATCGACATATTCCTCGTTAAAGAAAGTGTTGTGTGTGCGGATGTGGTTTTCGTATAGGGCGATTGCAGCAATTTTTGTTGCAGACTCTACGTTCAATAGGTTATCACAACCCAAGTCCCTATATTGAATTAGTTGTGTGCCGTCATTACCACCAATATCAACAATCAATCTATCCTTAGTAGCATATCCAAGGTCTAGGTTCTTTTGCGCTACCTCTTTAAAATGAACGCCCAACGCCTTCGTTGTTCCGCTTAGATATGTATGTTCGACGAACATCTTCTCTTTTGGAACAGTAAAGTCTAACTGAGCAAGTTTACACTTTGAACACTGAACTAGACGCAGAGGATAAACACTCTCTGTGCCAACCTCATCCTCTTTACGAAAATCGTTACACCAAGCGTGGTTGCCAAGGTCGATGACTGTACTAAGATGGTCTTCGCTGCCGCAGCTTCTACACTTCATACTTCTTTTCCTTTATGTAGTAATCTATTGTGGCCGAAAGGCCCTCACTGATATTTGTGTGTTTGTGCTTAAATGTATTCTCTATCTTCTTACTAAGCACCCCAGTAAACGCATTGGTGTCGAACTGAATTTCATCGAACTCGTAACCAACATAGTGACAAATCATATGGGCGTACTCTCTAATAGAATATTCTACGCCTGGGGCTATGTTCTGTCTACCAACATCGTTACCTATATTATCCGCTAGGATTTGTGTAACATCATCTATGTAGACCAGCTCTCTTCTTTGGTACCCATTGCCCCATAAAGTAGCTGTGCTACCAGTGTACTTTGCATCCACTATCTTCTTAATCAAGTCGAAGATGAAATGGGTGTCTGTAAGGTCGAAATTAGGGCCGTACATAGTATTTGGAATGTAGTAACTATGCTTCAATCCATACTGCTCCTGAATACCTTCCAACCCAATTAAAAGCATTCTCTTTGTCATCGCATAGAAGAAGAGGCTATAGTCGGGCTGACCATGAAGATAGAGTTCCTCTGTCTTTAGAACAAGTTCTGGGTCATATCCACAACTAGTACCCATAGTAACGAAAGAAGCGTGCGGAGCTTCGTGTAACCAGTAGTCTAGCATGTTGGTATTAATCTTCTGATTTTCTAACCACTGTTCTCCCTGATGGGTTAAACAATAGTCACCAGCCTTCGCTAATGCAGCAAGATGAAAAATAGCTCCAATCGGGCCTATTTGGCCTGGACAAAGCCCATTAGCTAGATTATTCTGCTCTGTGTTAGATGGGACTATTTCATGACCTAACTGTTTAAGCTTGGCACAAACATGGCGTCCAACATAACCCCTGTTTCCTGTTACGAGAATCCTCAATGTTATACCTTTTTCTTAAGATAAAATTTCTTGTGCCACACTTCGTTGTAGTCTCTTACAGCACCCTTAAATGGATACTGTCCAAGATTTTCAAAATATCCAAGGCTATCAAACTTATCATTCCACCATGACACAGGATGAACAGACTGGTGTAGGTCTACATTAACATGATGTCCAACCCTTGGGTCGAAAAACATATGTTCGTCTGTTCCTATAGCATATTGCCCAATAAATAGACCACCATCAACAAGATGATTGTTCACATTTGCAAACATTTGGTCTAGCTCATCTGGATGAATATGTTCTAAAAATTCCCAAGCTGTTATGATGTCAAACTTAAATGGAACACTATCATTTAAAACCTGGAATGGTTTAGCTACGTCACACGTAAATAGAATCTTGTTATAGTTTTCTTCTGTCCAGTTAGCCCTCTTGTTTTTCCAAGAGTAGTCGCTGCCCTCTAAACCTATGGCTACATTTCCTTTACTAATAGCATCAATAATAGATTGTCCGCCAGAGCATCCAAGGTCCATTATACTATATGGTCTACCAAAATACTCTCTTAGCTCATCAAGCATTATTTCTGATGTATGATTATCATTAGCTGTTCCCCAAGGAAACAAATGGTCGGGGGAGTCTACCGCTACTCTTGCTTCTGTTTCTACTGTAAACATTTATTTATCCTATGGTTTCTGTAAAAGGCTTATATTTGGTTCTGTCTTGATTATATACTTGTTGTAGGCGCGAAGAAGCTGTAGCTCGATAGTATTATGATAGGCAAAGTCTATCTGCTTACTAATCAAACACTCATACTTTTCTCTGTTATCAAGTACGTCTCTAATAAGGGCTGTACACCCATCAATATCTCCATATGTATAGATTGGAACTATGTCCTTATATATATCGACATATCCTTCATAATCATCATGGATTAAAAGGCAACCAAGATGAGGAGCAATCCAGTCTCTAAACTCCTTACCGTTTCTTTCTAAGTCAGAAGATGGGGTTGTAGTACCAAGAGCTATAAATGAATCTTCATACTCATGAAACACTTGGTCTATAGTCCACGCTTCTAGATTAACACCTAAAAGAATTCCACGCTCTTGAAGCCCACTTAGTAAACGAAATCTCTCATAAAAGTACTGACCTGGAGAAGAGTTTGGACAGCGACTTAAACACAAAACATCTCTCTGTCTATCGTTATTCCTATGCTTCTTATCGTATTCGGTTGCAGCATCATATACAGCCCTAGAACCAGACCAAAGATACATATCAGCAGTCATACCACGCTCTCTCATAGAACGCGCTACATTATATGATGTGTCTAGGTGTAGGTCAGCCTTACCTGGATGGTCATACTCGATGTATTCCTTACAGTGCGTACTATAAGAACCCATAACAATTATCTTGCTATTCGGGAATACCTGTCTAACACCGTCGATAGAATTACCACAAGCACCAGTAGCGGCGCTCTCACCCCTAAATTGATAACCCTCAAGAATAACTAGGTTTTCGCCATCATCTGGCTCAAATAAATCTCTAAGTGCATACTTTCTAACTGGAACACCAAGAATAACACCTAGTTCTTCTATGGCGTGAGTTACTGTGTAATGGCTGTAAAAGTGTGGGTCCGCTATAAAAATTACTTGCTTTAAGCTCATCCTTATTTTTTCCTTAAGAAATATCTAATTGATTCACCTTCGTCTCTTACACCACCATAGAATGGATATTCTCCAAGAGATACGAAGAACCTAGCAAACTGTTCGTCCCACCACGGCGGATTTCTTATTGTTTGATGAAGCTCCATATATGGAACACCGGCAAGGCTACATGCCTGTGTACTACCTGGAACATCTGGTGTTGTGGCATATTGACCTATGAAGATTCCATCTTCCTTAAGATGAGTGGCTACATTTAGTAGAACAGTCTCCATCCTATCTTCTGCAATATGCTCAAGAAATTCCCATGAAGTTATACAATCAAACAACATAGGTTCTTCATCTTGATATATACGAAACGGTCTACTAATATCGCAATTGAACAAATATTTGTTGTGGTACTTAGCCCAGTTGGAACAACCATTCTTAAGTCGGTAATCACTACCTTCTAAACCTATAGCAGTTTGCCCAAACACTTTATTGGCATCAATAATGAATTGCCCACCAGCACAACCCAAGTCCATCAATGAATATCTTTTTTTGAAATACTCGTCAAGTTCTTGGAGAAGAAGAGTGCATGTATGGTTGTCGTTCTTTGTGCCGTGCGGCGCGATATGGTCGGGCGAATCTATTGCAACAGGATACTCTGTCTCTATTCTAATTGACACTAAAACACTCCTTCATAGTCTATAGGGAAACCAGCGGCTTTTCTCATCATATACGTTTGAGCATCGGAACCATACCATTGTTCTGCGCGAGCATTGGTTTCGTCCCTTTGTATACTACTATTCCTGGCATAATGACGATGTTCAATATCGCCGCCAGCCTGTGAAAGTACACCAGCGGCGCGAGCCTTATCAGACTTCTCAACGTCGTCATGGTGTGACTTATAATGTGGAACGCAGATTACGCCCCCTAGAATTTCTTTGAAGAACCTTCTGGTTCCAAACGCACGTTCGGCCCAAGGTTCTGAGTCAGGCCCCGCCCAATGGTCGCCCACACCCACATACATTATCTCTTTTGGGTCTATTACCTTAACAAGCTGTTCCCACCAACCTGGGTTGTACCAAAGGTCGTCGTCGGACACGCTCATGTAGTCGCCCTGTGCCTGAGAAGCCGCATGGTTCCACGCCTCGATGCCGTTATTAAGCTCGGCGTAGTAAACGCGCACCCTTGGGTCTTTAAGCGTAGCGAAGGCGTCTACAGTTTCTTGCTCTGGGTGGGCTGAAATTACGATTTCAAAATCAAGCCCTTCACTTACCTCTATAATACGCTTGGCACATTTAAGTGCCTGAAGGGAACGATGACGAGTTGGCATAACTAATGATAAGAGCATTCTAAAATCCATCCCTCTCTGGAGACATTCGTTTAACTTCTAGTCCAAATACCTTCCTTAATACCCATTCTAATCCACGCCAAAAGCTAATAAGTTCAAGAAAGGCATTAGTTATATTAAGGAGTGTACAGTAGTATTTATCATATGGTTGCTTATGGTGTCTTGCGTGTTGCTGCGGAGTTTGAATAATCGCGGCGTCCTGCAAGAACTTAACTATACCCTTGTTTTCTCTGCGGTGACTCCAAGAATGAACTTCGTTACCTAGAGAAGAAAGGAGTAGTATGGCGGCGACCTGCCAGAAACCAAAGAACATGAATACCGCGCCAATTATTACGGCTGGTATTACTGTGGCATAGTTTCTAGTAATCAACGTACTCATCGTAGCGATGAATGTTGGGTTTCGATGATGGTCGATATTGGGAACAACAACGCCGTCACGAAGCGGCCAGGGCCAACTAAGAACACCATACGTATCTTCGACCCAATGACCAAGGCCGGTGATGAAATCTGCAATTATTAGACAGATTAGTAGCTGAAATAGAAGTGTAAGCATTATTGCTCCTAGTGAAATAACATGGCTTTTACACCTTATTATACACTAGAAGTGGCACTTCTGAGTTCTATTATAGAAGATACTCAGCGGAATCAAGCCACTTACAGTAGTCTTTAAGAGCTTCCTCGGCTATAGCTCTTGATTCGTATCCACCAATTCTATAGTCCCAACACTCATCCCAAAAATACCACTCACCCTCAAACTCATGAATTGGACTGACATACTAGAACCATTTCTCGGTTTTGTATAGTGATTTAACAAAGGCTACCAAGACTACAACAGCCAATATGGCACCAACAACTTCCATTATCCACCATTGAAAAGTAAGTATAGAATAATCAGTATAAGTAGAAACATTAACATATTTAACTCCCTTCTTCTAAGCGGGTGACAAGGGAATCGAACCCTCCTGCCCTTTCGGACAACTTGCTTTCCAGGCAAGCCCAGCCAACCAATATCTGGCTATCACCCATAACTCACACAAGCGGATGCCATGCGAGTCGAACGCACCCCGGCTATTAACCGGCCAGTTTTCGAGACTGGTGTAACAAACCGATAGTTACCTAGCACCCAAAAATCTTAACATAGATAGCTTCCACAACATCAAGTAGAATAGGTAAAAACGTACCAAGCAAGATGAAGATTATGCCCGCTGTAATTATGTTAAGCATCATGCTGCTACTTCTTTTTAGGGGCCTTCTTCTTGACTACCTTTACCTTCTTAGGTGCAGGCTTCCTTGGTGTGGCTTTCTTTTTACGGACTACAGGCTTTGCCTTAAGTTTAACTGGCGTCTCATACTGAAGCTTAGCTCCATCAGCTTCGCGCAGCGCTGGAACAATATCTCCAGGCTTAGGCTCAACAAACACTTCTGGATGATAAACTTCCTTTATTTCCTGAAAGTATTCTTCGCCCATCTTGCGTTGCTCTTCCTCAGTATAAATCCTATCTGGGGAAACTCCCGCACCCTCTTCTTCTGTTGTAGACAATCCATTGTTGAAGTAAGCGACAGCCCAAAGAATCAAAGCAATAAACGCAATCAAACCGACAATCGTAGCAAGCACTTCAAACATTAAAGTATCCTTAGTTAAAAAATCACAAAGAAAGAAGAAGCAATAGTTATGGTCTTATCGCATTTATTGTAGCCCCGCGTTCGCTACTACTTCTTCTAAAGCGGAATCTATCCGAATCGAACGGATGCTGCCTTTCTGGGGCAAATTAGTTTTCAAGACTAACGGGACAAACCAACAGTCCACCTAGATTCCATGACGGTAACCACTGGTTTTACAGACTTATTAAAAGTCTAAGAGGTTCCCCAAGGAGTCAAACCTTGCTTCATCTGTTGCGTTGCAAAATTTTAAGTGGACCGTAAGAAAATCGAATTCTTTGCCTCACATTGCAAGTGTGTGGACCAAACCATTGGACAGCCCATTAAGTGGAGCATAAGGGAATCAAACCCTTCAATAGATGGCTGCCAGCCATCCGCCAACATCAGTTAGTCATATGCCCCATGTGTAGTGGTTATCAGCGCTGAGAATTACGTCTCCCACTACAAGTCTGGATGAGAGGAATCGAACCTCCGTTATCTTGTTCCCGAAACAAGTGGCCCACCATTGACCCACACCCAGATATTAGCCATTCTTATCTTCAATCAAAAACCTATAGACAAATTTCATGTCATAGTGCCCGATAGTAAATACATAGATGTACAGCATGGCTATTGCTGTCAAGATGTATCTCACGGCTTTTATAAGCCAGCGTGTAACTAGCAAAATATCAATCATAAGAGCATAAATGATGTGCATCATCAAATTGAATGTCTTATGGTTCTTATTCACTATTCGCGGCCCCTGTATGAAGCTGCTATCGAACATCAGTCCCCGATGAGGGAATCGAACCCCCTTCAACTGGGTGTAAACCAGACGTTATCGCCATTCTACTAATCGGGGCAATAAGAGGCTCTAGTAGGTTAAGTGCTACAGTCACCCCTTTCACGGGGTCGCTTTTCTGTTTAGCGTATAGAGCCATTAGTAGGGATGAAGGGAGTCGAACCCTCACATTACAAATTTTAAATCTGCTGCCTCTGCCAGTTGGGCCACATCCCCATATCTAAAGTAGTTCTGACAGGAATCGAACCTGCACGGCCTTGCGGCCACCACGGTCTAAACGTGGAGCGTATACCTAGTTCCGCCACAGAACCATAACTACTGAGTACCGGCGACAGGCATCGAACCTGCATGAGCTTTCGCTCGGAAGCTTTTGAGACTTCTGCGTATACCAATTCCACCACGCCGGCATACTAATCTGGTGTATAATAGACTAGAAACATTTTTTATTAGTTCTAGACTAGATACACATTATGAAAAACTGTCCAAAATGCAATACAACTAAACCAATCGAAGAATTTGCAATCAAAAGTAGCATCAAAAACACAAGACACACAAACTGTAAAGCCTGCCATAACACCTACGGCAAAACTCACTACGAAAATAACAAACCAGCATACTTGAAAAAAGCCGTTATAAACCGCAAAAATCAATATTGGGTCAATCGTACCAAGGTTGAAGAACTTAAAGCTAAGTCTGGTTGTACTAGGTGTACCGAAAAAGACCCTTGTTGTTTAGACTTCCATCACACATCAGACGATAAGGATTTTTGTATATCGTCTAAATTAGCTTGCTTGTCCTGGGCTACGCTATTAATCGAAATCAACAAATGTATTATTGTCTGTGCTAACTGCCATCGTAAAATCCACGCTGGCAAGCTATAGTATCTCTGTCGTATTTAGAAGTTGCTTTTTGACAGACTATTTGGTTTTCACCAACAAAAGTGTCACCGATTTAAGCAACATTCGACAGTAATGTATTCGGTTAAAGTCAATGTTTCTCGCGTTTTTTCACACGATAAGGTAGCCTTGACAGGAATCGAACCTGCACGCCCTTAATGGGCTCCACGTTCTTAGCGTGGCGTGTATACCTAGTTTCACCACAAGGCCATAATTAGCGACAAAATGAAGGTCGAAAGAGATAGGCGGGTCATGTCCCACCATACCAGGGTTATTGATTAGCCCCAGTTGCTTTTTAATGCCAGCCACGGCGACCATGTATTCGATGCTTCCATTCGCTAGGTCTATTATACACCAAAAAGCCACGGAGTCAAGCCGATTTGGACTTTTTCATCTATGAAACGCTAATAACACTTAATGCTTCGATTGAGCTATGCTCTCTCTTTTTAGCATATAGCACTTTACAGTGCTTGATAATATCAAGAGCAAATTCTTCACCGTACTGATGAATGATTGTCTTGATAAACTCTTTGTATTTAGATAGGTCTGAAACCCTCGTCTCAGTCCTAATGTCAAATGGAGTATAGTAACCTACCCCGAAATTAATCGAGTTATAGTCCTCATACTTCCACTTTTTGATGTAATATTCATCTTCTCTGAGATACTCCCTGTAGCCCATATAAATGGCAATACAGCGATGGTGTCCATTATGTAGGTAGAATTTTCCATCTGGAAACTCAGCAATCTCCATTAAGAATGCTTTCTCAGCATCGTACCTCTCTAGTGTTTCCTTATTAAAGAATCCACCAGAACGCACTAAGTTAGCCATATTCTCAAGTTTGCTACCATCACGAATCTCTTCTTGAGTAATTGTCAGTTGGCTTAGCAGCAACATAACTATTGGTCCTTAACAATAATGCAATTTGTCTGACGACTTCTGCAACACCAACTTCGTCTCCAGGTATCATACCATAAGAAACGCCGTTGTCAAGCAGCAGTTTCAAGATTTTCTCGTCCATTTCGCGGGCCGACTGCTCGGACTGACGACGGCCAATTCCAACGTATGGCTTAACCCTACTGATGAAATAGTTCTTGTTGGCATATGCAAAGAACGTCTCTACAACATTCTGTCTGAACGCTTCTGAGCAACCTAGACCATAGACAGAAGAAAGAAGTATGGGCGAATCTGTAACGATTACTTCCACTTTTCCATCTAGCTTCTGTATCCTGTTAAGTTGTTCGCCGAAGATAAGCTCTTGCGACTTCATACAGTCATATCGGCGAGCCCACACCAAATCTTTAGCGAATTCTGTGACAAGCTCACAGTTTACGCCTTTTAGCTTAAGGTTGTAGAACACACCAGCGGCGACGGTAGACTTACCAGCGCCAGGACCGGCGAACATATTAACAACTAGGGACATAGTATAAAGTATCCTGTGATTGCGAAACCGGCTATTGTAACAATGAATAGGGCTCCCGCCATGAAATAACCATCCTTGTCGTTCTTGCTTACATACTCTGTGAACTTCTTAAGTGGTTCTATCAAGTTTATCATAGGTATCCTTCAAATCCCCAATCTAATAGTTTCTCTGGATGTAACTCCGCAAACGGTTTGTAGAACTCGCTCGCATAATACTTCTGTAACAACGTATCTGTTTCTGCTCTCTGTAGTGAAGCTATCTTATTACCAGCAGTAAAGGTTTGATTCACCCTAGCTAGATTATAAAGACATAGCTCAAGTAGCTCAGCATTGGGCTTCATTGAGTATGCCACCGAGCAAAACATATTGAAGTAGATGGCGTTCTGAATTTCAGACCACCTATTCGTATCTCCATCGCCAGCCTGTGCCATCTGCAACGCAGCAATCGCCCCATTCGTATATGCAACCCACTCATCAAGTAGGTACATCGGCCTATCGCCCCAACTCGCAGCCTGCTTAACTAGATATAGGTCGTATACCTGACAGATTCCACCCCTAAACTCTTGTGGAACCTTAGATGCGACTGTTTGTATGGTAAAACCACTAGGCTCATCAACAGTGAAGCCAACGTCATTTAGCAAGTACAAGCCTACGTTTTTGGCGCGACCACCATTACTATTTGCTATTTCACTGTTAATCTGGTGAGTGGTTTCATGTGCGCTGGTCATTACATCAACGCTACCAAAATGTTGATGAAAAATGTCCTGTGGGCATGTGGTGGCAAAGTGCCACTTTTGAAATAGGTTCCCTGTTTCCCTATACACATCATTAGTATGGGCGCATATATCAGCATATGCTTTTGGTTGTTGGCTGCCGATAGGCTTAATCGCCGCATACTTGATTTTCATTACTTAACTCTCTTCAGTCTGAAGTACCCCTCGTACATCCCACTGTAATCACAGTTGAATCCGTACTTGTTAATCTTCGCATTGAATCTATATGGAGTACCATCAACAGGAGCGGTGCCGCTAAGGCTTTGCTGCTTCCCGGTAAAGGTCGCCCAATAATCATAGGATTGCCCGTACCACATTCCTACAAAGTGACACTTTAATGTGTCCTTTCCTCCGCGATAAACGTAGCAATCCATTACGCCATTCAGTGGACGACTGGTTGTTACCCAATCACCACGGTAATGAATATAGGTGTTCTCGGCGGCTGAACAAAAGCACGTAGAGAAGGAAAGTAGTAGGGCGGCGACTAATAGAGACTTAAACATAATTTCCCTCTTCGTCTATTCCTATATCTACCCCTTCATCTTCGTATGTGATAACCTCAAGTTCGGTTAGCATAACTAGAATGTCTCGTATATCTGTATATGTGTTTATGCAGCCATTATAGTAACTAATACTATTACTACATGGCTTAGATTCTTTTTGCTCTCCTGCCCTCTTGGTACTCATAATCACAATTTTCTTATCAAGTAAATCAATTATGGCTTGCATCATGTCTCCTGTTTAATGTAATGGCGAATTGCGGTTGAAACTGCGCCCAATGTTAAGTGTAAGTAATCACCTGGGCACTCTAGTTGATATTGAATTGCTACGTCTCTATATCTTTCGTAGTGTTCGTCGCAACCCACAATTAATTTCTTTCCGGTTTCCTTAGCCATCGCCGACCACCTACCAAACTCAAGCAATACAATCGGCTGTAGCGTGTGCCTTGAGAACCAGAACGAGATTATGTCGGCTTGCTTAAGCCAGTAGTATTCCCACTCTATTTGTTCGTACTCTATACCATCAGGATATAAAGACCTGCGTGGGTTGTAGATGCTTAATCCATGAATGTCGCTTAAGCTCTTTACAAGCTCAGCTTGCCAGTCGGGGCATCCAGTAATACCACCAGCTATGAACAGGTTTAAATTACCTGGAACCCTATGATTAGACGGTGCCTCGATGTAGTCCACTATGGCCTCGTTTTTAAAAACTTAGGGATGATTCCCCACCGTGTTTTTATATAGAACGTAAAGAAATAAGATGAATCCCCACACAACTATTATGA
>Ga0315289_10009776_pt1 | contig 13771 bp, 15 predicted proteins | sample YL17G11_40_MG_FD_203452 | JGI IMG/M metagenome (GOLD analysis project Ga0315289, IMG submission 203452) | Sediment microbial communities from Yellowstone Lake, YNP, Wyoming, USA - YL17G11_40 | ecosystem: Environmental > Aquatic > Freshwater > Lake > Sediment | place: USA: Wyoming | collected...
ATCGAAATATATGAAGTGACCCCCTGGAACTGGACACCCGAGATACTGTACAAGGGTCCAGAGAGATCACGATGGCCAGACATCGCAAGTTCTCACCAGAGTTTGAGGCACAAGTGGTACAGGAACTGCTCAGCGACAGCAAGAGCGTTGCGCAGGTCTGCTGAGAGCACCAGCTTGAGCCCCAGGTCGTATCAGCTTGGAGAAAGTGTTAACGCATGAGCATAGAGATACAAAGGCTCTTGATCATTCCCGATAATATACCGCCAAATCCGGATTGTTTCGTAATTCTCTCGTACGGCCTAAAGGATCGTTATCTACCCAATAAACCTACGAGAGCACAGATTGAACGAGCATACGATTGGTGGGTCAAGTTTCCTTGTGCCAAGATCATTATGTCGACTGGAGATAATCAAAGGCTTGGAATTGCAAATTCTTCGGTGATGGCTGAATATGCCATGAGCTTAGGGGTCCCCCGCGAGAAGATCATCGAGGAGAAGCGATCACGCAATACCTATGAGAATCTACTCTACTCGATGGAGATTATCAAGGAAGAGCGTTTGAGACAGCCAACCTTGGTTACCTTGGATCTCTACACAAGACGTGTTGTGGCTACTGCGAAAAAGCTAGGTTGGAGGGACTTCTATTGGCTTTCCGTGTTTTCAGAAGGTCAGCCTGCTTATGGATACAAATGGTTACAGACATGCTCGCGCCCGACGATCATCTGCTATGAGATGGTGGCAATGGTCTACAGCAAGATTGTGGGCTGGGTGTAGAGTCCTCAATTGCCAGGGATTCCGCGTTTCTGGCCCATATGAACGATGCGGATCAGTCAAGGTGCTACGCCTCAACAGAGGAAAGCACAGCTGAGTAAGGAGAAGGATGATCTGGGTTCTAACAAAGACGAATCACAAACTGTCCATTCATCCCTGGGTGCGAATCTGGTTGCGCGCTGGCCCGATAGGGAAAATCGGGATAACCTTGATGGTAATGGTTCTGCTGGTTGGCGTGTGGGGCGTAGCACAAGTGCTGGTAACTGCTACTACGCCCCAAAGTGGGTGGCTTGGCCCTCAGAGACCCAGTCCGCTAGCCTGGCTGGGCGGTCTGGCGGGGACGTTGATTTTTCTTCCACCATTGTTTCTTGTGGTAGATGGGGTGACGGACTGGGTGGCCACCCGAGGAGATATCGAAAAGATGATGGTTTCGGCAGATGTGGTCCTGGCTACCAGAGGAGAGTATATCGGTGGCCACCCTATGCTTCCTCATGGCCGCTTTGTCTACTTGACCTTGGCCGGAACGGTAGAAAGTCCACTGTTGATCATTGTCTTACCTCAACCGGGAGGGCGCGCCGCCAAAGTGTTTTCCATGCCGGTGCTGGACGTCGAGAAGACCAAAGACCAGCTCGGGGAAGCAGGAGAAGAAGCAACGGTGGCAGTTATGCTGGCTAATGTGACGTTTGAGGCCCAGTTTATCGGCCAGCGCTCTTTGCTTAATGTGGAATACATCGGCAAGAAAGGGAGACGTCACCAAGTACAGCTTGGGCACTTCTTTTGGGGCGATGGGGAGGTGCAGAACTGGCGAAACTACATCGTGTGCATCCAAGCTCAAGCGGAGACGGGGGAACGGCCATATGGGCCTTGGAAAACCCTGCCTTCCGGACAGAGGACGCGGGCATCACGGAAAAGTGGTAGACTAAAGGCATGACAGTCGAAAAGATGGCATTACCGCGGCATAAGCGAGTGGAGAATCCTCCCCGGATACAACTGACTGAGCGCGATGTTCAAGTGATTCTGGCCGTCTACGATTACAGAGCGTTGCAGCGGGATCAAATCGAACGGCTGTTTTTTCCCAGCAAGAACACGGCCAACGATCGGCTCAGCCGTCTGTACCAACACCGGTTTCTGGAACGGCGGTGGCTGAAGATTGCATATGGCGAGGGGATGGGCCAGGCGATCTACCTATTGGCTGAGCGGGGCGCTGATGTGGTGGCCGAGCAGTTGGGCATCGATCGGGGAGCGGTCGACTGGAAGGAGGGCCGCAATAAAGTCGGATCGCCGTTTCTGGAACACGCCCTGATGGTCAATGATGTGCGGATCGCCTTCAACCTGGCGGCGCAGCAGGCGGGGTACACGATCGATAAATGGATTAAAGAAGATGAGCTGAAGGCGGCCAAGGAGTACGTGTACCTGACTACCGCCAGCGGAGCGCGGCGCAAAGTAGCCGTCATCCCCGACGCCTATTTTGTGCTCAACCTGGGCGATAAGCGGGCGCACTTCTTCTTGGAAGTGGACCGGGCGACGGAGGCAAACAAGCGGTGGGGCTTTAAAGTACAGGCATATAAGGCCTATACCGAGAGTGGTAGATACACTGAACGTTACGGGACACGTAGTTTGCGAGTGTTGACCGTGACGACCGGAGAAAAGCGACTGGTCAACTTGAAGCGTGCCACGGAGGAGGCGGGGGGTGGGCAGATGTTCTGGTTTTCCACTTTTGAGGAAGCGAAGCCAGACAAGATCCTAAGGACACCAATCTGGCGGGTGGCTACCCGAGATGACCATCTAGGTTTGATAGAGAGAAGTTGAGGCGCGTGCCTCAACTCGTTTTGGGCAATCTCATGCCGGTCGAGTTCGAGGAACAGTGGAACAGAATCAGAACCTGCTTTAGCCGGATCGAGATTTCCAGTTTTCGAGGTTCACTACAGTTATTTGGGAGCTGAGATAAAGTTAAGATGGCGGCGAGCGATCTGGATAACTTAAGGACGCCGAGATCGTTCCCTGAGCCCTATCGGGAAACCACCGGTTGATCTAGTCATGATAGGATCGTGGAGCTAAGAAGGCCATTGCGGTGACCATACCGGCGATGAAGGCAATCAACATCAAGATGAGAATGGTCTGAATGGGCAGGTCCATACCGCGCCTCTTTCCGGTACACTACCTTTGGGCCTTGAGTCGAGACCAATTACTTACGCCTTTGAATTAGGTGCTTGGCCAGGTTGATGATTATCATAAGAAGACCTAACACGGCTGTGATGGCTTGTATGATAATTATCCACTCTCTCGGTTCCAATGCGTCCATTTTTGTCCCTCCACCTACTACAAGGTTAAGTTTTTACCTTCTTCCTCTTCAACGAGAGCGACCTACTTACCATACCTCCAGTGCTTTTCCCAGGGCATTCGTTGCATACACAATTCAGGGAAAGTATCCGAGCCGCTTGCATGTGTAGGCAAAGTCTGCTATGCTTATTTTGAAGCAAGCGTGAGCGTCGTTAGGGGCATTCACCGCACCTGTCGATCGCTAGAGATGCTTAGCTTCTTGACGGCTGCGGGTGCCACCGCAGCCGTCATTTCTTTCTGCTTAACAGTATACGCGAATACCAGTGAACTTGTCAATGTTTTCGGGCTTGAGATGTTTGAAGAGTCTATATTTTACAGTATTTTGGTAGGTTCAAAAAGGAACTTTTGAACGTTTTAATTGAGTTCAAATTGCACTGCTGTAAGACTTTCAAGCTAAAATGCTTGCAGAACTGTCCGAGTCGTGCTACAATAAGTCAGAAGGTGAGGAGAGTTATGGAAAGAACAGCCGAACAAGACGTAAGCTTAACTTTTGGTGAACTCCTGCACGACTGTCGTGTTGCCATAGGCCTTGAACAGTCGAGACTCGGAAGAGAAGTGTATCGCCATGGGTCGCTGATCTGCAAATACGAGAAGGGTGTTGAGTTCCCCTCTCGATCAGTGGCTATAGATATCATAAACGCTCTCGCCAGACACGGAGCTCCGCAGGACATAATCTCCAAGCTTCTGCAAGAGGCCAGCAAGTTTCAGGAGACGCCCTCCGAGAAGGTGTTGGATCCCTCCTTAATTCGCCTCAAGCGGCAGCTAGCCGGTTGCAAAACGCCTCAAGACAGAGGGTTCTTGGAGGGTCTTATTTTGAGTATTGCCGATGTCGGAGAGAGCTTTCTGCGGGCTAGAGGATTTAACGCTAAGCGCAGATGGGAAGAGGCCCGAAAAGAAGAAGACCTAGCCTCCCAGGAATGGGAAGATTTGACTCAGAGGGTTGATTTGGTCTTGTCAGAGAACCAAAGAGATACTAGCTATAGTCTTGGCGATTACATACGTACGGTCCAGCACGGGGAGCTAGCGGAGCTAATCCTATTGCAGAGAGAGGATTCAAAGGATCAGAAGGTTCAGGATCTTCAAGCGCGCAAGGCTCAAAACCATCTCCAACTAGGGATCGCATATCGGCGGCTCGCGAATTGGTCTGCTGCGGACAGGGAGTTCTGCGCTGCAGAGGGGACCCTCGCCGGTAACCTGTCTAAGGTGGTCGAGTGTCAGAGAAAGCGGGTTTGCGTATACCTTCTGCAAGGCCGGACAGAGGAAGCTTTGAAACTATGTGAAGAAGCAAAGAAGATATTGCCAGAGGAAGACCTCAGAGGATGGGGCAAGTTGCTACAGCATGAGGCATGGTGTCTTGCTCAAAAAGGTAAGTGGGATGAAGCTATCGCAAAATATGAAAAAGCGAGAAACCTTTTGCGGGAAGTGCCAGGCGTGGACAAAGATACTCTAGAACTTGAGCTTGCAAGGGCTGATCGATATCTGGGCGACCTCTACAGTATGCGGTCTGAATGGCGCGCTGATGCGGAGAAACTCTATAGACGAGCTCTTGACACTTTGAAAAGGTTCCGTGAGCAAGAAATCGAACCTAAGCTCTTGCTAGGGGCGAACCTCCGTGGCCTTGGACGGATTCTCGTTGAGAAGTCAGGGAACGAGCTACAGGGGGAGAAGGACCTCGATGATAGTGAAACTCTATTCAGAAGCCTTAGAGAGCCACTTAGCGAGTGCAGGGTCTATATTGACAAAGGTAGGCTATTCGCCAAACGCCGTTTATACAGACGTGCCGAAGGCTACTTTCTGCTCGCCATAGACCGACTAAACGAGATGGGGAGTCTCTATGATCTCGGCGAGGGCCTTGCGAATCTGTGTGAACTATATTACGACGAAGCGATGGAAAACCAGGAGGAGGCTAGGGAAAGTAGGTTCGCGAGCGTGTCTCAGGTTTATCAAAGAGTTTCGGGGGGTAGGATAAAGGACCTTGGAGATCTGTTTTCTATCCATTACAGCAGAATCCAGGGGGTCATGGGTAGAGTTTGCCTGCATCAGGGCAAGTTGGCGCAAGGGATAAGCCTCCTTTGCGACGCCACCAGAACCGGGCTTTTGTACAATAAGTACATCTTCGAAGAGAGATTCAAAGAGCTCATAAAGGAACTTGGTGAGCTGATGAGAGCGGGACAACAATTGGAGGCCGGTATGCTTTGTGAGGAATACGAGGGATTCTGGAATGGTAATCTATTCTTCGTGAACTCAGCGGACGAACCAGAGGTTCGAAAGTCGCTGGATATTATAAGGTCGAAAAGAAAGGAAATTAACACCATTAAAGCTGCTAAAGGAAGGGAATAAAATGTACCGCCCTTTTTCCTCTGAGCTCATTGAGAGGCAGGCCGAGGCTCTTTTCCTCGAATTCAGCGACAGAGATGGTGCACTCGCTCGTCCACCTGTTCCAGTTTATTTGATAGCGGAGCATTTACTAGGAGTCTGTCTCAAAACTTATGAGGCTGGCAAAACCCAGGAGCCAGATCTGCGGCGAGGGAGAAAGGTGGGTCTTTTGTTGCCAAAGGAAGGGCTAATAGCCATTAACCAGCACTGCCCCACACCGCTTTCCCGCTTCACCGTTGCTCACGAGATTGGTCACTGGTTGTTGCACGTCGAAAAGGAGAAACAACGATTGAGTACGAAGCGTAGCAATCGACTATCTTGTTTTCTACACAGTACACGGATTAAGGACCAGAGGAAGAAAGCACGTTACCAGGAGATGGAAGCAAACCAATTTGCTGCAGCTCTCCTAATGCCACGGTCGCTCTTAAGTACAATAGCTCAAACGTACTCCCACATTGATACAGACGCGATTAGCAGGTTGGCGGATGTTTTTGATGTATCCAGAACAGCGATGTTATTCCGAGTCAAGAATCTCTGGCGTAACTCGAATTGGGATGGACCGCCAATCGACTTGCAGTCTCTTGTAAAGATAGAAATGATGTGGAATAAGTCTTATAAACATGACATTCAGCAGGTTATCAGGGAAAAATTGACTAAACTAGGTTTTTCAGCAGTCCCCATTGACATGCAACCCCAACCTTCGGATAAAAAGCTGCTCTACCGGTGCCCAAGATGGGTCAAGGACCATAAGTACATTATTGAACTGGCAGGATGTCCGAACGGTGGAAAGGACACTCAAATCGAGATCTTGGTTCACTACCTCCGAAGCGTTGGATATCGAGTGGTTACTATCGAAGAGGGATTCAAGGCTTGTCCGTTAATTGGGCGTTCCCATTTCCAGAAGCTGCAATGGGCGATATCTTTTACTACTGAGAAGCTTCTTCAATATGGGTTGGATTACGAGCATGATATTGTGATTCTAAATAGGGGGCCTTTCGATTTCCTAGGTTTGCTCCGTTTTTGGAGTGGGCAGCATGTAATCAGTAAGGATGAGGAACGAAAACTTGCCCACCTCCTTTTGACTGAGTCTGCGGACTGGATAGATACAGTTTTTCTTCTTGAGATATCTCCAGATGAGTCAATAAAAAGGGAACATTTCTATGATTATGGAGACATTGTAGAGTATCTGGCCCTTAAATATGATGGACGTAGGAAGATTGCCCCCCTAAACATTGTGTGTGAAGAACCACTCAATTTACTCAATAAGGCCTACAACGATGCATTCTCGACCTACCAAGAAACATTTCGGCAGATCTATAAGCTGCCGCAAGGAACAGTCAAGCAGATGGCCGATGAGTTAGTGGAGGTAATTCATCCCCAACTTCCCCGAAAGAAAAGTACTTCGAAGCAGTCAGCCACAACCAACGAAGCTGCGCAACTGTGTCTTCCTGGATTAGTTGTGGTTAGATAATGGTCTCTTAGCCGACTCTTGAGCAACTTTTTTATCTTTGCAGTTTAAAACTCCGCCAGGTCCTCTCGGCGCGTCACAGGCCCCTCTTCTGGATCGTTTGGCGAGATGACTCGTGGTACAATGCGTTAGACTCCGTTTGCTCACCGAGGTGTTTGTGGCTGAGTGGATCTTGGTCAAGGAGGCGGCGGAGTACACCGGATACTCTGAAGGTCACCTCCGCCACCTTCTGATCAACGGACTGGTCGAAGGCCGCAAGTTTGGCCGAGACTGGTTCACAACCAAAGAAGCCCTCGATCGGTACCTGGCCACCAAGCCCCGACCAGGCCCCCAGAAACGCCATTAACCCCATTTGCATTATCTACGCTAACGCATATAATTATCGCGACTCGATCTTCATCGCAGTCGCCAAACTGTGGCGCCATCATTTGAGGAAGGAGGGCCGGGGTCATGGGCGGTGGCCAGGGCGGGTGAGCTATGTTACCAGACCCACTTGATGGTATAGCAATCGTGGAGCTTGGGATGATTTGTCTCCCAGGTAAGCTTTTGCCTACCATCGGGTAGAAGGGCGAAGCGGTCTTGAGGCAGCAATGTTGTTTGGGCTGTGCTTCTCCGGGACATGGTCGCCCTTCTACAGGGTCTCCCTTTGGGGAAGATAATAGAAACCCTCAACTGGTTCATCCAGTGGTCGATCTCCGTCTCGAACCATTCCTGGTCCTCGAGGAATCCTCCTTTGATCACCCGTTCTATCCAGAGCTCGAGCGTATCCCCCTTGTTTTTGGTCTCCCGAAGCGAGATCAAAACGTTACATTTGGAGCCGTCCTCGTAGAGGTCGACGGGAACTCCTGGTTGGCAGTGATATGCGGCAAAGAGATCGCCGTCTCCCCAGGCATGGTCGTGGAGGGCGACGACGTTGTCCTGGAGAAAGCGAATCACCTCTTTGCGGGTAAGGATGGCCTCTTGGCCCTGCCGATCGGCGAGGTCGAGCGTGGAGTCATAGTCGAGGATCTCGTACATGCCACGGTAGCGGATCTTGTCCCACAAGCGGCTGACAATATCCCACATATCAAGCAGCCTAGTCAAAACCTCGACCGGATCTACCTGAGAAACGCCCTGAAGGGCTGGCTCAAGCTGATCTTGCAAGGCTCCTAGTGGCTGTGGGAGGTTCATATAAGGGTATCATATCATCTGGGGGAGGCCTGTTTCTACAGTGATCTTGATGGATCGACTGGCGCAAGCGGGGGGCGCTAGCCTTTGGTATCGTCTTGCCGAAGAGATCGCGATCGCTGTTGACAAAATGGAGGGTGTGTGTTAAAGTAGGTAGTACCTATGAAGATGAGTACTACATATCAGGAGGAGGAGCGTTACGCTATGGTGAAAGAGATCCTATCCGTGGTGACCCGGAAGGGACAGATCACGCTTCCAGCAGAAATTCGCAAGTCTCTGGGGATCAAGGAAGGGGATAAGGTGGCATTTTTACTGGGCAACTCCGAAGAGGCCCCCATCATCCTCAAACCCACGCGCTCCGTGGCCGAGGCGACCTTCGGTGTGGTGACGCCTCGCAAGCGGCCGGAGGATTTCCAGGAGCTGCGCCGCGGGTTTGAGGTGGCAGTTGCGGAGGAGGTGATGGCCGAGACCTCGGCGTCGGAGAAGCCGTGACCCTATCATTTCTCGACTCTAATATTCTGCTTCGCCATCTCACCAACGATGATCCAGGACAGGGTCAGGCCTGTTTTGCCCTGATCCAAGCCGTCGAGCGAGGCGAGCTCACGGTCTGGACGTCAGAGCTAGTCATCGCTGAGGTGGTCTTTGTCCTTTCCAACAAGAACACCTACAACCTCAGCCGTGAGGCAATTCGCGATCTCCTGCTTCCGATCATCAACCTTCGGAGCCTCAAGCTTCCCCACAAGCGCCTGTATCCCCGCATCTTTGAACTCTACACCTCACTACCCATCGACTACATCGATGCCTATCATGCCGCCCTCATGGAGCGGTGTGGGACCACTGAGGTTTTGAGCTATGACGAACATTTCGACCGGGTTGAGGGGATCAGGCGACGCGAGCCATAGAAAACCTAACTCCCCTGCGTCTGAAGCTGAGGTGGTGGCCGCCATCGAGATTCACTTTTCGGCGCTGCCCCAAATCTATCAGTTGGCCACCGTGTGGAATACTATTGACTACTTCCGTCCCGATTTGTTAGGATCATTTGTGATGGTCGAGCGGAAGCCCGATTTCGAGGATGAGAGCATTCGTCTCTGGAGGGTCAGTCCGGAGGACCGGAAAGCTGACGCATTTGAGAAAGACCCGACGGTGATGTCACTGGATGTGGAGAAGGAGGAGGTCTTCGAAAGCCGCACTTATCGCTTTACCCCAAGTCCTGAGGCTCTTGGTTATCTGATCACCCTGCTCATTTCGCAACGTCACGAGTTTGGGCTTGGGCCTGAGGCCGTCGTCCAGGGGGCGATGGAGCTGATGAAGGATGCCAGCTTTAAGTTCCTGGCCAAACGCCGGAAGGAGGACGGGCTAGTCAGTTCCCTGTTGGTAGGTCTTGCCCTTGGGGGGCGTAGACTCCTGGGGCGGGAGGAGTGGGTGGAGGAGAGCGAGTACCGACGAATAGTGCGAGCCTTCGAGGGCCGCTTTCTGGGGAGGGGAATCCTTAATCCACCCCTGGTAGTCACTTTGGAGGAGTGGCGTGGCTATTTTAAAAAAGGGCCCCTTTCGGGCGGTCAGTAGTGGCGAGTTGCCCCGCAGTTAATTGCGACAAGAAGAGAACAAGGCGTGCCATCTAGCCCAGTGGCTCTTCTCTTGCGAAACGCCTCTGCGCGCATTCATACCCGAATCAGACTTGACTTTCCCTCCCCTATATGCTATAATTCGTATTGATATGTATCAACTTGTATCAATGCCACATTCCAAAGCCGGTTACCGGAGGGTAACAGATATGCTGCACCAGGTTGCGATCAAGGCCTCAGAAGGCCATCGGGCTTTTGGCAAGCTCCTCAAACGGGTCTACCGTTCCGACGAGCACCTGATCGTGGAACGAGATGGCTTCCCCGTAGCGGTGCTGATGTCCTATCAAGAGTACAAAAGGCTCACGCGTGAGCGCGCCTTAGCTGCCCACAAGGAAATGGTGCGCGAGCTGGGCAAGCAAGCCGAACTCCAAGGTCTCGCTGAAGAGGGGCTGATGGCCGAACTCGAGGAGACTAAGAGGGAAGTTTATCGAGAAACCTATGGCCAAGACGCGACCTGATATCAGGGTGATGTTGGATGCGAATGTCCTCATCGCTGGGAGTGTCTGGCCGCGCTGGCCATACGAAGTCCTACAGCACGCCTTGAGCGGCGATTTCCAGCTGGTTCTCTCGCCATATGTTATTGCTCAGGCCGAAGCACAAATTGCCAAGTCATTTCCAGATAACGCCTGGCGTTTTCGTCAGCTTATTGAAGGATCGAATTTTGAGCTGGTCAAAACCCCCACCAAACAGCAAATAGAAGAGGCTGCTGGTCTAGTGCGTGATGCGACCGATATTCCCGTTGCGCTGGCGGCTATCGATGCCAAGGTGGACTATTTGGTAAGCGAAGACAAAGACCTGACCGCCCAGGATGAGACGACGAAGCAGTTGCGGGATAAACTCACCGTGCTGCTTTCCGGCACCTTCTTGCGCGAGGTAATGGAGTGGAGCAGTGAGGAGTTAGAAGGAATCCGGCATCGCAGCTGGAAGGATTTGGAACCGTAGATGGAGGTAAGGGCTCTTTCCGTAGCCCGGAAGATAACAGCGTGACTCGAGTTAAACCCAGAGCTCAACGAGTGCAGGCCCTTGCTCGGAGCCCGGCTGTTCGACGACCACGGGGACACCTTGGTGAGCCCATCGATCCGCCGAGACTCGCCGCCTCATGAAGGGCGATCCACAACTTTCGGTTACATCTCATTGACTAACCCAGCATGGTCTGTTAGAATGAACTCGTAATGATTGAGGAAGAACCCGGTTCCAACGCTGAAAGAATGTGTGCTAGTTCGGCCAGACTGGAAGACTGGATGGCCATGAGGTTCAAGCAAGAGTCAAAAACACTGTCTCTCGATGTAGAGACTGAAGAAATACTCGAAACCCGGTTTTATCGTTTTCGCCCTGGTTGTGATGCTATTTTCTATCTCACTGAGCTGTTCACCTCCAAATCCACTAATGGAGAAAGGGAACCTGATTGGAGGAGAGCGACCCAGTTTGCGCAAGAGACGATGGAGAATGTTTCGTTCAAGTTCCTAGCCAAACGCGAAAAGAAGACAGGGCAAGTTGACTTCATGTTTGTAGGGGTGAATTCTAACCAGTGTAGGCTGTTAGGCCAACGAAAGGACGTAACGGAGGCTGATTATCGTGCAGCCGTACAGGAATTCGAGGCCATCCTATTGTCGAGATACATCCTGGACCATCCTAAGATAGTCGCCCTGGAGGAATGGCGCCAGCATACTCTGAAGTTCTCAAAATCGAGTATATAGCCCTTCCCAAAGTATAAACAGGAGCTCGCACAACAAGAGAGTTTCGGATAGTGCGCTTTCCGGCTTGGACGCCGCCGGACAGGAGGACCATTATGTGTCCAAAGAGGACCACATTATGTCGGAACGCCGCCGCGTTAGTCCTAAGTTCAAGTCCAAAATCGTCTTGGCCTAGGCGGCGCGGAGAGTAGAACCAAGATTCGCTACCAGTACGCTTCTAGCGCTTCTTGGTGAGTTTGAGCTCGATAGCTCGTCCGGCAACTACCACGACTGGCAGTGTTCAGTAAAGCCCTGGCGTACAGTACAGCGCTCAGGCGGTTCGCCAAGGATGGTGAAGGGACATGGTCGAACAGATTTTCGGATTTGATGATTTGGAAAGTCCGACTTCCACTACCTATGATCTCACTACAGCAGGTCCAGCGACCGTTTTCCCTAGTTTTGTTGGCCTTCATGTCGAAGCTCGTCAACACGATCCTTTGGGCGAGCAGGACATATCAAGCCTTTGCTTTTCTCCTCACCTGCTCTCACACATTGATCTTCCTACAGATATGCCTCGATATGATGTAGAAAAGGCGAAATTGCTTAGTCCCGTGCTGTCGGCAATCATCAGGTACGAGCCAGTGATTCTTAACTGCTTGATTCTCGACCTATCTGCTACTGCGAAGGTGGCCATTGAGTTTGTTTCTAAACACGTTTGGGCTTTTGCATCGCGTGGGAAAACGGATTCGCAAGTTGTCCGTGATATCCTCCCGGACCTGATCGATCCGAATGTGAAATACGATGACCTGGACAGCCTGCATCACGCGCTCGAGGTTGATATTGAGCCACTGCTTAGGGATTTAGATCTTACCGAGACTCTTATAGTACTTTGGACTGATAGACAAAGCTATATTTCATCTGACCGCGACATTTCAAGTTCTTTTCTGGAAGGCTGGCATATGTCATGGTTTTATCCATTCATTAGCTTAGACAGCGCAAAGTGGCTTGTGGGCAAGGGGGTTGCTGGAATAGCAACGGACGCTTACTCTATTGATAGTTTTTGCTATTCACTGAGCGGACACTCCTTTTCGCCGGCAGTGCAAAGGCTGTACCGCGAGAAGAGCCGGTTGCATGGGTACGCTTCTCAGTGTGTGCGAGAGGGTCCTGTACACGATGAGCTATTCGCGAGCAAAAAGCTTGTAATCGAGAACATCACGGTTCCGGGAAGTATATTTGCACCTGACAGAGATCGTTCCCAGCGGGTCTTGGACGGACTCCGCTCAGCGGAACAGCACACCAGCGCGAATAGAACAGACTGTCCAGCGATCGCTCGAGGACGACTGTTGCTTGTCCCGTTTTTCGTAGTCCTTGAAATGGGAGCTGCAGTGGTCTCTCTCTACGCGGATATTGCCGAGAGGCTCTAGGCAGATGGAAGCAAATATCATATTGCGGCTTCTCGGCCTCACACATAGTGGCAACTTTTTCCAGCAGCGAACTCTGGTCGCTATCGGGAATCTTCTTGAGCAGCTAGCGAATGCGCTGGAGGTCGAATTAGATGCTCATGAACTCGACGGGATTCGTACCGTTGCCTTCCGAATGCTCCAAGGCTTCGGCTGGATAGAGATCAGTCAGCCTGTGAGCCAGTTGTACCGCCTCTCTGCAAGGGGACGAGAAGCCCATACTCAGATTCAGTATCAACGTAATACAAAGGCCCGCGAATTCGAAGAAGTCTTGAACCGAATCACCGGGGCGTTTGACTCTAGCGAATTGGCTTTCCTTGGATGTGTAGATCACAAAGTGCTTGGACAAGCTCTCACTGCGGCGGCGATTCTTGCGGAGTCAAAAGGTGAGGTTGGAGCGGCTTGTCATGGAGTCTCAAGACCTTGGGAGGACCGTAAGCAACTAGACGATAGGTACGGGAAGCAAGTAGTGGATTGGGCCATACGCTGCTATTCCTTTCTCATTGTGGCAGGCCCAGACTCTCCTCTTCATGATGATGTGCAGAGACTTAGAGGGTACGCTGAGTACGTTACCATTGCCAATAGTTTCGTTGAGTGGCAACAGGTATTCAGTTTGCAGGGTTCTGTGCGGGTGATCTTGGACCCCAGTATCTTGGTTGCCCTAGTCGCTCCTGGGGATAGATGGCATACTCTAGCCAAATCTGTTCTTGACCGTATCAGAGCTTTTGACGGCAACAACCTTTCCAATAATGATATGCATGTTCGGTTCCATGTTACGAGTTCTTGTCAAAACCTGTGGAAAAGGTGAGAGCGTAACCTCCCTTGATCCTGCTTTACGCCGCCATACCCCTGACCAGTTTGCCATCCACGAAGCGCACGCCGTCCAGAACCA
>Ga0315289_10009777_pt1 | contig 13770 bp, 15 predicted proteins | sample YL17G11_40_MG_FD_203452 | JGI IMG/M metagenome (GOLD analysis project Ga0315289, IMG submission 203452) | Sediment microbial communities from Yellowstone Lake, YNP, Wyoming, USA - YL17G11_40 | ecosystem: Environmental > Aquatic > Freshwater > Lake > Sediment | place: USA: Wyoming | collected...
AAGGGGTGATCACCCCGGCGATGAAGTTCTTTTGAATCAGGGCCGCCGCATAGGCCCCGATGCCAAAAAAGGCCCCATGGCCGAAAGAGAGGAGGCCGGTATATCCCAACAGCAGGTTGTAGCCCAGAGCCAGGAGGGCAAAGATGAGGATCTCCGTAGCCAAAGACACGGTGGAGTGAAGTCGAACGATAATGAAGGGCAGGATGATCAACACGCCCAGCATCAGGGTCAGGGGATGCCATAGAAGGCGCATCGGGGTTTTGGCGGTAGACGAATTCTTCATTAGTCAAATCTCTCCCATCTCTCGCCGAGGAGTCCTCTCGGTCTCAATAATAAAACAATGATCATGAGCACATACATGGAGGCCTCCGCCGCCGGGGGGCAGAAAAGGATGCTCAGGCTGACGGCCTCACCCACCAAGAGGCCGGCGATGATAGCTCCCCAGAAGCTTCCCAGCCCGCCGATGGTGACCACCACGAAGGCCGCGGTCCCTACGTTGGTTCCCATGGCCGGCTGCACCCCGGCTAGTGGGGCAGTGAGAACGCCCGACAGGGCGGCGAGGGCAACCCCCAGGCCGAAGACGAAGGTGAATATGGGCTTGAGGCTGATGCCCAGGACCCTCACCATCTCCGGATCGCGGCTTCCAGCGCGAATAATCATCCCGTAGGGCGTCTTCTCCAGAAACCACCAGAGACCAGCGATGACCAAGAAGGAAAAGATCAGGATAAAGAGCCGGTACTTGGAATAGGTGAAAGGACCGAGGGACGAGGACCCGAAGAGCAGGTTGGGGATATCGAAGGGGATCCCGGTCGGCCCCCAGGTCATGCGGACCAATTGCTCCAGAACCATGGCCAGGCCGAAGGTAAATAGCAGGCCGATCTCCGGGGGCGCCCGGTACATCTTTTTCAGGAAGGCGGCCTCGATGATCATCCCGATCACCCCCACCGCCACCGGGGAAATGGCAATCCCTCCCCAAAAGCCCAAATGGTCCTTTAAGAGCAGCGCCCCGTAGGCCCCCAAGGTGTAAAGGACCCCGTGGGCGAAATTGACGATGCCGATCATCCCGAAGATCAGGGAAAGGCCAATCGCCATGATGATATAGAGGCTTCCCAGGACGAAGCCATTGACGATAAATTCCAACAATTGCGTGTAATTCATCTAACCTCTACCTTTCGCGCAGGGCATCAGGCAATATGGAAATCCTCCCGCAGCAGGGGTGCGGGAACCTGTAAATGTGAGCGAGCAAAGGCCTGGGGATCGATTCCAATCCCCAGGCCTTCTTTACCCGAAATCCTGCTGTCAATATTGGGCTCTGCAAGGGGGAGGGACCCCCGCGTTTGGCCAGGATCCCTCCTCCGGACGAGGCTCCAATCCGTTTAATCGATGGACTCCAGCTTGCACTCGCTGTCCTTCCTGGCCAGGGCGATGGTCTCTAAGGGCTCCTTCTTGGTGGGAGTCTCCTCGATGACGCGCCAGATATCCCATTTGTCCTTCATCTCGCCCTTCTTCTTAGGCTGAACCACAAACATGGGCTGCATCAATTGGTGGTCCCAATCCCGGAAATAGAGGGGACGGCCCTTGATCCCGTCGAACTGGAAGTTCTCCAGGGTCTTCACCAGGGCCTTGCTGTCGGTCGACTTCGCCTTCTCCATGGCCGCCGCAATCACCTTAACTGCCGTGTAGTCTCCCCAGGCCTGATTCTCCGGAGGCTTGCCGAATTTTCCATTAAAGGCAGTATAGAATTCCTTGGAGCCAGGGGCCTTGAGATCATGGTACCAGATGAGGGGAAATACGCCGGTCATGGCATCCGGGCCGACGGCCCAAGCCTGGGCCGTATCCATCACCCCTCCGGAGACCTCAGTCTTAAAGCCGAACTCCTTATACTGCTTCAGGAAGTTAGTGATGTCCGCTCCCGCCAGGTTCATAAAAACCAAGTCGGGCTTGGCATTGCGGATCTTGATCATGTAAGAGGAGAAGTCGGTGCTGCCTGTGGGGATCAAATCGTTGGCGATCTCCTGTCCCCCGTGTTGGGTGAGAAGCCTCTTGGAGCAACGCGACAGGTCGTGACCGAAGGCATAGTCCGCGGTCAAAACATACCAGCGATTGAGCTTTCTCCTCTTGATAAGCCACTGGCCAATGGCACTGACATACTGGGTGTTACTGCCCTCGATGCAAAAGGTATAGCGATGGCATCGGGCTCCCCGGATCTCGTCGGAATTGGAGCCCGAGTTGATGAAGAGAACCTTGCTCTGGTGGCACACATCGCTCATCGCCAGGGCACAGGCAGAGCTGACCGTTCCAAAGACGGCGTGCACCCGCTCCTTATCGATCAGTTTGCGGGTCTTCTGCACTGCCACACCTGGGTTGACCTCGTCTTCGGTGATCATCTCCAGGGGACGACCCAGGACCCCACCCTTCTTGTTGACCTCCTCCACGGCTAATTTCGCCCCCATATCGCCGTAGATGCCCGTCATGGCCAAGAATCCGGTCACGGGGACGACATGACCGATCCTCACCGGCTCGGCGCCCGAGGCCCAGGTGGGTAGGAACAGGTCCTTTGTCCCGCCCAGGGTGGCGGCTAAACCGAAAATGCTCGCCGTCTTCAGGAAGTCTCGGCGCGTCATCTCCGCCAATAGGCCTTTCTCTTTCTCCTCCATTCCTTATCCTCCTTCCTGTAGAAGCACCCCAGCACTTTCTCAACCCGAAAATCCTCGCTCCCATCACCTCCTCATTCTACCTCTACCTCTACCGGGATCCCCTGTCGGATGCTCTGGGTCACCACGCAGAAGTCCTCGAAGAGTTCTTTGCAGCGTTCTACCCTCTCCTGCATCGAGGCATCCACTTGGGGAGAGATCTTCACCCTGATTCCCCCGATTCGCAGTCTCCCCTGATTGTTCCGGGTCAGGGTGGTCTCCACCTTGGTGCTCATCCCCTTGACCTCTGTCCTCGCTTTGCGCAGACAGAATAGGAGGCTGGCGCTGAGGCAGACTGCCGCCGAAGCCGCCAGCAGCCGAGCAGGATTGGGACCCCGATTCTCTCCCAGGGGCGCCGTCTCATCCACCACCAGGTCCGGCATGCCCTCCACATCAAACCTTGCTTTGAACTGGTAGCCCTCGAGGAACTCGAGGTCGATATGTATGGGTTTTCCCTCTTCACTCATGATCTGACTCCCCTTTTATCTCCGGGCCCGCCCGATCCCTATCTTCTCTCCGCCCCTCACTCCTCGCGGGGCGATTCCTGGAGGATTATCTCCAGTTCGTGGGGTTCCCCGTCCCTGAGGACGGTGATATGCAGAATATCCCCGGGCCTTTTCCCCTCAATGAAGTGAGTCAAGGCCTCCATCCCTTTCATCTCTTCACCCTCGATTCCGGTGATCAGATCTCCCCCTACGATCATTCGCTGATTGTAGACCTGGATCGATACTCTTCCTCCCCGCAGTCCCGCCTTTTCTGCAGGGCTTTCCTTGATCACCTGGGAGATAAGTACTCCCCGGGGGGCAGGAAGGTTGAGGGCCTTGGCGAGCTCCGGGGTGATATCCTGTCCCGAGACCCCCAGCCAGGGCCGAGAGACATGGCCGTGGGCGATGAGTTGAGGAACCACCTGCTGTGCAGTATCCGCAGGGATCGCAAATCCGATGCCAATATTTCCCCCGCCGGGGCTAAAGATAGCACTGTTTATCCCGATCAATCGCCCGTTCGTATCGAGCAAGGGCCCACCCGAGTTCCCCGGATTGATCGCTGCATCCGTCTGAATGATCCCCCGAATCAGCCTCCCATTCTGGGCCCGAATGCTCCTCCCCAGGGAGCTGACGACCCCTACGGTGAGCGTGCGGTCCAGGCCAAAGGGATTGCCGATGGCCAGGACCTTTTGGCCCACCATCAGATCAGAAGAGCTCCCTATCGGGATCACGGTGAGCCGCTCCGGGGGCGCATCAATCTGGATCACCGCCAGATCATTATTGGGATCGACCCCGGTCAGGCGGGCCGGAAACTTCCCCCCATCTGCCAGGGTGACCTGTATTTGCTCCGCCTTCTCGACGACATGATGGTTGGTCAAGATGTGGCCCTGCCGGTCGATGATGGAGCCGGAGCCGGTCCCCCGCCCAGGGATGGGGCTGAGGAAGAAGTCGTCGTTGAAGGCCGCCGTGGCAATATTGACTACCCCGGAGCTGAGCTCCCGGTAGATTCTGACGTTGACCTCTTCCTCTGGAACGAGGGCCACCGTGGACGCGGGCATCCAGAGGAGGAAGGATCCGAGGAGCAAGGTTGCCTTCACTCGACGCGGGGGTCCGACCTTGCTACCGTCCCGGGACATTCTTTCTCTCCAGTGAAGCTTCCGTCTTACGGGGAAGGGGGGCCTTGGGCAGGGCATGTTCCGGTCGCCTGGGAGGGTGAAGAGCCCTGTAGGTAACGCAGGGCTGCGAGGGCCGCCAAACAGCCTTCAGCTGCCGCCACCACCGCCTGTTTCAACTCCTTACAACGCACATCCCCCGCGGCAAAGACCCCCGGCAGATTCGTCATCATCTCCTGATTCACCTGCAGGCAGCCCTGGTCTCCCATTTGCAGCGAATCCCCCAAGAACTCGACCTCCGGGCTTCTGCCTTTGAGATAGATGAATATCCCCTTCACTGCAAGGTCTCTTTCTCCCTCGCTCGGGGTACTGATCCGCGCTGCCTCCACCTGCCCGCGTCCCTGGATGCTCAGGAGGCGTGCCTGCCTCCGAATTTCGATCTTGGGTTCGTGGAGAACCCTTTCCACCAGCTCCTTACTTCCCCTCACCTCCGCTCCGGGCACCAGAAGATGCACCCTAGCCACATGTGAACAAAGCGCCAGGGCCTCTTCCAGGGCGTAATCGCCCTCTCCGGCCAGGGCCACCTCTTCCCCCCGGAAGAAGGCACCATCACAGGTGGCGCAATAGCTGACCCCTCGGCCCAAGAGCTCCTCCTCGCCGGGGATCCGATCCTTTCTGGCCATGGAGCCAGTGGCAATGATGATCGCCTTGCCCTGGTGGCTGCCCTGGGCGGTGAAGATCTCCTTGGGACTCTTTTCAAGCTCAGCGCCTAGGACCTTTTCCTGGAGGAATTGAGCCCCGAAGCCTTCTGCCTGGCGGACCATCGTGGCCAGGAGCTCCCTGCCCGATATCTCTCCGGCGACCCCCGGGTAGTTGGCTATCTTGGGGGCCCAGGCCAGGGCTGCTCCGGAAATATCCTTGTCCAGGACCAGGGTCTCCAGGCGGGCCCTCGCGGCATAGATGGCCGCAGCGCAGCCTGCGGGCCCACCTCCCAGGATGATCACCTCATAAATCTTGAGCATATCCATACCCCGAGAATAGATGAAACGAATAAAAGTATCCCCTCCCTTCAACCCCTGTCAAGGAATTTTTTCGCAGCGTGTTTTTTTCGCAGCGAGACGGATCGAGGGACCTCCCGTATTGACACCGGCGCCTTAAAATAGTATATGCTCCCCAACTCACCCATCGAAGGAGGAAACCTGATGGACTTATATATGGTGAAAAGCGAAGCGAGATATTGGGCGAGAAGGACACTGCCCCTCCCCCGCGCGGTCGGCAAGGCGATGGGGATTGGTGCCTTCTCCCTGATGACGGCCCTGGGGGCCTTCGTCTATATTCCTCTCCCCTTCACCCCGGTCCCCTTAACCTTTCAGACCTTCTTTGCACTCCTCTCCGGGGCCTTTTTAGGAAAGGGAGGAGGGGCTCTATCTCAGGGCGTATATATCTTGATGGGCAGCATGGGTCTGCCTATATGGGCGGGGGGCGCATCCGGCCTGTCGCGACTCTTCGGACCTACTGGGGGCTATCTCCTCGGATTTCCACTGGCAGCCTGGATGGTTGGCCTGATCCTGGAGTACGGGGAACGTCCTAATTGGTGTAAGATCCTGGCGGCCATGGGCCTGGGTTCTTTGATGATTTATGGCCTGGGAATTCTGCAGCTCTCCCTCGTCTTGCATTGGGGATTGAAGAAGGCCCTGACGCTGGGGGTCCTGCCCTTCCTACCTGGGGATCTGATCAAAGTCGCCCTGGCCAGCCTCGTCTGTCGCCGAGGAACTCGCCCTGATGCTCTTTAATTTCTTTGAGGAGGGGACATGGAGAAAAAGGATAGCTTAGATAGGAGGATCCAGGAGGAGATCGAGGCGATTGCCTTGGTCGATACCCACGAGCATACGACGCCCGAGTCGGAGCGGAATCAGCAGACCACTGATCTCTTTTCGACCTGGCTCCTTCACTACGCCTCCTCCGATCTGGTCTCTGCCGGCATGAGCATACCGACCCTGGGCCGGATCAGGGATGCCGCGAGACCCTTGGAGGAACGATGGCGCGAGTTCGCCCCCTCCTGGCGGCATGCCCGGACCACCGGCTACGGGCGTGCGCTGCTCCTCGCGGCCCGCGATCTCTTTGGGATTGAGGACATCAACGAATCCACCTGGAAGGAGCTTTCGGAAAAGATCACCTCTGCCAATCAACCGGGCTGGTATCGAAAGGTGATAAAGGAGAAGGCCAAGATCGAGGTGGCCATCCTGGATCCCATTTACTACGAGACCTATCCCGTGGACTTGGAGCTATTCGCCCCGGCGACTCGCTTCGACCCTTTCCTCGTCCCCCGCACCCGCGTCCACCTGGATTCCCTGGAGCACAGCACGAATTGTTCCATCCACTCCCTGACTGACCTGGAGAAGGCCCTGGGCGTGGGCTTTTCCCAAGCCCTTGACCGGGGAACGGTGGCTGTCAAGACGGCCCTGGCTTATTTCCGCACCCTCGACTATCAGAGGCCAACCCGTCACCAGGCGGAGTCGGTGTTCAATCGAATCGTCTCCCATGTAGACCCCATGCGGGTCCGGGTCCATCCGGGCGGAGGCGAAGGACCCTCCTGGGAGGAATGCAAGGTCCTCCAGGACTACATGATGCATCAGGTCCTCAGGCTTGCCCTGGAATATCAGTTACCCATCCAGGTCCACACCGGCCTCCAGGAAGGGGTGGGCAATGTCCTGGCCAACGCCAATCCCCTCCTCCTCACTGATCTCCTTCTCGAATATCCGGAGGTCAAATTTGACCTCTTCCATGCAGGCTATCCCTTCGCCTTCGAGGCAGGATGCCTGGCCAAGAACTTTCCCAATGTCTGGGTGGACCTCTGTTGGGTGTGGATCATCTCGCCTTTCGCAGGAAGGCGCATCCTGCACGAGTGGATCGAGACGATCCCCTCCAACAAGATCCTCGGCTTTGGAGGAGATTATCGCTTCGTCGAGGGCTCCTATGCCCATTCGCGCATGGCCCGAGAGGGGGTGGCCCAGGTATTGGCCGAGAAGGTAAAGGAGGGCTACCTGGCGGAAGAAGAGGCCCTGGAAATGGGCAAGAAAATCCTGCGGGAGAATGCCTGGGAACTCTTCGGGTTGGACAAGAGGAAAAGGGGCTGATCCCCCCCGACCCGCCCCAAAAAAAACTGAAGCCCCCCCCAGCTGGCTGGAGGGAGCTTCATGAGCGAGTTCCTAGCGAAATGATCCCTGCCTTGCCTCAGGATCTCCAACAGCCGCTCATACAGTTGGGGATCGCTCAGGGCATTGAGGAGATAGGGGACCTCCGACTTCTTCAGCCCGTCGAGCCGATCGTACCTGCTCCAGATTCGATCCGCCGTATCCCCCGGCCCCATGCTGGCCAGGACATGGGCCACCTTCAGCCGGGTCTGGGAATCAGGGGTCCCCACGCCGAAATTGCCGAAGGTGACCTTCTTGTAGAGCTCCGCGATCATGCCCTCCAGGACCGGGATGGAGCTGGAGTCCTTGATCTCAGCGATGTAGGTGACCGCCCTTTGTTTGACCAGATGATCCCGGTCGAGGACCAGGGCGTCCTCGATGGCAGGGAGGGCCGCCTTGCCTTCCTTCTCGTAGAGGATCCGCAAATCGGCCAGGGGCTTGTTGTACCGTTCATCCCCAGGGCCGTATCCCGCCCAGCAGCCGGCACAGCCCTCGGCCAGGCCTCCCAGGCATTGACAGAACAATGGGATCAGCAGCAGCCGGATGGAGTTCTTCCTCATCATCTCTCTCCTCAGCTCCCCTTCTCGGTGACCGCCTCACAGACCTCCCCCTCCATGCGGTAGATGTATCCCTCCTCGGGGGTGGGCTCCACCTTCAGCTTGCCCACGCAGGTGACGGGGTCGAGGCGCTTGAACGATGTGGGCTTCGCCATCTCCACGAAGATGTACTGGTTGTACTGGGGGCGAGGACCATAGCAGCAAGTTTGAGTGGTGCGGAGGAGGCAGAAGCTCTGAATGTTCGAACCCTCTTGCAGGGGAAACATGAACCCCGTGATGCGAATCTTGCGACCATCCAACCTTTTCACATTGTCCGGCGGCGGAATTCTCCTCTTGGCCTCGTACTCCCAGGTCATGAGGGTGGAGAAGGTCAGGGGGAGTTCCTTGCTCGCGTCCTGCCCGAGGGAGCTCTCATCGATGCCGATGGTCTTGTGCCCTGCTGGACCCTTCTCCTCGATGATCTTCACCTTGCCCTTGGTGATAACCTTCCTCTCCCCTGGCTGTTCCGCCCTGGAGACATCCAGCAAGCCCTGAGCGGCCCAGGCCAGGGTCAAAGCTCCAATCAACACCGTCAAACGATTAAGCCTCATCTCTCTCCACTCCTCCGGGGGCAAGATGGTCCCTTTCCCCGGTTTGCCCTAATGGTCTTTCGTGCCATGGATGGGATCATATCCTCCCGGATAACGGATGATCAATCCCTCCCGAATCCCCTTGATGACAACCCCCCCCTTGGCCTCGAATTCCCTGGCCCCCCTCAGCCAGTCGGCCTTGGCGGTGAAGTGAGAGCAATTCCCGATCTTCTCCCCGGCGAGCTTCAACGGCGCTGCCCGCAAGATCAGCTTCATCTCGCCCTTCCCGGGGAAGGTCACCTTGAGCGGGATCTCGGCGGCCTTGATCCGGACAGAGAGGCCCGTATCGTGGCCTCCGCTCAGGAACCAGGCCTCCAAGGTATCGCCTTCGAGGAGGATCTCCACATGGGCCAGCTCTTTCCCGATCACATTGAGCACCCCCCCATGGGGGGCCTCGTGCCCTCGGCCCCGATGCTCCTCATGCCTTGCCGCCTCCACCGGCCCCAGCAGGAGCAGCCCCAGGGCAGCCATTAGGGCAACAGCGAGAAACGCCGAGCTAAGATCCCGTTTCATGTGACCCACCTCCCATCGCACTCAGGAAACGGGCGAAAGGTTCTTCAACACGCCCAGACGATAGGCCTGTATACCAGGCAACAGACCGGCCAGCAGGCCCAGGAAGACGGCCCCCGGAAGCACCGCCCAGTCAGCCGAGCTGACATATCCGGAGGTAAAATCCACACCGGTTTCCGCCTTGATGAAGTGGGCACCCACCCCGATCAAGACATGGCCCAAGAACAGACCCGAGAGTCCTCCCAGGAGCGCGATGATCAGCGACTCGGAAAGCACCAATCCCATCACCGTCCTGCGGGTCGCCCCAATGGAACGAAGGAGTGCCAGGTCGCGCCTCCTCTCCCGCAGGGCGGAAAGCAACGAGAAGAAGAGGAAGAGGGCGGCCAGGATCGTCAGGATCCCCGCAATGGCCAGCAAGACCCGATCCACCCATCCAATGATGTCGAAGAGGCGAGGGAGCACCTCATTGGGGATGACGACCTGGTTGCGATCGGACTGATTGATCGCGTATTTCAGCCCCTGAATGCCTGGGTGGAGGGCACCACCCCGAATCCGCTTCACCTTGAGATAGGCCCCGCTGATCTCTCGATACCCTACATCCCTTGCCATCTTCTGGGTCTCTGCGGGATGGCCCGCGAGGAGATAGAAGGTTTCCAATGGGATGTAGAGCGCCCGATCGTACGGAGTGCCGGTGGGCGCCATGATCCCCACGAAGCGCAGCACATCCGTCTCGTGAACGGGGTCGCCCTCGTACACGCCGCAGACCGGGTGAAACTCGTCTTTTAGCTTGAGGCCCAAGGTCTTCGCGGCAACCCATCCGGCAACCGCTTCATTTGTGGCGCCGAAGGCCCGGCCCTGCCCTCCCTCTTGCTCCGAAAAGGAAAACCTCTTACCGGGAAGATATTCGAACTCGGTCAGGAACCGGGGATCGATGGCATTCACCCGAAATCCCCCGTAGGAATGTCCCACCGCAAAGGGGATCGCCTGGACGATCAAGGGGTCCCTCTCCACCTCCTGATAGTAGGTCCACTTGATCCTCCCCGGCATATCCTCCAGGTGGTAAAGGGCGTTCAGGACAATCTGCAGGGGGGAGCCTTTGGGCCCCAGAATCGCATCCACCCCCAAGCCCGTCTGGGTGAAGTTCCGATGGGTCTGCTCCTTCAGGGAGTAAACTGCCACCAACAAGGCAATGCCGATGGCCATGCTGATGACCGCCAGGATGCTGGAAAAGCGATGTTGTCGAAGACTCCGGAGAACGATCCGCCAGAAGCTCATGACTGGATCCCCGATGGGCTCTGAAAGGCCCGGTTCAGCTCCAGGAAGGGGACCGATCTTTCAAACAGGGAGATCACTTCTCGCTCATGACTGACCAAGACCAACGTGCACCCATGCTTCTCGCACATATCCCGCAGCAGCCTGAGCACTCCCGCCTTGTTCAGGGGGTCCAGAGAGCCTGTGGGCTCATCTGCCAGGAGCAGCTGAGGTCGATTGGCCAAGGCCCTGGCCACAGCCACCCTCTGCTGCTCGCCGAAGGAGAGCTGAGCGGAATAGTTCAACAAGCGGTGAGAAAGGCCCACCTCCCCCAGCAGACGTTCGGCTTCTTTCCAATCCCCCTGGTGGGGGGAGAAGGTCATTCCCAACAGCACATTCTCAATCGCCGAGAAACCCTGCAGCAGATTGAAGTTCTGGTAGATGTATCCGATATACTGGGCCCGGAAGCGATCCCTTTTCGCCTCGGCCATCCCTTCGAGGGAGTGGCCACACACCGCCACCTTCCCCCTCGAGGCGGCCAAAAGCCCAGCCAGGACATGGAGAAGGGTGGACTTGCCCGAACCCGAAGGGCCGAACAGTGCCACCTGATCGCCCTTTTCCACATGCCAATGGGGAATGTCCAGGACCCTCAGGGCTTCCTTTCCGCTGTTGAAGGAGACCTCTAAGGATTCGACCTCGATGATCGACATCTCGAATCACCTATCATGCAGGCTTTCCCCGCCGCGTCGGCCCCGGATCCGGCGGACTCCGAAGGGCCTCTCGGCAGGCTCCAATTTGGCGTTCGGGCGTCCGGGGCACGAAGGAAGGAATAGGAGACGCCTCCTGGAGTGGCCGATCTTATGCCAGGGGCTCTATCTTCTTCTTCAGGACAATGCGATGGTTTAACAGGTTGATCTCTTTGATCTCTGCCTCGATGACCTTCTGTTCTCCGAAGATGTCCCGCAGGTAAAGCTTCCCACCCTCCGGGCGGACGATGTCCACATCCCTCAGGTACAGATCTTCTTTCCCGTCCTCTTCAATGATATAGGCGCTGGCTTCGCACATTTAACCGATTAACTCCTTTACCCTCTGCACCCCCATCTCGACCAGATGGGGGAGGGGTTCTCCCGAGACGCCGATCAATTCCAGACGATTCAGGGCCAAGGGCAGGAGGATCTTTTTCGCCCGGGCACTGCTGATCGCCTCCGCCATCTTGGGGGTCAATTCTCCCATCATCGAATTGGCCACCACGACCGCCATGGGCCCCAGGAGGATATCTGCTTCCTGGGCGACAACGGCGATGGCGTTCTCTCCCGAGGCCCCTCGGTTGGCCCCTGCCTTCATCATCGCCGAGGTGGCAATCGCATTGGTCCCCAGGGCGATGATCTCGATCTCGCCTCCCAAAAGATCGCGCAGCCTCCTAATGATCAGGCTGCCGATTCCCCCTCCCAATCCATCCACCACCGCTAAAATCACAGCCTCTTGGGCTCCGGCGGGGGGCCCTCCTGCCTTCTTCCCTTTAGCACAAGGACCCCCCGCCTGTCAATGGTAAGAAAAAGCTAAAAAATGTGGAGTACCTTTCCCATGGAAACCACGAAGAAAACGGCATAGAAGACGGAGCACAAAATTACGACCGCCTCCCGCCACAGGGGGGCCCTCACCTCTTTGGGCAGGATCTTCCGGTTGACGATGATCACGTGGATGCCGGTGAAGGCAAAGATGAAGGAGGCGATGTTGGCCCCGATCATGATCAGCACCAATGGCTGGGCCAGCCCCATCGCGAGGCATCCCCAGATCACATACATCGCCAGGATGAAGTAATAGATGATGCGGACATCCCCGCCCCGCCACTTGCGGACGCCCTCGCTACCCGCCCACAGGGTATCGGTGGTCAGGCGGACGATGCCATCCAGGTTGCCCAGCTGGGTGGAGAAGAGGATCCAGAACCCATTGATCAGGGTAAGGAACCAGAAGATCTGATACCCGGTATGCTCCATCAGGTACTTGGCCTGATAGGCCCCGGTGGCCAGGCCGGTCATCTTGGTGCCGGCAGGGACGATGGCAGCGGCGAGGTTCACACAGAGATACATCCCTAAGAAGCAGCCAATGCCCCAGACCCCGTATTGATCCACGGCCAGATATTTCATCCAGGTCCGCCACTTGGAGAGGTTTTTGTCGTTGATCTCAAAGACATTTCCCACATGAGAGAGCTTGACCGATGCCCCTCCCACTGCGCCGGGGATGAAGCCTACGGTGCTCCCCATGCCATAACCCTTGTCCCGCATCCAGTTGGAGATGAAGCAGTTGCCCATGCCCCCGGCCCCGGAGTAGGCGGCAAAGGCCCCCAGGAGCAGCCAGTTCGCCCCGGTCGGTAGGGTTCCAAATTTCAGAAACCCACTCGCCGTCCCCAAGGAGAATTTGAGCGGAACGAAGACGAAATTGGCGATGATCAGGAAGATGAAGATCCAGGCCACCATGAACCAGGAGGCATATTCGAGCGTGCGCTCGATCTTGCCCCCGAAGATGACGACGACCACGCAGAGGAAAAAGGTGAGATAGCCAAACATCAACATCAGCGGCCGATCACCGGCCCCCGGGATACGACCCATGAAGGCGGCAAACAGGGTTGAGGCCGCGGCTGCAGCCCAGCCCGGCCAGAGGTATTGGGCAAAGATGAAAAGGGAATAGACCCAACCCCAGAATTTAGGCCCAGGCTTGGTGCGCATGAAGCCGGTGATGATCGGCTCTCCCGTATACATGGTGTAGCGGACGAACTCCACATTCAGGAATACCTGCAGGATGATCGCGACGGTGGTGATCCAGAGCAGCGCCGCGCCATACTGCACGATCGTCGCCGGCCCCAAGAGCCACTCCCCGCTTCCAATAGAGGTCCCCAGCAGAACGGCACCCGGCCCGATCACCGCAAGGACGTTCTTGAACGTAAAGGGGGGCGGTGCGGGCAAATCCTTCACATTAAGGGGCGGAAGGGCCCCGGCCTGCACCTGTTTGGCTTTTTTGGTCATCTCACTCTCCTTTCCTGAATAAAGGCACCGCCTGATGAACTGGCGAGGGGTGGAATTCTCAGAAATTTAGTCCCTTGGATGTGTATTTGTCAATCAAAAATTTGAAGCTTCGGGCAGGCAATCTGGAATCTCGACCCATCGGCGCTTAGGGGCTTTGCGGGACCCTAAAACAGAGTTACAACCATAGAAAAATAAAAAAGCCCTCTTGGTTACAGGGGTTTCGGTGAGTATAATGGCTCACCTGTAAGGTGAAACTCCATATCACCAAGGAGGGCTAAAAGGATGATACGACAAACGGTGTTCCCATTCAAGATGG
>Ga0315289_10009778_pt1 | contig 13769 bp, 17 predicted proteins | sample YL17G11_40_MG_FD_203452 | JGI IMG/M metagenome (GOLD analysis project Ga0315289, IMG submission 203452) | Sediment microbial communities from Yellowstone Lake, YNP, Wyoming, USA - YL17G11_40 | ecosystem: Environmental > Aquatic > Freshwater > Lake > Sediment | place: USA: Wyoming | collected...
TTTATTCCTTTATCTGTCTCTGACTCCCTTTGTCGCGTACAAAGAATCTTCCGTTAGCGGCGCCGCCGCCGTGCAACGGTACGTGGCCGGGAGCGGCTGGACCGTGGTCGGGACCGCAGGCTTTTCTGCGGGGACCGTGCGTCGCGGCGGACTATGCCGTCTTCGGGCAGACGGGCCCCAATTCGACGCCGTTCGACTGTGGCCATGGGATCTCCGCACTGTCGCGCAACTTTGGCCAGCGCAAGTCGAGTGAGAAGTTGTTGTTGGCGGGGCCTTACGGAACGAAGGAAGCTGCGGAGATGGGGCTCGTCAACGAGTTTGTTTCCGTGCATAAAGAGAGAGATGTTTTTTGTTCAACCCTGACCTTTTCCTCCGATGTTATTTTTGTAATTATACTTTCCCCGTTTTTCGCTTCTTTTCTCTGCCTCTGTCAATTTCCTTCTTTTTTTGATCGTTGGACACGCGCGTGGGAGAGGGGGGAGGGGGATAAGGAGAGGTAAGGGGGTGGGCGCCGCCGTCGAGGGCCGCACCCCTTTCACTCGGCGAGGGCCCTTCCAATCTCCTTGGCCCGGGGCACCTCGACCAGCTTGCCCGTCTTCACGTCGAAGATGAATCCGTAAACGGGCACGTCTTTCGGCACGAGAGGGTGGGAACGGATGCGTTCGACGTCCTGCGCGACGCTCTCTTCCTGATCCTTGATTGTGTGCCACTTCACAAAATGGCCAGCGGAGCAGCCCCCGCCGTGATGCGGGTTCGACCAGCGCTCGCCGTCAAAAGCCGCGGTCGCGAGGCTGTCGGCGAGCAAGTCGCCGATCACGTCATCCGAGAAGAGCTCCATGCCGCAGTTGGTGTGGTGCACGACGATCCAGGAATCCGTCCCGAGCAACTTGTGGGAAATCACCAGCGAGCGGATGGCGTCGTCCGTGGCTCGCCCTCCGGCGTTGCGGATGACGTGGGCGTCGCCCTCGGCGAGGCCGGCGTACTTTGCCGGGTCGAGGCGGGCATCCATGCATGTGAGAATGGCAAACTTCCGCGACGGTGGTAACGCGAGCTCGCCTTTTCCCCCAAAGTTGGCTACGTATTCCGCGTTAGCTTTCAGTACCTCTTCAACGACGGTTGTCATTCCGTGCAGGGAGGAATGCGCAAGTGGGTCGGGGAGAGGGAAAGAGACCCGAACTGATCACGAATAGTAAAAAATGAAGCTTCCGAAAAGTTGTGGGGAAAAAAAAAACCCTGTACCCCCTGCCAGACTCCCCTGGTCCAGGGGCGCCTCTTCTTCGTCACCTCTAGCGGCCGAGGCGGCGATAGGAGAGAAAAAAGAGTTGTCGAAGTCGAGTTTCATACTTGCCTCCATTTTTTTCTCTCTTCGTCTCACATACATCATTTTTGCTCTCTCTCCTTTCGTCTTCTTTCTCCCAACTCTTGTCTCCTCTTAAGCAGGCCATCGTAATGAACCCCCAATCATTCGCAATCTCGCTCGCCGGATCATTCGATGCCCTTGCGATGGAGCTGCAAGCTCGAGTGAGGAGAGGACGGGAGGGAGCGGAACGAAATGGAGGGCGTTTCTGACGCGACGGTTGGAGCAACGACGGCAGTGACGACGGTAGTGGCTTCTTCGCTCACTTTTTTTCCTGGCACGCGCACCGCCCTCCTTCGGCTTCGTCGCCTCCTTCATTTGCTTTTCGGCAAAAACAATGCTTGATTATTTATATTGCAGGTAAGGTGGCTTGAGGCGAACGAGGCGGAGCGAGGGCGGCGCGCGAGCTGGAAAAAGGAAGAGAAACGTCGCTGCTTCCTTTTGCCTTAGTCGGCGTCGTTGTTGCTCCTGCTGTTGCTGCTTCTCGCCCTCGCCGCGTCTCTTCTCATCTCACCGCGCAACTCGTTCGATGCCTCTTCAAAACAGACCCTCTCCTCTATGAACGTGACGCGGGTGAGTTTGTTCTTTTTTTCCGGAGGAGGGAGAGAGAAAACAAAAAACTGGGACAGAGACGAGAGAAAGAGGGGGGAGAAGGCGCGTTGAGCAAAGAAAAAGAAAAAAACTGAAAGCAGCGGAAAAAAACATTAAAAAAAAACTCGCTGCTCCCGGCACCACAAAGTCGCGCGCGATCGATTCGAAAAGTTCTCCTCCCTCACAGAGCTCGACGACGAGGTGAACCGCTTTTTGAGATAACGAGGGAAAAAGGAAAGGGAGAAATTGATTTTGTTGAGAGCGAGCGGGAGAGGGTGCGAGAGGAAGAGAGAGGAAATGAGCTGGGAGACTTTCAAAGGCCTCGCCGCGTCGTCGGACCTGGCCGGAGGATAGAAGGTGGAAAACGAAGACGACCTCACCCGCTCTTTTGGGATCCCCTCCTTTTAATGACGTGCCAGAAAATAGAAATGGAGCTGCGCGACCGCGAGTTGAAGGGGAATTGAGCAATTGGCGCCCGCGCGGGGAGGAGATCGAATTGTGTCCCCCGGCGAACGCCGAGCCAAAGCCGGGAGGAAGCTTCCTCGCTCGGCTTTGCTCTCTCTTCTTTTCCGCCTCCTCCACCTTCCACCTCCACCCACGAAACTTCATGGGGAGCGAGGGGGGTTATTTCCCTTAAAATACGAAGTTTGTTCGTCATCATACTCACAAAGCAAACAATTCCAGCCTCCTCCTCCAGCCTCCTCCTCCAGCCTCCTCCTCCTCCTCCCACCTCCACTTCAACAAAAAAAATGGTGTCCTTCTCCCGCTTCCTCTTCCTCGCGGCCCTGGCCCTCGCCTGCGTGGCCGGGCAGCAGGGCGCCGGCGCAGACGCCAGGGCGCTCTCCGCGCTCAAGGATGGCGCGAACGCCGCCGACCCGGAGGCCCGCAGCCTCGCGGAGAAGCCCAAGGCGAGGGCCGCCGCTCCGTCGAAATCCCGTTCGCTTGCCGAGGCCGAGCCCAAGGCGAAGGCTGCCAACCCGGAGGCGGTGGAGCTGCTCGAGGCGGCGCCGGCGACGCCGACGGCGCGCCGCCGGCTCGCCGGTAGCGACGGCAGCGGCCACCACAGCCCGAGCGGCGGCTCCTCCGAAGGGCACAGCAGCGCCTCGAGCGACGACAGCCAGCACCACTCGGGAGGCGGCTCGGGCTCCTCTGGCTCGAGCGGCGGCGGCTCGAGCGACGACAGCCGGCACCACTCGGGAGGCGGCTCGGGTTCCTCTGGCTCGAGCGGCGGCGGCTCGAGCGACGACAGCCGGCACCACTCGGGAGGCGGCTCGGGCTCCTCTGGCTCGAGCGGCGGCGGCTCGAGCGACGACAGCCGGCACCACTCGGGAGGCGGCTCGGGCTCCTCTGGCTCGAGCGGCGGCGGCTCGAGCGGCGGCTCGTCCCACGGCAGCGGATCCTCCTCCTCTTCCTCTCACGGCGGGTCTTCCTCCTCGGGAGGTTCGCACGAGTCTGGCGGCTCATCGGGAGGTAGGCACCAGTCCGGCTAGGCGGCTCCTCGGGAGGTTCCGGCTCCAAGAGCTCGAGAGGTCACTGTTAAGGTAGAAAGAGAGAAAGAAAACAAAAAGCAAAAGCGGTAAAACAAAAAACTGAGTATTTACAGAAAATCACACAACAAGCCCCTTCCTTTGACCATGAGCGCGCCCTAGCGTCTCTTTCATCACTTCATAACGAGCAAACGCGAAACGCTCGGAATTTCGATACAAGAAAACGACTCTTTTTATCCCTCATTTTTCCCCCCAGTTTGTTTTCCAAGTAAGCAAAAAAAACAGTTGCCCCAATTATCATCGTTCTATTTGATTCTTTCGTTTGTCTTTAGTTGCTTGTAGAGGCAGCACGGTGGCGATTGGGCGAATCCGGCGATGTGGGGTGGCGGGGAGAGAAGCGGCTGCGCGACGAGGGGGAGAGAGAGCAGGGAGAGAGCAGGTCAACAAGAGAGGGGCTAGCGAGTGGGGAAAAAGAAAAAAATGCCGAACGCTCATTCTTCGCTCTTGCAGATCACTTGTTCTTTCTCTTTCGAAGGGAATTCTTCCTCTCGTCCCCCGTTCTTCTCTGCTCTTTCCTTCGAGATGGGCGCCCATCTTCTGGCTGCGTCCCGCCGCGCGGCGTGCAGGGCGGTCGACGTGGCGCTGCTGCGCTTGTCTTCGTCGCTGGCATCGTCGGCGTCGTCGACGGCTGCCACGACCGGCTTTCAATCTTCTTCGCTCCGCAGCCCCCTGCTCCCGCTCTTTCAGCAGCAGTCAAAGCGGAGCTTCGCCGCCGATGCGGCCTATGACATTAACACGAGGAGCAAGGCGCACCTGAACATCGGCACGATCGGCCACGTCGACCACGGCAAGACGACGCTGACTGCGGCGATTACCAAGGTGCGACTGGAAAGAGAGGAAGAACAAGAGGCGCTAGCGGGGGGGTTCCTGACCTCCTCCTCTTTCCTCTTTCCTCCTTCCGCTTTCCTCTTTCTCTCTTCGAGCGCTCACGCACCGACCCCTTCCCCCTCCCTCTCTCTCCCGTGCCTCATAAAAAAACCCCATACCGAAAAAAAAAGGTTCTCGCCGAGTCGGGCAACTCCAAGGCCGTTGCGTTCGACCAGATCGACAAGGCCCCCGAGGAGCGCGCGCGCGGCATCACGATCGCGACCGCGCACGTCGAGTACGAGACCGCGACGCGCCACTACGCGCACGTTGACTGCCCCGGGCACGCCGACTACGTCAAGAACATGATCACGGGCGCGGCGCAGATGGACGGCGCGATCCTGGTCGTCTCGGCGACCGACGGCCCGATGCCGCAGACGCGCGAGCACATCCTTCTCGCGCGGCAGGTCGGCGTCCCTTCGATCGTCTGCTTCCTCAACAAGATCGACGCGGTCGAGGACGAGGAGCTTGTTGAGCTGGTCGAGATGGAGCTGCGCGAGCTCCTGACCTTCTACAAGTTCCCCGGCGATGACGTCCCCATCGTGCGCGGGTCTGCACTCGCGGCGCTCAAGGGCGAGAACGACGCGATCGGCAAGGACGCTATCCTGAAGCTGATGGAGGCCGTGGACTCGTACGTTCCCACGCCCGAGCGCGCGCTGGACAAGCCGTTCTCGATGCCCGTGGAGGACGTGTTCTCGATCCAGGGGCGCGGGTGAGTTTTTATAGTTTTTTTGTTTTTTTTGGGGTCGAGGTCGAGGTCGAGTTTTCTTTTTCCTTTTTTCGGCGGATCCTCTTTCTTCTTCTATTCCTCACCCCCCTCCTCCCCCCCACCCTGCCCTAAACCTCCCCCCTTCAGAACTGTGGTCACCGGCCGCGTCGAGCAGGGCATCGTGAAACCTGGAGACTCTGTCGAGATCCTAGGAATCAAAGAAGCCTCGATGACGACGACGGTGACCGGCGTCGAGATGTTCAAAAAGTCGCTCGGCGAGGGCCGCGCGGGCGAGAACGTCGGCCTGCTGCTGCGCGGCGTCAAGCGCGAGGACGTGCTCCGCGGGCAGGTCTGCGCCAAGCCCGGGTCCATCACGCCGCACAAAAAGTTCTCCGGCGAGCTCTACTGCCTCTCCAAGGAGGAAGGGGGCAGGCACACGCCCTTTTTCACGAACTACAAGCCCCAGTTCTTCTTCCGCACCGCGGACGTGACCGGGGCCGTGACGCTCCCCGCGGGGACCGAGATGGTGATGCCCGGGGACAACGTGAGCGCGGAGTTCGAGCTGATCTGCCCTGTCGCGATGGAGCCCGGGTTGAGGTTCGCGATCCGCGAGGGGGGGAGGACGGTTGGCGCCGGCGTGGTGAGCAAGGTGCATTGAATGATGCTTTTCCTTTTCTGTAGGGGGACAAAGAATATCTAGAGAGCACCAAGGAGAGAAAGAGAGAGGATAGAGAGAGAGGGGGGGGGGGGGGGGGGGCGCCCCGGCCGGCGGTTTTGAAATGATCCAAGAATCTTATTTTTGGTTACGAAGAAGAGAGAAAAAAAGGAAACGATTATTTCGCAGCAGCGCTCGCCGCGCCGCGGCTCTCGGCCTCGTACAGCGGGCATCCCGCGTCCTTCTGGACCCTCCTGCCGTAGGTGCTCGTCGACTTGGAGGCGGCATCATCCAAATGCATCTGCTTCGTCTCCGGCACGAACGCCGTGAACAGCATGCCGACGAAGTTGACGACGGCCAGAGCGACGAGCGTGACCCGCGTGCCAAACCGCAGCTGCAGCGCGCCAAAGCCGAACGCGCCGACGACGGCGCCGAGCTTGCCCGTCGCCGCTGAGACGCCGTGAAGCGTCGAGCGGAACTTGGTCGCGAAGACCTCGGCCGGAATGATGAACGTGGTCGCGTTGGGACCGAAGTTGGCGAAGAAGAAGGTCAGCGCGTAGAGCACGAGGAAGACGATCGGCTTGGCCGTGGCGGTCTTTGGGTCGCCGAGCTGGAAAAGATTAGGTTACGAAAGTTTGTTTTCGTGTTTTTTTGGCAAGGTCAGCATTGTTGCGATGCCTCGTCTCTCTCTCACTCTCTTCTCTCTCTCTACGAGCAGCAGCAGCAAACAAGGAGCCCCTCTCTCCCTCACCTGAGGATACGCCGCGGCCAGGATCACGAGCAGCGTCGTCATCATCGCAAAGCCCATGTATTGGATCGGGATGCGGCCCCACTTGTCGACAAACGCGACGGTGAACCAGTATCCGGGGACGGTCCCGATGATCGCGACGAGCGCGTTTCCCACGGCGGAGCGGTAGATCGTCGTATACACACCCAGCGAGCACGTGCCCTCGCAGGCGACGGCGGAGGAGGAGCCCGTGTAGCCCTCGGGCAGCTTGATCGGGTCCGAGAAGCCCGTGCGCTTGAGGACGTCCGGGAGGAAGAGGTTTTGCGAGTAGAAGGCGATGTCGAGGAGGAACCTTTTTTATTTTTATTTTTATTGCTTTTGTTCAGTGAGCGAGCGAGAGAGAGAAAGTGAAAGGGAGCAGAGAGAACGGGGGCAGCAGAGAGAAGGGGCTGCTGTTTTCTTAAAAAAGACGCGAAAGAAAGAAAAAATGGAAAAACCTGAAAAGAAAGAAAGAAAAAACCTCTCACCAGCACGCGCAGGTCCCGATCAGGATGAAGAAGTTGCGGTTCTTCATGATCGACGGGCTCGTGAGGTATTCCTTCAGGCCGATGGCGTCGGCCGGGCTGCGGAGTCCTTCATCCCTCGAGAAATTGACACCTCCGGCGGCGGCGGCCAGCTCGGCGGTGTCGTTCAGGGGAAGGGGCGCTGCCGCTGCTGCCTCGGCGCCCTTCCCCTCCCTGGTCGCAGCGGCCGCGGCGGTGGCGCCCACATCGTCTGCGTCCTTGACGGCGGTCGCGACGTCGCCGGCGACGTCCTGTTTTTGTTTTTATTGTGTGTTTCGTTTCCGGTTTGAAAAAGAGGTGAGAAAAGAAAATCGACGTCCGCCATAGAAGAAGGTGCGACAGGCAGAAACAGTCTCTTTCTTTCTCTCTCTTCTTCCTCCTCTTACCAGCGTCCACTGCGGCGGCTCCGGCAGCTTGTTCCGCAGGTACACAGTCAGCAGCGCGGGAACCACGCCCAAACCCAGCTCGATCCTCCAGACGTAATCAAGATAGTTGATGTCTCTGAGGATGAGTGGTTTGAATGCCGCGGTGGTTACGATCGCGACGAGCGAGGCGACCAGGATGCCGACACCTTGCATGGCAAAAACTGAACCGACGAAGGCGCCGCGGTTGCGAGCCGTGGAGAACTCGGCGGCGATGGTCGCGGAGAGCTGTTGAGAGATTGGAGTGTTTCCCAAAGTGAGCGCGCACGCGCGAGACGGCAGCGGGGAGGGGGTTGGGCTTTCATCTCACTCGTCTTTCTCGCGCGCCTTCCTTCTCTCTCGCTCTCTCTCCCTCATGTCCCTCTCTCTCTCGTCTCTCTCTTTCTCAAACTCAAACTCACGGGGTAGTCCCCGCCGATGCCGAAGCCCAGCATGAACCTCCAGATGACGAGCCATACGGCGAACGAGAAGCCGCGGACCGCCGAGGCCGAAGAGGCCTGCCCGATCGTCGCGGTGATCATTATGATGAGCGTGAGGAGGTACATCGACTTGCGGCCTTTCTTGTCGCCGAGGTAGCTGGTTGTTGTTTGAATTGGAAGAGGGGGAGAGTGAGCGAAGGCAGAGGAAGAGGGAAGAAGGAAGAAAGGCGAACAAAAAAGAAAACTCCCTCGTCTCTCTTCCTCACCCAAAGAGGACCTGTCCGGTCAGGGCCCCGATGAGCGAGACGCCGGTGATCGCGAGGTCCACGTTCGTGGGCAGCTTTCCGCCGTTTTCCGGGAAGTACACGACGCCGATGGCGGGCTTGGCGAGACCGATGATGAAGAGGTCGTAGGCGTCGGAGAAGAAGCCGACGCCGGCGACGAGGATGGCCTGAGGTTGTGTTTTTTTGTTTCGAGAGGTTAATGTCGAGAGGTCCAACGACGACGAGGTTTTCGACGCAAACCCGTCAACCTTTCCGCGCGCTGCTTTTTCGACCGCGTTCCGGCAGTCTCCGACCCCTCTTTTCGGGGCTTGAAGCCACCAAAGAACCTCCACATGTTGATGGTGTTGCAACGGCGATCTTCGATGGTCTGAAACTCGCAAGTTTCCAAATGCGACAAGCTGCCGGAAGAAGCTTCGGGCATGTCGATTCCCCCCTTTCTCCTGCTCTTTGGCGAAGAGCAATTGCCTCTTCTCTTACCTGGACGTGAAACCAAGAAAAGCGCGCGTAGGCCAAGTCATCGCGGACGCGCTTTGCGGCCGCGGCGTCGGACGAAGCCATGGCCCCTGTTTGAAGAACAGAAGGGTTGCAGAAAAAAATACCTGGAACAACTCGCCGACACAATTTTTTTGTGAAGGGGGGGAATTTGATACCCCTCTTTTGCTCGTTTTTCCTATTCACGCGCCATCTATTCTCTGTGTGTTTCTTGGGTCCTGGTCCCCCCCCCCCCCCCCCTGCCTCCCCCCGCCTCTCTATCAATTTGAACCTTTCACGGGAAAAAGAAGAAAGCAAAAGATACAAGTGCTGATAAAATTTTTCTCTTTCTTCCTCTCTCTCACTTTGTTGCCGCTGCCTCCTCCGCCTCTCCCCCCCTGTCCTCCGGCAGCAGCAGCTCCAGCCCCAGCGACACGTCCAGCGCCGTCACGCTGTGCGTCAGCGCGCCCGTGGACACGTGGCTGACCCCCGTCGCGGACACAGCCGCGACGGTTTCGACGGTGACGTTCCCCGAGGCCTCGGTCTCGAGGCCCAGAGCGTCGAGCCCGGACGCCTTGACGGCGGTGACCGCCGCGGCCAGCAGCGAGACGTCCACGGTGCCCCCGGCCACACCCTCCCCCCCGCCTCCGCCTCCTCCTCCTCCTCCGCTCCGCCGCTCCACCCTTACTACCATGTTGTCGAGCATCACCCTGGTGATCCCGGACTTCCCCTCGGAGAGCCTCCCCGGTCCCCCGCGGGCCGCGACCAGCGCGAGGACGGCTCGCACCTCGTCGAGCGTCGCCGCCTCGACCTCGATCGGCACGTCGGGCTTTTTGATCCTGGTCAGGTGGGCCCGCGCCGCGTCCGCGGCCGCGGCGACCCCGCCTGCCGCGGCAGCGTGGTTGTCCTTGACCATCACCATGTCGAACAGGCCGACGCGGTGCGGCGTCCCCCCGCCGATCGAGACGCCCCACTTGTCTGTGACCCTGAGCCCCGGCGCCGTCTTGCGCGTGTCGAGCACGATTGCCTGCCCGCCCCGCGACGCGGCGGCTGAGACCATGGCCCTGGTGGCCGTGGCGATGCCGGACATGCGCTGCAGGTAGTTGAGCGCGACGCGCTCGGCGACGAGCAGGGAAGCGGCAGACCCTTCGCAGACGCCGAGGACGTCTCCCGGACATACCTCGTCGCCGTCCTTTTTGAGCCAGGTCGCTTGGAGGGTTTCGTCGACCTCTCGCAGCACGGCGTCCGCGACGGCGACGCCGGCGAGCGTGCCGGAGGCCTTGGAGCGGAAGGTGGCCCTGGCGCGGGTGGTGGCGGGGATCCTGCAGGTGAAGAAGTTTTTTCGTTTCGATTAGGTTTGGGCGGAGAAAAAGAGCGTTTTGGATTTTTTTCCTCACTTTTCCCCTTCATCGCGGCCAACAATACACAACCATCCAAACTCACGTCGCCTGCGTCGTCAGGTCGCCAACGTCCCCGGCGTCCTCTTCCAGAGCGGCCCTGATCGATGCCAGGAGGTCGTAGGTCGGGTGCGGCGGTGGCGGGACGGGGGCGAACGCGGGTGGCGGCGTCGAGGTGTCTTCCCTTTTTTTTTCGTTGGGGTTGAGGAGGTGAGGAGGTTGAGGTTGAGGTTCAGAGAGGTCGACGACGAAGGAAAAAAAAAAACAGATCGTCTGCTTGCGTTTTTTTCTTCCTCGATTCGCGCGCTCTGCTTCCCGTTGCAATTCGCAACGCGCAGCTACCCATGAAACGAGGCTCACCACGGAGCCCGCCATGCGAGGGCCTTGGCGCGGGACCACTGCGACGCGCCCATTTTTGTCTTGTTGAGATTGAGTTTTTTTTCTTTCTCTCAAGGAGTGACTGCTTCTGGTCGAAACCGCTCGGCACTCTTTCTTCCTCCTCCTCCTTCTTTCACTTTCTTTCAGGCACACTCTCTTTCTTACATTCTCCTTCTCCGACGCAAAGGGTAAGAATTCAACAAAAAAACCAATTTCAACTTACTTGCGTCTCCAAAGGGGGAAAAAAAGGGAGATAAATCAAATAGAAGAAAAAAAGAAAAAGACTCTGTTATCTACCAAACGGGCATCGGGCACGCGGTCAGCTCGTTGGCCTGGATCGACGCCAGCAGCGGGCCGTTGCAAAGGTTGGCGCCCGGAAGCACCGTCGTCTGCCCGATCGTGTTAATCGAGTTGTTCGCCTGCAGGCCCATCGCCGACTTGAGCAGCCCAAGCACCTGCTTCGGGTCCTGCGCGACGCTCTGGGGCTTCTTGTGGTTGGCGAGGTTCTTGATGCCCGAGCCGATCTTGGCCAGCGACGAGTTGAACTCGCCCCACTGCGTCGCCGACAGCGACGGCAGCGCGCCCGCGGCGGCGGCGGGCTGGAAGGCCACCAGCGACTGGTTCATCCCCTTCACGGCGCTTCCCGCCATGGACGCGACGCCATCCTTCATCTGCGAGAGCTGGCTCCCGTCGATGCGCGAGGGCGTGTAGATTCCCGCCGCGAACAGCGCGGCGGTGCACCCGGCGCAGATGATCATCGTGACGATCCAGGACGCGAACTGCTGCCCGAAAAGCTTCCAGTTGACGCCCTTGCGCGCGCCTAGAGTAAGGTTTGTTTTTTTGGTTTTTGAGACGGAAAAGGGGGGAGGGGGAAAAAGTGTTGATTTTTGTTTTTTGTGAAACTCGGGTTTTCTCCTCTCTCAGCTGTTGTTTTTTGCTTCCTCGCCTCGCTCCGCTTCCCGTTTTCCGCTTCTCGCAGACTCACCCTCGCAGATGCCGACGCCCATGATGGCGCCGATCACGCACTGCGACGAAGACGTCGGGAGGCCCATCTGCGTCGTGATCATGATGGTCAGGCTGGTAGCCAGCTCGGCGCAGAAGCCGCGCGTCGGGGACAGCTTGGCCAGCGCGACGCCCATCGAGCGGATGACGTGGTAGCCGTAGGTCGCGAGCCCCAGCACGAGGCCGAAGGCGGAGATGGCGACGATCCAGACCGGGGACTGGACCTTGGAGGGGAGCACGCCCCTGTTGTAGACCTCCCAGACCGTCGTCAGGGGCCCCGCCATGTAGCTGTTTTTTTTGTTGTTGGTTTTTTCCGTTTTTTTGGAGGGCGAGAGGGGAGAGAGCCAGGAGAAAGGAGGGAGAGAGCCAGGAGAAAGGAGGGAGAGAGCCAGGAGAAAGGAGGGAGAGAGCCAGGAGAAAGGAGGGAGAGAGCAAGGAGAAAGGACGGAGAGAGGGCGTGAGACAAGGTTTAAAACCTTTCCTTTTCTGTGTGTTAAGAGAGGGAGGAAAAAAAAACCTTTTCTCCCCTCTTTTTCATGTCTACTCACCCAACCTCGTTACTGCCGTGGGCAAAGATGACGGCGATCGCGGAGAAGACCTGCAGGTAGCCGAAGGCGAACTCGACCTCGGAGGGGAAGGTCTCGGCTGCAGTCGGAGAGAGAGTTGTTGTTAAAAAAGCGAAGAGGGAGGGAAAAAAGTGAGAGGTCGAGAGAGTTTCGCCCCCCCTCCCCCCCCCCCCACCCCAACCCCCCCCCCTCTTCAAAAGTGAAAAAAAAATATCGCACCGTTGGCGTGGATAGCGGCGACCATCGGATCGTCCTTGACGCCGTGCTCGTGGATGTCGTACTTGACGCCCGTCGTCGACAGGTCCACGACCTTGTTCCACGCGCGCTTGTGCCATGCGAGCTCAATCGCGGAGCCGGGCATCTGCGAGATGCGCTCGAGCACGTCGGCCGCGTTGGTCGGGTTGCCGTCGGCGCCCGCCGCGCCGTTTCGGAGCGCGAGCGCGCCGGCCTTGCCCTCGACGTCGTTGTCCTTGCCCTTGCTGTTGACGTCGCCGCGGTTGGTCTCGCGGCCCGCGATCGCGTTGCCGTCGGCGTCGAAGAACGTCTTGATCCGGCGGTGCAGCAGCGGCACGATGACGAGCGCCGTCAGGAGCGCGGCGACCCCGGCGATGACGGCCGAGATCCACGCGGCCTTGCCGTCCGACCAGTCCTTCGAGGACGAGGCGAGCATCTTCTTGGCGCCCTTGGTGAAGACGAAGTAGATGTTGATGAAGAGCGTGAGCGCGACGGCGAAGGGGAGCACGAGGAGCGACTTGAGGAGCGCGTTCTTGCGGCGGAGCACGAGCGTGCGCAGCAGCGTGAAGAGCAGCGCGGACAAGCAGCCGGTCACGATCGGCGAAGCGAACCACGAGACGACAATGGGTACGACTCCGGAGAAGGGAGGAATCTGTCCCTTGGCCGGGGACGCCCAGTTGACGCCCTTGGCGCCGCCCCAGACGAGGGAGAAGCCCATGATGCCAGCGATGATCGAGTGCGTGGCGGAGACGTTGAGGCCTGAGTTTTTTCCCCTTATTTTTTTCTTCCGGGTGAGGTTGGAAGAGCGAGAAGCGAGCGAGCGAGCGAGTCGACGGCCTCGTCTTCCTCTTCACCCACCAACACGAACCACCCAAAAAACCCCGCACCTTTCGACGAGGCCCAGAACTGCCACACGAACCCGACCGCGAGCGCGATGATCATTCCGTAGGCGTAGACCTCCGGGGAACCGTCAAAGTCGCGGATGTTGGCGATCTTTCCCGCGATGACGTCCGCTGCGAGGGTGAAAAGGCGGGGAAGTGGAGGGGAAAAAGGAGAGGTAATAAAAGTTGTGAGAGAGGGAGGAAAAGAAACATCGTCGAGAGCGAGAAGCTCAAAAATTCCAAACAAGAACTCACTGGTCGTGCGGCCGAGCACGAGCGCGCCCGTGAACTCGAAGATGATGGCGAGGACGACGGCCTGCCAGAGGGTGAGGGTCTTGGCGCCGACGGAGGTGGCGAAGGCGTTGGCGACGTCGTTGGCGCCTGTGGCAGAAAGTTTTGAGGGAGAAAGAGAGAGAATAAGGAATCGCGTGAGTGCACTTGCTTGCTCGCATGTGCGGTGCTGCTGAGCAGGAGAAGCAGCCCCCCGTCGTCGTTGGCGGGGGGTCCGTGTCGAAGCTCCCAGGGGGGGAGCAACGCGCGCGCGAGAGAGTTAGAGAACAAAGTGTCGGACGACGAAGGACATTGCGACTCCCCTCTTCTAAGGTTTCTTATTTTGTTCCCCCCCTCTCTCGCCAAAGCGCCCATCTTGCGCCTCCCCTTCCCCTCAACTCACCCGTGCCGAAGCCGAATCCGACAGCCGCG
>Ga0315289_10009779_pt1 | contig 13769 bp, 15 predicted proteins | sample YL17G11_40_MG_FD_203452 | JGI IMG/M metagenome (GOLD analysis project Ga0315289, IMG submission 203452) | Sediment microbial communities from Yellowstone Lake, YNP, Wyoming, USA - YL17G11_40 | ecosystem: Environmental > Aquatic > Freshwater > Lake > Sediment | place: USA: Wyoming | collected...
AGCGTTTGGCTCTGAAGCTATAAATCCGGATGACAACGTAGGAGCGTCGGGCCCGTGGTCTAGTTGGACTAGGATGCTGAAGACAAACGTCTGCACAGGCCTGCGAAGCCGGAGGTCCGGGGTTCAAATCCCCGCGGGCCCGCCACCGCTTTCGTCTAGGCTCCATCTTCTGCTTGGACGTAGCATCTAAGAGATAACAGACTCAGCTCGCATTCCTATTAACATGCTAAGGCGGTCGATGGAGCGGCGTCCACTGCGTTTTTGCGCATAGAATCGGTTCCAAAACTGGCAGGTTCAGGTCCTATTGGATTCGTCCCTGTCCATTTTCAATAGTGCTGAGAATGCCGATAATCAAACCACTGGCCTCGTCTTAAAGACTCGAAGCATCCTTTCGAGCCACGTTGGACTGCAGTAGCCCTTGTTCTACCGGTTTCAAATGATCCCTCGAACCTCAAGCTTGAAGCGTCAAAGCGCGCGCTTGACTTCCAAATCCTTTTGAAGATGATAAGAAAAAACATGTGCCACCACGAAGATTGAAGGTAGCGTCAATTGAATTCCATTGTGACAAATCCTGCCAAGAGAGGAATAAAACGCGATAAACTCACAGCCGTAGCAGTCTTGGCGATCATGATTGTATCATCGGCAACATTCGCAGCGGAAGGTTTACATGGACTCTACTCATTTCTTATGGGCCTGGGTTATGCGGGGGCCTTCTTCTCTGGATTGATAGGCACCAGTACTCTTATGATCTCGATACTGCCGCCGCAAATAGTCGTCTTCATTCTAAGCGACCCGCACTTGGGTTTCAATCCATTTCTTATTGGGGTAGCAGCAGGCATCGGCGCCGGTATTGGCCAGTACGCGCATTACTACATCGGTGAAGGGGGAAGATACGTAGTCCCACAAAGATACAGAGCGAAAATCGACGCATGGGAACCCAGAGTCGAGAGATATGGTGCCATACTCATATTTCTATTCGCAATAACCCCATTAACCCCAGATGACTTGATCTGGATTCCTTTGGGAATGATGAAATACCAAAAAAAGAAAGCCCTCACGGCCGCAATCATCGGAAAGACCGTCATGCTGATCGCCTTCGCATATGCAGGCTACTATGGCATTCATCTATTCCGGAGATGGCTAAACCCATAACCTCCCGAAAGCGAGCGCACGCCAATCGCGCGCGCGAGTCGACTCTGTCGCTCTTTATCTTTGCCTCCGCTATGTAACGAGTCTTCTTAGAATGAGAAACCGATACTGTATACCCTTTCCTTGTCAGCTCTCGATACAACGAAGCTACTTGATTGGAGGATTCCATACCGATCCTGTCTATACGGTAATCGGAGAGATAGGAGAGAACGTTCCCATCACTCATTCTTCTTTGACTGACTATCTTACCATTACCATCCAAAATGGGTGCATAGGTTGAATCCTTATGCACATCTAAACCGCAAACAAGGGCGCTCATACGATGGCCTGAGCGCCTACCGAGTAAGACCCTTCCCATACCATCGCGCTATGATGTTCCTAAACTTTGTTCGCGTTCTCCTACACGTGGACTGTACGGTTCCCGTGCGATCCGCTAACATTTATATGTATATCACCGTCACTTAGATAACGGCGTTACATATGTGCGAAGGAGGACCCTGCGCATGCGGCCAAAGTCACTGCTGGCATCACTATCCGGAGCGAGGATGGATACAGTTCCTAATACTGAGGCTACTCTACGAAAAACCCAGCTACGGCTACCAGCTCATAGATATGCTTGACGAAAAGAGCTCAGGACTCCACAGGCTGGAGACAGGTTCAATCTACACGCTGCTCAGACGAATGGAGCATAGAGGGCTTCTGAAATCTCAATGGGAAGAAGCGGAAAACACCGGGCCGGATCGCAGGGTCTACAAAGTCACAAAGAGCGGAGCAGAAGCCCTGAAGACCGGATTGCAGGCAGTCGTTAGGAGAAAAGCGCTGATGGACGACTTGACGGAGTTCTACAAGAAGAAGTTCAAAGGCAAGGAAAGGAGGTGAAAAATCAAATGTGTTGCGGATGTGGATGTGGAGAGAGATTCCACGGAGGTCATCATAGGGGGCACGGCTTTCCTTTGATGAGCATCGATGAGGAGGTCAAGGCGCTGGAAGATGCGAAAGAGGACCTCCAGGAGCGCTTGACAAACGTAAACAAGCGATTAGAGGTTCTTAAGAAGGACTAGAAAGCCAAGAACGTCTATTTTCTTCCACCTTTTTGTTGGGCTGAAGTAAGATTTGAAAGGCGAAATAGGAAAAATGGAAACAAAATATGCGATTGAGGTCTCGAATCTAACGAAGAAGTATGAAGACTTGGTAGCAGTAGACCATATCACCTTCGAGGTTAAGAAGGGAGAGATTTTCGGGTTCCTGGGTCCAAACGGAGCTGGAAAAACAACCACGATACGGATGCTGACAGGAATTTCGACCCCAACAGAAGGAAAAGCGATAACCATGGGTCACGATATTCAACAGCATCCTGTCGAAGCGAAGGAACAGATGGGAATTGTCCCTGACGTAAGCAACATATATGGCGAACTTTCAGCTTGGGACAATCTCATCTTCACAGGAAAACTCTATGATATGTCTAGAGCGTATCGGAAGAGCCGTGCGGAAGAACTCCTCAAGTTGTTCGGACTCTATGAACGGCGCCACGAAAAAGTACAGGACTTCTCGAGAGGTATGAAGCGTCGTATCTGCATAGCGATGGCCCTCATGAATCGAGCAAGCATTCTCTTCCTCGATGAACCTACTTCAGGATTGGACGTGCAGAGTGTTCTTATCATCCGTGACCTGATTCGAAAATTGAACCAGGAAAGGTTGACAATATTCATCACAACTCATAACATCGAGGAAGCAAGTCAAATGTGTGATCGAGTGGCAATTATTAACCACGGCAAGATCGCCGCGATCGACACTCCAGAGAAGCTCAAAAGGATTGTCGGAAGCCTCCAATCCGTGGAGATAGCGTTTGAGACGACCCCGGGAGATGTCCAAAAGAAACTGGCGGAACTCGAAAAGGTCAACCAAGTGGTGAAGGAGGGGGACAAGTTCAGACTCTTCACGGACGATCCCTCCCGCGTCCTCAACTCGGTATGGAACTACGTTCAGAGCAGGAACCTCAAACTGATCACTGTCAACACGCTCGGCCCGAGCCTAGAGGACGTATTCGTTAAGTTAACAGGCATACGTCCTGCCACGGCAGACGAAGAAACTGGGAAGACAAATCAATTCAGAAGGTAGATTCAATGAGCCAGGAAGAAAAAGCAAAGAAAGAAGCGAAAGTGCACTCAGGCCATCTCGGAAGGGAGTTACGGGTAGCTTGGGCCATAAGCTCCAAAGATATGCGGACCTACTACACGCGCCCGCCGTCTATAATGTTTGGAATATTGTTCCCGTTCAGTCTGTTTCTATCCTTCAGTATCGGGCGAAACATGCCGTTGGCCACGCAGATTCCTGTTCTTATCGCTCAGACGCTATTCTTCGCCTCTTCATCTATAGGACCTGTGGTTATACCCAGTGAACGTGCCAACCAGACATTTGACCGATTCTTGACGTCACCTATCTCTCTTCTCTCAGTTCTAATGGGCAAGACGCTGGCGGGCATAATCTACGGGGTTGGAATCTCAATAATACCAATAATCGTTGGCGCGGTAGTCTTTGGGTCCCAGATAGTCAACATCTGGGCTCTGGTCGCATGCATGATCCTGTCTTCTTTAGCATTCTCGGCGCTAGGCATTATGTTTGCCTCTATACCGGGCCAGACTCCCGGACAAGTGATGATGCCTCTCAACTTCGTTCGCATTCCGCTACTCTTCATTAGTGGTGTCTACACACCAGTCAAAGAGCTGCCGTTATGGGGACAGGTCGCGTCTCTGGTCTCCCCGTTAACTCACACAATTGAACTCGCAAGATTCGTCTTTGGTACGGAGGCCTCCTTCTTCGGCCCACTTGTAAACATAGGTGTGTTGATCCTATATGCAGCGATATTCCTCTTCGCCGGCATGCGGTTCCACATAATGAACCAGCGCAAGGAGTGAGAAACATGATATCGAAAAGATGTGACTCGGAAAATTTGATCCCTCATTCGAAAATGGTGAAGGGCGGTGTAAACACGGAGGTGAGATCTTGAAATTAGATGTGTGGGATCTGACTAAACTGACAGAGTTCTCCAACGCACAGAGGGTCAAGAAGGACATCTACAGAACAAAAATGTTCAATGTTGTCCTCGTCTGTCTTGAGACCGGCCAAGAGATTCCTCCACGTCCAGAACCATATGACGTGTGCTTCTACGTCATAGACGGCCAAGGCACTTTCACGGTAGGTGATGATGAAGCGGAATTGAAGGCGGGTTCAATGGTTTTCGCACCAGCAGACGTGGCACGGGGAATTAGGAGCATCAGACGATTAACCATCCTTGGAATACAGGAGGCACACTGATCTTTTGGTCAACGACATTCCACATTATGGGCGGTAACATGGTAGCGCGCCAGCTTCTTGCTAAACTCTTTCGCTTAACATGAAGATGTATACGTGGTTTTGGCAAGAGAACGGATGAGCTTTACACCCACTTACGTCGTTCTTGGCGAAAGAAGTGAACGAGTGTAAGGCTCTCCATGATTTGTTTCAGGCGTTGAATTTAGATTTTGTAGAGCAAGCCTTGGAAAGAAGCTACGGGCGGAAGCGGACGAGTAGACATCCCAGAAGCCTGCTCGGCCAATTCAAGACGGAGCTTCTCAAGCGAGTGGCGCGTATCGAGAACTATGATGAGCTGCATAGACTGCTCCAGAACGACGAAGACCTCCGCACGCGCGCGCCATCTCCAAATGTGGCATCGTGCTCCCGCGAATGCTTCTTGTGGATGGTGCTGCCTCCTCGCCTCAACTCGTCATCGTCAACAAGATCATCATACAAAAGTATAGAGTGGCGGTAAAGCTCCATTCCAACGCAGACATTCAGGATTCGATCGTCAACTTCCTTATTGAAACCCTTGTAGGCTAGAAGGGTGCTACACGATGTCAGCCTCTTTCCCTTTCTGAATGTGTACTCACGGAGATCCTTGTATAATCTGCCAATGAAATCGTGGTAGCTGATTGCATCTCTGATCTCATTATCCAAGAAGTTTGATAGCCTTTCTTCTATCATAAGACCGTACTTGTCCAAGATCTCCTCTCGATCAGACAAGCATTTTCACCTTTGCCACACCACGGATCAGTTGCATCGTGCTTCTAAACCTCGATTTGAGTTGCCAAGAAAGAAGTCGCCAAACTTATTTGCATCTCCGACATATTTCCGATGGCTAAGTGCTTCAGGCGTGTTTCCCTCGGTGCTAGTAGCAGATTAGTTCTTTCTTCTCAAGTGTCTCCTGAAGTTTGGTTACGGCGCGGTGAACTTCCTCTTCCTTCTTCGCGCCCGTGCAGACGAGTTTTCCGCTTGAGAAGATTAGAATAACGACCTTCGGTTCATCCATTCGGTAGATCAAACCAGGAAACTGCTCGGGCTCGTACATAGTTCTCTCAAGCGAGTATGTCGTCTTCTCCAGGTCTATGAATCCGCCAAGTACTACCGAGGCGACAATGTTCTGTATCTGAATATCAGGTTTCCTCGAAATGACGATTCCATTCCTCTTGAGTTCATCCACAACCTTCATCACCGCTTTTCTTGCCTGCCGTTCAGACTTAGCACCAGTACAGACCATCTTTCCCGACCTGAAGATCAGCGTAGCTGTCTTCGGCTTCTTCAACCTGAAAACAAGCCCTGGAAATGATTCGGGTCTATATTCGACGCCTGGGAATGCTCGTACGATGGAGCTCAGATCCAAGTCTTGTCCGAGAGTTGCTGATGCGACGACATTCTGTATCTCCGTGAGCGCTTTCCTCTTTACCAAGAACTCGTAACCCCAGTTCAAACGTAGAGGTGGGCCCGCAAGATTTGTCTGTATCTCTAGGGCGGGCAGAATGATTCAGACTCACATCAGGTTCAGCGCGCGCCATATGGCTTCCGACTGACGCGATTCTCCTACTGGTGGAGAGGTCATCGGGTATGGGCTCCTTCTTTCTCATGATGGGGCTAGCGTATCTGGCAATCGGCCTAGTTAATAGAGATAAATGGGGCAAACAAGTAGAAGTGCCACCAGAATCTAGGAAGAAGATGGTGATCGTTCTCGGTCTGGCGGCTCTTGTCGGCGTGTTAGTTTCTCTTCTATTTGCGGCACGATTTTTCTTTCCGCGGTAAGAACGGCATCATCTGTACTGATTAGTACATATGCCAAACCCACTCTTTCTTGAGTTGCTGATGGAAACTCACAATTATAATTCTCACGACCATTGTTGGGAGCGCGGTGTCCCTTCTAGACTGCGCTGGACAAACTGATCTGCCACCGGCGAGACACGCTTCGATTTGTCCGTTTGCTAAGTTCTGCCTTATATGAAGAGCAAGACGAAGAGGCTGCAATACGCTTGGAGATGTGGCGATGGGCACTACGGTATCTGCCTCCGGATCTTCCGGTCATTCATATGGGACAACATCACTCTTGGTCATGGCCTTCACACACTTTGCGAATCACGTCTATATACAAATGCACCTAGCTCTGATTCCAGTGTTCATGAATGAGTTCAATCTGAGTCTAATGCATATCGGGATAATGGTCATGATCCCTCTACTCTCAGAGGCTATTGCTACAATCCCTGCAGGTTTGCTCGCAGATAGACTGGGGTACTTTCGACAGATCATAATTAGCATGGGAATAACCGCCGTGGCTGCCCTTGTGATGACGCAAGCATGGGACCCATATTTCGTGGTCCTTGCGCTCTCAATGCTGGCCATCTCAACCACAATCTACCATCCTCCGGCCTACGGCGCGGTTAGCCAGATGTTTCAAGAGCGGAGAAATAGAGCTCTCGGAATCCATGGGTCAGGCGGAACCCTAGGATGGGCCCTTGGGCCGCTCTCAGTCGGAGCATTGCTAGGTCTCGGCTGGAGAATCGCTTACCTTGTGTGGATCCCGCCAACGCTTTTCTGTATGTTTCTTCTGGCAAGGATGAAATCTCCGGAGACGAACGTTCCTGCTACGAGCGGAAGATCAGACGGGAGTCTGAGATCGATTCTTGGTATTGGTCTTGTCACCGTTCTCGTCATGATTGGTGTCAGCCAATTGGGAAGACAGATAGTATCGACCCTCACGTCGCCGTATATCGTTTTCACCCGAGGGTTCACAGTCCAAGAAGCGAGCTACGTAATGGGGACAATGTCGCTGACCGGGATTGTTGCTGCTCCAATTGGTGGACTGTTCGCCGATAGACTTGGCGAGAAGAGGTGGTTGACGATTACGATGACGACATTGATCATTGCGCTGTTCTTCTTTACAAGAGTAACCACAATAGGAGCATTGTTCTTGTGTGCAATCATCTATGGTTTCCTGATTTACAGTGGAATGGGAGCCTCAGCTGCACTGATATCATATTTCACTCCAGTTTCAAGAAGGGGGCTAGGCTACGCACTATTCTTCCTTCCCTCATACATCGCAGGTGCAGTTGCACCCATAGTCGCAACAACGATTGCTGAACGGTATGAAATATGGAGTTCATTCTCCTTGGCGATGGTCCTGCTAATCGCCAGCGTAGTAGTACTTCAGAGAATCCCCCGAGCCTGATAGAGTTAGAGAAAGAGGGGGTTTGGGTCATTCTTCCCCCAACATGATCGTCGTGGTTCGCGCGCATGGTGAAAGGTCTATAGGGTCTGAAGTGTGAGTTCTGTGGGGATGTCGTGTCTCCGAGAATCATAATCCATGTGGATTTGGATGCTTTCTATGCCGCTGTGGAGGAAAGAGAGCATCCTGAATGCAAAGGGAAACCAGTTGTCGTCGGCGCTGATCCTAAAGGGGGAAGGGGACGGGGCGTAGTAAGCACATGCAACTATGAAGCGAGACAATTCGGCATACGTTCCGGCATGCCAATATCGAAAGCATGGAGACTGAACAAAAACGCTGTATTTCTACCGGTGAATCTTGAACTGTATGAAAAAGTCTCTTCCAACATCATGCGGGTTCTGAGAAGCTACGGAGACAAGTTTGAACAAGTGAGCATCGACGAGGCTTTCCTAGACCTAAGCAAAACAGCAAGAGATTTTGAAGAAGCTCGAAAACTGGCTGAAGCCATCAAGGCAGACATTCTCGAGAAGGAGAAGTTGACGTGCTCCATAGGGATGGGTCCAAACAAGCTTGTGGCTAAGATCGCAAGCGACCACCAGAAGCCCAATGGGTTGACCGTGGTTATAGAGAAAGATGTGGAGAGTTTCCTGGCCCCGTTGCCCGTACATAAGCTACCAGGGATCGGCGTAAAGACCAATGCCAAGCTGAATGAGATGGGTGTGAGAACAATGGGGGAGTTAGCCTCATACGATGTTGCTAGGTTGAGGGAAGAATTCGGGGTTTCTGGCATTTCGTTTCATCAGATGGCTCAAGGTGTAGATAGGTCGGAGCTGGTTGAGGAACGGCTTCCGAAATCATTCAGCCGAGAACACACATTTGAGGAGGACACTTCTGACAAGAGACTCATACTCACCAAGATCGACGACCTGCTTGAGCGAGTCGTCAGAGACTGCAAGGAGAATGGCTTCAACTTCAAGACTCTGACGTTGAAAATCCGCTATCAGGATTTTGAGACTCACACTCGTTCCAGAACAATACCGTGCCTAGCGGCCATGCCTGACCAGCTGAAACAAGTCGCCTATGAACTGGCGGAACCTTTTCTTGGATCTCACAAGAAGATCAGACTGATTGGAATTAGGGTCTCAACCCTAATTGTCCAAGACAAACAGAAGACGCTTATCTAGCGCGCGGTAGTCTGGCATGCACCACAGTTGGACTCAGCGCGCTGGTGATTTGTGTCTGCGCTACGGCTGTTGGCTTTGGCGGCATCAATCCGACGAAAACTTGGTACTGCCCACCGCTGGCTGTTGCCAATCACTTTACTTTCAGGAATAAATAGCTGATATTTCATAGGATCTAGATGAGAAAGATGGGTGAAACAGGCTCATTCGTAGATGAGGTTCTCGGCTTACTTTTAGAGACAAATATGAGACCTGCACCGCCCACAGTTTCTTCTCTAGATGCAATCTCCACCGTAATGGATTTGATGGCAAAGGAAAACGTTGGATCTATAGTGGCTGTGGAGAACAACCAACCCGTGGGGATAATCACTGAGAAAGACATACTGCAGAGAGTTATCAAGCCTGGCAAAAATCTTGAGCTAACGCTTGTTAAAGATGTAATGTCTAAACCTCTTGTAACGATCGAAGCTGAACGAACAATAGCAGATGCGTTGGAAACGATGCATAAGCATAACATCAGAAGACTGATTGTTACAAGAAAGGGTGCCTTAGTTGGCCTTACTACAGAAAGAAGACTGCTTGAGATCGTTCATGCTCACTATGTGATGAAAGCTCACGGCACCACCCCGGAGGATTATGAAGCCCATAAGATAAGAGTCGTCTATGTAGGTACATACCCGCCACGCGAATGTGGGATAGCTACATACACCCAACATCTCGTCGATGCTACATCCACGTTTTGTGCGCGAGCTGTGAAGTCACCGACCGTTGTTGCAATCAACGATAGAGGTGCGCACTATGATTACGGAATTGCAGTGAGGTTTCAGATCGATGCGGATGAAATTGAATCCTACGAAAAGGCTGCTGAGTACATCAACAGTTCTGATATAGATATTGTGAATCTTCAACATGAATATGGGATATTTGGGGGAGAATGGGGCGAGTATGTCATTACGTTCCTAGAAAAACTTGAAAAGCCGGTTGTCACCACACTGCACACAGTCCTACAAGAGCCGCCACCTGACGCAAGAAGGGTTCTGGAACGAATTCTTCAGCATAGTAGTTTCGCTGTTGTAATGGCAGGGATTGGCGGACAAATACTGGAGCAACTCTACGGGAGCTCCGGAGATAAGATCAGACACATTCCTCACGGATGTCCGAATGTGCCTCACGTTGGAACTGCAATGACAAAAGGAAGCTTAGCGTTGCAGGATCGAATCGTGCTATCCACTTTTGGTCTGCTGAGTGGTGGGAAGGGAATAGAATACGTAGTAAGGGCACTTCCACAAATAGCGAAAGAGTATCCCGAAATTCTGTATTTGATCATCGGAGAGACGCATCCAGAGGTCAGGAAACGCGAAGGCGAAACGTATCGACAACTTCTGCTCAACCTAGTTGACTCCCTTGGGCTAGAGAAAAACGTTAGATTCGTAAATCGATTCTTAACTGAAAGCGAGTTAGTAAGGTACCTTCAAGCAACAGATATCTACATCATCGCCTACCCGAATCGGGAACAGATCAGCAGTGGAACACTTTCGTATGCTTTGAGCGCAGGCAAGGCCATTGTTACCACCCCTTTCCTTCAAGCTGAAGACGTGATATCCAAAGGCGCCGCCATGGAATGTGAGTTCAGGGATCCGAGTTCTATCGCTGAATGCGTAAGAACATTGCTCAAAGACGATCAGACTCACCAAAGAATCCGTAGAATGGCCTATGAATATAGCAGAGATATGATATGGCCAAACGTTGCCATGAGGTACGTCAACCTATTCTACCATGCACTTGGGGTCTGAAGCCTTCAATTGATATCAGGGGTCTATCTGGACTGTAGTATCTTATGTTCACAGGATAATTGCTAAATAGATCTCGTACGTATCGACCCGTTTCAGGTCGGTCCAAGATTGCTGAAGCTTGTTAGATTTGAGGGAAACCCGATCATTACTTCGAGGCAGGGTCGAGACTGGGAAGCTGGGGGCACATTCAATCCTGGTGCAGTAATGGATGGAGGGGCAATCCATCTACTGTACCGAGCAGTCGACGCCAACAAAATCTCACGTCTAGGCTATGCGCGAACACTAGACGGCACCGAAATGGATTTTCGTTCTTCAGATCCAGTTCTCATGCCCTCAGCTGAGTGGGAAGAGTTTGGTTGCGAGGACCCTCGAATAACCAACTTTGAAGGAACTCTCTACATAACATATACCGCCTACTCACGACGAGGCCCTCGCATAGCTTTGGCTTCAACGAAAGACTTCCAGAATTTTAAGAAGCATGGATTGATAGGTCCCGACAGCCACGACAAGAACTGCGTCATTTTCCCAGAAAGAATCACTGGAAGAATGGCAATGCTCCACCGGCTCAAGTCTAAAGTGCAGATTGCCTACTTTGAGGATTTTGAGTCACTTGCTGATTCGCAGGATTTTTGGAACGGGTATGTGAAGCACCTGGATGACTATGAAGTTATTCGCTCCACGTTTCCATGGGAGAAGAGGAAAGTTGGAGTCGGGCCGCCTCCAATCAAAACGGATCTTGGATGGCTCGTGATCTACCATGGCGTGAGCATCGAGAGTATCTACCGAGTGGGAGCGATTCTTCTTGATTTGGATGACCCGTCGAAGGTCTTGGCACGCACCAAGGAGCCTATTCTTGCACCAGAGATGGAATTCGAGAAGTATGGCTTTGTCCAAAATGTGGTTTTCCCAGATGGAGCCGTTGTTCGAGACGGAGAACTCATGGTATATTACGGCGGGGCTGACAAAGTTTGTTGTGTCGCCAAGGCCCCGCTCGATGAATTCCTCGATGAACTGGAAAATCACAGTAATTCCGCAGCTAGTTGTGTGCAAAGTCGTTGACGAATGCTTCCGCCGCCAAGAGGAAAGCAAGGGTAGATTCTGCGCCTTGGTTTTCGTTTAGACCCTTTGGAGTTATGCCGTCGTAGCACGCCCCAGTTGAATCATCATAGAGCTCAACAGACTTCGTGTTGAGACCAAAGAACCATCCTAAAGCTTGGCGCAATATCTCTTCATATAGCCTAGATCGATTCAGTCTGTAGGCAATAGTGGTGGCCTCGATCATCGCACCAGGCTCAATGGGTTGTTGATCGTAAATCGCTCTAGTCTCTCCCCTAACATACCATCCTCGGTTTCCTATAGGCGAGAAGATTTCATCGATAGTCTCAGCTTTCTTCAAGAATTGGAGAGTCATCTCAGCCACAGCAAGATACGTCTGTTCGCCCAGGGACTGGTATGCGGCGAGTAATGCTTGGCATAGCCGTGGGTTGTCGTAGGTTAGAATGTTCTCGAACCACTCCCAATCCGAGGTTCGGCTAGTGTTGTATAATACAACCAAGCTGTCGGCCATTAGCTTGAGATTCGCTCTCAAATTACCGTCCTCGGGCTCAGCCTGGAGGCGCTCACGGAGACCCAGGCAGCTGTAGGCTTTCGTTCGCGGTGACGTTGACACTCTAGCCCATGGCAACGCTCTGTCAAAGATAAGTCGTGCCGACGCTTTCATCCCACTTGACATGTTGGAATTGATCGCTGCGCCTGCCGCCCAGATCGCGCGGCCTAAGTGATCTCCAACCATGAGTTCATCGATGATCCTCTGTGAGAAATCCATGAAGTTATGGAGCCGGCCATCTTCATCCTGCATTAACAGTAGGAAACTGATCAGTTTTCGCTGCAACTCGAGAATGCTTGGAGTTGCCATTAGGCGACCCGACTTTACTGTAAACACTAGCGCTCGGGCGTTGTCGTCGACTGTGTAACCTTCGCTTCTGGCTGGAACGGAGAATTTCGCATGCTGGAGGATGGCGTTATAGTCTGTTAAAGCGAAGAGGTGGTCAAGTTTCACCGACCGCTGCAGCTTCACGGACAATTCGTCGAATCCGCATAGCAGGTCAGAAGAGGTTATCATGTTGATCAGCTAGTTTCATTCATCCCACTTCTAGTCCATACTTAACGATCTGTGTTTAGGTGAGATCAAAGGGCCCTCACAGCTCATCAAAAGTGAAGGGTTTTCGATTCAGTGGGAAGAGGAGTCGAGCGCACGCTAATGGTGTTAGCTAAGGCAATGATTGGAGATGAGGCGTGATTGAGTGAAGCTTATCGTTGCGCACATTGTGGAACAGTGTTCAAGTCGAGCGAGCAACTGAAACATCACGGAACAAGTCGTTCCAAACGCAACAGCATTTGAGTTGCAAGACGATAGCGCGCTCTTATCGAATTCGGCGCCCTTTGACGTAGTCTGACTCTTTGCTCGACCTCTATCAGGGTTTGCTTTCCTCACTCTGCCACTCTCTTCCGTTTCTTCTACCATTTAGATCTAGTCAAATCCACATACCCACCAGTGAGTCTAGTCTAGAGGAGAAGAACTTCTCATGTTCAGCGAATGCAGGTGTCTTATCGTGTCAGCAGCATATGGTTACTGGTTCTTGGTTTCTTGCCATGTTGAGCTCTGCACGCACGCGCAGATGCCAAACGCTGTTTAGCGCTCTCGCGGGCCACCACCCGGAACTTCCGTCTGCCTGTCTGTTTCTCTAGACCAATGTTGCCTGTCGGCCAATGTCGACCTTCTCAGTCTGATGCCACAGTATGGGCACGAGGACTGGTATTCAGAGAACTGCGTTCTGCATTTTGGGCAGTGATAAGTCAAGGAGACCACCTGCAGTCGTTGCTTACTCTAGGCGCATCGAGTATTTAGATGAGACAGCTGGCAGCAATGTCACTAGAACCACAACCACCGCTCTCCCTATTAGCTCAACAGCGCCGCTTAGCTGAAGAGTCACGCAACTCTCTTAGATTGGTAAGAACTCGGATATGCGACCGAATCAAGGTATATAGGCTACAGGGAGAAAAGGAGTCAGTGTGTATATCGTTGAGCGAAGTAGCAAACAAGGATAATATGAAGCATTGTTC
>Ga0315289_10009780_pt1 | contig 13768 bp, 14 predicted proteins | sample YL17G11_40_MG_FD_203452 | JGI IMG/M metagenome (GOLD analysis project Ga0315289, IMG submission 203452) | Sediment microbial communities from Yellowstone Lake, YNP, Wyoming, USA - YL17G11_40 | ecosystem: Environmental > Aquatic > Freshwater > Lake > Sediment | place: USA: Wyoming | collected...
ATCCAAATCAGTTGGTGCCCTTTCCTGTGATCTCAGTGATGTGGAGATGATTATGCAGAGGAAAGGCAGAGTGGTTGCTAAGGCCGACAAACGGATGCTCGATCAACTCTCAGAATCCGCAGAAGTCGTACGCAAGTACGGAAGGGCAGCTATTGTGGTGCAGGCGGGACGTAGACTGGGACCGGGGGACGCCAAGAAGATATTGCGCAAGGAAAGGCGGATTTCAGACAGGTTGTTCGAACTGATTATGCAGGCTGAGCGTGACGCCTTGAAGAGAAGGTTCCTTTGAGACAACTCCCACGTGTTGTAATCGCGTGAGAGACCGATACCTTTAGACCATGTTCCGCGGCATACTCGTGAAATGATTCCCGAATGACCATCGTCCTGGATGGAACATCCCTAAGAATTGACGATGTCGCACGTGTCGCACGACACTACGAACGTGTCGCACTCGGTGATGACGCTCGAGAGAGAGTCATCAAATGCCGGAACGTGCTAGAAGACCTCGCAAAGTCCAAGGTGATCTACGGCATCAACACGGGCTTTGGCGCACTGAGTAACATAATGATCCCGCCAGCCGACCTGGAAGACCTCCAGCTCAATCTAGTTCGAAGTCACGCCGCAGGTGTCGGTTCGGCACTGCCCACAGATGTTACGCGAGCAATGATGCTTCATAGGGCGAACACGCTGGCAAAGGGGCTCTCCGGAATAAGGCTTCCAACACTCGAAACGCTTGTCGCCATGATCAATTCTCGTGTCCACCCGATCATACCTGAAAGAGGATCCGTGGGTGCAAGTGGTGATCTGGCACCGCTTGCACACTTGGCGCTAGTGATGATTGGAGAAGGTCATGCTGAGTGCTCGGGCAAGACTATGACTGGATCTGAAGCTCTCCGGACAGCTTCGATCGCTCCTGTGCGTCTGGAAGCAAAGGAAGGCCTAGCACTAATCAATGGAACCCAGATGATGACCGCCATCGGTGCGCTCATGATCCACGATATCACGCGACTCATTGACTTTGCTGAGCGGTCAGCTGCTTTGTCACTTGAGGCGTTGGAGGGCCTCACCGAGCCCTTCGACAAGAGACTGCATCAAGCCCGGCCCCACATGGGCCAAGTCTCAAGCGCCGAGCATATGGCAGAGCTGCTTGCTGGGAGCAAACTCGTTAGCTCCGGTGAACATCGCATCCTGAAAGGAATGCACCGTCAGGACCCATATTCTCTAAGATGTGTTCCTCAGGTGATGGGCACAGCACGCGACGCAATTGACTATGCATCGAAGACGATTGAGACGGAACTCAACTCGGCAAATGATAATCCACTCATATTTCCGGAGGACCGCGAGGTTCTCTCAGGCGGCAACTTCCACGGACAACCAATAGCGCTCGTCCTAGACTTGCTGGCCATAGCTGCTACAACAATCGGCAACCTCGTTGAGAGAAGGATCACTAGACTCCTTGATCCAAAGCTAAACTCTGGGCTGCCCCCGTTTCTTGTTCCTCGAAGCGCGAAACCAGGGGTCAGTTCAGGTCTGATGACTGTCCAATACACTGCAGCTGCACTCGCCTCGGAGAACAAAGTCATGGCTCATCCAGCCAGCGTGGACTCGATACCGACATCTGCTGACTTCGAGGACTTCGTCAGCATGGGTCCGACGGCAGGACTCAAGTTGATGCGCATCGAAGAGAACGTCCGTATCATCGTTGCGATCGAGCTCCTGTGCGCTGCTGAAGCCGCAGAGACTCGGGGAATCGAGAACCTAAGTCCAGCGAACATGGAGACATGCGGATTTGTGAGGAAGGTTGTTCCGAAACTCCAAGAAGACAGAGAGATCTCGAAGGATATCAACAACTTGGCGAACGTTCTGAAGGATGACGCCTTTCAACGAACCGGATAGGACGTGGTGACTGAGACGGTGGATACGTTAGAGTCCTCTTATCAGCTCGCTTGACTCGGACCTTTCGTAGTCGAACATAACTGCTGCGAACTCGCCAAGAGACCAATAGTCATTCCTGCTAAGGTGCGGGCTCATGTGCGTCGGGGCCTTTCAAACGGCCTCGGTCGAGTGACTATTATGAACAGACTCAACCACGCATTACTGTCGGCAATTGTCATCCTATTCTAGTTCGATCCGTGGAGGATTGTTGATTGCAGCAGTTCTCTTTCTCGCTGACTCGGCAGTCGCAGGTGTGCTGATGTTTACTGATTTGTCCCTGCTAGGAACCATAGGAGACCTACTGCTAGTAGAGGTGGGCCTTCTTGCAATTGTCGGCGGACTTGTCGAGATCTCACGGTCAAGAGAACCCTACGAGTTTCGCCGTCTGGCGCTGGGCTCGAAAAAGGAATTCTCGACGGCAAAGTATGCGGACACTTCAAAAAGGGCTGTGCTGTTGATCTCGACGGCGGGGACCTTGTTCTTGTTGTTGGTCGGTTTGGCCCTTCTGCGATAGGTATGGCTCTTTTGTCGACCTTGATTGATGAGAAGAAAGCGGGTAGGTGCCGTATCAGGCGCAGTGAGAATCTAAAGGACCTCAAGAAATTGGCGCAGACATTCAGTTTAGACAGATTAGACGCGACTGCTGCGACCCTAGACGTTCCGTTGCAGATGCAAGTACTGTGAATAGGCCCTATAGCCTCAGAACAAGCACTAGGAAGATGAGGAGAAGAGCTGTCACAACGATTGGAAGAAGAGTCGTCTCTAAGGACGCTATTGCTATCGCGACGTAATCGCGCCACTCCAAGTGTAAGCTCTTCTGTTGCGCCTTTTCTTTTTCGCCTGACATTATGTACTGCTCACTGCATGCGCTAGTCAGGCTTGATGTCGAATATAAGACCCGTTGATACGGCCTGAGAGAATCTTTTCGAAGTTGCAGTGACTCCGACCGCCCGCCGCGGGTGACGTTTGTCGTTCGACGTGACAAGACAGAAACCCGGCAAGTTCAAACGTCAACGAGAATTCTAGGCCCGCAGAGAACGCTCTCACCTGTGGGACAACGCTAGGCCCACTGAAATGGCAGCACGAACAGGACCTAGTAACCAAGGCAGACATGCGTTGCCCGCGGCTTGTCAGGTAACCCCGCCCAGCAGGGGAGAAACCTTCGCACCAATGGACAGAAAGAGACTCGATGTCCCCACATGTATGCCCAGTTCCGCTTCAGGCGCCATCTCCGTGACGAGAGCCGAGGCGATCGGGAAGAACATGTTTTCTACAACAGTCATAATGATCACGCGCCCCCTAGCAAATGAACGTCCGGCGCTAACGCAAAACCAGTGATTCCTAGCGTCATGATCACCACACCCAAAATCTATCCGGTCTGTTTGGGCATCTTCTCCAACCAGCTCGAGGCGGGATATTCTGAAGATTTGGATTTGCGGTACGATTGGAGAATGCGAAGCGCAAACGTTATCAAAACTTGATGTCGCATGAGCAACAACAGCACACTTGCATGACATTAATCTGATTGTAGAGTGGACTCTGTCGCAGCAAGGATGGGGCAATTTGGAAAGGGTCGTCGCACCAACTTCAATCGGAATTCTCCTGCTCGGGTTGCTGTTCGTCGCCGGAGGCTTCGGGACTTTCGTGGCAGGGCACATGGAGGGGTTACTTGTGGTCTTCGTTGGGGTAGCGATGCTTTGGGCAGGTTGGATTGGCAGTCAGGCGAAGGGGCTTTCATGCCTGATTGCTTCATTCCTGAATACTCTTGACGCCTCCATTACCCTTGCAAGCTGGAACTACGAAGTCAATCCGCTGGTCCTAGCTTCGGGCCCGACCCTATTCATCGTGGCAAAGATGATCTGTTCCGTTGCGATAGTCTTGTTCGCAAGAACAGCGCAAGATCCCCGCAGGGGCGGTCGTATGTTAGTGGCGGCCTTTGCGCTTATTCTTGCTTGGAACCTTAGCCAGCTCGCTCTATCCAACCTCCAGTCCGGATCGCTATCCAGCGCCCTCTTCTGGGGGACTGCATCGAGCATGGCAGTAGCCCTCGTCACCCTCATGACACTTGCATTACGACGGGGCCCTGCTGCCCTTTCCTGACGCATGAAGAACTTGCTTCGAAAGCTAAGATGCCAACCAATCTGGTCTCGCAGGCGTGGATTCGCTCACTTAGACTTTGGCTTCTGGTCGGAGAACTGAGGTCCCCGCTTCGAAATCGATGGAGTAGTGACAGGCGACATGGTGGTCAGCCGATGATCCTGGGTAGAATGGCACTTCACCTGTTCGGCACTTTTCGGTTGCGTATGGGCATCGTGGGTGAAAGCGGCATCCAGGCGGAACATTGACTGGGCTTGGAACGTCGCCGCTTAGCAGTCTTGGGACCTTCTTAAACTCAGGGTCGGGTATCGGGATCGCCGCCATAAGGTAGAAACTGTATGGGTGCTCTGGAGACTTGTAAAGTACATCACGACTAGCATCTTCCACGATCTTTCCTAGGTACATTACGTCGACTCTGTCGCTCATGTATTGAACAACGCTCAGGTTGTGAGAGATGAATACGTACGTGAGACCCAAATTTCTCTGCAAATCCTTAAGCAGATCTAAGACCTGAGCTTGGACGGAGACGTCGAGGAAGGACGTGGGTTCATCTAAGATTATGAACTCAGGCTCCACAGCTAGTGCTCTCGCAACTGCTATTCTCTGCCTCTGACCGCCACTGAACTCGTGAGGGAAACGATACGCGTGTTCTTCATTCAAGCCGACCATCAGCAAAAGCTCCGTTGCTCGACTAGTCGCTTCCGCTCTCGATGAGACTAGCTTATGCGTTCTCATGGGCTCGGTCAGGAGCGAGCGAACGGTCTGCCTTGGGTCCAGTGATGCATATGGGTCCTGGTAGATTATTTGCATGCGACGGCGGAGTTTCCGAAGCTCTTTCTTGGTCGCCTTCGTGACGTCGAAGCCATCGAAGAGTACCTTGCCAGCAGTCGGTTCGATGAGTCGCAGGGCACTCTTTCCGAGCGTTGTCTTCCCTGATCCTGATTCGCCCACTAAGCCATGGGTTTCTCCTCTCCCGACTGTTAGGCTTACTCCGTCAACAGCCTTCACGTCTCCTACGGTTCTCTGCATGACCCCAGCTTTGATGGGGAACCATGTCTTTAGATCTTCAACAACTAGCAATTCTTCTGACAAGTTCTCGCCTCAGTAAAGGTGGCAGTGTACCAAATGACCATCGCTTACCTCTTTCAGGACTGGCTTGTTTACGCGGCAGATTTCCATCACGAACGGACATCTCGGGTGAAATCTGCAGCCCGTAGGTGGCTCAATCAAGTCGGGCACACTGCCGGTAATTGACTCAAGTCGTATTACGGGTTTCCTCACATCAGGGATGCATTTCATCAACAGCTGAGTGTACGGATGCAACGGTTTCCTAAACAACTCCTTCGTCGAGGACACCTCGACGACGTTGCCAGCATACATCACTACAATCCTGTCTGCGGTCTCTGCGGCAATGGACAGGTCGTGCGTTATCAGTAGGGTTGTCAGACTTTCCTCTATCGTATCCCGCAGCTCCTTCAAAAGAGTAAGAATCTGTGCCTGGACGGTGACGTCGAGGGCAGTTGTGATCTCGTCTGCAATGAGGATGGAGGGGCGTCTCGCCAGTGCCATTGCTATCATGCACCTCTGACGCATTCCTCCGGACAATTCATGTGGGTACTGCGTAAGAATCCTCTCAGGATCGGGAAGACGAACTAGCTTCAGTATGTCCTTGGACAGCTCCTCAGCTATCCTCTCCTTCTTCCCCCCCGACATTTTGATGCCGTTTTGTGCCTTGGGCACATCTTTTCTTAGAAGGAAGTCCCTTATGTTGCGATCCACCGCTCCGCTTTCCGTTTGATCCTCTGCAGCCCCGCTCCACATGGGCCCTCTTTGGACCAGGAAGGCTTCCTTGACTTGAACACCAATCGTGAGAACTGGATTGAGGAAGGTCATCGGATCTTGAAAGATCGCGGCGATTTCCTCGGCACGTACGACTCTCATCTCGTCCGCCGATTTCTTGAGCAGGTCCTCACCTTTGAACAGTATCTGTCCGCCTAGCACGTACGCGTTCTGGGGAAGGAGACCGAGAATTGTCAGTGCGGTGACGGATTTTCCGCAGCCCGATTCACCGACGAGAGCGAGAACCTCATGTGCGAAGAGGCTGAGCTCTACTCGATCTAGCGCCTTCACTTCACCGCGGTATGTTCGAAAGTTCACCGTGAGGTCCCGTGTTTCTAGGACGGTCTTGTATTCGCTGGCGCCCATGCGGCTATCTCCTTAGTCTTGGGTCAAGCACGTCTCTGAGACCGTCGCCTATGAGGTTGAAGGATATGGCGATGATGAGGATGGTGAGGCCGGGGAAGACGATAAGCCAGGGCGCAGTGAAGACGTGGCCGATACCGTCGGAGGCAAGATTCCCTAGCTCGGGCAGTGCAGGGCTCGGGGAGAAACCGAGGAACATTAGGGCAGAAAAAGTCAGTATGACGCCACCAAAGTCCAATGTGCTATTTACGAGTATAGGATAGATTGAATTGGGGATGACGTGGAAAAGTAGTGTTCTCACGGGGCTTACGCCTAGAGCCCTTAACGCCTCCACATACGTCTTCTCTTTCTCTACCAAAACTTGGCCACGCGTCAGCCGGACGTAGGTTGGCCACCACACCAGCAGGACCGCGACGGCGAGACTGTCAATTGTTCTCCCAAACAACGCGGCAAACACTAGAGCCAACACCAGCCCCGGAAAGGCAAAGAAAATGTCTGTAATCCTGAGAACAGCCTCGTCGAACTTTCCTCCCACCCACCCCGCGATAGCGCCGACAGCCACACCGAATGCTGTGGCGGCCGCGACGATCACAAATGCTATAGTGATATCGAGAGGTATCGCTAGAATCATCATGCTGAGAAGATCTCTTCCAAAGCCGTCGGTGCCGAGGAGATAGTTGGTTCCTGCAGGGCATGGAGCACCCTGAGGGCCCCATGATATGATCGGATTACTCCAGCAATAACTTCGGGAGAAATCGAATATGTACGCCTTCTCTGGGTCCACTATCCACGTCGCAGTAGCGGATAGAATGATGATGAAAACCACCAAAATTGAACCGGCGAGAACGAGCGGATTCTGACGCATGAGGTAAAGCCCGTACTTGAACTCAGCAATACGCGCCTGGGTCTCGCTCTGTCTAGCATCCTTCCTATCAGGTCTGTCCCCCATATACCACACCTAATACTTTATTCTCGGGTCGAGAAACGCGTACATGACGTCAACCACCAGATTTGAAACCACGATTATGGACGCGGCCACAAGGCTGTAGAGGAGAAGGAAGTTACTATCACCCTGAAAGACAGCCCGCAACGAAACGCTGCCAACGCCGGGCCAAGAGAAGATAGTCTCGGTAATTATTGCGCCGCCCAGTAGCCCTGCGAAGAAGAGCCCTGTCAATGTCAGCGCAGGGATGAGCGCGTTTCTTAGCGCATGTCTGTAGACAACTGTCCGTTCGGAGAGCCCTTTGGATCTTGCCATTACTATGTAGTCTTGCCTCAGAACTTCCAGCATACTCGCCCTGACAATTCTGGCGAGATAGCCGAGACTAATGAAGGCGAGACTGAAAGCGGGAAGAATAACATGCCAAAATGCGTCAGCTGTGTACTTGAGGTCACCCGCGATGACCCCGTCCAAGATTGGCATCCCTGTCACGGTAGGCACCGTGCCTGCGAGACCCTGACTGATGACGCCCCCGCTCGGAAGGTGCGGTAGCCCCCACAAGCTGAAGTAGTAGAAGAAGACCAGCTGGAGTATGTACGCAAACCAGTAAACGGGAGTCGAATACCCAGTTAGCGCGATAATCCGCGCTGCATGATCAGCCGCGGTATTGTTCTTGAGAGCAGAGAGTATTCCGAGTGGGATCCCGACCGTCATCACGAGGATGGTGGCTGCGATCGTCAGTTCGACGGTGAACGGAAATCGAGAGGCGAAGACTTCGAGCGTCGGAAGGCCGTTCGCCCAGTTCGAGTAGCCCCAATCCCCGTGAGATATGTCTTGGAGCCAGTACCAGTACTGAATGTAGATCGGCTTGTCGAACCCGTGCTTCTCTATTATCGCTTGGATCTGAGCCGGGGTCATTCGGAAGGTGACGTATTGTGACCAAGGAGCGAACGCGGCTGGGAAGCCCCGGGCCAAGTAGAAAACTATGACGCTTACTCCGAACAAGACGAATATCATGAGGGCTAGACGTCTGATCACGTATTCGTATACTTTCAATCCGAGTCTCCGTCTATCTTGAGTGTTTCTATAGTGCCGGAGAGTCCTCTTCTCTATCGTTCGGTCGTTAAAAAGAAAAAGGGAGAGGGAAGGTTAGGACGTTAGGCTACGAGGTTGCGTAGGAGTAGCAGCCGTAATAGTATACATTGGTTCCCGAATTATAGTAGTACCCTTGGAGGAACGACGTCCTCACGGCATACACAGTCGGAACGAACAAGTACATGTAGATCACTGCCTCGTTGGCTATGGTTTCCATCTGATTGTTGATCTGGATCAGCGCTTGAACGTCCCCGCGCGCGTCCGCATCAACGGCCTGATAGTAGAGATCGTTTAGGGCGGTATAGTTGAAATTGTTCCACGCGGGATACGATCCACTAGCCAGTAGCATTGGACCCAACCAGTCGAGGAGGTGGTTGTAATCTGCCACCCATCCGCCCCAGTACATATAGATCTGGTGTTTGGCCGCGAGGGTGTAGTATGCTCCTCCAGGGACCGGGACAATCGTGAATGTCAGGCCCATCGTCCTTGTGACCTTCTGGTTCAGGTTTGATGCGATCGTGGATAGTATCCTTTGGTCGAGTATGTCTGCCGCGCCCACGTACATCTCAATCGTGCGTGGTTTGTTTGGACTGAAGGAGTTGTCGATTGTTCCGGCGGGGTACGGATGACCGTTGAAGTCTACGAAGTTTGTGATCGGGTTTGCCTGAGCATCCGCGAGCAACGCAACTGCGCGTGTGACGTTGAAGCTGTAGATCGGTTTGATGTTGGGATTGTACGACCCTTCGGGCGCTGTCCCCGGAGGTATCAGGTTGTTCGCAACTTCACCAAGCTTATTGTTGATGTTGACGTTTGCATCTGTGAGGTTGACGGAACATGCGATGGCCAGCCTGAACCGTAGGTCTGCAAATGGCTGGAACGATCGCACTTTTCCTGAGGCGTCCGTCACGTTCGTTATGAAGTTGAACCAGTCAGTCGTGGGCTGCACGTGAGGTCCGTAGAGGGTGACTCCCGGTATTACGGAAACTAGCTTTCCGTTAGTCAACCATTGATCTCTATCGGCGACGGAGTAGATATCAGCCGAGCTCACGCCGATGGCACTAGCCGCGCCGGCCTTCATGTCGAGTATCCGCGTTGACAGGTCGGGCACGTATCTGTAGTCCACTGTCTTTATTGCCACTGATATCGGGGGTCCGCTCCAAGTGTCCGGTCCGCCCCAGTAGTCAGGGTTCGCCTTTAGAACGACCTCATAGGTTGTCGGGTTGACACTGTCAATGTAGTATGGCCCAGTGCCCGGCTTCGCCCCCTTCTCCGGAAGGTTCAGGTAGTTCATCTCTACCTCTCCGTGTCCTGCTATGTGGTTGAAGTACGCAGTATAGTCGATCTCGTCAGGACCGCAGGCCGAAGTCTTGCAGGCCGAAGGGAAGTCGTGCGAAACTACGAACGACGGTGAAACGATATCTGCCGCCTCGAGCGCTATCAGATATTCGAACTGTGTCGTTGGATTCTTGATGTTTAGGTTGATCGTGTATGGATCAACCACCTCGACGAAGTTTTGCGCGAGAACCTGCTGGACCCATGCTGGGTCGTGGGCTTGATTAGGCGTGAACCAGGCAGAGAGGCCCATGTCAAGCATCTGTTGAATCATCCAGGCTGACTGCGTGCCCGGATCACCAACGCCAGACGTGCCGTCGATGATCAGAAGCCTATTCAAGCTGAACCAGACGGCATTCGCGTTGAATGGCGTCCCGTCCTGGAAGGTGATACCCTGCCGTAGTTTGAACGTGTACTGGGTGGGTGAGTTCTTCTGATAGCTCTCAGCTAGCCACGGGATAATTTCAGTACTGCTTGCGCCATTGTACCACAGTAGCTTCTCGTACACGTTATTGGCAATCTCCCAGTCAAACTGATAGTACGAGACAGCCGGGTCAAGCCACTGGAACTGATTGCCAGATTCCATGATATACGTGGCCGACTTGACGAAGTCAGGGACTGCGACAGTTGCCATAGTTGCTGTAGTCGTGACTCCAGTCGGTGCTTGCCCGCCGTAGTAGGAGATCGCTCCGATAAGGCCGGCTGCTAGAATGATGACTATTACGATCAATGCTTGAGTAATTCTTGTCATACCTTTAGTGTTCATTTCGGATATTCTCCTGGGAATGCAAAGAACCTAGGCTTAGTTCTTAAGACTTGTGGGCGTGCGCGAGGTTCAGGAGCAACGCTTGAATACGCCCTGTAAGCTGCCGAGCGTTTGACCTAGCCACAGACGGTGAACGCAGCTTTTTAATGGGGCAGGATCGGCAGTACGCGTCCTCAGGTTGGCCAGCAGTATCGCAGTCAGAGCAGTGAATGAATGACTAGGAGAATTTGCGTCTCCGAGCATTTTTCTCAAGCTATCTAGAATTCCTCAAAGGTACCTTTTCTTCTGGCCAATGCTTCAAAGCCCAGAAAGAGCAGGTAGCCCACAAGAATGCTAGCTGCTCCCGCTCCGATCTCCTGAAGAAGGACTGGTGCCAAGTCGGCCACACTTGATCCCTGGACTGCTGCGCGGGCAGCCATGGTCCCAAATGTCATCGGGATTGCGTACGAGAAAGGTTGGAGCCACGTGGGCAGGTCCGCTACAGGAAAGTTCACGCCGCAGAGCAGGAGCGCTATGAACAAGAATATGTTCGCAATTATCATGGCCGTTCGCAAGTAAAGGCCCACACTTCCTAGCATAAGGCCGAAACCGGTCATGGCGAGAGAAGTCACGAGAATCACGAGCGCAAGTGCCACGAAATCAGTTCCTGACATGTCCACTCCGAACACCTCAGATGCGTAGAAGAAACCCACAGCTATGGTCGCCATGCTGTTTAGAATCTGGAACGTGGCTCTTGCAAGGAATAGGGGAAAACGATTTGCTGGTGTCGCTATTAACGGTATGAGGGTTCCCTGCCACTTTTCTTCGGATGTAAGGTTGCAGACGGCAAAGATCGAACTGAAGGCCGCCACTTGCAGAGCATTCCCAACGGCGATGAACGCCACATTAGCCGCAGTCGGATTGATGAAGCGACCCAGATAGACGAAGAAAGCTATCTGGAAGAGTGGTAGTACGAATAGCTGGGTCAGCCACATTTCCGGTCGAAGCCACGAGAACAGGGCTTTGAAGGCAAACTTGGCGCTGCTCCAGAAGATGCGGAAAGGAGGCCAATCTGTGAACCTCAAAACCATGGCTCAGTACTCCACTAGAGTGGCGTCACGGCGAACCTTCTGCTCCATGATTATGAAGAGCGAAAAAACCGATCACCAAATAGACGATGGTTGATGCCAACACGACTAACAGGTCTGTCCAATAGCCGAAGCCAAGACCAGTGTATGTTGCGTCAGCTGAGCACCGCATAGCATCAATGCCCCAGGACGGGCCCAGTGAGAGAGGGTGCGACCAGAAGGGGAGAAGCGCAATGGGAAACATGGATCCTGGCGCAACATAGATTGGCATCTCCAAGCCATTAGTCATGACCGAGGCCGATCGGGAAAGGAGGAATGCAGAACAGAACACCACGCCCAACGTGGAGAGCGATGCTAATGTTAAGATCAGCGCCAGGAGAAACAGGAGTGGGTTGGCTATTGAAATCAAGGTCCCGTAACCAAGGGCAACGACGCCCAGAATGGCGAGCGCATTAACGAGCCCTAGTACGGCGTTCGAGGCGGAACGTCCAGCGATGATCCAAACAAGCTTGGAAGGAGTGGCCAGCACGTATTCAATCGTGCCATTCCATCGGTCGAAGGCCAATGCGAACCCTGACCCGTAAAGAGTATTGCCCCACATACCCATCATTCCGCCCCCTACAACCGCATACAAAGCCACCGAACCTGAAACGTTACGGAAGAGAACCAAGGCCACAGTTGTGAAAATGAACGGCGCGATGATGTTGGGTATTATCTATTGGGGGTCGGCGAAGAAATTCGGCAGGCCCATCCTAAATGAGCCCCAGAACGTTTGCAATCTAGTCATGATTCAACTTACCAGTCTCAGGTATGCGTCCTCAAGTGTGGGCTATTTGGTCCTAATGTCGAGTATCTTTGCTCGGCCGAGAATCCTAGTAACTTCCGGAATGAACTCAGAGCTCATTGGGGTTTGAATTCTAACTGTCTGGCGTTCGCCTTCAAGATTCGCGCTAACCGTCTTCACTTCTGATCGTTGACGTAATGCAGCAATATCTCCACCAACAACGCCGAATGCCTCAACCTCAATTACTGCGATATTCTTAACGAGGCGTTTCAGGCCAGCAGGTGTGTCAAGCGCGACTATCTCGCCGTTGCTAATCACGCCAATTCTGTGGCAGAGCTCATCAGCCTCAAACATGTAATGGGTCGTGAGCAGAATCGTCTTGCCCTTCTCAACCAACCCCCTAATCATTGCTCTGGTGTCCCGAGCCGCCTGTGGATCAAGCCCAATGGTTGGTTCATCCATAAAGATCAATTGTGGATCGTTTATCAACCCCTTCGCGATATGGAGTCGTTGCTTCATGCCGCGCGAGTAATCCTCCACCTTGCTATCCGCTCTGTCGGAGAGACCCAGCATGTCAAGAAGTTCTTTAATCCGCTTTTCCTGCCTCGACAGTGGGACGCCGTATAGGTCAGCGAAATAACGCAGGTTTTCCCGACCACTTACCCGATAGTATAGCCCTCTTTCCCCTCCGAAGATTATCCCAATTCTTCTTCGTATTTCGACAACGTCTCGTGTGATGTCGAAACCGAGGACTTTCGCAGTACCAGACGTTGGCGTTAGGAGGGTAGTCAGAATCTTGATCGTAGTGGTCTTGCCGGCACCGTTAGGGCCTACCAGGCCGAATAGCTCTCCGAACTCCACATCGAACGAGATTCCCTTGACCGCTTCCACAATCTCCCGCTTCCTTCTGAAGACGCCCCTAGTCGTCTGATACGTCCGGCGCAGTGCCGAGACAAGAATCGCCCTATCTGGTGTAGCGGCCAAGGCCTCACCTCCAAGTCACGCGTCAACTCCACGGGCGAAACACTACAGCGGGCGGTATGAGTTTTCCGTTTCCGAAGTCGCTATAAAACAGCCAGGGGGTCCGACATCACCTGCCGATCGAAATCATTCGATTACTGATGATCATCCTATATCCTAGTGCGAGGTGTAGCGTAGATAATCAAATCCCGTTCCTGAAATCAGCCTATCAGAGGCCAAGCGACTCGCCTGTAACGCTGACAACCCTGACGACTATGAATTCGGCGAGCATCAAGTCCCGGTCGCACGGCATGTTCAATCTTCGGCCGGCACAACATCCGACACATTTTTGTCCAGATGAGAGAATAGTCGGATTGGGGCAATGATGAGAGCTGGTATTGGAGAAACTTGTGATCGTTGAAACCAGAACCGAGCCCTATCTTATGTGACATCTCGATTGACCGGGTGCTGTCAAGTTGTCGGCAAGTCGAGAGTCCTGTCAACTTCCGTCCGGTCGGAAGGGCTGTCAAAAAGCGTCGGGCGAGGCTGCCTCTACAAAGCGGCGACAAAGGAGGGAGCAGTTAAGTGCA
>Ga0315289_10009781_pt1 | contig 13768 bp, 13 predicted proteins | sample YL17G11_40_MG_FD_203452 | JGI IMG/M metagenome (GOLD analysis project Ga0315289, IMG submission 203452) | Sediment microbial communities from Yellowstone Lake, YNP, Wyoming, USA - YL17G11_40 | ecosystem: Environmental > Aquatic > Freshwater > Lake > Sediment | place: USA: Wyoming | collected...
CGCCAGGCTGCTCAGGAGCTTCAAGACGCCCGCGGGCTACGCCCCCGATCCCGTGCTCGAGATCCCCGCGCGATGACCGCCGCGCTGCTTTTCTGGCTTCTGGCGGCCCCGCCCGTTGGCCAGCAGTACCGTACTTTCTGGGCGGATGCTTTCCACGCGGGTTTCAAGAGCCCCGCGGAAGTTGACCAGTTGGTGGAGGACCTGGCGGCGACCCGCGCCAACGCGGTGTTCGTGCAGATGCGGCGGCGGGGCGACGTGTACTTCCTGAAGTCGCTCGAGCCCCCGGCGGAGGACCCCGACTACCTGCCCAATTTCGACGCGCTGGACTACCTCATTGAGCGGGCCCACGCGCGCGGCATCGAGGTGCACGCCTGGATGGTGGTGAGCCGGCTGTGGCGCGCCGGCGCCCCGCCCCAGGACCCCCGGCATGCTTTCCACCAGCACGGCCCGCACGCCGCGGGCGACGACATGTGGATGACCCTCAACTCCCAGGGCGCCCTCTCGGCGGACTCGGTGGATCCCGGCCATCCGGACGCAGCCCGCTACCTGGCCGACGTGATTCTGGAGCCGGCCAAGCACTACGAGCTGGACGGCATCCATTTGGACTACATCCGCTACCCCGAGCAAGGCGACTGGGGCTGGAACCCCAAGGCCATCGAGCGCTTCCAGCGCCTGGAGAATCGCACCGGCTCGCCCCTCCCCGCCGATCCCAGGTGGAGCGAGTTCCGCCGCCGGCAGGTCACCGACCTGGTCCGTCAGATCTACCTGCGCGCTTACGCCATCCGGCCGTCGATGAAGCTCAGCGCGGCGCTGATCACCTGGGGCAACGGGCCGGCCTCCGACGAGGAGTTCCGCCGCAAAGACGCTTACGCCTATGTGTTCCAGGACTGGCCGGCGTGGCTGGCCGAGGGCATCATCGACCTGGGGATGCCGATGAACTACTTCGTCGAGACCAAGTACGCCGCCTGGCTCGATCGCTGGCTGGAGTACGAGAAGGACCGGCAGGGCAAGCGGGCGCTCCTGCCCGGCTTGGGCGTGTACCTGAACACGATTCCCGACACGCTCAACCAGTTGCGGCGGGCGCTGGCCGGCTCGGCGGCGGGCAACGCGCCGTGGGGCGTGTGCTTCTACAGTTACGCCAGCACGAACGTGCTCCTCCAGGACCGGCCCACCGTGCCGAACGCGCAGTTCTACCGCGCCGTGGCCGAGGCGTTCGGCGAGCCGGTTCCACCGCCGGTCTTCCCGTGGAAGGCCACACCCGAGCGCGGTCACGTCTACGGCTGGCTGACGGTGGAGCCCGGCCCGGCGTGGCTGAAGGACGGCGCGACAATCTGGATCGAGTCCGACACCGGCGGCCCGGCCTTCCGCGCGATGACTGACGGCACCGGCTTCTTCGGCGCCGTCGAGCTCCTGCCCGACCGCTACCGGGTGCGCGTCGAGCGCGCCGGCCAGGAGATCTACCGCACCGTCGGCCAAGAGGTGAAGGCCGGCCAGGCGGCGATGTTCCACATCTTCCTCAGGGAGGCCGATTTCTGGGGCGTCATTCCCCGCCTGACCGTGGCCGCGCGCGCCGCGGCGGCGCCAGGCGACCTGCTGGTGGTGACCGGCTCGAATCTCGCACCCGAGATGGCGTTCGCCCAGGCGGTTCCCCTGCCCGTGGAAATGGCGGGAACCCAGGTGCTCGTGAACGGAACCGCCGCCCCGCTGTTCAATGTCTGGCCCAACCAGGTCGCCTTCCAGTTGCCCTACCAGGCTGCGGCTTCCTGGAAGCTCGTGGCCCGGCGGGCGGGGCTGGAGTCGGCGCCGCTCGAGATCGCAGCCGTGGCCGCCAACCCGGTGATCGTGGGCGTACGGCGCCTGCCGGAGCGGTACCTGGAAATCTATGCGACCGGCCTGGGGCTCACCCAGCCCGCGATCCAGGCGGGAGCCGCCGCAGGCGCGGAGGAGCCGCTGCCCCGGGTGGTGCTGCCTGTGGTGGCGCGCTTGCGGACGGTGCAGGGAGAGTTCACGATCGAGCCGCTGTATGCGGGCCTGGCGCCTTACCAGGCGGGCCGCTACCAAGTCAACGTGCGGCTGCCGGAAGGCGTCACCGGGGGGGAACTGCGGTTGCTAGTGGGCGAAGCGCTCGCGCCGGCCGTTACCTTCTGAGCACGCTGTTGCCGGGGTCCAGGATCACCTTGCTGGGAAGCTGCCGCACGCTGAGGTTGAAGGGCACCGCACCGTCGGAGCTGCGGACCCAGTGGGTGAGCGGCTTGGCCTTGGCGAACTGCACCTCGAGGGGCACCCAGGCACTGAAGTCCTGGGCCGCGTCGCGCTGGTTGAGGGTGCCGCTGATGCGCACGGCGGGCGGCTTGCCGCGCACCGAGTAGTTGAGCTTCAGGGAAGGAATGCCGGAGTCGTAGACCCACTGCTCGAAGAAGGCCTCCAGTTGCGGGTCCGGCGAGCGCGGAGGCAGGGACTGGGCGGCGAGCTGGCGGAACTGCTCGGTGTTCACGGAGCGGTACTGGTAGCGGCGGCGCAGCTCGCCGAGCATGGCCAGGAAGCGCTCGTCGCCTATCCGCCGGCGGAGCATGTGCATGATCCAGGAACCCTTCTCGTAGACGATGGTGCGCCACCCGCCGGGCACCTGCGAGCTCTCCAGCCGCGTTCCCCAGACGATGGGACCGGCCGATTCCGTGATCCGCCCGTCCTCGGTCTTGGCCAGCAGGCGGTTCTTGTACTCGGCCAGGACGGATTCCAGCGCGCGGGGACCTTTGCGCTTCTCCAGGTACAGCAGCGCGGAGTAGTTGGCCAGGGCCTCCATGAGCCACTCGTCCTGGTAGGCCGCCGTGGTGACCACGTTGCCCCACCACTGATGCGCGGTCTCGTGCGCGCTCAGGATCTCCGAGAAAAACGTCTGTTGATACTCGTTGCGGGCCCCCGCCGGGCGCTCATCGGGCTGCAGATAGGAGATGGTGGACAGGTAGACCAGTCCCGGAAAACCCTGGCCAAAGGCGCCGGGGATGGGAGAGACGGTCAGGGTCTTGAGCGGTGGCGGGCCGAAGTGTCCGGTCATGAACTCCAGCCCGGAGGCCACCTCGGTGGCCAGGCGCTCCAGGCGGGCGGTCGGGTCGGGCCGCGGCACCTCGATGGGCACGGCCGGCACATCCCAAGGACGGCGCTGCCCCGGAAGCGAAAGCGAGCGGGGCTGCGGAAGCAGCAGCATGCGCTGCGGCTTGGGCTCCAGGGCGCGCTCGACCCTCCGATTGGCGCAGACCTCGACCGTGTAGCCGCCCCGGGTGATGACCCGGCGCTCGTAGTAGCCCAGGTTGAAGCCCGCCATGCGGATGCGGCCGTCGGCGCGGCGGCGCGTCACGCGCCAGTCGCCCTCGGTGAGGTCCTCGACCACCTGGCCCGTGGCCACCAGGTCCAGGTTCTTGGGATACCGGAACACTAGATCGTAGCGCGAGAACTGCAAGCCCCGGCTCGGATACCAGGAGCCGCGCGCGCCCACGTAGTAGACGCCGTTGCCGGCATCCGAGACCACCGCTCCCTCGTGGCGGAACTCGATCTCATAGGTCCGGCCCGGAACCAGTTCTTTGGCGGGCACTACCAGGAACGCGTCGTTGCTGTCCCCGCGGATCAGGTTGGCGCGCAGCGACTCGGGCTGGAAGACCTCGGCCGGCTCGCCGTCGATCAGGGCCGCGGTGACCTTCATCTGGCGGGAGATGTAGAAGGTGATGGCGCGGCGGTCCTCCGCCCCCGCAACCATGCGCGCGGAGGTCTTCACCCGCAGGCGCAGGTCGGGCTCGACGATGGCGTCGGTGCGGAAGTTGTTCAGGGTCAGCTCCGCGGCCGGAGCTTCGCGCACGCGGTTGCGGAAGGAGCGCGCCGGGAACCGGGTCCAGACATCGAAGTAGGTGCGGCCTTCCTTGGTGGCCACCTGGCCGATGGTGATCTGCTCGTCGGCGCGCGGGTCATAAAGGACATCGAAGTTGGCCAGCTTCAGCCCGGTGAGGCCCGCGTAGAAGAAACCCTGGGCGGGTGGTCCGCCGCCCAGCAGATCCCCGGCGAGCCGGATCTGGAAGCTGGAGGACATGTTGCGCACCACGGATTGCCAGGTCTGCGCCAGCAGCACGCCGGTTTCGGGGCTCTTCTTCATGCTCTCCCGCGCGCGGATCTCCTCCGCCAGCCGGGCATAGGTGTCGTCGGTGAAGATGAACACCGCCGTCTTGAAATGCTCACTCAAGTTCGGCGAGCCGGCGTAGTTGGCCAGCGACAACCGCTCGGAGCGGTTGGGCGGGAACAGCAGCAGCTCGGCATCGCCGCCCTCGACGTCCGCGGTGAACACGGCCGCGCTGCGCGTGCCATCCACGGGCTTGGCTAAGATCAGGTAGCCGTCGGTGAGGTAGAAACGCAGGTCCTCTTTGACGAAGTTCAGCTCGCGGACCCGGTAGCACTCCTCCGGGTCCAGGCCGGCCTGCACGATGCGGCGGGCCAGCTCCGAGACCGTGCCCCCAAACACCCCCGGCAGCACGGCCAGGGCCAGCACTCCCGCGATGGGCTTCACACTTCCAGTCTATGCCATCAGCCGGCGGGCCAGTTCAGGCGGGGAACACTTCCGCGAGCGGCACGGCCATCTCGGGGTCACGGGTGCGCAACACGCCGTCCTTGGCCTCCGTCATGCCCTCGCTGGTGTAGACGTAAGCCCGCCGGGAGTGCGGATTCACCAGCCACACGTAGCGCACCCCGAACCCCAGGTAGTCGTCGATCTTCTCCTGCATGCGGCTCATGCGGTCTTCCGGCGAGAGGATCTCGACGCACAGAAACGGCGGCCGGGTGAAAATCTGCTCCTGGGGCTCCGGGCCCACGACCACGCAGATGTCCGGAACCCGGAAGCGCCTGGGGCTGAGCTGGAGGCGTTGCTCCTGGATCACGTAAATGCCCAGTTCCTTCTCCCGGCTGCCCAGGTACAGCAGCAGCCGTTTCTGCACGTTGCCGTGGTCTTTCTCCCCCACGTTCCTCTCCTCCAGTTCCCCGTCCACGTACTCGCAGTCGGGACTGTAGTCGGTGGCCAGGTACTCGCTGACCGGCACGAGCGTCGCGGTCCCCATGGCCACCATTGTAGTCGAACCGGGCGCCCGCGCGCCGTCTGCTATCATGGGAACTCTCGGCCGCCGATGATCGTCGAAACCCGGTACACGCGGTTTGAATCGCTGTCTCTGGACTGCGGCGCTACCATCCAGCCCGTGGACGTAGCCTATGAGACCTACGGGACGCTGAACCCGGCGCGCTCGAACGCCATCCTGATCCTGCACGCGCTCTCGGGCGACGCCCACGCCGCGGGCATCCCCCGCGAGAGCGGCAAGCCGGGCTGGTGGGACAACATGATCGGTCCGGGCAAGGCCTTCGACACGGACAAGTACTTTGTGATCTGCTCGAACGTGCTGGGCGGCTGCCGCGGCACCACCGGCCCCTCTTCGATCCACCCCGCCACCGGCGCGCCCTACGCCATGACCTTCCCGGGGATCACCATCGCCGACATGGTGCGGCTCCAGAAGATGCTGGTCGATTCCCTGGGCATCCAGCGGCTGCTCTCGCTGAGCGGCGGCTCGATGGGCGGCATGCAGACCCTCCAGTGGGCGGTGGCCTACCCGGAGGCGGTGGTCTCGGCCATACCCATCGCCACCACCGCCCGCCACAGCGCGCAGCAGATCGCCTTCGACGAGGTGGGCCGCCAGGCCATCATGGCCGACCCGGACTGGAACCAGGGCAACTACTACGACCGGAACCCGCCGGCGCGCGGTTTGAGCGTGGCGCGCATGGTCGGGCATATCACCTACATGAGCGACGAGTCCATGCGCGAGAAGTTCGGCCGGCGCCTGCGCGACAAGGACAAGTTCGGGTTCGACTTCTCGGTGGACTTCGAGGTCGAGAGCTACCTGCGCTATCGCGGCACGCAGTTTGTGGCCCGATTCGATGCCAATTCCTACCTTTACATCACTAAGGCGCTGGACTACTTCGACCTGGCCGAGGGCTACGGTTCACTGACCGAGGCGTTCCGAAACACCCCGACGCGGTTTCTGGTGATCAGCTTCACCTCGGACTGGCTGTACCCGAGCTACCAGTCGCTGGAGATAGTGAAGGCCCTGCGGGGTCTGAACCGCGACGTGGCCTACTGCGAGCTGGCCTCCAACTACGGCCACGACGCCTTCCTGGTGGACGTAGGCGAGCAGACCGAGGTGGTGCGCGGCTTTCTGGAAAACACTTACAGGGCAATTGCGTAAATGAGCACGACGAGTGAGGGGCGCCGGCGCGGCTTTGTCCGGGAGATCCTGGGCCGGAGCGACTACGCCATAATCAGCGAGCTGATCGAGCCTGGGGCGACGGTGCTGGACCTGGGGTGCGGCGAGGGTGAGCTGCTGGAGTGGCTGGCGCAGAACAAAGGGGTCGAGGGGCGCGGGATCGAGATAGACGGCCCGCGCGTGCAGCGGGCCATTGCGCGCGGGGTATCGGCGTACCAGGGCGACATCGACGCCGGGCTGGCGGATTACCCGGACCATTCCTTCGACTACGTGATCCTGAGCCAGACCTTGCAGGAGACGCGCCGGCCGCTGGGCGTGTTGCGCGAGATGCTGCGCGTGGGCCGGCACGCCGTCGTGACCTTCCCCAACTACGGCCACTGGTCGGTGCGCCTGGCGCTGCTGGCGACCGGCCGGGCCCCGCGCACCAAGTGTTTTCCCCACCAGTGGTACGACTCGCCCAATATTCACTTCCTCACCATCCGGGACTTCGAAAGCCTGCTCGGCGGGCAGGGCTGGACGGTCGAGCGCAAGATCTTCCTGGCCGGTCAGCGCACCGCCACCTTCCTGGCCAACCTGCTGGCCGAGGTGGCGGTCTTCCTGGTGCGGAAGTAGGGCGCCGAGCGCCCTTACGGCGCAGTGGGTGGAAACCAGGCACGCAGGACGCTTTTCAGTTTGAGAAAGACCGGATCGCTGCACCGCTCAAGGCCCGCCCTCTCCAGCCTCTCGGCAAGCTGGCTGAAAAGCGATGCGGAGTGCCGCTTTCTGGCGAATGCCAACGCTTCCTTAAAAGCGCTTTCCGGTTGGCCTGGCTTGCTGGCGCCCGGCGGCAGGTGGCGCTTGGCCGCCAACCAGTCTCTCAGGGTGCCCAGCCCCGAGGGCCAGCCCAGGACCGCTTCCACGTGTGGCGAGTCTGCCCAAAACCAAACCTCAACTGTCGGGTCAATCACGACGGCCGCAGATCGGTCCGCCCATCCGTTCTGCCTCAGTCTGGTCTCGATATCCTGTTCCAGCACCACACGTGTGTCGCTGTCCCTGCGGCAGCCTTTCCGGTCGCAGACCACCAGCGCGTACCTGTACATGCGCAGCCGGGATCTCAGGAAGTCCTGGCACTGCGTGAACACCCCGGACTCGTGCAACGTGTGTTTCTCGGTTTTCCAGGATACGCTCCGGATTCCCAGGGCGTCCGGTCGCCGCAGAAGACCGGCTATTGACTCCTGGATGTCCAGGCACGGAACAAGGACTACCAGATCTTTCCCTTCCAGATGGTCCATCAATCGAGGACCCCGGCAGCGAAGTAGTCCGCAAGACTCACTTCGCGTTTCCAATCACGAAGGGCCGGATGGTCGCTCCCGCGCACGATCTCGGTTCCCTCGTCGGTCCTGCGGAAGCAGAGTAGTTCCTCAGGCTTGGCGAGAGCCAGCAGCATCGGCGAGTGAGTCGCCAGGAGCACCTGACCTTCGTAAATCGAGGAAAGCGACTGGTAGATCGTCTCCAAAGCCGCAGGGTGAACACCGTTCTCTGGCTCCTCGATCAAGCAGACGCCCTGGAAGTCAGGAATATAGGCGAGCAAGGTGAGCGCCAGGAGCCGGAGTGTTCCCTCGGAGAGGTTCCAGGAGGGCACCTCGATGCCGTTGGCGTACCGGACCATCAAATAGCGGTGCCTATCCTCAGGGCGGAGTACGGTTCGAACGGCGACCAAGTCGGGCAGCCCAGTCCGCACGTGAGATACCCAGCCGTGGAAGTTGCCGGAGCTGCTTTCAAAAAGCTGGTTAAGGACCAGCGCTAGATTCGAGCCGCTGGATCGCCTGAGAGGCCCCCCCCTGTGGGGGACTGGGCTTCCGCAGCGCATTCACTTCCAGCCTAACCAACTGGGTCTGCCCCCCTAGCAGTTCCCGCAGCCATGCGACGGCGGGGACTCTCTCCGGCTCCGGGAAACTCCCCAGCGCGGAGTGGAACTGTGACAACCTGATGCCGGGGGGCGCCTGGAGATCCCGCGGCGTGAAGTACACGATATCTCGCCGACGGTCGATCACCTTAAGTCCTGACTGAGGGTCGCTCCCCGGACTGGCCACCAGTAGGCGCTCTTCCTCGAGGGCGGGCACGTCGGTCCCCGGATCGAGCCGGATTCCCACCTCGTAGTGAAGCGCTGTCCCGCCCTGCGGTCCGCCGGTCGCACGGGCATCCGCGGGCATCTCGGCCCCGATCGCTAGCCCGAACCGGCTGCGCTCCCGGCCCCAAACTAGATCATAGAAATTGTTGCTGCGCTCATTGACCGCGGCGTGCAACCCTTCCGAGACCAGCGTTCCCAGAAACGCCAGCACGTCCATGAACGCCGACTTGCCGCTGCCGTTCGGCCCGATCAGGATCTGGAAGGGCCCCAGCTCCTGGTCAACCGAGCGAAGGCACAGGTAATCGGTAGCCTGGATTCGTGTGATCATGTTCCGCCCACCGCCCAAGGCCGCTTGAATCCTCGCGGCTTGCCGTGCACCTCACATTATAGGTGTAGCGACCGGGCGGCTGGCTCTACACCCAACGGTCGGCAGGGCTGGACGGTCGAGCGCAAAATCTTCCTGGCCGGTCAGCGCACCGCCACCTTCCTGGCCAACCTGCTGGCCGAGATGGCGGTCTTCCTGGTGCGGAAGTAGGGCGCCGCGGCCTCACTTGTAGACATCCCCGCGTGGGCCGATCAGGGTGACCACCAGCACCCGGTTCAACGGGTCCGGCATGAGCAGGACTCGCCACGGCCCCACGCGCAGGCTCCACTCGGGGCGGCCTTTCAGCTTCTTCACCGGTGCGGCGCCGGGGTCTTTCACCAGCGCCTCCAGCGCGTCAAGGATAGAGTCCCGGTCTCTGACCGGCAATCGTTGGAGGTAGTTCCGGGCGGGCCTCAGTAGAACCAGCCGCCACCCAGCCATGGGAGCTACGCGCTCTGCCGCCGCAACTCCTCAAGCGGCTCTCCGGGATCCCGCCCCTGCACGTAGTCCTCCCAGGCAGCTTCGCTTTCCGCCCCCTCCTCCGCGCTGATCGGCTCCTCATCGACCGGAGCTTCCCTCAGGGCTTGCAGGACCGGGTCGGCGCCAAGATCACAGAGGTACTCCAGGTAGCGAACAGCCGCGCGCGCCTCGCTGTCCGGCAACCTGTCTACCAAGCGGTGCAACTCCTCTTTGCCCGTCACTCCCCTACCTCTCATCTCAATTCTACGCCAAGCGGCCGCTCGATAGCCCGCCTGCCATCGTACTCGGTGTCGATGAACCAGCAGCCCAGCCGGTCAGCGCACCGCCACCTTCCTGCCCAACCTGCTGGCCGAGGTGGCGGTCTTCATGGTGCGGAAGTAGGGGCGTACGGGGTACAGGCTCACACCCAGCCGCGGGTCTTCATGGCCTCGACCACGCGCTCGACGGCCACTACGTAAGCCGCCTGGCGCAGGGTGACGTTGTACTTGCGGGCCGCGTCCAGCACCGACAGATATGCCTCGGTCATCTTCTTGTCCAACTGCTGCTGGATGTGGCTCTCGTCCCAGTAGAACATGTAGGCGTTCTGCACCATCTCGAAGTAGGAAACCGTGACGCCGCCGGCATTGCACAGGATGTCCGGCAGCACCAGCACGCCGTTGCGGTGCAGGATGACGTCGGCCTCGGGCGTCGAGGGGCCGTTGGCCAGCTCGGCCACGATCTTGGCGCGGATGCGCGGGGCGTTCTCCTCGGTGATGACGTTCTCCAGCGCGGCCGCCACCAGGATGTCCACGTCCAGCTCCAGCAGTTCCTCGTTGGAGATGGGCCGGCTGTTGGGGAAGTCCACCACCGAACCGGTGGCCGCCTTGTGCTCGAAGGCCGCCATGGGCTCGATGCCGTAGTCGCTGGTGACCCCGCCCTTCGAGTCGCTGACCGCCAGAATCCGCGAGCCGTGGGAAGCGCGCAGCAGGTTGGCCACGGCAAAGCCGGCATTGCCAAAGCCCTGCACGGCCACGGTGGCCTTCCGCAAGTTGACGCGGTAGTCGTTAGCGGCGCGGCGGATGACGTACATGCCGCCCCGGCCGGTGGCTTCGTCCCGGCCGGCGGAGCCACCCACCGCCAGCGGTTTGCCGGTGATCACGCCGAACTGGTTGCGGCCGCAGCGCTTCGAGTACTCGTCCATCATCCAGGCCATGATCTGGGGCGTGGTGTACACGTCCGGCGCGGGCACGTCGTCCTCCGGCCCGATGTACTGCCAGATGCGGTCGATGTAGGTGCGGCTGAGCCGTTCCAGCTCACCGGGGCTCAGTTCCTTGGGATTGCAGATCACGCCGCCCTTGGCCCCGCCCAGCGGCAGGTCCATGACCGCGCACTTCCAGGTCATCCAGGCGGCCAGCGCGCGCACGGTGTCGATAGTCTCTTCCGGATGGAAGCGGATGCCGCCCTTGGTGGGACCGCGGGCATCGTTGAACTGCACGCGAAAGCCCTGGAACACCTGGATCTTGCCGTTGTCCATGCGGACGGGAAGCGACACGTGGAATTCGCGCATGGGCCTGCGCAGCATGGCATGAACGCTGGGGTCCAGGTTGAGGATTTGGGCGCACTCATCCAACTGTCTGAGGGCCACTTCGAAGGGATTTGGTTTCTCCATGTATTGATCTCCGCTAGTAGTCGGTACACGTCTTCCGGCCCCCGGGGGCCGGGGTACAAAATCAGCTTCAGTCTTGAGCCGAAAGCGCCGGCGGGTTCACCGGCTGGACGGCGGGGCCTGGGTACTGGCCAGCACTGCCTCCGCGCCGGCGGGCTCATCGGCTCCGACCCGGGCGGAAATACTCATCGAGCAAAACTTCGGTCCGCACATCGAGCAGAAATGCGCGTCCCGGAAACCCTCCTGGGGCAGGGTCTCGTCGTGCATGGCGCGCGCCGTTTCCGGATCAAGCGCGAGCTCGAACTGGCGGTTCCAGTCGAAAGCGTAGCGCGCGCGGGAGATCGCATCGTCGCGCTCGCGCGCCCCCGGTCGGCGGCGCGCCACGTCCGCGGCGTGAGCAGCGATCCTGTAAGCAATAATACCCTGTTTGACGTCCTCCGCGGTAGGCAGCCCCAGGTGCTCCCGCGGGGTGACGTAGCAGAGCATCGAGGCCCCGTACCAGCCGATCATGGCCGCTCCGATGGCCGAGGTGATGTGGTCGTAGCCCGGCGCGATGTCGGTGACCACCGGTCCCAGGGTGTAGAAGGGCGCCTCGTCGCACAGCTCCAGCTCCCTTTGGACCTGCAACTCGATCTGGTCCATGGGGATGTGCCCCGGGCCCTCGATCATCACCTGGACATCGTGACCGCGGGCGATCCGCGCCAATTCCCCGAGGGTCTTCAGCTCCGCGAATTGCGCCTCGTCGCTCGCATCGGCCAGCGAGCCGGGGCGCAGCCCGTCGCCGAGCGAGAAGGTCACGTCGTGTTTCTGGAAGATCCGGCAGATGTCCTCGAAGCGCTCGTAGAGGAAGTTCTGCCGGTGGTTCCGCACCATCCACTCGGCCAGGATGGCGCCGCCGCGGCTGACGATGCCGGTGACGCGCCGCGTGGTCAGCGGAATGTGCTCCACCAGCACGCCGGCGTGGATGGTCATGTAATCGACGCCCTGCTCGGCCTGCTCGGCGATCACCTCCAGCATCAGCTCGGGCGTCAAATCCTCGGTACGCCCGGCGCGGGCCAGCGCCTCGTAGATGGGCACCGTGCCCATGGGCACCGCGGCGTGGCGCAGAATGGCCGCGCGGATGCCCGGGATATCGCCGCCGGTGGACAGGTCCATGACCGTGTCGGCGCCGTAGCGGATCGCGTAGCGCAGCTTCTCGAGCTCCTGGTTGATGTTCGAGGCCAGCGCCGAGTTGCCGATGTTGGCATTGATCTTGCACCGGGCGGCGATGCCGATGCCGAGGGGAACCAGGTTGGCGTGGTGAATGTTGGCGGGGATGACCATGCGCCCGCGGGCCACCTCCGCGCGCACTAGCTCGGGCTCCAGACGCTCGTGCCCGGCCACGCAGTGCATCTCCTCGGTGATGACGCCCTGGCGGGCGTAGTGCATCTGCGTCCGGATGCGGTCGTTCTGGCGTCTTGCCACCCAATCGGTTCGCATGGGAGCCCTGTCTTTCAGTCTACAATCCTTCGCCGGGTTCCGGGGCAGTCACCGTGATTCCGGAATAGGAGTTCCGGAATCACGGTGACTGTCCCGGATTTCAGCCGCTATACTCGTTCATATGCTTGCGGCGTGGTGGGTCCTGTGGCTGGTTGCCGGCGCGCTGGCCCAGCCGGGCATCCCTAAGGAGGAACACCGCGCGCGCCGCGCCGAGCTGCGGAAAGCCCTCCCCGAGGGCCTGGTGGCGCTGTTCGGGGCCACCGACAAGCGAGGTCCCGATGACGGCTTCGTCCCGTTCCGCCAGAACCCCAACTTCCTCTACCTGACCGGGTGGGAAGAACCCGGGGCCATCCTGCTGCTGTGGCCGCCGGACGGAGAAGCGCTGCTGGTCCCGCCGCGAAACGAGAAAGCCGAACGCTACACCGGCCGCAAGATGTCGGCGGAGGACGCGAACGCCCGGCAGGTGAGCGGCTTCGACGAGGTGCTCGCCACTCCCAGCTTCGAGGCGCGGCGGCAAAAGCTGCTCGAAGGGCACTCCAAGCTCTACACGCCGGACGATGCGCGCCAGGCGATCACCAAGCTGCGCCTGCGGAAGTCCCCGCACGAGGTCGAGCTGATCCAGAAAGCCCTCGAGGTGTCCGGCGCGGCGCACCGCGCCGCCTGGAGACGCGTTCGCGCGGGCGTCTTCGAGTTTCAGGTGGCCGCCAGCTTCACCGGCACGCTGCTGGAGCGCGGCTGCCGCGACGCTTACACGCCCATGGCCGCCTCCGGGCCGAACGCCATGATCCTGCACTACTGGAAGAACTCGCGGCGGCTGGAGGCCGGCGAGCTGCTGGTGCTGGACGCCGGCGCGGAGTGCTCGGCCTACGCGGCCGACATCACCCGCACGCTGCCGGTCAGCGGCAGGTTCAGCGCGCGCCAGAGAGAGCTCTACGAAATCGTCCTGGGGGCCGAGAGAGCGATTATCGCAGCGGTCAAGCCGGGCGCCACTCAAGGTCCCGAGCGCACCACCCCCAACAGTCTCTACAAGGTGGCCTTCGACTACATCGACTCGCACGGCAAGGATCGCGCCGGCAACTCGCTGGGCAAGTATCTGGTGCACGGCGTCAGCCATCATGTGGGCTTGCAGGTGCAAGACTCCGTCTCGGCCCGCGAGCTGCTGGAGCCGGGAATGGTGATCACGGTCGAGCCCGGAATCTACATCCCGGAGGAGGGCATCGCCATCCGCATCGAGGACATGGTGCTGGTGACCGAGCGGGGCGCCAAGGTCATGAGCGCCGCGCTGCCCAAGGAGGCCGCCGCGATCGAGAAGGCCCTGGCCAGGTAGCCACCCCATGCGCAGATTGAGCGGGCAGACCCTCGGGTTTCTGGCGGTGCTGGTGGCGAGTTTCCTGCTGGCCATGGCG
>Ga0315289_10009782_pt1 | contig 13767 bp, 15 predicted proteins | sample YL17G11_40_MG_FD_203452 | JGI IMG/M metagenome (GOLD analysis project Ga0315289, IMG submission 203452) | Sediment microbial communities from Yellowstone Lake, YNP, Wyoming, USA - YL17G11_40 | ecosystem: Environmental > Aquatic > Freshwater > Lake > Sediment | place: USA: Wyoming | collected...
AAGACGCAAATCCAATCCTGAACGAAGTAAAAACCAAAAGCTATGCTGTCATAGAAAAAGCCAAAATGGAAGAGATGGAACTTAAACGAGAAATCGCAAGGCTGAAGAATCAAAAAGAGCGTTACCTTATGGGGTACAGAGAGCTATTAAACAGGCAACTTAAATCTCTTCCTGATGAAGCTGAGGAGTAAAATCCCTCTGGGAGGGTATTCATGCTGCAAGCACAGATACGTGAATCTTTGAACTACATTAGGACACAAACCGCTGTTGTTCCTGAAGTGGCGATTATTCTTGGAACAGGATTGGGAGCCTTGTCAGATCAAGTCAAAGATAGGCTGGAGATCCCTTACAAAAAGATTCCACACTTTCCTGTATCAACAGTAGAGACACACGCAGGAACCCTCGTCTTTGGAACTATCAGTGGGAAAAAAGTAGTGATTATGAATGGAAGACAGCATTACTACGAGGGCTATTCCATGCAGGAGATCACCTATCCCATTAGAGTCATGAAAGCTCTCGGAGCAGGTACGCTTATACTGTCAAATGCCGCAGGTTCAGTGAATCAGTATTTTGAAGCTGGAGACATTATGCTCATCACTGATCACATTAACTTAATGGGTGATAATCCTCTGCGTGGTATCAACGATGAAAGTTTGGGGCCTAGATACCCCGATATGTTTGATGCATACTCATCCGATTTAATAGAGCTTGCATACTCAACAGCAATGAAGGAAAGGATCAGAACCCATAAAGGTGTGCTTGTAGCAGTAGCGGGGCCAAATCTCGAGACACCCGCTGAATATAGATTCCTCAGACTAATAGGCGCTGACGCAGTGAGCATGTCTACTGTCCCGGAAACTTTGGTGGCAGTACATTCATCAATGAAAATACTTGGGTTCTGCTGTATCACTGATAAATGCACCCCTGAAGTATTGAAGTCCTCTGATATAAAAGAGATTATTCGTGTGGCAAATGAAACTGAACCCCGACTGACCAGACTTGTGTCTGAGGTTATCCGTCAAATGCCATAAAGGCTCAATTAACTTGGTTAAACACTTATCCAATTCTTAATTCAAAGACGACATTGGTAGTCGCATCCCTTTAGGGTGCGTTTCCGCAGACTAAAGCCTTCGGCTACCAATATGTAGTGTTTCAATTAAAAATTGGTATTATATTTGTTACTCTGGGTATTGAATTAAAATGGACTACAAGAAGACATTAAATCTTCCACAATTAAGTTTTCCGAAGAAAACAGACCCTGTCAAAACTGAATCTGAGATCCTTAGCTTATGGCAAAGTCTTAACGTCTACGAAAAACGTCAAAAGATTAATAAAGGAAAACCAAAATACGTAATACATACCTATCCTCAACAAGCTTACGGCGAAGCCAATGTTGACAGATCATTCAGCATTATATTAAAGGATATAATGATCAAATACAAACTGATGAGTGGGTTTGATGTACCATATATTCCAGTCTGGAATTGCTATGTCCCAGATATTGAACGGGAAGTTAGTCTATCTATGTTGGATGGTGTTAATGGTATTACGCTGAAAAATGATGAAGCATATCAGGTTCACTTTCGTGAGCGGTGTCATGAGCTTTGCTCTAAATATTTTAATACTCAAAAAGAACAATTTCAAAAACTTGGGATTTTCGCTAGCTGGAATAAAGCGGTTTTAACCTCAGATTCTAAATATGAGTCTGAAGTGATTAAAAGTTTTGGTGTTCTATATGAATCAGGCTATCTATACAAGAGAGCAAAATCCAGTTTTTGGTGCATCAACTGCGAAAGTGATATTGATATCTCCGAAATAGAATATAAGGGACACGATATGCTATCACTTCATGTAAAGTTCCCAGTAATACATGGATTAGAAGAACTGGGTGAAAACCTGCACATACTCATTTGGACGCATACACCGTGGACTTTATCAACACTTAAGTCTATAGTTGTCCATCCTGATTATGAATATGCCGCAGTCGAAATGGAAAACGGATCAGTAATTATAATTGCAGATAAGTTAGTGAATAACGTGATGGATAAATACGGTAAAAAAAGCAAAGTGATCAAACGGATGAAAGGTTCAGACTTAGGTGAAGTCGTATGTTCTCATCCGCTTATGGATAGAAACCTGAAAGTGCTGCAAGATAAACACGTATCACTGGAAAAAGGAACCGGATGTGTTTATAATGTGGCGGGACGTGCAGAACAAAATGACAGCGATATAAGTTTTTCGTCTGTGAATTTCGATGAAATACCTAACAGAAATGATGATTTTTATAATGGGAAGGTGTTTGAGTCCAGTAATCCAGTATCCATTGAGCTTGAAAGGAGAGGATACCTGCTGTCATCTGACTTGATGGAACAATTATATCCTCACTGCTTATACTGCAAACAGCCCCTTCTTACCAAATCCAATAAACACTGGCTTATTGACTTTAACGCTAATCATTTAAAACAACATACTATTAAAGCTCTCAATAACGTAGAATGGCTTTCTGATGGAACTAAGAAAAGAATTTCTGAGGATATTGTAAACCGTGAGAATTGGAGTATATCACAAAGACGGATGTGGGGAATACCGATACCTATATTTTATTGTAAAGAATGTGATCTACAACTCGACATAACCGAAAGCATTAAGTTATGTCAGGCACTGATAGAATGTGACGGTGCTGATAATCTGATCACCACCAAACCTGATGATATTCTACCTTATGATATTGTCTGTAATAACTGTGGAACGAGGGATTTCCGCTGGGAAATGGATACGTTAAACGCAGATTTTATGTCAGCCCTGAGTTATAAAACTATTCTGTGGAATCAAAAGGACGTAGACACAGACGTTCATCTGAAAACAAGTAATCAGGATACGAAATGGACCTTGCTATCTTTATTGTCCTCTACGGCAATTGAAGGTAGTTTGCCATTTAAATCAGCAGTAATTCATGGACATATCAAACATGATCACAGCGATACTGATGCAGATTCCATTCAGAAATTTCTGGATAGGTTTGGTGCTGAAATTATCAGGCTTTGTGCTATCTCGACAGATTCAAGCAAGTGTATGAAACTCACGGATTCTCACATTCAGTTAGTGTCAAAAGCATACACTCGCCTTAGAAATATCCTCACGTTCCTGCTTGGAAACCTGTCAAACTATGATCCAAAGAATGATTTTGTAGACTATAAATATCTGCTCGATATTGACCGATGGGCGCTGCATAAATTATCGAAACTCATTATTGAAGCAACAGAAGCCCTTGATAACGGACAATTCCACAAGACGTACCGCTTAATATATGATTTCTGTTCTTTGAATATAAGCAAAGTCTACATTAGCATTGTAAGACGCAGATTATACGCATTTCCCAAATGGTCAATTGGAAGAAGAGCAATACAGACTGTTATCTACGAGATTGTAAAGACTATTACCAGATTAATTGCCCCGATGCTTTCCTTCACAGCGGATGAGATGTGGAGCTACATTCCGGGTGCGACGAGTGACTGCCCAAGCATATATCTGTCAAAATGGCCTGATGTGAAGGAAGAATATCTGGATGACGAACTAGAATTACAATGGAACTTTCTTCTAAAAGTTAGGTCAGCTATATACAGAAGCTTTGAAATAAATCACCTAAAAGATGACGTTAGCAATTTATCCCAAGCATCCGTAACTCTATATATAAATTCAGAAGGGAGCTACAATTTACTGGACAAAAACGTTGATATTCTCCCGGAGATATTCATGGTGTCCAGAGTGCGACTTATGCCTCTTGATGCCCCTGTTCCTGATGATATATACGTTCTGGACAGTGTAGACGGACTTTCAATGGAAGTACGTCGCACTACAGGAAACAAATGTGAAAGATGCCTGATATATTCAGATGCTGTTGGAACCAGTGAGCAATATCCCACCCTATGTGACAGGTGTATTTCAGTATTGGAAGGAGAACCTTATTACGCCTAAACATCGCAATAGCTTGTGCTGTTTAACTTGCTAAGGAGTAAAATTATTGAATATAACCAGTGATAAACCCAGTCTAAGCACACATATAAAAGATTTAATACCAACGCTCGCTATTGCGGTATTTATAGTATTATTTGACCAGGTGACGAAGTCGCTGGTTCGAGATAAGCTTGCTATCGTAGGGACAATCGAAGTTATCAGAAGATTCTTTGAATTAAGTTACTCGGAGAATACAGGAGCCGCCTTTGGCTCATTTCAGGGGCGCAACGGCATTTTTATAATTGTCAACTTCCTGGCGATCATCTTTATATTCATTTATTATAGACGATTCAAGGAAAATATGTGGATGAAAATCTCTCTCGGTTTTATCCTTGGAGGCGCGTTAGGAAATCTGATAGATAGACTATTTATCGGATTTGTTACGGATTTCATTCGTATCCGTCTATGGTTCATTCACTCATTCTGGTGGCCCAATTTTAACATCGCTGATGCGGGAGTAACCGTTGGAGCTATTATATTGATTATCGTTCTGTTCATTGATAGCTACAAAACTGAAAAGTCTATGTAACAATAGCATATTGTAATATAAATATGAGACCAACTTTGTTCACAATTGGTTCTTTACCGATCCGAAGTTATGGGGTCATGGTAGCAATAGGTTTTTTAATTGCCATATACGTCGCTATCCTGAGAGCCAAAAAGAAGAATATCCCATTAAAGATCGTATTTGATCTGGGTTTATACGTATTAGTCAGTGGATTTATAGGTGCTCGCATCTTTCACATCCTTCAGCACATTCGCTCTTATGATTCTCCAGCGGATGCCTTGAGGATATGGGAAGGCGGTTTAACTTTTTACGGAGGTTTTGTTCTTGCTTTTCTCGTTGCGTTTATATATCTTCGTTCAAGAAGGTTACCATTAGCTAGAGTAATTGACATCATTACACCATCACTTGCACTGGGAGAAGGAGTAGCCCGAATCGGCTGTTTTTTGGCAGGATGCTGTTTCGGAAAACCGACGAATTTGCTATGGGGTGTAACGTTTCCAGTAAATTCTCTGACGTGGATACTGACTGACGGACAAAAGGTTCATCCGACTCAGCTTTACTCGTCTGTCATTCTGTTTTGTATCTTTGCAATGCTGATTGCAATCCAAAGATATATGAAATTCCCCGGGCAGTTGTTTCTGTGCTACGTAATCATGTATAGTATATATAGATTCTCAATTGATTTCTTGAGGTACTATGCTCCAGAGGAGTATATAGGAATATTAGTCTCATCACAGGCTACAAGCCTGATTACAGGTATAATCGCTTTGATCATCATGATTGTGCTGATATTGCGTCAACATAAGAAGATCAGAGCTTTTAATAATTTATGATAACAAACAAAACATCACAAAAATTATTCGTTATGCTGATGCTCAGCGTTGCCTTTGTTTCATATTCTTACGCTGGGTCTTTAGTTACATTTCTGCCATGTGGAGACTTATCAGGAAATGTTCTTAGAGATCACAGCGGAAATGGCAATAGTGCGTACGTCAAAGGGTCGCCCAATGTCATCAAAGGAAAGATAGGTAAGGCTTTGGAGTTTAACGGCAATGATAATTTTGCTATAATGCCTTATAAGGATTCTTATGATTTTGGCAAAGATGAATCGTATTCAATATCTTTGTGGGTTAATTACGCTTCTCGTGGAGTTCAGCAGGTGATAATAGAAAAACCCGGGGAGGCTTCACCCTTCAGAATTGAGATTTTACCAGACAGCAAAATCTGTTTTACCATCCGTGATGGGACGAATTCTCCAAAGGTGATACTGGGAGACGCCAGCGGGAAATGGCATCATTGTTGTTTTGTCAAAGACGTCAAGGAAGATAAACTCTACGCATATCTGGATGGCAAATTGAGCGCTGAAGCCGAAGATACAACAACAGCCGAAATAGATAATAAATCCGATTTATATTTATGTGCTGGTGATTTTGGAAATGCTGAATTATACAAAGGCTTTCTGGATGATATAGCCATATACAGCAAAGCTTTAACGAAGGATGAGGTTAAACAGGCAGCTAAAGGTAATCCACCTGAGATATATCACGAAAGCGAACTTCGTCGTTTCGAGATAGTATCCACAATATCAATGCCATTTACTGCTATTTACAGCTATCTGGTCGTACGTGGAATAGAGATGGCGATACAGGGCAAGGTTGCGCCAAAAATTAGTCAATCAGATTGGTTATTGGCTGGTGGGTTGACAGTAACTCTAGCTGGTCTGGTTGGATTATGGGATTGGGCGAACACATACGGAGATGACATTTCTGAATTGTCAAACCCAGATGAAAAAGATCGATACTCAGATCGATATTCAAATCGGTACTCAATGCATAGTAATCAATCTGATACACGTTATGTGTCAAATAGAATTGAATTAACATTTATGTCTATAAATTTCTAAAGTAGGAGTGATATTTGTGGAAGAACTAGAAGTATACACAATACCAGAAGTTGCAAAAATGCTACGAGTTAACCAAGCAACGATAAACCGTCTAATCCATCTTGGTAAGATTGGTGCTTATAAGATTGGCAGAGCATATCGAATCCCTAAGAAAGAAGTGAATCGCTTCCTTGATAATGTTTATACTGATGCTTCAAAATCCAAAGCAAAGAAACGAGTATCTTTGGAAGGCATATTCAACAATGGAAATATAACTGATAAGGATATAGATGAGGCAACTAAAATATGGACATCACGAGAATTACCATAGACACCCACAGTTTAATTTGGTATACCAATGAAGCATTAAAGAAAAAATTATCAAAAAAAGCATGGGAAACTATACGAAACGCAGAGAAAGATGGTATCATTTACATTTCGACAATCTCCATAATGGAGATAGTTGACATTGTAGAGAAAAAGAAAGTATCAATTTCACTTGATAAGTTAATGTCTCTCATAAAGTCCAGCGAGAATTATCAGATAGTGCCAGTAGACGAAAAACTGATCGAAATAGCAATGTCGCTAGGGAATATGGAAATACACGACAGACTGATCATTGCAACAGCGATAATGACTGATAGTGTTCTTATAAGCAAAGATAGAGAAATCAGGGCAAGTGGTATTAATGTTATATGGTCAGCGAATGCTTAATACTAAAGTGGTTTGATTTAATTTCTCTATGGAGAAGATAAAATGGCAAATCTTGGAATAACAAAATATGGTGCGGAGGTTCTTCGCAAGGTGGCTGAGCCGGTTGAGGAAATAAACGAAAAGATTATGCAGATCGCAAGCGATATGCTCGATACGTTGTATGCATCCGAAGGTGTCGGTATTGCTGCGCCACAGATAGGCATATCAAAACGCATAATTATAGTAGACACCAATCCTTCTGATGCTTCCTCGAAACCGATAGTGCTTATTAATCCTGAGATCGTAGAAAAAGATGGTATAATGAACGCAGAGGAAGGATGTTTGAGTGTGCCTGAAGTCAGAGGAGACGTTAAGAGGGCTGAAAAAGTCGTTGTAGAGGGTCTGGACCTTGAAGGCAACAAGGTAAGGATAGAAGGTACAGAATTACTCGCTCGTGTTTTTCAGCATGAAATTGACCACCTCAACGGCACTCTGTTCGTTGACCACCTCAGCAAGCTAAGACAACAGTTACTAAAGAACCATCTTCGTAAGATCGAAAGAGGACAGGTTAAATAAATGCGAACTGTATTTATGGGAACGGATAAGTTCGCTGTCCCAGCCTTAAAGTCCGTCATTAAAAGCGGAGTTGAACTGGTATGCGTGGTTACACAACCAGATCAACCAAAAGGCAGGGGGCTAAAGCTCACTCCGTCTTCGGTAAAAGAGGCAACGCTTGAATATAATATCCCTGTCTATCAGCCAGAGCGAGTTAGAGATAAACAGTTTATCGAGAAAATTCAGCAGGAGTTCAAGCCGAATCTTATAATTGTCGTGGCATTCGGTCAAATATTGCCCAAAGTGATCCTTGATTTACCAGAGTATGGCTGTGTAAACATTCATCCGTCTTTATTGCCAAAGTATCGTGGAGCGGCGCCGATCCAAAGGGCAATCATAAACGGTGAAAAAGAAACAGGCGTGACCCTGATGTTTATGGGTGAAGGTGAAGACACAGGTGATATAATATATCAGGAGCGTGTAGATATAGGAATATCTGATTATTCAGACATCTTATCTAATAAACTAGCTAATATTGCCGCCGGGATGCTATTGAAAATACTGACGAAGGATGATAGTTCACCAACAGAATCGCTGACACTTCCCCGTCATCCACAGGATCACAGCAAAGCAACTCACGCTCCGAAGCTAGCAAAAGAAGATGGACTGATAAACTGGGAAAAAAGTACCTATGAGATACACAACTTAATCAGAGGGACAATACAGTGGCCCGGTGCTTATACGACCTTTCAGTTGACTGGCTCAAGCGAAGTAAAAACGCTTAGAGTCTGGGAAAGCGTTTTACGGACCGAAAGTAAAGGTGTTAAAGCTCAGCCGGGAACCATAATAGGTGTAACGTCTGAATCAGGGGTTGTTGTAGCAACTGGTGATGGAGAAATTATAATAAATATAGTTCAGCCTGCTGATAAGGCAAAAATGAAAACCAAAGATTTCGTGAATGGTTACAGACTAAAAATCGGAAATACATTTGGAACAAAGTTCTGACATTTCCCAAAACTCCCATCTTGAAAGGGGAAACACGGATGCGAAGCAGACGTAAGGGGTGTGTAAGTAATTACGGAGAGATATGGGACGAAAATCAAAAAATTCATCATTAAGTTCAGTATTAAGAGTAATGGTCGTATTCACTGTTGCAGTTGTGTTTTTGCTTGCGGCATTCTTTATTATACTTCGTTTTTCCATCAAAGGCAGGACAGTGGAAGTTCCGAACATAGTGGGTAAGAGTTTCCTCGAAGCGACGCAAATACTTAATAAAAGTCATCTCGGCACACCAGTGATAGAAGGTGAAAAATATAACGCAGGCATGCCCGAAGGCTACGTTGTGGAACAAAAACCGAAGCCGGGGAATCGAGTGAAAACAGGGCGTGAGATAAAAGTCTTCATCAGCAAAGGCACGGAAGCAGGAGTTGTTCCAAACGTAGTAGGAGAAACGGTTGATGATGCCCAGCCATCACTGCAAGCATTAGGTCTGGAAGTAGGCACGATAACTAGGGTACATTCTGATGATTTCCCACAGGAAGGGGTTATTATAGCCCATACTCCTCCTCCACAGGCAAAAGTCCAGAAAGGAACGAGGGTCAATTTGCTCGTAAGTATGGGACGGACCGTCGTTCAATACACGATGCCTGATCTAGCGGGGATGTGGCTGAACGAAGCCATAGAGTTAATCAAGATGAGAGGATTGCGTCCGGGATTGGTAGAGCGAGAGGTTTCACCTGACGTCAACACGCCAGATGTTGTCCTTGACCAGTCACCTCAACCGGGCAACCGCATAAAAAGAGGAGCTGTGGTAAACCTCGTTGTAAGCTCAGTTGGTGGAGGATAGCAGAAGGTTAGAAAGGATGCGATAAATGGCTGGACTTTGTATGAAAAGACCTAATCTGGATAATCTTGGTGAGATAATTCTGCCAGAAGGTTATCAGCTTAGAACATACATGGAAGGCGATGCGGAAGCATGGATAGAAATTATCAAGGAAACATTCCCCATTGCCGGATTAGATTGGAATGTTGATAGATTTCAGCGAGAATTTCTTGATTATTCTCGATTTCAGCCAGATAGTTTGTTTTTTGTCACGTATGAAGGAAAACCTGTAGGTACAACTTGCGCATGGATTGAGCCATCAAATGAGGGATATTTACACATGGTAGCTGTTTTACCTGAACACCAGGGAAAAAGGCTTGCTTATGTGCTTTGCTTGAGTGCTGTTCACTTCTTCAAAGAAAATGGGTTTGAATATGTTAAACTGAATACTGATGATAACCGATTACCTGCAATAAAAACATACCTAAACCTGGGATTCGTGCCTGAATACGTAGATGAAAGCCATAAAGAATTCTGGAGTGCTGTATTTCAGAAACTTGGATTAAGAACCAAAGATTAGAATATCGGCATATAGGCTTATGAATAATGCGATGCTTCTACGTTCCAAAGGAACAAATATCTGGTAAACAAATAAATATTCTTGGTTCTGAGCTACACCACCTGATGGATGTCGTTAGATTAAGAGAGGGTAATGAGATCACTGTTCTGGATGGGGAAGGCGGTGTTTACGAAGTCCTGCTGACGTCTGTATCAATCCGTCCTCCAATGGCAATAGGGGAGATCAGGTCATGGAAACAAGTTGATCTATCTCCGATTGAAGTGACTTTAATTCAGGGAATCTCAAAATCCGACAGTATGGATATGATAGTGCAGAAAGCCACTGAGTTAGGGGTATACAGGATAATTCCTGCCCTATGCCAGCATACCGTGCCGAACCTTTTTGGTGACAAAGCCCAAAAGCGTGTCACCCGATGGCGTCAGATAGCTATTGAGGCATCCAAACAGTCACGACGACCATTTTTTCCCAAAATGCACGACATTACCAAATTCAATGAATCGCTAAATGTCTCTCAAGCCGATCTAAAGCTTATTTTCACAGCACCATCTATGGATTCTGTTCATCCGCAAAAGCTAAAAGATATATTGCGCCAAAGAACTGACGCAAAGAAAATCCAGATAATAATAGGACCAGAGGGTGATTTCACCGAGGACGAGATACAGGACGCACTATCGGCGGGTGCAATATCCGTCTCGTTGGGAAGTAATACTCTAAGGACGGAGACAGCCGCTATCGCTGGACTGGCAATAGTGTTTTATGAACTGTTTGATTGTTACTAAATTTTATGGAGTGCGCAAGCCATGCTTGCGCAATGCTTCAGCATTCCAAAAGGAGCAGAAACGTTGGAAATAGAAGAATGTAAGGCACGATTGCTTGAATTACTCAAAGAAAAAGCTTTGAAGGTTGGAAAATTCGTCCTTAGCTCTGGCAAAGAGAGCGACTATTACCTCGATGAAAGAGTCGTGACACTATCATCGGAAGGTGCTTATTTAACTGCAAGGATCATGCTGGATATGCTTAAAGACGTTAAGGTTGATGCTATTGGAGGCATGACGCTTGCCGCTGATCCAATAGCGGGCGCAATTGCAGGTATTAGCTATACCGAAGGCAGACCGATAGATGGCTTCATTGTCCGCAAGGAGCCAAAAGGTCACGGCACAGGTAAACAGGTAGAGGGGCCCATAACCAAAGGGTTAAGAGTCGTCATAACAGACGGCACAATGACCACCGGCAGTTCTCTGCTAAAAGCGATAGAAGCTATGGAGAATGAAGGCTGTCAGGTTGTGAAGGTGCTTGTTCTGATAGACAGGCTGGAAGGTGGAAAAGAATTTCTCCAAAGTAAAGGTTATGATGTCTCCTCAGTCTTTACAAGGGATGATTTGTTGGGATAATACCTTTTTGTCATTCCTGCGCAGGCAGGAATCCATAAGTAGCTAAGAATATTCTAAATATTTTCATATTTCACCCCATGTAAATTTAAATTTCGTTTTCTTCTATCTTCGATATTTTCAACGCGCGCTTTAGAATCCCTGGTCCCAATGGTTTATTACCATGTACTGGAATTGTAATGATCTCTGTTACTTCTGGCTTTGTGTAGATGTAGTGCGAGCCATGTATGCGAGATAATTTCCAGCCATGCTTTTCAAGAATTTTTGCTAATTCTTTTCCGGATATTTGTTTCATACTGCTATTTCAATAATCTGATGTTTGGTATCTTCTTCTTTCTTTGATTCTTCGATTTCTGATCTTACAATAAGATATCCTTCAATAGCTTCATAAAGATTTTGCAGTAATTCCTGCCATGTATCACCTTGAGTTAAACAGCCGGGCAAAGCCGGAACCTCTGCCCAATATCCTCCGCCCTCTTCTTCATGAACAATAACCTTGATTTTCATTGACTATCTCCTTAACGATTACTAGAGTTTGGATAAAATACGAGATAAATATCAATATCTCAAGTTTAGCATTTTTTTATTAAGCCTTATATATAAGCACCGTTGCTACACCTGCTACAATAATCATTGAATACTATTTCGTCAAGATCATCTTCATAGTGGCGCTATATTTGCCAGCTTGAATATTGTAGAAATACACTCCGCTTGATACACGCTCTCCTGCTTCATTTCTACCATCCCAATAAGCTGACCTATCTTGAATTGTGTATTGACCAGCAGGTTTGTATCCTAGCCTAATCTCACGGACCAATTCACCAGTAATGTTATATATCCTGATCACTACTTCATTGGCTTCATGTAACTGATACGGTATCCACGTTTCAGGGTTGAATGGGTTGGGATAGTTCTGTAACAATGCACTCCGTTCTGACGCAACAGCCCATGACTTGAATTGCTTGTTAGTGACTTTGGAGATTAACGGAAGTGCATCAGGACTATAAAGTTCTGCCATTTTGAAGATTAGAGGAGATACGTCATCAGTAAGGACTTCAAACTTTATCTCTGCCAGTTTACCATTATTCAATCTCTCTACTCCTGCAAAGGATATGCGTATTAATCCGGGCTGACTGATATTGTCTGCCATTAATAGACCGTCATTTGTTCCTTCCTCGTTGCTCGGCGAAACGAGAACATCAATTGCACGAAGAACCCTACTGTCATAGCTGATACTCATATCACCGCTGGACAGTATATCAATGTTATCAACCATTATTGGAACTGATATTATCTCGCCTTTCAATCCATGAGCTTCAGATTTTGCTCCTTCCTCGTTACTCGGCGAAACGAGAAATGATATGCTGATGTGCCTGTCTGCAATAAGGTATCTGACTGGTGCTTCAAGTCCTGCCGCTTTGCGTAACACTATCGTGGCATCATTCGATCTGATATTGCCATCACCATTTACGTCAGCGGCGCACTTCTGATAGTCATTTGGTTCCAATAATCCTGCCGCTATTCTGAGGATCAGAATTGCGTCATTAGATTTTATATTTCCATCGTTATTAACATCACCCTTAACACAGGCTTGCTTTATTCCAACGAATCCATCTTCAAGTTTAATAGGGATGGGCTTTCCCGACTCATCATATACTTCAGCCGTAACAAATTCGAGTTTAGTCTCTGTCCCAACGGATGCTTTAGGATTTACAGTCAATCCTATATTTATTATAGCTCCATTACCTGACGATATGCCCTTTGCGCCAGCCATAGATATTTTTAGCTCGTTTAGTATTTCTTTATTGACTGCTAATGATATTTCTGAAAGTAAAGCAGTACCTTTAACTTCCTCGATTGTCAATACATTAGCATCATATTTAATGACAATATCACCACTCGCTAGGTCAGCGGTATCGGAAATACTAACCTCAACATTGATACGAGTATTAGGTGAAGCCTCAGTTCCTATTATTGTCAAAACTCTCTTTACAGAATCTATTAGTGTAAAGAGAGCAGTAATTATTTTGCTACTGTCCATTTTAACAGTAATAGGATTAACACTCCCTTTAAAATCTCCGCTCCCGCTCCATTCAACAAACATAAAACCGGAGCTTGGTATAGCTGTCAGCGTTACCTGTGTGCCATCATCATAGATACCACCTGACGGATCAGGGGTTATATTGCCACCATTCTGTGGGTCTGGATTGGCTGTAAGAGTGTATTGTATCTTCGTGAAACGTCCTGTCACAATCTTGTTGCTATTCATGGTCAGTGTAAAACTGGTATCACTGCCACTGGCATCTCCACTCCAACCTATGAACC
>Ga0315289_10009783_pt1 | contig 13767 bp, 11 predicted proteins | sample YL17G11_40_MG_FD_203452 | JGI IMG/M metagenome (GOLD analysis project Ga0315289, IMG submission 203452) | Sediment microbial communities from Yellowstone Lake, YNP, Wyoming, USA - YL17G11_40 | ecosystem: Environmental > Aquatic > Freshwater > Lake > Sediment | place: USA: Wyoming | collected...
AGAAATCGCTGGCCTTGAGTCACGCCGCGTGGACGTGGTTCATGTGGTCGCTGGGCCCCCAGGTGCTCTTCCCGGAGTCGCTGCGGATGCTCGTGTGCTTGTAGATAAGCTGCTTGATGACGGAGCCAACGAGCGGTGTCAGCGCATCGAAGATCGCCTGCTTCTCCGGCGTCGGCGTCTGCACGCCTGCGCTCGCGATGTCAGCCGCGGTGCCGTAGAAGTGGTCGGACACGTTGCCGCTGGACGAGAACTTGTCGTGGTTCGTCGTCGTGATGTTCGGGTTGGGAACGTTGAACGTCGACGCAAGGCGCTGCGCCATGCGAAGCGTGTCGAGCACGGATGACGTCGCGTGTAGGAAGCCGAGCGTCGGATCCTCAGCGCCGTACGCGCCGACAGAGAAGACGTCCGGAACGAGCTCGTTCATAAGCCCGTCGATGTCAGGCGTCTTTCCGACGGCGATGTCAGCCATGATCTGCGCAGTGACGTCGGAGAAGCCGTCAGTCGTGACGTACTCCGAGATCGACGGGCCGATGCCCTTGACGAATCCGGTGATCTCGCCGAAGCCATCGCGCAGGCCCTTTCCGAAGCCGTCCATGACAGCCTGTCCGGCGGGAACGAGGATCTGGGCGTCGTAGCTGACGGGGCCCTTGTTGTCGATGATCCACTGCGGAATGAAGGTGCCGAGGTACCAGGCAATCGAGCCGACCTGCTTCTTCGTGCCGAACTTGTCCTTGAGCCCATCCAGGAATCCGCCCATGACGATCTGGCCGGAAGTGACTGCGCCCGGGCGAGCGTTGTCGAGCAGAAGCGGGATGGAGTTCGTGATCGCCACGAGCGCGGGCTGAACGCGGTTGGCCCAGGTGCGGTTGATGCCCTGCAGGAACGCGAGCATGATCGCGTCACCGGCGCCCTGGAACTGCGGCGTCAGCACCTTCACGCGATCGGTGATGCCCTTGAGGCTCTTGTCGACGACGCCCTTGCCGCTCGGCACGTTCTCGACCGCTGTGGCGTACTTGTCCACGGCGGTCGCGCCTGCGGTCGCACTGCGCCCAACGCTCGAGATTGACGATGCGGTTCCAGCAGAAGCCTGCTGCGCGGCGTTGAAGGACTCAACGCTCTTCGCGGCGGCCGCGTCGATCTTCTCGTACTTCGACTGCGCCGCCTCGAGTGCTGCGTTGAGGCGAGTCTGCGTTTCCTCCTGCGCGGTCAGCTTGTCGGTCTGCGTCTGCTGTGCGGCAGTGATCTTCTTGAACTGCGCGATGATGTTATCGAACGTATCTTCCTTGACCGGGTTGAACGCCTGCTCAAGCTGGCGCCGCTGCGGATCGAGGGTGATCGACTCGACGAGCGACGCGCGCTCGGCCTGCTTCTGCAGGTCTTCGATCTGCTTGTCGATCGCGAGGACTGGTGCAGATCCGTCCGTGTTGCCGGCGGCGAGAAGGTCGAGGCGCGCAAGCTGCAGTTTCTTGATCGCCTGCTCGTTCTCGAAGGCCGCATCGGAAAACGCCTTCGAGCCCTTCAACTGGATCTGCTGGAGGCTGGACAGGGCCTCTTCGAGCTTCTGGACCTTCGTCTTCTGCGCCTCGAGCGCCGCGTCAAGCTGCGGCATGGCCTCGGCGAGAAGAAGGGTGTCACGGCGCGTAAGCTGGTAGCCGCGCTGCGCGTCGCTCGTGAACTTGTTGGTCACGTCGCGCACGCGGCTCGTCTTCGCGACTGCCTCGTCGGAGAACTTCGAGACGAGCGCGTTGACCTGCGCGATCTTCTGGGATGGCTTGAGTCGGTCGATCGCGGCCTGGATGGCTTCGTCGGGGTCGACGAATGCGCGCTGGACCGGGCTGGCGGCCGCTGCCGGCGCGGCGGCTGGCGTCGCGCCTCCACCAGTGGTCACGCTGGAGCCGAGCGCGTCCTGGATGATGCCGGCGTCGCGCTGGGCCTTGCGCGCGTTGCGGATGAGAGCTTCCTGGCGCAGCCGCTCGGTGTTGGCCGCAAACTGGTTCTTCGCCTGCTGCACCGAGAGTGCTCCCTTGCCCGCCTGCGCGTTGGCAAGCTGCTGCACGAGCCCGGCCTGGATTGTCGACTCCACCGCGTTCTGCGTCTGGCCCAGGCCAGCCTGGATCGCTGCCTGCATGGCGAGAAGCTGCGATGTCGTGCTCTGCGCCACCGTGGTGATCTGGCCCATCGCGTTGACGCCCGCGTCGGCGACGCCAGCGAATGTCGGATGGAAGGTGTTGACAGTCGACAGCAGGCCGCGCATACCCGTGTCGGCGGTGGCCTCTGCGTGCGCGATGGAAGTGATGTCGACCACTGATCCGCGCGCCGCCACCGCGGCCCGGCGCGACGCCTCTTCGGACAGGCTGGCGATGTTGGCGACGATGCGGTGCTGGTACGCGAGCCCAGCCGTCGTGTTCGCCGCTGCCTGCGTGGCGCCGTCGAGCTCCTGGACCTTCTTCTTCGTTTCTTCGGTGGCGCCAGTCGCCTCGCTCATGTTGAGTCGGAAATCACGCGCCTTCCCAGCGGCGCCATCCAGCGCATCCGCGACGTCGCGGATCGGACTGCCGGGCAGGAGCTTGTCGAGCCGCGTGAGCGACCCGACGACATCGCCGATGAGGTCGATGACGGCCGAGATCGCCAGCCGGAACGGCAGGGTGAACGTGTTGACGAAGACGTCGCCGAACGCCTTGATCGCGCCGATGAGGTCGCCGTTGAAGAGGAGCTTGATGCCGCGCACGGCGTCGCCAGCGTTCGTGATGAAATCGTTGAAGACGGCGCCGAGCAGCTTGCCGATCGAGGCGCCGAGGCGTCCGACGACGCCGAGGATGTCCAGGATGAGCCCGCCGCCGAACTTGAGCGACTCCCAGATCGCGTTGAAGATCGGCTCGAGCTCCTTCATGGAGTTCTTGAGATCCTCGCCTTCCTTGCCGCCCTTATGGATCTCGTCGATGAAGCCGCGAACCGCTCCGACGACTGCCTCGATGGCGAGCACGACGAATCCAACCGGGCCGGCGAACTTCGCGAAGCCGGATGCGATGCGCGCGACCGCGGGCGACGCCTTGATGGCGACGGGCACGAAGCGGCCCAGCACGGAGAACACCTTGCCGAGCGGCCCGAACACCCGGCCAGACACCTGCGACAGAAGCTCGAAGGCGCGGGACGATTTCGTGACGGCGGGCGCGACAGCCTCGACGGTGGTTGCCGCGCGGGCGGCGTCGGCTCCGGCGGTACCTGCGCGACCGAGCTTCGTGTGCTGGCCGAACTGGAGAGCGACGTCAGCAGCGGTCGCCGCGATGAGCCCGCCGTTTCCGGTCGTCCCCTTCGCAGCTACGCCGGCAGCGCCCTTGCCTGGTGCCCGGAGGCGCCCCTTGCCGCCGAGCGGGGATGTCAGGAATACCGAGCTCTGCGCTACGTCGACCGCGTTGTTGACCGCGACGGCCTCGGCCGCAGCCACCTTCGCATTGTTTCCCAGGAGCCCGTACGCGGCCGCTGCTCGAGCGACGCCCGCGAGCGCGCCCGCCTCGCCGGTCCCCAGGATGAGCCCGTTGAGCTCGGTGAGGAGCAGGATGCCCGTTCCGAGCGGCTTGAGGAAGAGCTTATACGCCTTGTTCGCCGCGAAGATCGCGAAGCCGACCTTCGCGAATGCCTCGAAGGCGTCGGCGTGGTCGATGAGGAAGTTGACGATCTCCCCGATGATCTTCGCCACGCGGGGGAGGATGTCAGCCGAGAGCTTCGAGAACGCGAGCACGGTGTCAGCGAACGACTCGAACGTCGACTGCGCTTCGCCTGTATCGTTGAACGCGCTCGAGAACGCCTGCATCGTGTCAGCCACGCCGCCGACGGTGATCTTGATTGACTCGACGAGCGTCTGCACGCCATTGGTGAAGTTATCGGACTGCGCGAACTCGGTTGCCTGCGCGACGATGAGCCCGAACTCGTGACCGAAGACCTGGATCGTCTTCGTGGCGTCCGTCAGCTTGCCGTTTTCGCCCGCGAAGAGGTCCAGGAACTTCGACACCGGGCCGGCGGCGGCGTTGCCAAACTCCTTCGACAGATTGCCTACGGTGTCCTTGAGGTTGTCGAACTGCGCGGCGACGCCCTTGCGCTGGAAATCGACCTGCTGCTGAACGATGTCCTTCGCGTTCGCAAGCTGCTTGAGGTTCTTCGTGAAGCCCGCCGGGCCGAGCTCCTGTAGCTGCGGGATGATGGCGAGGATCGAGCGGATGGATTTCTGGGTGAACCCGAGATCCTTGCCGAACGCAAAGACGTTCTTCCCGCTCTTCTTCGCGTCATCGAATGCCTGGGCGATGCCGACGACGCTCGAGCCGAACGTCGTCGTGTCGACGTTGGCTTCCTTGAGTTGCTCGGCCGACTGACCGATGACCTTGTTGAACTCGCGGAAGACGATCGAGCCCTGGGTGCCAGCCTCGCGTCCGGTGATGCCGGTGTTCGCGAGAAGCTGGACCAGCACCTGCGCTTCGGAGTTGGTCTGCCCGAAGGTGCGCGCTGCGGAGGCGGCGCCGTTTGCGAGGGCCTCCAGGAAATCACCGGCGCCGCCGATCGCGTTCTGCGACGAAAGCTGCACCTGGTCGAGAAACTTGACCGTATCCTTCGAGTTGATGCCCGCGGCCGTCATCGCGGCTGCGAGGTTCTCGGTGGTCGTCGTCAGGTCGTCGCCGTTGACCTGGGCGAACTTCGCGGCAGCAGAGATGTTGGTCAGCGCGGACGGCAGCGACTGGCCGGCCTGCACGAGCGTCTGGATTCCTGTCGCCGCGTCAGTCGCGGAGATGCCGACGGTCTGCAGTGACACCTGCTTCGCGCGCGCCTCGATCTTCGCGAGGTCGGCCTGCGCGAGCTCGGAGAACGTATGGACGGCCTTGCCGTTGCGAGCCATCTCGTCCGAGATGCTCGACGACGCAGCGGTGGCGGCAGCGCGGCGGGATGCTGCCTCGAACTTCGCGAAATCGACCTCGGCGGCGATACCGATGGCGGCGAGCGCAGCGACGACGCCAGCGGAGTAGAGCCCGAACGCGAGCAGCGACGTCTTCAGGAAGCGCGACGTGAAGCGATCGAACTCGCCGAGCGCCGCGCTCGCCTTGTCCGTCCGTACCAGGATCTCCTGGACGATCGGCTTATTGGAGCCAACCGCGCGGGCGGCACGCTCCGCAGCGAGGATGCGGCGCTGCGCGAAGGCGCGATCGGCAGCCTCGGTGCGCGCGCGGAACTGTGCGTCGATGACCTCGCGGCGAAGGGAAGATGCTGACGTGATCTCGAAGATGCGCTTCGCGCTCGCGTCCTCGCGAACCTCGATCTTGCCCAACGTTCGCTCGCGGCTCGTTAGACGCTGCTGGTCGCCGCGCTCCTGCAGCGTCACGACGCTCTTCGCGGCGTCGGACTCATTGTTGAACTGGCGCGTCAGCCGCTTCTGGTTTTCCTTCTCGGCCTGCGCGCGAACACCGTCATCGAACTTGTCGCGACCGGCATTGACCTCGGCCTGGAGTCGCTTCTCGAGCTCGGCTGTCTTCTTAGTCTCGACGCGCAGCTTGTTCTCGGTCGCCGTATGATCCTTGAGAATCTGCTGGGCGTCCTTCTGTCGCTCGTCGGCGAGCTTGTCCAGGCGTCGCTCGGAATCACGCATGGCAGCGCGGTCGTCGGCTGCGATAGCGAGATTCGCCTTCTCGTGCAACTTGACGCGATCGGCCTCGCTCTTCGCGGTGATTTCCTTCATGCGTAGGCTGGCTGCTTGGAAGGCCCCGATGCGCTGGTTGACCCCGCGGGCGACCGCCTGCGCGGCGCCTGGGTCGGATGCTGCGGCCTGCGCCGCCAGGCGGTACTCGCGCGCGAGCTTCTCGGAGATGCCCTTGCCGCCAGTGGTTCCGGTACCGTCCTGGATCGCCTGCACGAGCACGGGGATCTTCACGCCGGCCGAGCTCGCGAGCAGTTCCTTCTGGATCTGCGCGCGCGAGAACTTCGCATTGACGTTGACGTGGATGCCGTTGCCCTTGCTTGCAGCGGCCTTCGCTGCGGCGCGCATCTGGGTCAGCGTGAAGGCCGCGTTGACGGCGACCTTGATGCCCTTGCCGGCAACCTTATCGAGCGCTGCCTGCACCTGGCCGCGGTCGAAATCTGCGCTGACGTTGACGTGAGCATCGAGGTTGGCGAACGCCTCCCGAACCTTGTCCCGGGCCGTCTCTTCACCCTCGACCTTGACGTCAAGCGTGACCTCGCCGTGGATTTCCCGGTTCCCCGCCATCGTCCCGTTATACGCCTACGTTTGTGTCACCTAGTAGCCGCCCATGAGCAGCTTCGAGGATGGTTGCGTGCTCGTCTCGGTGGATGCCGCCGCAACCTCTGGTGGCGGTGGCGGCGCCTGCGGGATGTCCACGTAGTCGAAGTCTTCTGCGGCCGCCGGATCGAAGATCGGGGCGTAGTCCTTCGTCCACTGGTCAGTCCCGCCGATGAGGTCGAAGAGCCAGGTGTACGTCAGGTTGAGCACCTTGCGCAGAGAGCAGCGCATGAGGTCGTCGATCTGGAAGTAGCACCCTTCGATCCGCGCGAAGTTCGCGCAGAACGTCCCCCATAGGAGCGCTACTTGACGGTAGGGCGTGCGGCAATCTGCTCCATGCCGTTCGCGAGAACCTCGAGGCAGTCGTCGAGCGTCATGCGGTCGCGTGCGTCGTCGGGATCGGAGAGAAGCTGCGCGATGAGCGCCTCGCGCTGGTGCTTGACGACAAGCTGCTGGATGGCAGTGATGATCTCGCGGAACTTGCCGCTGTCCTGCGCCTCCTGCAGCAGCACCATATCGAGCGCCGTGAGCGTCGGAACAAGCTCGTAGCTGGTGCGGCGATCGGTATGCTCTGCAGGGCCCACGAGCAGTTGACCCGTCCACTGGACGGACTCTGCTGCTGCGCCCTGCACGGGCGTCGGCGCGGCGCCGGGAGTGAGGTCGAGGCTCGTGCTCGCGACCGGCGTCGCGGCAGGCGCGGCGGCGGGAACGGCGGGGACGGGGGCTGCTGCGGATCCAGGGGTCGTCGTCATGCCCGGCATGGTAGCGGGCGCTGACACGATCCCTGCGAGGAAGACCTACAGGCGTCCGGGGCCGAGCCCGGCGCGACCCAGGAACGCCATGCGGACGGAGCGCTCGAGCAGGCGCCGACCGCGGTACGTGCGTACACGCTGCACCATGAGGTAGGGCTTCCCATCTGGCCCGAAGACGACGCGACCGCCGCCGCCCTTCTGGTTGCTTCCGGCGCCACGGTGCGCGCGCCCGCGAGCTCGAGCCGTCTGGCGCAGTGGCAGCGCGAGTCCCTTGCGGCCGCCCTGGATGTAGCGTCCCTTCGCGTCGTTGCCCTCTTCGATGAACGGCGCGCCGCGGCTCTGCACCTTGATTCGCACCCCGCCGGGGATCGGACGGATCGACGAAGATCGAGGGTCGCGGATCGAGCCGTCCTGCGGTCGACGAGCGAAGGGGTAGTCGGGCGCGTCGAGGCGCAGCGGCGCCTTCCGGTAGATCGCCAGCGCGCGCTGGGCGCGCTTCGTGAGCTCCGGGCGAAGCTGTCGATCGAGCCCGTCGATGTTGACGAGGATGCGAGCCACTACGGCCCCGGCGGCGTCAGCGAGCAGCACTCCGCTGCGACCAGCGTGAGCTCGATGTATGCGGAGTAGCCGCCGCCGTCAGTCTCGATGTCGAGCGTCGTGCCCTCGTAGCGCATCTCCGCGAGCGAGTGATCGGCGCGGATCTGCGACCAGTCCATGCACTGCACGCACTCTTCGAGCAGGTCGAGGTCGTCCATGAAGCAGGCGGCCGCCGCGTCCTCGAGATCCCACGGGAAATCCGGAGTCTGGTCGGGGCCCATGCAGATGTTCGTGATGACGATGCGCAGGCCGTGAGTCGCATCCCACTCGCCGCAGTCGGAGCCTAGCTGCGCGCAGTCTGCGAACTGGCTGACGCCGCGATCCATCCACGACACGGTGACGCTGTTGCAGTCGGCCGGCGGGATGCCGCGCGTGCGCGCGAAGCGGTACTCGAGGCACCGGGCCTGTCCGAGCTCGACCAGGAAGCACGCCTGGACGGCATCGAGGATGTCCTTCGCTGCATGGCTTCGCTTCATGGTACTACGCGCTGACCTCGGTAGCGGGCTGCCGTGTCGAACATGGTAGCGGTGCCCTGGCTGCAGTTGCCGTGGACAGCGAGCGCATGATCGACCGAAGGGATGCCAGTGGCACCGCTCTTCAGCAGTTGCTCGAGGTCGGTGAGCTCCACGGTGACGCCGCGGCGCTGGAAGCTCTGCACGCGCGGGTCAAGCGCGCACGCCTGTCCGTTGCACGATTTCTTGAGCTCGGCGGCGAGGTCGGCCGCGGCCATCTGGAGCTCGATCGGCGGGGCCACGCCGGCCATGTACGTCACGATCGTCTCGACGCCGAGCACGCCGGGCAGGCCGAACGTGTTGCGGCTCCACGTCAGCCCGTCTAGGCGCACGACGCGGCCGCGCTCGAGTCGATACGCGGACGGATCGAGGGTCACGCCGTCCTCGGTGATCTCCGTGATGGAGACGACCGGAACGTCGCTCGGCAGGACGATGACGCTCGGCCCGCACGGAACGCACGGGTGACACGTCTCGAGGTTGCAGCCGCCCTCGACGCAGGGCCAGACGGCGTACTCGCAGACGCCCGGGTACATGAAGCACGTCCGGGCGTACAGGATGTTGGACGCCGCCATGACAAGCTCGTCGTCGTCCCACGAGTAGACGAGGGGGACGGTACCGTTGACGCAATCGTCAGTGGTACCGCCCCCCGCGTTGCAGAGCTTGTCGGGAGTCGTCCACGGTGCGCAGACCTGCTGGCCCATGCGACTACCTCCCTATCGGTCAGGCGTCGACCGGAACCGTGGCCGAGTAGCAGGTGCCGGCCGTGAGCGTGATGCCGTTGGTCGGCGACACGATCGGGTCGACCCAGCGCAGACCCACGTTGAGATGGCCCGCGGTGAGCGCGGCGATCTCGGTCGTGATGTCAGCCGGGAAGTCCTGGTAGGGGCCGCCCGTGTCGGAGATCGGGTTGTAGAGCCCGTCCGTGAGCGTCGGTACCGAGGTTCCGGTGTAGCGCTCGTAGACGATCTGCCCTTCCTTGTCGTTCTCGACCGGCGAGAACTTGACGCCTGGGATGACGCGGCGCAGGTAGTTCGACCCGCCGTTCGGATCGCACTGGCGAACGCGGTAGAACGCCTCGACGATGAAGGACGGGCGAACGGTCTGCGTCGTGCAGCCAACCGCGGCCTCTTCGATGAAGCCGACGTTCTCGCCAGCGATGGCGAGCAGGTCGTATCCGAGCAGCTTCGCCTGGAGCTCCGGCGAGATGCGCGCGGACTCGAAGGTGACGTTGTAGCCCTGGACGTAGGCATCCTGGACGTACTCATCGACCTGGCCGCAGTCGGACACGAACTCGCTCGTGTCAGCGTCGCGGATTCGAGCCTCGATCGTGACGTTGCGCTGGCACCGAAGCACCATGCCGTTTCCAGCACCGGCGACCGGCGCACCCGAGCAGGAATCCTGCAGGGCCAGGCGGATCACTTCCGGGCATCCGAGGTTCACGCACTTCTCTGCCACAATGGACTCCTTGTTGAAATCGCTTCGTGCCCGTTATACGCGCAGCCGATTTCGCCCCGGAAGAGGGCGCGGGGCCCGCTCGAAAGCAGGCCCCGCAAGGAGATCATCGGTCGGTCGACTCGACCTCACTCCATCACGTCGGAGGCAGAGTCGCTGTCGCCCCCAACTGCAGCCTCGTGATCCTCCGACGAGCTCTGTGCGGCGCGCGCGTCGAGCTCGCGCTGCGCGGCGTCGCGGACACCCTTGCGCGAGTCGGTCGCGGCGTAGCCCTCGAGCTCGCCGACATCCATCGCTCCCACGAGCTCGACGAACTCCGGCACGGTACCGGCGTAGTCGTGCTCGCCGGTGCTCGGCTCGTCCTCATCCGCGGGAGTCTCATCCGCGAGGGCTTCGACGATCGCGGAGAGCCCGGCGACCGCCTCGTCACTGACCTCGATCTGCGCGCCGGTGAGCGTCGTGATGTCGCCCTCGCTCTGCGCGGGCCCGTCGGCCAGCGCCGCCTCGAGCTCGTCGCCGGTGAGCGCGCGCTGCTCGAGGATCTGGATGTCGCCGCCGTACGTCTCGAGTCGATCCGCCTCGCGTGCATCGACGAGCACGTCGAGCGCGTCGCCGTCGACGAGCAGCGTCACCTGGTAGACGTGGCCGGCCTTGAAGGCGTAGACCTCGGTGTCGCCCTTCGCGAAGACCATGAAGGCCGCCGGGTCGACGGTCTGCGGATTCTCCGAGAGCCCAGCGTGATCGCCCACGAGCTCTTCGCCACCTGCGCCGGATCGACGGTCGTGGCGGTTGCGCCAGCCGGCGATCGAATGGTGGACGGTGTAGGCGGGGCCATCTGTAGTCCAGCCCTGGACGGTGATCTTCGGTAGTCGAGCCATGCGGATATCCTAGCGTGGGGGTATCAGAGTTGGTAGAGCGGGTCGGCCCACTCGAGGTGGACGCGGCCGCCTCCGGCGTTGCGCCATTCCGTCAGGTAGATGTCAAGCGCGCCGTTGAAGGCGGTGTCCTGGATGACGATGGCCGTAGACGTCCACGTCACGATCGTCGCAGTTCCAGGATTGAGCCCGTTGTTCGGGCCCGCTGGATCGTAATAGTTCACCAGGTTATTCGGGCACGAGTAGAGGGCGATGCGCCCGGGGACGAAGCTGTTGTCAGAGACGAACGTCCAGGACATCTCGCCCGGCACGCTGTCGTCTCCGATCACGTTCTCGACATACTCGAAATCCGAGACGACAGTCGGGCTGCCGATCGGCACTCCCGCTATGTCCAGCGGAACGATAGAAGCGACAGTCGTTCCGGCGAGCGTTGCGTCCTGGATGAGCGCGAACCCGGGATCAATGGCGCCTCCGCCGATGTACGACGGATCAACTGATAGGCGGTAGTCCTTGTTCCCGTCGGTCGTGGCGAAGCGGAAGCCGTCTACGTCAACTCCGAACGTGCCGTACAGGAACGCGCCCGCAACTGCCTGCGGGGTAGATCCGACGGTGGCGCAGCTAGGCGTAGGCGCGAACGTCGTATCTCCGTAGTAGTCAACGTAGCTGTAGAACTCAACGAAAGATCCGACCGGCTCCGTGACTGCAACGGAACCGACCCACGTTCCGATGAGGACTGCGCCGGCATTGTAGAAATCCATCTGCTCGATCGTCGCCTCGACGCCCGGCGACCCCACCAGGAATCCCCACGCGCCATCAAGCCAGAGCTCTGTGGACGACTGGATCGAGAAGTTGCCGCTGGAGATGTTGAACGTCCAGCCCGGAGTCCCCGTCGGGTACTCGCCAGCGCCGTTGATGTTGTCGGCCGCGCCAAATAAGGGAAGCGACGCCTGCATGACGAGACGATCGTTGAGCGCATCGTACGTCACCGTGAAGAGAGGCACGTCGCCGCAGTTGTTGTAGCCCGGCGTGCAGGCCAGCGGTCGTCGCTCCCAGGAGTCGCTCATGCGAGTGGCACTCCGGAGTAGACGAGTCGCGGCGAGCCATTGAACGAAATCTGATAAGTCCCAGCGGATCCGTCGTCGGCGAGGTAGAGCAGGTGCGTGACGTCCAGGGTCGCGGAGTCTCCGGATGCGACCTCGATTCCGAATGGGCGTGCGATCTCCGGAAGGAACAACTGACCATCCGGCGGCGCCGGCCCGGTCACTCCGGCATCCATTGAGCCGGCGGAGACGAGCGCGGATCCGAGCGCGATCGTTCCACCGCTGACGTTGAGTTGCTCGCGGTAGTGCATGGGCCCGACGTACGCGTCGGACTGGACGAAGATAGCTGGCATCCAGAGCACTCCGGAAACCCATGCGTCGACAGGGAGCGGGTTTGCGATCGAAAGCGAGTAGTCACCCCCGCCCAGCTTGAGGTTCTGCTGCGTGTTGTTCGCATGGATGGTGGCGATCATGTTGCCGAACGTCAGCACGTCGCCGAAGCCGATGTCGGCAGCGCCGCCACCGCCTCCGGTCGTCTCGATCCAGTCGACGCCATCGCTGACCCACTCGCGATTCGTGTCACTCGCGATATATCGCGAGCCGCGGCTACGCGCGTTCGCGGGGCGGCTTGCCTCGAGTCCAACCTTCGTGGTGCTGCTCATGCTGTTCCTTCGATCATGACTGGAGGGTTCGCTTCGCGATCGTGACGACGACTCCGATGTTGCCGAGAAGCTGGTCGATGTTCGTCTGCACGCGCTCGCGTCGATGCGCGGTGATCGTGAAGCTCGTTCCGGGAGTCGTCGCGACGAAATCCTGCAGGTTGACCTGCACCTGCGCGGCCGACGTCTCGATCGCGAGCGCTGCTGAAAGCAGCCCGCCTCCGATGTAGTCGGTGTCGCTCGGAAGGTCGCCGCTCGTCCACGCCGAAGCGCTCATGCCAGAAGCAGAATGAAAGAGCTCTTCGAAGACCGACTCGCCGAGGATCTTGACCTCGGCAAGCCCGATACCTGCCTGGCGCTGGATGCGCGCAAGCTGACCGAGCTCTGACGTGACGGCAAACGCAGGGAGATGCACTTCTGCTCGCACGACGACATCCTCACCGACGAGCGGGTTGTTGATGACCCAACTGCCGCCCTCCATGAGCAGGTTGTTGGTCGCCGGGTTGTAGCCGTCGCCGAAGAGTGCCGTGTCGTACAGGCGAGCGTTGAGCAGGAATGTCGCGACATCGCCCGGTGCGGCCGCGATTGCAGCCTCGGCCGCGACCTCTGCGGCTGCGGTCGCGATCGACCCGACCTGCGCGGCGTTCAACGAGGGATCCTCGTACGAGTACCAGCCTCGAGCGGCGTCGTAGACGAAGGTGACGGCGCCCAGTGGAATCGTGATGAGGTACGGCAGGTGGTCGTTGTCGAGGTTGTTGCCGCCGAACAGGTTGACGGTCAGCGGAGTCGCCTCCGAAGCCTGCCCGACGTTCGAGTGGACGTCGGCGACCGTGACCTGGTGGCCGGACTCGAGCGTCGAGTAGTCCGGAAGCGTGACCTGCCCGTTGCCGGACTGGTAGACATTGACCCAGCGATCCGTGGCGAGGATCTGGTAGCCGTCCTGGCCGTTGACGACCGTCGGCGCTACGTTCGCGGCCCCGCCGCCACTGCCACCGGAGAGGATCGGAGGGACGACGGTCATCCGACCAGCGCCTTCGCCGCGAACACGCGCGTCGTGTCGAACGCGACGATCGCCTCGCGCTCGGCGCGGAAGGTGTAGTGGTTGCGGAGCTCGGCGCGCACGCCGTCGGCGGCGACCGACTCGCCCAGCGCGACTGCCGGCGGCATCATCGCGTAGACCCAGACCTCGCTGCCGTCGACGGCCGTCGTGCCGCCAGCGGTGGGCGCCACGTTCGGGAAGCAGTCGAAGGCGACCCGGTACGGGCCGAAGCGGAAGCTGCCGGTGGCCTCGTCCCACTTCACGACTTCATCCAGGAAGTGCGGCATGAACTCGCGCGGGATGAGGAAGACCGGATCGGCGTGCCACGTCTCGCACACGGCGCCGAGCAGGCCCTGGAAGGCGCCGCGGATCGAGCCGGGCCCGACAGGCGTCAGGGATTCGGCGAGAGCGATGAGTCCCGGGTTGGGATCGGATCCGTCGGGCGCGGCGCATGTGTACGCCTCGCCGTCGTACAGGATGCGAGCCAGGTCACTCATGCCCTTGCGCTCGAGTAGCGCCAGCGCGCGCTGGCGGCTGACATCTCCCTGCACGCCGTTCGGCGCC
>Ga0315289_10009787_pt1 | contig 13764 bp, 11 predicted proteins | sample YL17G11_40_MG_FD_203452 | JGI IMG/M metagenome (GOLD analysis project Ga0315289, IMG submission 203452) | Sediment microbial communities from Yellowstone Lake, YNP, Wyoming, USA - YL17G11_40 | ecosystem: Environmental > Aquatic > Freshwater > Lake > Sediment | place: USA: Wyoming | collected...
ATTGTAGCCGATTCGCCCCGGACCCTGGCCGGGATCCGAAACAGCCCCCGATGGCTGCCCTAAAAAGAAATGGTCCCTGATTATTGGTTCAGCGGCCGAAACCTCGGGGAAAATAAAAAAGCCGCATCGGCTGGCGACTTAAGAACACTGCCGGGGATATAGGAGCCTTCCGGTTTGATCCGGACGCTCACACGGCATGGAGCCGAGTTTCATCCCCTGGCACTCATAATAATACCCTATTTCGCGGTTTTATGTCAAGAGGTCTTTAACAAAAAAATCGCAAAGTTGTTTTAATGCATCCGACGACCTCCGGGCCGTCTTTTTCGCTTGTAGGACTTTCGGGAAAGGCCGCTATGGGTTGTAGCTTGGCGTGATTCTTAAAAAATCTTCGGTTCAAAAAACGGGGGAGGGGGTGGGGATGGCGTGAATACGGCGTGAGTATGGCGTGAATACCTCGGAAACCCCTCCCGGTTTTCGTAGGCCTTTCGACCCTCCCCCTGAGGGAGGGTTTTTTATTTAAGACACATAACTGCGCTTTGGCGGCCCTGATTACGCGAAAAAGTGGAAAAAAGCCCCTTATACGGGGTCACTTTTTCGGGGCCGTTCGCCGGGTTCCCGGCTGACCGACTAACCTCATTTTCCGTCCAACCGTCAAACGGTCTGACCGTCCAACCGCGGTTCTGCCCCTTGATTTCTCCCTCAAAATGGGTTATCCTTTATTAAGAGACTGACCATGAGACACAGGAGGAGGATCTTTACATGGCTGTGAAATTATACGTGGAGGTGGATGCCTCGGGCCATGCCATGGCCCATGCCCTGGACCTGGTGGGCTGCTTCGATTACGGCCTCTCCAAGGACGAGGCCGTGGCCAAGATGCCGGAGGCCGTCCGGGAGTACCTGGCCTGGACCCGCAGGCACGGGGAGCCCCTCACGGTGCTGGAGCCGATCGCCGTGGAGGTCGTGGAGACCGTGCGGGGGACCTGCCCCCGGAACTCCGGGGACGCAGCGGCCCTGTTCAAGCCCGAGAAGCAGCCGGTCACGGAGGAGATGATCGCGACCGCGATACGAAGAATGGGGTACGCCCGGGAGGACCTCCTGGAGCTGGTCCGGGGCCTTCCGGACGAGGTCATGGACTGGAAGCGGGAGGAGCGGATGCGCTCCATCCGCGAGATTCTAACCCACGTGGCCCGCTGCGACTGGTGGTACGTGACCCGCCTGACAGACGAGGACCCTCCGGCCAGCGAGCCGCCCGGGGACGTGTTCCTCTATTTGAAACAGTACCGCGAGTCCGCGGTGAAGCGGCTTCTCGGCCTGCCGGAGAAACTGCAGGCCGGGGTGTACCATCCCAAGAAGAACACCAAGCATCCCGAGGAGCCGTGGAGCGCGAGGAAGGTTATCCGGAGGTATGTCGAGCACGAGCGCGAGCACATCGAGAACATCAAGCAGAGGCTCGCGGAACACAAGAGGCGCAAGCGGTGAGGAGCTTCCACGGCGGGATTACCTCCCGGCGATTGATTCGGGGTGTGTTTTTAGGTCGTTGGGTTTTACCCAGGATCAATTTAAAATTTACAATGTTCAATTTTCAATGATTCTTTCCCGGCTTGCCCCCCTGGCCAAAGGGATCCTCCCTGCCGCCCTGCTCCTGGGGATGGCCGGGTGTCGGTTTCCCCTGGGCTCGGTGACCAAGGAGGCCACGGCCCCGGCGAACCTGCCCGGGGGAGGGAGGATCTCCGGGAGCGTGCTCCAGGGGACTGCTCCGGTGGCCAATATCCGCATCCTCTCCCTGAACGAGGCCCTGGGACAGTCGCCCGAGCAGTTCATCTACGTGAACCAGGACCTCTGGCGCGGCATCGCGGTCTCGGACGAACGCGGGGCCTACGAGATCCTGGGCCTCTCCGGCGGGACCTATCACCTTCTGGCGGGCTTCGTAAATCCCTACGACAAGAAGGTCCAGCCCATCATCCTGGACCTGCCGGCCCGCAGGCTCAGATTCCCTCAGGCGACGCTGGCCTCCAACGGGAGCGCGAGCCAGGACATCCAGGTCACCGAGGCCGTCCGCATCCTGGACCGTCCCGGAACGGACTCCCTGTGGACGGAGGGCAGGACCGTGGTCCTGCCGCACCTCTTTGCCTGGCGTCCAATCGGGATGGCCCCCTCGGCCTACATCGTGATCATCCGCAAGGGGGCCGAGGTGCTCTGGCTCTACCCCTCCACCCGGGTCCTGAGCGACCCCTTGACCTTCTTCACCTCGCAGTATTACGGCGGAGGGCAGGGGCTCACTCGGACCGCAATGACCCTGCCGAATGCCGAGACCGAGAAGGTCGGGGGGGAGCTTTACCCCAATGACCGGCCCCGCATCACGGTCCTCGCGGTCACGGACCCCATCGGCATCATCCGCCCGGATACCCTGGACCCGCGCACCTGGCGCCTGACCTTCGACCCGGCGAACCTGCACGTGGTGCCGAGCGAGCTGTTCGATGGCGACTTCAGGGTCGGACCGTGATCGTCTCCCTCCTGGCCGTCGCCCTGGCCGCCGCGGTCGGCGTGGCCTGCCTCGGCCCCTGGAAGGGGGTCCTTTTCGTGGCCCTGGGCCTGGTCCTCTCCGCGGTCACGGGGTTCATGGGCGCCTTCACCGGCGGGTGGGTCGCGGGACGGGGGAGGAAGGAGAAGCTGGACCGGGAGCAGCTCGCGCGCTCCCTGGTCGCCGGGCATATCGCCACGGCCTTCATGCGGGGCTTTTTCTTCGCCTGGCTGGTCCTCTGGCTGATGGACCGGCAGAACAGCTTGGCCTTCATCGGCCCGCTCCTGATCGTGGCCTGGTTCTGGTCCCTCCGGGTCCTGGGGGACCTCTCCCTCTCCTACGGCCTGCACTTCCTAAGGGCGAAGCAGAGGGGGCCGGGGGACGAGGTGAAGGAGAGGCTGCTCCTGAAGCGGAAGGAATTCCTGGAGGCCAACGGCCGGATCGAGATCCGGGCCCTGGCCGGGACCGCGGGGTTCGCCCTGGTCCTGCTGACCTTTCTGGCTTGGCAGCACTGGGGGCAGAAATAGGGATAAGGGTTTTGGGATAAGGGATAAGCGATGAAAAGAATGGCCTGCGCGATGTTAGGCTTCGGGCTCCTGTTCGCCGTGTCCGGGTGCAACCTCTTCTCCTGGACCCACGTCGCCGGGTCTTCCAACGACAGCGCCTCCCTGACGGCGGACGGCTACGCGGCCCTGGAGCAGAAGAAGTGGGATACGGCGATCGACTACTTCTCCCGGGCGATAAGCCTGGACGCCTCCAACAGCCTGGCCCGCTACGGCCGGGCCAAGGCGCGGTTCCAGAAGGCCGACCTGAACGTCCGGGCCCTGGCCGACCGCTTCGGCTCAGGCAGCAAGCCGGACGGCCAGGCCTTCCTCGCCCCTCAGGACCTGAAACAGGCGTCCTGGCCGGGCGTCCTGGCTTTTCTGCAGCCGATCATCGACGACCTGGACCGCATCATCGAGGGGCCCTCGGACGGGGTGGTCCCGGCCAACGCCGTGGACGTGAACCTGGACTGCGCCATCCTGTACATCATGAAGGGCTCGATCTACCTCTTGGACAAGGCCGTGTCCATCCGCTGGAGCGCCTCCCAGGAGCGCTACGTGGTGGACTTCACCGGCTCCCAGATCGACGACCCCACCGACCCGGTGGTGCAGATCTCGCTCATCAACCTCTACCGGGCCACGAACCGCCTGGACACGGCCCTCAAGAACGCCAAGAACAACCTGGAGTTCGGGGCCGTCCGGGACTACCTGGAGCTGATCGAGAAGCAGATCGAGTTCTGGATGCTCGGCGGGGGAGGGCCGTGAGGCTCTGCCCCGAAGCAGAGCCTCCTGAGTCTGGAGCAGAATCACCTGAGTCTGCGGCAGAGTCACCTGAGTCTGGCGGGTGTCCCCTGAGTCCGGAGGGGAGTCACCTGGGTCTGCGGCGGAGTCACCTGGGTCTAGGGCGGAGACATCTGGGTCTGCGGCGGACTCGCCTGAGTCTGCGACAGACTCGCCTGAGTCTGCGACAGAATCACCTGAGTCTGCGACAGACTCGCCTGAGTCTGCGACAGAATCACCTGAGTCTGCAACAGAATCGCCTGAGTCTGCGACAGAATCACCTGAGTCTGCAACAGAACCCATGGGCTTTCTTATTCGTAAGACAAATAAACACTTAGACTTAGCATAAAAAACCAGGAGTGTATCAAAAGCTACACCTGAGTCTTGCTGTTTGGCTCCTGCTTTGGGCCTCTTGGGCCTGGGCCGGCATGCCTTCCGAGAACCCGGTTCCGGCCCGGGCCGTGGGCATGGGCGGGGCGTGGGCGGCGCTGATGGACGAGTACGACCTCATCGGTGAGAACCCGGCCGGGCTGGCGCTCTCCACGGGGAAAGGGTGGACCATCGTGGGGACCCGCTCCGGGCTGTCCAATGCCTCCCTGGACATCGGACGCTACGGGTACGACCTGTACAAGAAGAGCGGGCTGGCCGTGGACCTCTCCACCCTGGCCAAACTGGACCTGGCCAAGATCCGGGACAAGAAGTTCACGGCCGAGGGTCTGGCCCGGACGGGCTACCGCAGGCCGGGCTTCGGCTACGAGGTCCTGGGCCGGGTGGTGGCTGTGGGGGACCCGACCCTGGATGTGCTGGGCATCCCGGAGGTCTCCTACACCCTGACCGGGGACTGGGTCCTGGGCGTGGGCGCGGGCCGTGCGGTCTCCCTGGGTCCGGGGGGAAAGCTGGGGGGCGGGGCTTTCCTGAAATTCGTGGAGCGGGGCTACATCGACGAGAAACGGCACTTCCTGGAGTTCAAGGGCCTGGACGCCGGCCAGATCGGGCAGAACAGCGGGCTGGGGGCCTCCCTGGACCTGGGCCTGGTCTACGAGTTCCGGCCGCGCTACCGCCTGGGATTCGCCGTGCAGGACGTCGGGGGCACGGGCCTTCACTGGCGCCGGGGAAGCCCCTACGAACCGGGCGGGACGAGCACCATCCTGCCGGATGCCCGGGCGGGGTTCGCCTGGGCGCCGGTCCTGGGCGAGAACTTCGCCCTGCGCGTGGCCGGGGACCTCTCCGGGCTGAACCGGGGCGACGAGAACTTCTTCAAGAAGACCCATTTCGGGGCTGAGGCGGAGTTCGCTAAGCGGCTCTTCGTGCGCGGCGGGTTCAACCAGGGATACCCTGCGGCGGGCCTGGATTTCCGCTGGCCCTTCCTCAGGGTCTCCTATTTCTTCAGCGGCGAGGAGCGGGGGAGATACCCCGGGCAGATGGGGACCTTCAAGCACTCCCTGGAGCTGGATTTCGTGGCCACGGTCATCCGCAGGATGCTGCGCAAGAAAGTGGGGCGGGTCGCGGGCCGCATCGCGGACGCCGGGACCGGGGAGGCCCTTCCGGGGGTGGTGATGCTGGCGGACAGCGCCCTGGGCCCGATGGCCGAGGCCGTGGAGCCCTTCGGGGAGTATACGATCAGCCTTCCCTCGGAGCGGGTCCACCGGCTCAAGGCGATGGCCGAGGGGTACGAGCCGGAGGTCAAGGAGGTGGAGATCGCCACGGGCGGGACCCAGGCCCTGGACTTCGACCTCAACCGGAAGCATTATCCCCGGGGGGACGTGGTCGGCCGGATCACCGACGCCCGGGACGGCAGGCCCATCGGGGGCTTCGTCTCCGCGGCCGCCGGGGACACGGGCCTGGGCCAGGCCGAGGCGGATTCCACGACCGGGATCTACCATCTGGTCCTTCCTCCCGGGACCTACGCCCTGACGGCCAGGAGCCCGGGCTACCGGGAGCTGGCCCTGCCCGGGGCCGTGCAGGACGGGGAGGTCACGACCCTGGACTTCGGGCTCGCGGCCCTGCCCCGGGTCGGGGAGCACATCATCCTGCGGGGCATCGGGTTCCGCACCGGCTCGGCCAGGATCCTGGAGGAATCGTACCCTGTCCTGGACGAGGCCGCGAGGATCTTCATCGAGAACCCGACCTTGGTTGCGGAGGTCGGGGGGCACACCGACAGCCGTGGGAGCGCCCGGAGAAACCAGGACCTCTCGGAGCGCCGGGCGTACTCGGTGCGGGAGTACCTGATGGAGAAATTCCAGCTCAATCCCGACCGGCTGGTCGCCCGGGGATACGGGAAGGACAGGCCGGTGGACACCAACGCGACACAGGAGGGAAGGAAAACCAACCGCAGGATCGAGTTCGTCATCCTGGCGAGATAAGGCCGGGAAAGGTTGAGGTCAAGGTCAGAAAACGGAGGGAAGAGACATGAAAAGACTGGCGTTGGGAACGGGCATCATCCTTTTCGCGCTCTTCATCGGGATGGCCCGGGGGCAGACCGGCGCAGCCGGGGCGGCTGCGGTCCCGGACACCGGGAAGAAGCTGGTGGACATCAACTCCGCCACTCCCCAGGAGCTGGACGCCCTTCCCGGGATCGGGGAGGCCTACACCCGGGCGATCATCGAGGGGAGGCCGTACAAGGACAAGCGGGAGCTCCGCTGGAGGAAGATCGTCCCCCGGGGGACGTTTGAGAAGATAAAGGGCCGCATCACCGCGGTCCAGCCCAAGCCAGCGGGCAAGCTCGAAGCCAGGCCCGAGGAGGAAAAGGCCCCCCCGGCCCCTGCGGCCAAGGACAAAAGCTCCCCCCAGCTGGTCAAGTAGCGAAGCACCGTCTTTTGGGAGGCCTCGGATTCCATCGGGGGGTCCTCTCCTTTAAACCGGATTTTTCTCTTGCATTTCCCGCGGGATTATGGTAAAGTTAGGCCATCCGATAAGCCGCCTCATCCGGAATAGGCCAGGTTGGGGACGACCCCTAAGAACGGCGGACCTTTTTAACCTGCGCCACGGCATCACAACCGACCTATTCTCGCCTCTCTAAGGGATAGGTCTTTTCCACTGCCCTAACCCTAAACAGAAAGGAGCGCGGAGATGAAAACGAAATCAGCGATCATGAGCGGGTTCCTCGTCGTCGCCCTTCTGGGCTCGGCCGCGGCCCAGCTGACCTGGACGCATCTGACGCCGGCCGGGACCCCGCCGGTGCCCCGGGCCAGAGCCGCGGCGGTTATGGTCCAGGAGCCGGATACGTTCGGCGTCCTGTACGTGTTCGGCGGCTTGAACTCCTCGGGGCAGTTATTCAACGACATGTACAAACTCACCCTGAAGTCCGGGCAGGAGCAGTGGACTCGAATCCCTGAACAGGGGGACTGGCCCAGCCCGAGGGATAGGATGGTCCTGGCCTATGACCGGGCCGGCCACCGGCTCCTCGGCTTTGGGGGCGAAGCAGACAATTACGTCGTGTTTGGCGACAACTGGGCTTTCGACCTGAGGACCGAGCGCTGGTCGCAGATCGACACCGCCCAATGGTTTCTCTCCCCAAGCTCACGGGTGGGTTCGCTTTTCGCCAGCGATGAGGGCCGGAACAAGCTTTTCCTCTTCGGCGGCACGACCTTCCAGGTTATCCGGGGCTATCAGGCCGGCTGGTGGCTCTACGATACCTGGAGCCTGGATTGCTCCACGGCCGTCTGGCAGCAGCTCAGTCCCTTCGGAGCCCTGCCGGTTCCCCGGCAGGGAGGGATAGGAATCCTCGACCCAAGGAGCGACCGCTTCGTTTTCTTCTGCGGACAGGCCACTAATAATATTTTAGTCAATGAAACCTGGGCCATCGGCCCTCTGGCGGGAGTTCACATTTCCTTTAACCAGCTGAACCCCGCAGGGACGCCGCCCCCCTGCATGAGGCACCCCGTGGCGGTTTGCGATTCCGGCGGGCAGAGGATGATCTTGTTCAGCGGCCAGGACGATAACGGCCAGCTGAACAACACGGTCTGGGAGCTGGGCCTCACGCCCGGCTCGGAGCAGTGGCAGGTCCTGAGCCCCGGAGGCACGCCGCCCCCGGCCCTGTGGCTGGCCGCGGCAGGATTGGATAAGCCCAACGGGCGCATGATCGTGTTCGGCGGGAACACCAACTCCGGGAGCATCAACGACGTCTACGCCTTGGGGGGGCTGTTCCTGGGAGCCGAGACGCCTGACCCTTCCGCGATACCGCCGGGGAATCAGCTGTTTTCGGTCCGGCCCAATCCGACCGGAGGGCAGGTCCGCTTCGACTACTCTTTGGGAAAGCCCGCGAGTGTTGTCCTACAGCTCTACGATGTCACCGGGCGCCTCATCCGCTCGCTGGGCGAAGCCGCTGCGGCCCCCGGGGCCCATAGTCTGGTCTGGGACGGAAACGAAGAGAGAGGCCGGCCCTGCCCGAGCGGGGTGTACCTCTACTCCTGGAGAGCCGGCGGGAAAGAAGCCAAGGGCAGGATCGTAATAACCAGATAGGGCGGACGGCTCAGGTAGGATTTGGTCATTCCTGAAGACAAGGCAAGAAGCATGGATCCCGAACCCAAATACGTCGGACCCCCGGCCTCGAGCTTCACCATCCTGGTGGTGGACGACGAAGACCTTTTCCGGGACCTGGTCGCCCGGGAGCTCACCCAGATCGGCTACCGGGTGGTCACGGCATCGGAAGGCCAGGAGGCCCTGGTCAAGGCCGAGACCCCGGATCTCTGGGGGCCCCGGGGGATCCCGGACCTGATCGTCGCGGACATCATGATGCCGGTGATGGACGGGTTCGAGCTCTGCCGGCGGGTCAAGCAGGACCCCCGGCTCAAGCCGGTCCCGTTCCTGTTCCTCTCGGTCAAGAGAGAGACCCTGGACCGGGCCCGGGCCTTCCTGGCAGGCTGCCAGCGCTACCTGGTCAAGCCCTTCAACCGCGCCGTCCTGCTCAAGGCCGTGAACGAGCGCCTGCTGGAAGCCCGCCAGACCAGTGAGCTGATGGCGGATGTCAAGGAGTCCTTCGCGGGGAGCCTGGCGGATTACTCGGCCCTGGCCCTGGTGGACATGTTCCTGCTCGGGGGCTGGACCGGGACGATCACGGTCCAGGCCCGGGACCAGGAGGCCCGGGTCGAGTTCGCCTCCGGCGAGATCACCACAGTCCAGTGGGGCCGGAAGAAAGACGAGGAGGCCCTGGCCGACCTCCTGGTCCAGCTGGAGGGGACCTTTCTGGTGAGCCGGAGCCCGGCCCCGCACCGCACACCGCCCCTGGAGGATTGATCCTCACCTTCCGACCCCTTCCTATCATTGATCGAGAGGCCCGGTCCAGGAAGCCCGGGCCTCTCTGGTTTCATGCCCGGGTCAGGTCTTACGGTTCGGGCGGATTGACAGGCCCGGGGTTTTTTGGTATAGTTTAGGCCCGGAGGCGTTCCCGGAAGCGGGCAACGCCAAAAGGAGCTGCGGTCCGCATTCATTGAATTCAACCCATCAACGAAACACCGGAACGAATAGGGGGGATCCATGTTAGCCCAGAGGATGCGCCAGAAGGACGCGGAGTTCTATTTCGTCAGCTATCCCGCGGAGGACCTGCTGCGGAAGGTGCGCTTCAAGTCCCGCTTCTACGGGGAGCGGGGGGAGTCCATCGGGGGGGAGCCGGCCGGGAAAAAGGACGACGTCGAGCAGTTCATCGGTCAGATCGAAAAGAGCTCCGGGGCCTTCCAGAGACAGCTCAACCGCAAGAAGGTCCGGCTGATCCGGGACTTCTACCGCAACGAGAGCGACCAGCCCATCGTCCCCGGGGCGGTCCTGCTCTACACCTCCGAGGAGCTGGCCTTCGAGGCCCGCAAGGGGGAGGAGCGCACCGGGGACCTGGAGCAGCCCAAGGGGGACTTCCTGATCATCGACGGCCAGCACCGCCTGGCCGGCCTGCACTTCTACATGAACGAGCCGGACGCCAACCAGAGGGTCGAGGTCCCCTGCGTGATCTTCGACGGCAAGACCGCGGACTTCGCCACCGAGATGTTCGTGATCATCAACTCCACCCAGACCAAGATCAACAAGTCGCACCTCGTGGACCTCTACGAGAAGATCAGCTTCGGGTCGGACCCGGAGAAGCGCTACGCCGCGGTCCTGATCAAGGACCTCTACACCGAGCCGGACTCCCCGTTCCGCTACCACATCAACATGCTCGGGGGCCGGTCCACCCAGGACATGTGGCTGAACCAGGCCCAGCTCTTCGGGGAGGTCCACGGCCTGATCCGGCGCGGGGACCTGGAGCCGGTGTTCCGGGACGACCGGGGCTTGAACCGCCAGCGGGGCTACCGCTACTTCCGGGACTTCTTCCGCGCGGTCCGGACCCATTTCGGGGAGGCCTGGGGGGACAACAAGAAATCCATGGCCACGCGGGACGTGACCTTGAAGGCCCTGTTCCGGGTCGCCGGGGATGCGGGGGACGCCTGGGGCAAAGCGATCGAGGAGGCCGGGGACCTGGAGGGGTTCTTCAAGGAGAGGCTCGCGCCCCTGGCCGGCCTGGTCCGGGAGCTCCGCAGGGACGACTTCTACGAGCGCTTCCCGGCCCGGGGCCAGGTGGAGCGCGTGGAGGTCATCCGCCGGCGGATCGGGAAAGAGCTGGGCGTCAAAGCGTAATGCTCGGCGCGCTGGCCGGCGATATCATCGGGTCGGTCTACGAATGGAACCATATCAAGTCCAAGGAATTCCCCCTGTTCAGCCCGGGGTGTCATTTCACCGACGACACGGTCCTGACCGTGGCCCTGGCCGACGCCATCCTGCACCGCCGGAACTACGCCCGGAACATGAAGGACTATTACCGCCGGTATCCCGGCAGGGACTACGGGGGTGCCTTCCACCAGTGGGCCCGGTCTGCAGACAGCCGGCCCTACAACAGCTGGGGCAGCGGGGCGGCGATGCGCATCAGCCCGGTAGGGTTCGCCGGCCGGTCGCTCCCGGAGGTCCTGAGGAAGGCCAGGGCCTATACCGAGGTCACCCACAACCACCCCGAGGGCATCAAGGGAGCCCAGGCGGTCGCCGCCGCCGTGTTCCTGGCCCGGACCGGGACGTCCCAGAAGGACATCCGGGGGTATGTCGAGAACGAGTTCGGGTACGACCTCTCGCGGACCTGCGACGAGATCCGGCCGTCCTTCCGCTTCGACGAGTCCTGCCAGGGCACCGTGCCCCAGGCCCTGACGGCCTTCCTGGAATCCGAGGATTTCGAGGACGCCGTCCGCAACGCCGTATCCCTGGGCGGGGACAGCGACACCCTGGCCTGCATCACGGGCGGCATCGCGGAGGCCTTCTACCACGGCGTCCCGAAGAGGATCGCCTCCCGCGTGATGGGGTTCCTGGATGACGACCTACGGGAGGTGACCGTGGAATTCAGGAAGCGCTACCCGGCCCGGTAAAGACCCCTTTGTCAAATCCGTTCGCTTAAGCAGGGCCGACAAAGCATAGTTACGCGCCCTGAACGAAAAAGCCCTCCAGAAGGGGGACCTCCGAAAGGCCTACGAAATCCGGAAGGGGTTTCCGACCACTTCACGACCACTTCACGCCCACTTCACGCCATCCCCACCCCATTCCCCATTTTTCGAACCGAAGATTTTTAAAGATTTTTGTTCAACCACAATCCGTAGTAGCCCACCCCAAAATCCCCACAAAACAAAAAGGCGGCCCGAAGGCCGCCTTTTTTTAATTTAAGTGTTCACGGAGATTCTGTTTCGGATTCGGGAGGATCTTCGAGGAGAGGCAGTTGATCGAGAGTGATGCTGGGTCGTGAAAAATAGGATTCTGGGATAAGCCCTTGACGGCTCAAGCCTCCCAATTGGGTGATCGTTCGGGAGATGCTCGGGATGCAGTAGTCCCCCATGGACTCGCGGACCTGGAACGTGTTGTAACGCAGGATGGACCAGCCCGTGGACGTTAAGGCGTTGTTGCGGGCATTGTCCAGGGGTATCCGCTCGGGAGTGGAATGCCAGAGATCCCCGTCCAACTCGACATCCACCCTGCCCTTGTTGCAGAAAACCGCAAAATCCAGCTCGTAGTAAACCCGGTCCACCCGGAGCCCCCATTGACGTTCGGCATTGATCCTCCGGTCTTTAAGCTCCTCCCAAAGCAAGTCCTCCAGGGGGCTTTCGTCGAAAAGGTCGTTGATCTCTTTGGCCCGGTTGAACTTCCGCATGGTCGTGGGGATGAACACGATCCTGCGCCAGCGGGCACTGGGAATCGGAGGAGCCAAAGGCTCCAGGCTGTCCAAAAAGAGCTGGTGATACACCCGGTCCGTCTTCTTGTTGGGCGGCTCGTCCGGAAACAACTCCGTCCGCTTCGCCAGCTTGATCTCCCGAACCCTCCCGAAATAGCGCACGTTGAAAGCCTCCTTGCCAAAGGGCTTGGTCAGATAAAATGCCAGCCACTTCGGAGGCCAATGCTTGGGAGCCGTTTCAACCGGAATCCGGTACCAGAGGTGCTCCTGGAGGATGGTGAAATCCCGCTTGTTATTCATGATCGCCACCAAGACCTCCCCCTTCGCCGCCTCGGACGCAGTAATTCCCTTCGGCACCGGGACCCGAACCACCTTTTTAGGCCGATAAATCATTCCCATTATGTATTAATAAAAATGAAAAAGGCACCAAAGGAAGGAGTGCTAGTTCAAATCATCGTAAAGCCGATATTACGTAGATATTCAAAAGTAGGGTCATAAAACACAGGTTTGCGTGTCGGATCATCCAAATCACCCTTGGGAACCACGATCACCATGCCTTGTCGAGCACGGGTAAGAAGTACGCGATAGGCATTCTTGAGGTAATTTTGCCGTTCCTTCTTCTTAATATGGTTCCAACGGTCGCCACAAAAAGACCTATGTTCCCAACCTTTATTAGTGTATCTGAAATCAGCGTCCCAAGTAACGCATGCCCAATCAAGCTCTAGACCCTGAACGTGAAATTCCGTCGCAACATCCTCAAGGTAGTACGACGAACGCACATCCTCCTTTCCGTCGAGGAACCAATGAATCGGGTTCATTGGAGATTTCACGTCAATTGCGTCTGGTTTTAACCGTTCCGCTTGAGATGAAACTACAATTCCATAACGTTCCGAGCCACGTGCTTGCTCCTTCAGCCATCGTTTTGCCTTGGAAAGATCGCGCGTGATGACAATTGGATATTTCTTATCCACTTTGGCCAACGTATCACGCGCCTCATTGGTGTTAAGGTCAAGCAATTGCTTGACCAATAAGGAGACATCCTCAGCGCGGAACGAACGCATCGATACCGAAAGGTGCAATTCATCCTTTTTTATGACATTTGAACGAGTTTTTATTTCTTCCAATACCCTACCTGCCCCATACTCGCTGTCTGTAAGCCGAGAAGATATATAAATATGCCAATCCGGAAACGATCGATTTAATGAATCAATCCATTCGCTGATACCCGCCTCTCCAGTATTAATCTCCTGGCCGCCACCAACCAGACAAACAATAACTGCCCAATCCGAATGGCGATCAAGACAGGAAATCAGGAATTCCGGCTCGGACCGATTGAAATTGGAAATGTGCTTTTTCCGACGCATGAAATTTGATGTCTGATCCACATTCCACGCACGTTGTGCTTCGTCAAATAACGCAACATGTTCTTTGGGCGGTCTCCCCTCGTCAATAAGGCATTCGTCACGGAAATTAAAAATATTCTGAATTCTCACCTTAACTGCACTCATCGCCTCGTTTTTCTTGATCTTGCCTCCACGTTCTTTTTCGTGTTGAACCTTATCTCGCGCCAACGCTTCTCTCAAAATCATCACCAGTGGGCCATTGCCCGAAAGAAATACGCTATAGAGCTCGCTTGATATTTCGGAGTGACTATTAGCAATATTGAGACCGACCAAAGTTTTGCCAGCGCCCGGGACACCCGTCACAAAACAGATGGATTTGTGGCAATTATCGCGCGAAGAAGTGATAACATT